>Ga0307419_10001206_pt1 | contig 13390 bp, 14 predicted proteins | sample SalMarWE160230MG_2_FD_202512 | JGI IMG/M metagenome (GOLD analysis project Ga0307419, IMG submission 202512) | Salt marsh sediment microbial communities from the Plum Island Ecosystem LTER, Massachusetts, United States - WE1602-30 | ecosystem: Environmental > Aquatic > Marine > Intertidal zone... | reverse complement strand
GTTGGATTTGCGCTCCTTACAGCAATTTACTTCATACTTAGTGCAATCACACTCTGGAAATGGTACACACTTGACGGAGAAGATTGGGCATCAAAAAAGGCCGAACTAGGTAAAATACACTTGCAAAAAGAAAAGGAGTACATTGAACAGCTCCAGAGAGAGGGAAAAATATCCAAGGTCTATCAGAAACTCTACAAAGAGCCACATGAAGAAACGGGGAAGGAATAACTTTAGGAATAATCCTCCTGGGGAGATTCTAGAAATCTGCTCATGATGACGACATTCCTCTTATCTTCATCTTTCTGAAGATGTACTTCCTCCTCGCTGTGATAATATAATTAACATTTGTTAATTATCATCCAAGACTTTGTGTATATTAAAAGAGGGATTGATTGCTCAAGCTTATGTTTGATGTTTGAGTTATGCCAAACGTTTATTTACCTTCGGGGGGAGAAAATATTGTACTTTCGAAGTTCAACTAATTTAGGAACTATAAACAATGAATGACAATGAAATTCTAATGGATGATAAGGATAAGAAATTTGTAAGAACACATTGGAGAATGATGGCTCTAATAGCTGTGTTCTTTTCAGTTGCTGCGGCAGCTGGACTCTATGTAGCTCTTTGGTTCGTTGCATCTACTCAGGCTGTAGGATTCGTTCCAGCAGCGATAGGGCAGTGGACAATTGGTTATGTGATCAATTTCGTTCTACATCTAATATTCTGGGAACTTCTCTTGGTTGGAAGTTGGGTCCTTGTTATTGTTGCGATAGTCTTCACTCAGTGGTACAACAAACTACCAGAAGAAGAACGTGGGAGCAAGCCTAAGCGGAATAATAGGAGAGGAAGCAATGCATTCAGCTTCATAGTGGGATTGACATGGTTGATTGTCGTGTGGCTAGATGGTAATTGGAATCTTGCTTTCCAATCATGGACTTTCAATTACATGGTATATTCATGTCTAGCTGCATTAGCCTGGGATTTATTGATCTTCGGTATTCCCATTGCACTCTTCTTTATCTGGTGGATACGTAAGGATTCAGTAGAGTAACCCTAGTATTTTACAGGTCTACAACTTGAATAAGTTGTAGATCTTATACTTTTTTTTGAGAGATTGATTTCAATATCACATTGAAATTACTTGATCTTTTCAATAAACGCTTCAAGATCAGCACTATAGTCCTCGTTCTTGAACCGTTTCTCCTGAATTCCAAAATTGGCAATATGCTCTGAATCGGGTGTCATTTCAGCGAGCCGAGAAAACATATCTTTGTACGCCTCAGTCTGTGAGCAGATAAAGAACGATACACGTTTCCCTTTCAAATCAACTTCCTTTAGATAAGTACGAAGCGGAGGAATTGGGTTCCAAGCCCAGATTGGAGCTCCAATAATAATTGTATCATAATCTTGGGGATTTTTCTGATATTCAATCTCTGTTAGCTTTCCAGCCCTGGAGTCACGACCAGCTAGAAGCCAATTGAGTCGCCCTTGACGATTCTTTTTGTCGACAATCTCATCGATATCAGCAGAGATTCTGCTAGCAATAGATTCAGCAATGGTTCTATTGTTTCCTGTTCGGGAGTAGTAAACAACAAGGCAAGTCATATGATCACAAGCAGATTTCCAGTGGTTGGGCATAAAAACCCGTTGTCGTAATCCACTAATTGGCACTTGCTTTGATGTCGTACCTTATTATTCCGATTCAACTTACTTCGCTTATGAAAAAAGAATATCCTGAAAAAATGACATTATCAGAGGTATGGCCACATTTCCAAGCGGGTGGACTAATACATCTTGCAACATTAGACGGCGACCAACCACGTGTACGAATGCTTTCTTTTACGACATATGATAATAAACTCTGGATTATCACAAGATCCGGAGATGACAAGGTCAGCCAAATTCGCAAGAACTCCAATGTAGAATTCACTCTTGCTATCGGTGGGAAGGAGGAAACTGGATGTCTTAGAGTGACTGCAGAAGCCCATATTGTAGAGGACCAGACCATGCGTGATAATGTCACATCAGTCATCGCGTGGTTCACAGGATATTGGAAATCATCTGAAGATCCTGATTTCACCCTCATCAGACTTGATATGAAGAAAATTTTATTCGACCATCATGAAACTAGCTCAAAATACACTATTGAAGTGCAAAAGGACCAACACATATAGAGAAGAAAGAGGAGCAAGGAGCGCAAAGGCTCCTTACGTTATTCTAGGAACCTTTCTTCTTAAGTACAATTACTGCAAGAGCTATAATTACAACAGCTCCTATTCCTCCGACTGCTAGCATAAGCATTGTCGGATCAGAGGGAGGTACAGGTTCATTCACGGTGATCATTATGGTAACTGAAACCGAATGGGAGTACACGTCTGTTACGGTAATTTCTACATAGTATATACCAGGCACAAGAAATGTAGCGTTGGTGAGGAGTCCAGTACTACTAATTGTGAAATTAGTAGTGTCATCTATAGCCCAAGACGCAATACCAGATGGATCACTTGCTTGAAGTTGGTATGATAGTGGTGTATTATAGTCGAGAATCTGATCTGCAGGAGTGACAGTCCAAGTAGGTGCAAGCGTATCAACAACGGTTAATGTTGATTCATTCGCCAACCAATGTCCTGACACGTGATACACGATGAGCGTGACATTGTATACGCCAACAGGAAGCCCATCTACATCCGCAGCTATCTCACCACCATCCCATGTCACATTTCCTTGAGAGACCCCATCGATAAGCAGTTCATATGTCCCAGGATTTAGAGCACTAGAGTTCCAGGTCATTGCGTTTCCAGTGGTTCCAACTTCATATTGAGAAGGACTGGTCGCTCCGCAATACAGACTCATTGAAGGATAGTAATCAATTTCAGCGGAAGCACCAGATATCGTATATGTTCCAGTGCCGCTGTAATCGCTATACCAGTTGCCAACACCGGTGTAGTTCCAGAAGTTTCCAAATCCTTCATCCGCAACCAGGAATTCTCCAGACCAACCTATATCATTGTAATAGAGTATGTTGTCCTGAGTTGGTACACCCATGTATATCCCAGGACCGCCATTGTCATAGATGACATTGTGTGAGATGATCCACCCTGTTGCAGAACTCACAGCGAGCCCATTATACTCACTATCATAGATTGTATTTCCAATTGCTTTGCCATCATCACTGTTTTGAATGGTAATACCGTTCTCTGAATTATATCGCAGAGTATTGTGAATTAGTGCTGTATCATAAGACTCTTCCACAAAAATACCGCATGCAGAACCACCACTCTCACCATAAGATCTGTAAATTTCATTCTCTTCAACAGTTGCATTGTTTGTAATCAACAACTCTATGCCATGGTTCATTGATTCATTTAGGAAATTGTTTGAAATATGGCAGAAATCGGAGAATGCAACGGTAATATGGTTCATTATATTCCACCAGAATTCGTTTCCAATGATTTGACAGTAATCTGCGAAAAAGGTACTGATACCACATCCAGTACCTGTGACAGTGATACCTTCACCACTGTAGGCGATGTAATTATCTTGAATTACACAGAAGTCGGACCCTTCAACATAGACACCATGGATGTAGTTATGGTAGATATAATTCTCGCTGATTGTGACATTATCAACATTTGAGATAGTGATTCCATTGTTGGCATTCTCTGTAATGTTATTTCCCGCTATATATGCAAGCTCACCCTCAATAAGATAGATACCGCAGGTTGGTCCCATTCCAGCACCCTCATTCAAGTAAATCGTGTTGTTGAGGATGTCAATATCATAGCTTCCACCAAAGAAGATACCATGATTGTCAAACTCGAAGATCGTATTATTAAACAAAGTTATTCCTTCACAATATTCTCCATAGATTCCTGCATCTGTATCAGTTGCACCTTGCATTACACAGTTCTGTATGGAACAGTCAATTGCTGTATCCATATGGACGCCACTATCCCCCCAATCGGGAACTAACATACTACACCTAATTACATCAATACCTGTGACATTTCTCAAAAAGATACCATATTGGTTGTCCGAAAACAAGCAGTTTTGAATAACACCATTGGTAACATTTTCCAGAGAGATACCACCAAGTGCACCTGTAATATTGCAGTCCAGAATCTTGAAATATAGACTCGTATTTTCGATATGAATATCCTCAATCATAGGATTGATCTCATATCCCTGAATCAAGAAAGGAGTTTCTGGAGACCCATCACCTTCCCAGGACTCAGCGACAGCTACAGCCGCTAATTCAGTATCACTGACTATATAGAAATAATCATGGGATTCATAGGACAACACACTTGTCGGTGATGTCGGATGAACCAATTCATTGCTTGTCATCGAATTCGTTAAAGGAACGAATGCCGATACTAGTAGTACTGTAATCATCATAATAAATAGAGATAACTTTACGTGCTTCAAAATCTCTCCACCATCGCGAATTTAAGCAAATTCAAAGTGTAACGATTCATTGATATGTTTTCTCATCAAAATAGCAAGGAAAAAGAACCGTGTGATTTAAGGAAGTGACATTGGATGGACACGTTATGATAAATCCTTCAGAGTTTCTGAATTTCCTCCGAGAAAAGGAGTTTACCTTTGCCACAGGAGTTCCCTGTTCCTACTTTTCTAGGATGATTAATGAAATCGAAATGCACCAAGAATCAATCACCTATATCCCTGCTACTAGGGAAGATGAAGCAGTCGGCATTGCATCAGGTGTTGCTTTTGGAGGTTCGAGAGCTTTTGTGATTATGCAGAACTCGGGATACGCGACCATAGGAGATGCATTAACCTCACTTGCTCAACTCTACAAATTGCCCATATTGCTATTCATCAGTTGGCGAGGTCTCGAATCCGACCACGATTTCCCAGAGCATTCCATCATGGGAAATGTGACCAAAGAGGCGTTAGTTGCTTATCAAGTTCCATACTGGGAACTAACAGATGAAAATTGGCAGCTGACCATTGAAATGGCTCTAACGAAAATGGAAGATTCATCAAGACCAGTTGCATTATTGGTCAAACAAGGAGTGTTCTGACAATGTATGGTTTTGAGATAATCCAGGAGCTTGCAACAATCATGTCTGGAAAAGAATTAATTGTGAGTAGTAATGGAAATATCAGTCGTCAGGTCTATCACTATTGTCCACGGCCTCAAATCTATCTTCGAGGAAGTATGGGACTGCCCATATCAGTTGGACTTGGATTAGCACTGGCTCGTCCAGAGAAGCAGGTTCTGACAATCCTCGGTGATGGAAATCTATTGATGGGAATGGGATCATTATCAACTGTTTCTTACGTTCGACCATCTAATTTGAAGGTCCTGATTCTTGATAATGGAGTATACGCAACAACAGGTGAACAGGGAACAACTTCAGGGACTCTTAATTACCCCACATTACTGGATGGATTCGGATTGCCCAGTATTGTGCCAATTCTAAAAAATGATACAACTGAAAATGTCAGGGGAAAAATCCAGATATGGATAACAGCTTCTGAATTGAGCGTTCTTCCAGCACTTGTAGATACCAAGTCACCAAAGCTAAATAATATCCCATTGCATCCAGAACAAATCACTGAACTCAATAGAAATTACAATAATAAATTGCATATCCGATAAAGCTGTGTGAACTTTTGAAGTCCCAGAAGAAAGATAAGGAACCATATCTAGGGACTTCGCTTGAGATGAACAATGTCTGCACTCCGACTTTTAAAATCCAGTAGAAGATTAAAAGCGCTACTTATTGGTACTATTATTTTGATTGTAGGTATTGTTTCAACATATTCATTCACATACAATACAGATGCTGGACATCCCTATACGATTGAGCACCATACTCTTGTATCTGGTGATGGGACTCACATTCAAGCACTGGTGTACACACCTGTCGATACTTCGAGTAATTGTCCGGGTGTTGTGGTTGGACATGGATTCTGTGAAAACAAGCAATACATGCAACCATTGTCAATTGAGCTTGTGAAACGCGGGTTTGTGGTTGTAAACATTGACTTTCGTGGTCACGGATCATCAGAAGGATATCTGAGTGATTTTACCAGAAGCAGTGACCTTGTACAGGATATGTTGGCAGGAGTCGAGTACCTAGAAAATCTAGGTTTTGTAGATAAAATCGGATTGGTTGGACACTCAATGGGTGGTGCCACTTCGATGCTCACTGCATTACAGAATCCGACCAGGATAAATGCAACAGTTGCTATTGGAGCGCTTTCCACATTCTCTTCAGGTGGCAATATCAGTAACGTTCCAAATCTTCTTGCTGCCTTTGCCTTGTACGATCAAGGGATAACTCAGGATGAAGGACTGAATTTTCTAAGAGCATACACAGGATATGATGATGTTGAGATTGGTACCTTGTACGGAGATTTCAACGGTGGGAATGCCACAAAGGTTTCTACAAGTCCAAATTCAGAGCATCTCCTAGAACCCATTGATTCTGTAATTATCTTTGCAGCAGTTCAATGGTTTGAGCATGCATTCAATGGAGCACCAGCAACAGATGTACAGTTGACTTCTCAATACCTCATTATATCACTCATCATCTCGCTCACTGGGACACTCCTGGTCCTATTCACATTCATTTCATATCTTGGTAATTACGTATTCAAGGGAAGACAAGTCCATCTTCGAGCATCAACAGAGGACGAGAAATTCCCACTCAGGCCAATATTAGGCTACTTGCTTGCAGCATTCATAGGCTTTGTTCTCTTGATCCCCCTCTCTGTTTTCTTTGTGGATGTCGCGCCAATTACAATGTTCAATTCTGTCTTTGGGGGTCAAGCTGTTGGTCTTGCCTCTGGAGTTATCATGATATTGCTATTGTATTCCTACAGAGGTCGTAATTTGCAGCTGCAGACGATGTTGACAAGAATAAAAGAGATGTCGTCAACCTCACCATACTTCTCATTAGCATACGGAATCATAGCAGGAATTGTGAGCATTATAGCATTAATTGCAATGTTTGATTGGAATATCGTAGCCGCCATGCCAACAACCAGAGAAACCGGAGTCATCTTCTCACTCGTATTTCTACTATTTCCATTCTTCTTCCTGAGGGAGTTCTATCTACGTGGTTTCATTCAAGAACGCTTGAATTATTCTAGTAGAATCTGGGAGTATTTCACGATGGTAGTCATTGCTATTCTAATTGATATCGCGATATTCATTCCCGTCATGATAATTGGCTGGCAAACAGTATCTCTCTCCTTCATAGCCTTGGCTCTGACAGCGGTGACCCTATTCATCATCTTTCAACAAGTACTAACTACATGGGTCTACATGAACTCAGGTCGGAATATTATTGGATCGACCATCTTCTACTGCATCCTTTTTGCCTGGATGGTGATTTGCTTCTATCCATTTGGTCAACCAATGATGCTTCTGTAGATGAATGAGTAGAATATTGTAATTTAGCTATTAGTTCAAATCTTTGTTGACAGTAAGAAAAGCCCTTGATGTTTCAGGTGAGCAGTTAGAAAAAGAGCACGTATCTCTAATAGATGCAAATTAGCCAATTATCAGTCGCAAACAAGTTACAATAATTTAAATTCTCACCAAACAATATCATAAACAAAATTTAAGGATAGTAGGGATTTGAAGTGAACAAAGTGAGAAGAGCGTATGCGGTTATAGGCATCGTTATTGTCATATTTGGACTGGTTATAGCGACACTCCCTCTAGAACGATTGCTCTATCACGAGGAGTACACATCTCTTGGGTTCTACCCTCAGTACTACCATACAAATTTCACCGTGGCCAACTCAGAGTCAAATGCAGAGCTATCGTTTAATCTCGACTTAGATTTTGGTGGCAACTACACAGATTGTGTCACCATTTGGATTCTATATCAGCTCCTCCCAGAACAGTTCGAGGAATCTTTCAATATAACTGATGTTCATGACATCATGTTGGGAAACTGGGATGTTGATGACTTTGGTGCTTTCTGGGCGGGTTGGTTTTCTGTCAGCAACAGTCCTCCAATCTGGTCGCCTATACCCGCAGGCGCATATGTCTTTGTCTTCTGGATTGAGCCCGATGGGGCAACAACGGGGTGGTCTGCAACACTCTCAGTATCTTTGAGGACTCGCATATTGTTATTGATGTGAATCCTGAATAATTAACGATTCAAACTACTGGAAGTTCCTTTACCTCATTCCATATCTGATTGAAAATCTCTATCAGTTCAGTTGCGAGCCTCTTCTGCCAGACACATATTGCAGTAAAATATTCCGAGGGATTGACTGGATTGATCACCTTGAGTAGGATCTTCTCTTCTGTTTATTTTCCTAAATCAAGCATGAAGATGACCCCAAAGTTAGCAATTTAGGAAGAAATTTGATACAATAGGTAATTCAGGAGATCAAGTGGCCGCAATATCGGCCACCTGAAGGTCCGTTAATAGGTCTTAGCTAGCAACAGTTCCGATAGGTAAGACCTCGCGACCATATATTTCATTCATTACTTCAGCCATAGCGAGATAGATGGCACTGAATCCACAGAGCAAGCCCTCATATCCAGCAATTACATTCACAACTGGAAAACCAGCATGACCAATCGCCAGCAACCAGAACAAAATTGAAAGTGTAAGAAAAACGACTTGTAGTGCCCTATTAATCTTCAATGTGCTCAAAAACATCCAGAAAGTGAATAGTCCCCACATGAATAAGTAAGGCGCTAAGACAAGTGACTTCAGAGCTGCGTCAGTGATTGGAGCAACGAGCCCCATCGCTGGGAAGAAGTTGATGAATACAAAGGTCAACCAGAATAGACCATAAGAGCTGAACGCAGTAGCCCCAAATGTGTTGCCATTCTTCAATTCCCAAATACCTGCAATGACTTGCCCTATACCCCCATAAAAGAAGCCCACCGCGAGAATCATACCTAGAGATTCCGCAGGGACAATCTGAGCATTAAGAAGATTCAGCAAGACTGTAGTCATACCAAATCCCATTAGACCCAAGGGAGCAGGGTTTGCGATTTTTTGTTGACTCATAGTGATTTACCTCAAGACCTCGATTTTATAGAACCTCTATTAAAAAGTACTATACAACCAAGGAGAGGATACATGTAATTGGACAAAGGACGGTTGATTTCACACAGGGAGTTCCTTAAGAGGTCTCTATTCTTATAATCCATTTTTCTTGGAGTACCTAAAAGATATCAAAAGAACAGCAATCCCAATAACAACAAGCAAAATCGCTGCAATGAAACTACCTCTGTAAGCATCTGCATCAGATGAGCCTCCAGCAATGAGAAAGTCAGCAACTGGTCCTGCAACTAACGTTCCAGCTATGCCCCAGCTAAGGAAGAATGTCGCATTATAATATGCGAATAGTCTACCTCGGTATTCTTCTGGAGCCCACCTAGCAACAATTGAATAACTTGACACCTGTATTATGATCTGTGATGCACCAAGCAGGAAAGAAGCAATCAGTGCTAGTGCAAAGTTTGGAGTGACTATGAGCCAAGATATACCAGCTAAAGCCAGTACAATCCCAGACGTCATTACCTTATTATCATCAGATTTTGAAACAATAGAGCCGATGATGAAACCCGAGATCATTGAAGCAATACTTCCAATATTACTATAAAGCGCAATCTCAGGACCTGATGCGTTAAATGCCGTGGGATCCTGTAAAAATAGACCAATGATTGTTGCAATTGAGTTTCTTCCAAAATTGATAAACACCAATGCTAGAATGAAGATCAGATATGCAAAACGAAGCTTATGGGGAAGGTCATTAAGTGAATGACGTGTTATCAATTCCATCTCTTCAGGTTCTTCATCCTTGCTGACTTTCTTTGTACCGATTGAGAAGTAAACTATGAAGCTTGAAATTATCATGATGACTGCTGCGATATAGAATATAGTTCCACTAGAAAACCCCACACCATTTTCATAGAGGAAACCACCGAGATATGCGCCTCCGATTCCTCCAAATCCACCTATGATTGATAACTGACCCATTAGCTTCTTTCGTTCATCAATATCGGTCAGTTCCGAAACTAAAGCGGACCATCCGACATTGGACATGCTCCAAAAAATCTCAATCCCGCCAAGACAAAATATAATCACATATCCAGCGGCAATGAGTTGATTCATCCCTAGAAAGACCACATATCCAAAGACCATGAAAATATGTCCAAATCCTGCAAGCATTTCTCCGGCGATAACGAATTCAGTTGGCTTTCGATATTTATCAAGTAAATTTCCCCAGAGGAATGATTGAGCAAGAGTATTAGATATCATTCCGACAGTTGCCATCAGAGTTACTTCAGTGGTCGTGAGACCAAGAGAGGATCTAAGATAAATTGCCAAGAAAGTGTAAACAATGGACCTTCGAAAGAATGTGAGAATTTGGAATGTAGAAAGTCCAGTGAACTCTCTTCCCTTGAGCTTGGAATAACTTAGAAAACTCAACTTAAATTTTCGATTCTGGTTTCATTCTTAAATACCATTTCCTAATAACAAACTAAGAATCCTATTCAATATCTGTGAATTATTAAATCCATCAATTGTTCGGAGAGGTGTCCTCTTCTTTAGTGGACTTCGATTCTTTTGCCCGACGATTAGTTTCCTTTACCCACTTGTCTGCAATCTCGAAAAGGGGCTCGATATCTTTGTATCTTGGTCGGAGGATTTTTTCCACAGACGCGGCGATAGCTATGAGAATAAGGAAATAGAGGAGGAATGGGCCAAAAATCACTGCATAACCAACCAACTCGCCTATGAAACGAAGTATGAGATTGTCACCTACGAAGAAAGGCATTACTACAGTAAGCCCAAAAGTCCAAACCCACTGACATAGGAGAATTGCTAGCCAACCAAGGATCAGAATATATCTAGTGCATCTTCGATTATATTGGACATACCTGTCGGTTTCAATCTCAGTGGTTGCTATCACCCTTGAAATGAACGGTACCATTTGTTCTCTGTACCATGAACTATTCTCTATATGCGAATATGCAAAACCGTGAATGATTAATAGAATAGGGGTAACTATGCCAAATCCCAGTAACCATGCATTGAAGCCATAAGAAAATTGAAACGCAGAAATAATCAAAGCGGCGACAATATGGATGATAATAACGAGGTAATGTTCAGGACTCTTCCTCTTAGGTTCTAACTGCTGATATTCTTTGAATATCTCTTCAGATGCTGATTCCGAGTTTATCCGAATTCCCCCTAGAAATCCTATACATTCTTTTACAATGTATCAATATCAATTCTTCTATCTCAATCTTCGAACAACGTGAAATTAACACTGATTCTTGATACACCTTTTATACGGTTTCGACCGTACTGTACGAATTCTCGACCGCGCGTCTTTATATCGTATTTCTCACTTATTCTAAATAGTGGATCAAAATGATCGAATGGCTGAATCTAATCCTACTCATCCTTTGTGTTGTCATTTCACTCTACTATTATCTGAAGAGCGTACAACCAGCAAGACTTGAACAAGAAATTGGAGAGATTGCGTACGAGAAATGCGAACGATACCGCGTTTTTGCAACAATACCATTTGCAATCTTGTTCTTATCGAATATTCTCTATGTATTCTATCCACTTCCACTTCCAATACCCAATGAATTACCCTGGGATTATTCAATTTCAATCATTCTGGCAATCGTTATTATGATCCCCTCATTTGCTTTGATGATAATAGGTGCGAGGGATGCTGGTGAGGAGACACTAAGCCCTAAGAAAGAACACACATTGTATGGAGGAATCTATAACACTGTTCGTCATCCTCAAGCATGGGGCGAGGTCTGGGTTGGACTCATCATCGCATTAGTCCTTCATAGAACATTTCTGTTTCTCTTTTCGTTTATTTGGTTCCCAGTTTTCTACTACATGACAGTTGTTGAGGAACGGGATCTAGTAATCAGATATGGAAAACCCTATGAGGAATATCGAGAGAGAGTTGGTATGTACTTTCCAAAGAGAGGAAAGACTTCTAAGAAGGGAACTTAATTGGTCGAGATAAATGCGCAAATAAAAAATAATCGAGCCCTTTACTGGGCGGGGCTTATCCAGCTATTCTACGGGATTTTCGAATTGATGGATACACTTGTTATCACCTTGATATCACTAGGTGTGATTCCTAATTTTTACGCATCATTGGTTAGTATTGAAACTGATGTTGGAAAATTTCTGGAAATGATGCCAATCATCTTCATTCCTATCTTCGCATTCATCACAAGCTTCCGAATATTATCAGGATATTGGATCCTTCAAAATAAGGTATTAGGTCTCTGGACGGCTCTTTTCATTACAGGATTCTCGGTTGTAGCAGTCTGGTTTTTCCTTCCCTTTAGTGCATTAGACCTCGTAATCATGGGTCCATTTGTCATCTTACTGTTCAGGGGATACTCTCAAGATTCTCCACTAGCACCAGAATGATTCTGACTCGGAAAATGTGAGCGAAGTTTTCAATATCAGGGTAGAGTCACGTTGAGTGAGGATATCATCGTGAGCGATACTAACTCTATCACAATCCATAGAGCAAAAATTGAGGATGCATCATCTCTTACAGAGACATGCAAGAGAGCATTTGATTCTGATTCCGAGTTTGGATCTCCAGGACCTGGAGGACCACCGGGTTATGATTCAGTCGAATGGAATGCTGATAAAATCAAAAATCGATACTTGCAGTATTATAAGATTCTTAATGGACCAGAAATTGTCGGAGGATTTATCGTGGGGGACAGAGGGCAGGATTACCAAGTCTGTGAGCGAATTTGGATAGATCCTAACCAGATGCGAAAAGGAATGGGGACGAAAGCCTTTGATTTGATCTGGAAGAGATACCCCTCAGCTGATCTATGGGTATTAGGAACTCCTGAATGGAATACAAGGACTAATCCATTCTACCAGAGTATTGGATTTACTAAAATTGGGAAGACACACGAGTACTCGTGGGACGGAATTTTCTACGAGAAGCGAATTACTAGTCAGTTTCCGAAAGCAGTGTCGAAAATTGAGAATATCATTGATGGACAGCAAAGAGTAATAGTCGAGGGGCAAGTCGTTCATGTTTCAGCAACACGAACGGTCAAATCTAGCAAGACAAATGAGGACCTGACTGTAGCTGATATAACGCTCTCAGATGAAACAGGTTCAATCAAGCTAGTCCTATGGAATAATCAGATCCCTCAAGTTAAAGCAGACTCGAATATTCGAATCGAAGATGCGTATGTGAAAACATATCGAGATGAACTTCAGATGAGTGTTGGTCAGTGGGGCTCAATCATAATTCTGTTTCATTAGAAGAGAAACAGATGAAAGGAACTATGTTACCTTCATTCTTTTCCGTTCGACATTTTGAAGTATACAAATAATCCAACAAAGCCACCCATAAA
>Ga0307419_10001205_pt1 | contig 13392 bp, 13 predicted proteins | sample SalMarWE160230MG_2_FD_202512 | JGI IMG/M metagenome (GOLD analysis project Ga0307419, IMG submission 202512) | Salt marsh sediment microbial communities from the Plum Island Ecosystem LTER, Massachusetts, United States - WE1602-30 | ecosystem: Environmental > Aquatic > Marine > Intertidal zone... | reverse complement strand
TCTGCTCTATTTACAATCGAACGACGGTACAAAATAGTCTATCTCAAAAGAGCAGCCCCAATGATACTGGACGCTGGTTGCGGATATCTATTAACAACCGATATCGGGCAGATATGGTTCTGCCAATCCCACATCATGAGATCGCATCCAGAGTCCGTTTGTAGGGATGGTCCCCTGTGACCGCCCAAAAACAGGGCAACCACGGGGGGTTGCCCCTATAATATCGCTGCTTGTGATAAGGGGAATCCGGCGATCGTGCCCCTACTCCCGCTCCTTGCTGCGCAGATGCGGGAAGAGAATCACCTCGCGGATCGACGACTGGTCGCTCAGCAGCATGGCGAGGCGATCGACGCCCATGCCGAAGCCGCCACTGGGCGGCATGCCGTAGCACATTGCCCGCAGGTAGTCCTCATCCATGGGATGGCGCTCCTCGTCATCCTCGCCGTACATGCGGCCCATTTCAAGAAAACGCCGTTCCTGATCTAGCGGATCGTTCAACTCTGTGAAAGCGTTGCACAGCTCCATGCCCCCCACGAAACCCTCGAAGCGTTCGACGGTCTGCGGATCGCCGGGCACGGATTTGGCCAACGGCGAGATGTCGCGCGGGTAATTGTAGATGAAGGTTGGTTCGATCAATGCGGGTTCTAAATATTTGCTCAAAAGCGAATCGATCAGTTTGCCGCGCGTCGATGTTTTCAACGGCGCATGTCCGCGGGCTTCCATCGCCGCCCGCAGACTCTCTTCGTCGTCGTGTTTGGCGATGTCGATCTCGGCGGCATCGATCAACGCCTGGCGCAATTCGATGCGTTCCCAGGGCGGGCTCAGATCGATCGTCTCGCCCTTGAACTCGATCTGAGTCGATCCGGTGGCCTGTTCGGCGGCGAAAGAAACCATCTGCTCGGTAAGGTCCATTACGTCTTTGTAATCGGCGTAGGCCATGTAGAACTCGAGCTGCGTGAATTCGGGGTTGTGCTTGAAGGAGACACCTTCGTTGCGGAAATCCCGTCCGATCTCATAGACCCGTTCGAATCCACCAACGAGCAGACGTTTCAGGTAAAGCTCAAAGGAGATACGCAAATAGAGATCCTGATGCAGCTGGTTGTGATGTGTGACAAAAGGCTGCGCTGCTGCGCCGCCGTAAATCGGCTGCAGGATGGGCGTTTCGACTTCGAGGAAGCCATGTTCGTCGAGGAAATGCTGCAGGGCGCGCACGACGCGCATACGCAGGCGGAAAATATCACGCACCTCGGGGTTGATCACCAGATCGGCATAGCGTTCCCGGAAGCGCGCTTCCGGGTCGGAAAAGGCGCTGTGCACCACACGCTCGCCATCGACTTCTTCTTCCTTCGCCGCCGGCAGCGGAGTGATTCCCTTGGCCGACATACGGAAATCGGCGACGCGCATGGTGACCTCGCCGCTGCGCGTACGGAACATCCGTCCCTGGGCCTGAAGAAAATCCCCCAGATCGAAATCTGCGTTGAAGCGATCGAAAGCCTCGGCGCCCAACTCATCGGCGCGCAGGTAGAGCTGCAGCCTGCCGGCGCCGTCCTCGATGTGGGCGAAGGTCGATTTGCCCATGGCGCGGATCGAACGCAGCCGGCCAACTACCGTGGCCTGAATGGTTTCGTCCTCGCTTGCAGCCTCGAATGCCCGCACCACCTCCGCCGTGGTATGTGTGCGTTCGACGCGGTTGGGGTACGGTTCCATCCCCGCCTGGCGCAGGCGTTCGAGCTTTTCCAGGCGGATCCGTTCGAGATCGTTCCATTTCGTCATACTGATTATTATCCTTCATCTACAACCCGAATTCTCTCGTTCGGGACTCTGTCCAGGTCAAGTTTACACGAAAAAGCGCCCCGCACGGCAAACAAAATGCGGGGCGCCCAATAAAAGCACCTGGTTACTTGATCTTTACGATTTGGAAGGACAGCGTGCCGGCCGGGGCTTGCACTTTGATCTCGTCCCCCACGGCCTGGTCCAGCAATGCCTGCCCCAAAGGCGACTCGTTCGAAATCAACCCTTCCTTGGGATTGGCTTCCGCCGCCCCGACGATTGTATACGTTTCGCTCTGCTGCCCGTCTTGTTTGACCACAACAGTGCTGCCGATCTGTACGACGTCCGTTTTCTTGGACGGCTTGATCAACTGCGCCTTGGCGAGCATGCGTTCGAGCTCGAGAATGCGGCCTTCGATGAAAGCTTGCTCGTTCTTGGCCGCCTCGTACTCCGCGTTTTCGATCAATTCCCCATCTTCCATGGCCTCGTGCAAACGCTGGGCCACTTCATGACGCCGAACTGTGCGCAGATGTTCGAGCTCTTCCTCGAGCTTCTTCTGTCCTTCGGATGTAAGATAGACTGCGGAATTCGCCATCGCTCTTCCTACCTCTATCGTTTCGATCTGCCCCGAAAGGCAGTCAACGGCTAGAATAAAAGAACTGAGAGAATGCTCTCAGCCCGGATCTATATCTCTTGCGGCGACATAATAGCACAACTCAAGCCCCCTGTCCAGCAGGTAAAAATGCGCCGTACAGCATTCCTCCGGTAGATTCGGAAATCGGATATCTAGACATGCGGAACGATGATCGGAAGCCCACCCTCACGCCCATGAAAGCCGCGCAGCTCGACGCCCAGTGCATTTTCGTCCACCCAGAAGGTCGAAAGCTGCGATCGATACAATGCGCTGGCAGCCGCCCAGGCCTCCATTTCCCGCCAATCGAGTTCGAAAAGCCGTTTCTCCCCCTGTGGGAGACCCATTACTTCCGGGATTTGCTCCCCGCGCATCGCATAGGGCAATTCTGCGTAGTAACGCAGCATGCGATCCAGACCTTCCGCCGCCCGGCGGGTGAGACGGTGATCGACGTGCCCGCCGTAGCCCAGGGGACAATAGAGCACGGCTTCGGCGGTGATGCGAAGCGACAATTCCTCCCGCAAACGATCGACAAGTTCGCTTTCGGATTCATGCAGCGCCCCGAAAATGGCCGTTTCATCGGGATACAACGCTTCGCCATCGGGGCCTTTGCGGTATATCGCCTCGGGGATTTCGAGCTGAATCACCTCTGCCGAGAGACTCCCACAGGCCAGCGTATCTTCCAGCCGGCGCAGAGCACTGGGCGAATCCTCACTGCCCCAACGGGCGTGCAGTTCCCTTGCGAACGGACTCAGCTCCCCCGGCGGCGGGTCGCCGCCGCAGACGGTCAACACCACAACGGACTCCCCGGCCGCCGTCTGGCGGGCGATCAACCCGCCGCAGGAGAACACGGCGTCGTCCGGATGGGGCGAGAGATAGACGTGCTGAGTCATGTGCGGATTATAGCCCGCTTTGGCAGCGGCGGGCGAAGAAAGGAATTGACACGTCCCAGAATGGTTGACGCATGTAAAACGCCGGTGTTACAATCGGGCGCAGTGCGCCGTTAGCTCAACTGGCAGAGCAGGGGCCTTTTAAGCCCAAGGTTCGGAGTTCGATCCTCCGACGGCGCATTCACAGAAAACCAGCCAAAAACCACCCGCCGGAATATCGGCGGGTGGTTTGTATCTCTGGAGTATCTGGAAGATCATCAAGGCTTTACGCCGGGACGAGTTCTGCTTCGAACTGGTCCACGGCATCGAGCGCTTCCAGGGCGTAGATCAAGGCCGGACCGCCGCCCATCAGGATCGCCACACCGAGGACTTCGACGATTTCCGCACGCGTGGCGCCCGCATTCAACGCATCGTGTACGTGAAAGGCGACACAGCCGTCGCAGCGCACCGTCACGGCGATCGCCAGGGCGATCAATTCCTTGAATTTGGATTCGAGCACGCCTGCGCTCGTTCCAGCCTTGTGCAGGGCCATGAAAGCCTGCATCGTGCCGGGGATTGCCTTCCCCAACTCCGCCATCGATTTCTGTATCTCTGCCAGGTGATCGGGATAGTTTTTCATCGAAACACTCCTTGTCTTTGATTTATTTCGCCAATTCTCATCTTAATTGTTCCATAAAAAGGTTAGCGGCGCATAAGATATTTGTTACATTTTTCACAAACAGCGCTGCCGGATGGATATCCACTCTTGATATGTTCTTCTTTCCCATTCGACCACAGGTATAATCATCGGCGAACAAACCGAACCGCGAATGAAGGAGAGATCATCTCATGAAAACGTTGGTAATCTACGATTCCCAATTCGGCAACACAGAGCAGGTCGCCCGGGCGGTCGGCGAGGCATTGGGGGACGCCGCGAAAGTCCTGCACGCGGGAGACGCTGCGCCGCAGCAACTCCAAGGCCTCCAGGCCCTCATCGTCGGCTCACCCACGCAGCGCTTCCGCCCCACCCCGCCCATCACCACTTTCCTGAAATCGCTGCCCGCCGGGAGCCTCAAAGGCGTGCGCGTGGCGGCTTTCGACACGCGCCTGACGGTCGAGGAGATCGAGGCGCACAGTGTGCTCGCTTTTTTCGTACGCATCTTCGGTTATGCCGCAAAAGACATCGGCCGACTGTTGGCCAGGAAAGGGGGAAGACTCGTCCTGCCGCCCGAGGGCTTCTACGTAGAAGGCATGGAAGGTCCTTTGATGGATGGCGAGATCGAACGCGCGCAGAGTTGGGCGAAGCGCATCATGGGTGTGGCTTCATTAACATAAAACTGCCTCTCTCTAGAGATGGCTGGTTTTAATAGAAGCATCGATCGTTTGGCGCTTGTTTAAGGTACGAACGAGAAGCTCAAGATATACTTCCTGCCCCCGCTCCCTCCCTGGCCCAGGAAAGGAATCGAGTATTCCGGCGTTGTTTCGTACACCTCGAACATTGACAGACTCCATGTAACCGGTTGTTCCATTGCGCCGACGGGGATCATAATCTCAACCTCATCATCCCTTTCGTCCCCGCACATGATCGTGACGGAGCCTTCCTCGTAATACTCCTGGATGTAGAGCGTGAGCACACCATCAATACAAGTCCCCGTTACCGTGGCGCGCATATTCGTCGTTGTAGATCCATTATCACAATTTCTGAATTCGATTGCGGAAACCGTCACCGGGATGGGCTCCGTGCTGATGTTATGCACGCCGACTTTATCCTCCGGCTCGTATGTGGCGATGCTGCGAATGATGTTGATCAGTTGGGCGCCTTGAACCTCGATCTTGAACTTGCCCATACCCGCAATCCCCCACTCGATGTTGTGATTGAATTCCAACACACCGTTGGTGTTATCAACCGGGCATACACCGGAAACCGGGAGGATATCATCTTCACCGAACGTATCTCCCGCACTCCCGTCTACTGAATCCGATTCACCACTACGAGAAACATCCTCCTCCCCCGCAGCAGCTTCGCTCTCATTACTCTCATCCCCCGTTCCCATAAAGGATAATGGCACACTGCAGGCAACCAAAAAAGCGCTTATTAGGAGGCTGACGATCACAACATTCAAGATCCTGGCCAGGCAACGCGGATGATACACGGCACACTCCATTCTTTTTGCACGAATTACGGGTATTGAATCATTCGCGATCATAATGGCTTAAGCCCGAGATTGCAATCCGCAATCAACATCGGTCAGCGCAGCCGATTCCCCTGCCCGCACAATCACACCCTATGGCTGCTCCAGCATTTGAAAACCCAAATTACCCCGGACCGAACTGAAATTCAAGTCAATCCAAGCTGAGGCGACCTGGCGGCCATTTTCGGAAAAGTATTTGCCAGCACCATAATCAGCGGGAAACCTGGAACCAGTCGACCTTCAATTGTCGTATCACAGTCATGCTGTGATACGCTCTCAAACATTTCTTCGAAATCAACTACCAAAGTCGTAAACATCAGCGCCATGCTTCGATTTGACTGACGCCCGGAGCGATCGATGATAATGCTACTCTATTTCTATGTCTATTAATGAATAGCCCATTTTATATTCCCTCTCCCCCGTAAGTCCCGCGCCCATAAAGGGAACTGTGTATTTTTGTTCTACAAGGAACAGATCACTCAATAAAATCTTCCACACAACCGGTTGCTCCATCGCCGCGATGGGAATCTCGATCGGCATCGGCTTATCCCGATTTTTCCCGCACATGATCGTGACCGAGTCTTCCATGTAAACCTCATCGATATAGAGCGTCAGCTCGCCATCGACACAGGTCCCCCGGACTTCAAGATTCATAGAAGTAGTGGCTGTAGCATTGGCGCAATCCCTGAAATCAACCACAGAAATCGTCACTTTAACGGGTTCCTTGGGGAGGTTATGGATACCCACTTTCTGCTCCGGCTCATACGTGGCGATACTCTCGATGATATTGACGGCATAGCTGCCTTCCACATCGATCCTCCACTGCCCAACACCAGCCATCCCCCATTCGAGGTGGTGTTTGAATTCCAATGTGCCGAGTTTGGCTTTGGTGGGACACACAGCAGGCGGAACAGGCCACGCTTCATCCGTCAAAATGGCATCTGCCTCGATCTCGGAAGACGAATCCGATGCATCTTCACGGAGGCCGTCATCCCCCTCACCCCCAAAAAGGGAGAATGGCGTATTGCAGGCCACCAGGAAAGCACTGGCCAGCAAGATAGCGATCACAATGTTCGGGAACTTTCTGAGGCAACATCGTTGGCACATAGCATACTCCGTTGATCGACTCAATGGTTTTTATTCGACGGCCCCCCAGTCATCATAAGCGCACACACGATTACTTGCAAGACACAGGAGTTGACCCACTTCATGATGGCAATAGACGCCCCGCTGCATGAACGCACAAATCTACGTACTCGTCAGCGCAGGTGTTTGTAGTATGATCATGAAGTAGAGAAATATGAGATTGGTTATCATCCACCTGCTGTGAGGAGCAGCATGCTTTCACCACGCACACGTATCCTGCGCGCCCAGCTGCGCGACGCCAAGGTGCTCTTCCTCGAATTCCGGGGGTCGCTGCTGCTCTTCGCGCTCATCGTCTTTGGCGGCGGGCTGCTTCTGCATCTTTTTTACACCCACCCGGAAAGCGGCCAGCATCCGGAATTCAGCCGGGCGCTGTACGCCGCCTTTTCCATGATTTTCTTCGACATCCAGCTTCCCTACCCGGGTCAAACAGCATTACAAGCGCTTTACTTCCTCATCCCGATCCTCGGTCTGGCGGTTGTTGCAGACGGCGTACTGCGTTTCAGCGGCGCCCTGTTCAGCAAACAAGCCCGAGGGCAGAAATGGCAAATCGCGATGGCATCTACCTATAAGAACCACATCATCGTCTGCGGCATCGGCAAAGTCGGCTACCGCGTGATCCTCGAACTCCAGAAATTCGGCCGCGAAGTCGTGGCCATCGAGGCCAACCCCGACGGCCGCTTCGTCGAAAAAGTGAAACACCTCGGTGTGCCTATCATTCTCGCCGACGCCCGCCGCTCGGAGAACACGCGTAAGGCCGGCGTGGAGAAGGCGGACGCCATCATCCCCTGCACCGACGACGAACTGACCAATCTCGACATCGCTCTCGATGCCCGTGAAATCAACCCGGACATCAGCGTAGTGATGCGCATGTTCGACAGCGACCTGGCCCGCCGCATCGAGAAAGGTTTCGGTATACACACCGCTTTCAGCACTTCGGCGCTCTCGGCGCCGATCTTCGCCTCCGCTGCCATGGGCTTGAACGTGCGCTACAGTTTCTACGTCGGCGACGATTTACTCCACCTCGGCGAGATCGAAATCCAACCGCAGTCCGCCCTCACGCAGTGGGACGTCGCCCAGCTGGAACGCGAATTGAACCTCTCCGTCGTTTGCTGCCAAATGGACAGCTGCCCCGACTTCCATCCCGACGACTCGCAGCCGCTCGAAGCCCACACCCGCATCCTGGTGCTCGCTTCGCTCGAGACGCTGCGAGAAGTAAACGCCCTGAACGTTTCCAAGGATAAGGCACCATGATCCTATCGATTGCCGCTTCACCTGGATGGGCCGGAATCGACCTCACCGCATTACTGCGTTCCTTCCTGATCGCCGCCGCCATCGGCCTGATCCTGACCGCCCTGCTCGTTGTGTGGATTCTGCGCAGCGTGCGCCGCATCCCCCTTCCCGCGGATGCCGATTTCTTCACCGCCCTGCGTGCAACCCCCCTGCTCGTGGTGCTCATGCTCGATCTGCTCGACTTCAGCCTGGATTTTCTCTCGGCGCCCATCGCCTGGCCGCTGCTGGGGCATCTCGGTCTTGCCCCCCTGCGTGAAGTCACCGTGATCGAAGAATTGATCCCCGGGACACAGGTCATCCCCACCATGACCCTGGCCTGGATCGCGGCGCGTTTCATCCGCCGCGGATGAAACATGCGATGCAGATGAAATCACACCGGATTCACTTCCTCCTGCTGTTGGTATTCTTCGGCGCATGCACACCCACGCCACCACCGCCAACGCCACAGCCTTCTCCCAACCCGACCGATACGCCTGTACCGACAGCCACGCCCACGATCGCGCCCTCACCAACACCGGATGAAATACCCACACGCACGCAGTATGACTTGTCCGCGGTGTTCGATTACGAACACATGCGCCTCGACGTTGCCGAAGAAGTGACGTACATCAACCGCAGCGAAGTTTACATAAATGAATTGTTATTCGTTGTAGAACCCCTGCGCTGGGAGGGCGCCTTTCGATTAACCGACATTCGCTGGGAGGACGGCATGCCTTTATCCGGCCTGCGGCTGGAAGGTGCCTGGCTGCATCTCCCACTGCGCGAGGCGCTCGCACCGGGAAAAAGCGTAGCCCTGTCCATTCGTTTCGAACTGGTCCTGCCAACGCCTGCCGGTGCTTTCGGCAACACCGGACGGCAAATCAATCTCACCGATTGGTATCCCTTCCTGCCGCCCTACGATCCTCAGCTGGGCTGGCGCGTTCATGCACCCGCATACATCGGCGAACACCTGGCCTACGACAGCGCCGATTTCCACATTGAATGGACCACCACCAATGCCCCCGTGCCGTTAGTCGTAGCAGCCAGCGCCCTGCCGGAAGAACACGATGGCACTCTGCACTTCGATCTACCGGCAGCAAGGTGTTTTACCCTCTCGCTCAGCGAGGAATTCGATGTTATCTCAGTCCAGGTCGGCGACTGGACTATACGAGCTTTCGTCTTTCCCGAACACACACAGGCGGGCCAAACCGCCGTCGCCGTGGCATCCGAAGCGCTCATCCTGTACGACGAGATCTTCATGCCCTATCCCTACGACAGCCTGACCATCGTCGAAGGAGATTTCTTCGACGGGCTCGAAACCAGCGGTCTCTTTTTCCTCGACCAAACTTACTTTGATTCCTACGTAGAATACCCCTCAGGCTGGTTGACCACCCTGGTCGCCCACGAAACATCGCATCAATGGTGGCACACACAAGTCGGCAACGACCCGGCCGTGGAACCCTGGCTGGACGAAGCCCTGGCCACGTACTCGGAACGCATATTTTACGAACATCGCCACCCCGAATGGGTCGAATGGTGGTGGTATCGTCGCGTGGATATCTTCCACCCGCAGGGCATGATCGACGGCAGCGTCTACGATTACGAGGATTTCCGCGACTACGTTGATTCTGTGTATCTGCGCGGCGTACGCTTCCTTGAAGCGCTGCGCATATGCGTTGGCGACGAAGCCTTTTTTGCATTTTTAAAGGACTACGCCCGGCGCGGCAATGACAGCTTGTTAACAGCGAAGGATTTCTTCCAGATTTTATCGGAGCACAGCAGCGAAGATACCTCGGGGATTACGAGGGAGTATTTCAAAACCGCGCCCTGATTTCAGCGCCAGTTAACCATATCAAGCCAAATTCAAAAAGCAGGACCCCGGTCGTGTAGTAGGACCGACGCGGGATCCTGCCGGGGATGGTCTCTATTTCCCGCAGGTAGGTTTGCGGTGAATTTTAGTTCGATGTCGATTCGTTGACCGGCCTCTCCGGCACAACGGCCATCATGACGCCATACGCCAACACGGCCGCAGGCGGATTGGCAAACAACCCGATCACGGAAAGCAAACGGATCAGCGTCGGATCGGATTGGAAATAATCTGCCAGGCCAGCGCAAACCCCCGCAATCATGTGATCATCTTTGGATCGATACAGTCTTTTATACTCGTCGGACATAACATTCCTCCTCGTAGCAACCATTCTGAATCTCTATACGCAGTTCGCGCTGCAAGGTTGCAAGCCCGCGGGTCGAGACGGCCAATGAAAATTCAAGATTCCGATGAAGGAAAAAAACGAGACGGAACTAGGTCGTGCTTTCGAAGCTCTTCCGCGCCCAGGCCAGGTCGTAATCGACCTGCCAGGGCAGGATTTCGACGTAATCGAGGCCAAGACCTTCCAACACATCGGCGAAGTCACTGCGGCGGCAGGTCTGGCCCAGGATCCAGGGCGCTTCCCAGCCCACCCGGTTGGTCACCACGACCCAACCGCCAGGTCGAGTCACACGCACCATTTCGCGGAGTGATTCCTCGGGCTGGGGTGTGAACTCGAGCATTTCCAAACTGACGACCATGTCGAAAGTCTCGTTCTGAAAAGGCAGTGGCACAGACCAGGCCTGCATCCAACGTGCCCGCCCATCGTTCGTTAAACGACGCCCCCGATCGATCATGCCGCGGGAGGCATCCAGACAGATGATCGAACCCTGGAAAGCATGCAGCGGAAGCACCCGTCGCGCCAGGCGGCCGGTGCCTGCGCCGACATCCAGGATGATGGCATCCTGCAAGGACCGCAGCGTCCCGACAACCGGTTCACCCAAAAACCGCCGCTCCCAATCGGGGTCGAAATTCTTGATGCGTTCGTAATGGGAAGCCGCCAGATCGTAAAGCCAGACCACGAACCGGCGTCCGAGGTGGGCTCCCTCGCAGATCCAGATCTCCCAGATCACGAAGGCGATCAACAGTACAAGCAGGATAATGATGATCCAGAGCATAGCAGAAAAAGAGTCGGCCTCATCACCGACAGCAAATTAAACCAATGATGTCCAATCAGGAATTCGTGTTTCCGATCAGACGTTCGGTCATGGCCCGCACTCGTTCTTCAGCCCCCCGGAATCGAGCCGGGCGCGCGTGAGCGAGCATACGCACCAGCGCGTAGACCATGCTCTCCAGGACAACCTGACCTACACCGGGATCCGGATGGGAGAATCCTGCAAGCACGATGTCCGCAGAGACTGCAGACTGCGATGAAGGATTCGCCACGAGACAAACCGTGTGGGCACCGGCATCTTTCGCGCCGTCAAGCGCTTCGGCGATGTACGGTGTATCCTCGGTGACACAGACCGCCAAAGCCAAATCCCGCTTGCGCGCGCCGGCGACCGCGCGCGCCAGATCCGACGGACTGCCGCCGGAACGATGCACCGTATATCCAGCAGCTTCCAAATACGTTGCCAGCGTATGTGCAGGGGGATCTGCGTACCCTTCGGCCAAGACTATGATTCGTTCCACTTCATCCAACAGCGTTATCAGTTTATTGGCAACCTCGACCGGGAAACTTCGTTGAACCGCCCGGAGGGTTTGCACGACTTCATCCAGGGCATTGGCAGCCGCCTCGGAAGGTGTATTGGATTCGGTTTTTACTTCGAGAAAACATTCCCGCCTGACACGTTCGCGAATTTCAGCCTGCAGCTGCGGATAGCCCCGATAACCAAGATGCTGCGAAAACCGCACGACCGTACCCGGATCGATATCGATTGTATGGGCCAATTCCGTAGCGGTGAGAAAAGCCGCTTCGGTATAGGAATCCAGCAAGAAATTGGCCAGCCGCACAAAACTCGGAGAAAGCCCGTTGCGGGCATTCCGAATGCGCTCTTCGTACATCATCGGAGATGTGGCTTTTTTATTATTCACCAAGCGTACACTATCATCCTTTGAGAAAGTGGGAAAACTATAGCACAAGGGGCGCTTAGAGGCAAAACCGTGAAAATGACTGCAAAATTTGTTGAATGGTACTTATTGCACGCAAAACAACCGCCATCGACGTATAACTCGAAACCATCTGTTATATTTGATCCATCAACTACGCGTTGACCCTCCGCAGACCACAAGCTATAATTTGAGTTCCGGGCGGATAGCTCAGTTGGTTAGAGCGCTTCTCTTACACAGAAGAGGTCGCAGGTTCGAGTCCTGTTCCGCCCACCAGACTTCAAAAACCGTCTGTCGTAAACGTCAGGCGGTTTTTCGGCAAACACACCTACATTATTCTCACATCACAGTTCTCATCGGACTCAGGCGAACCGCATTCGATCCAAGGAATTTCAGCGGAGAAATCGCAGGATCAAGATAACCGGTGTTCGATAGCTTCACTTCGGAAAACACACCTGCAGGAGTACTTCATGTCGGGGATCAGCAATTGGGAACTCGTGGGTCTTATTCTCTTAATCAGCTTCTGTGTCTGTGGCATTTATTATCAACACCTGCGGCGTAACGTACTCAAACCGCTCGCCCATCTCGAAGAACGTTACCACCAGATCTTCAACAACTCACTTAATGGCATCGCCTACCACGAAGTAGTCGTCGACGATGAGAGTGGAGATATCGATTACCGCTTCGTTGAGGTTAATCCAGCTTTCGAAGAGCTGACCGGCCTCAAAGCAAGCGAGGTGATCGGGAAACTGAATCGTGAAATACTGCCCCAGGCAGAGCAAGCGATATTTGAAGAAATATACAAGCACGTGGCGGAAACCGGAGAAGCCGAGCGGTGTGAAATGTATTCCGCCACCCTGGAGCGTTATTTCCAGATAATGGCATTCTCTCCCTTACCCGATTGTTATACTGCGATCTTCACCAACATTACCGAGCGAAAGAAATATGAACAATCCTTGAAAGACCAGTCGGCCTGGCTTGAGACACTCATCGAAGAGCGGACGGAAGAACTCCGTGAGGCACAAGCAAAATTAATCCAGCGCGAGAAGATGGCTCAATTCGGCCAATTGGCCCGAGGGATCGCCCACGAATTGCGTAATCCGTTGGGCGTGATATCCAATGCCGTGTACTACATAAAATCAACCTACGCCGAAAAAGAAAGCACGATGACTGAATATCTCAACATCATCGAAACCGAAGTCAATAACTCCGAAAAAACCATCACCGACTTGTTGGAGTACTCCCGCGAGCCAATCCCCCTGCAGGAGGAAACCAATCTTTGCGAACTGCTCGATGAAGTCATGAACCGGCTTCCGCCGCCAGAATCAATACAAGTATCGATGAACTCCGACGATTCACTGCTGACCGCGATGATCGACGGCAGACAAATCGGGATGGTGCTGGCCAATTTGCTCACAAATGCATATCAGGCAATGCCAAATGGAGGGAAATTGAATATCGACATCACCCAAGATGATAACCAGGTGAGACTTGCCATCCGCGACACAGGATCGGGAATTTCTGCAGAAAACTTAAAATCAATCTTCGAACCCTTTTACACGACCAAACCCAAGGGAATTGGGCTCGGTTTAGCGATAT
>Ga0307419_10001201_pt1 | contig 13401 bp, 15 predicted proteins | sample SalMarWE160230MG_2_FD_202512 | JGI IMG/M metagenome (GOLD analysis project Ga0307419, IMG submission 202512) | Salt marsh sediment microbial communities from the Plum Island Ecosystem LTER, Massachusetts, United States - WE1602-30 | ecosystem: Environmental > Aquatic > Marine > Intertidal zone... | reverse complement strand
TTCCGTTTTCTCGTTTTTATCGGTCTTGTCTTCCAGCTGGGCCATTTTGGCCTTCAGATCTTCCAGAAGCTTGTCCGCAGAAGAATCGGAAGCCTCGAGGGCCTGAAACTGCCTCTCCAGAGAATCGCCGCCGCTCGATGCTTCGATCTCCCGCATGGCGTCGACTTCCGCTTCGATCTGTTCGACTTTCTCGCTCATTCGATCGAAGACCTCGAAGGCAGAGGTGTCGGCCATGCTGCTCATGGTCTGCTGCATCCGCTTCTGCGCTTCCGCCCGCTTTGCTCTGGCAACGAGCAGGTTCTTCTTGCGTTGGGCTTCCTCGATCTTCTGCTGCAGCTGGCGCAGCGCGCTTTTCAACTGCTCCACCGATTCGTGTTGAGCCTGCCACTGGGTCTGATACTGACGGGCCGTGTTGTCGTACTCCTGCTTGCGCAGGAGGGCCTCTTTGGCCATATCATCATGCCCCGCCTTGACGGCCAGCATGGCTTTCCGCTCCCATTCAGCGTCCTGCTCCCTGTTCATCGCCATCTGGCGTTCCATCCTCTTCTCATCGGCGATGGCCGCAGCCACGGTTTTCTTCGACTCGATCAGCTGCTCGTTCATCTCCAGGATAAGCTGGTTGAGCATCTTCTCCGGATTCTCCGCCTTGCTGATCATATCGTTGATATTGGATTTAACGGCTCGTTTAAAACGACTAAACAGCCCCATAGCAACCCTCCCTAACTCTTCTCGCGATAGCGACCGAGCAGCTTGTAATGCTGGACCAGAGCCAGCCCGATCGCTTCGAAGGATGCCCGCAGTTCCTCCAAGTCCAGGGTTTCCAGTTCCAGAGTATCGATCAGGATCACGTGGTCGCCTTCCAGGGCGTAGGCTCCGTGGACCAAATCCTCCGCATTCAAGCGCAGCAGTTCTTCGTACAGCGACTCTCGATCCTTGTTCGGCGTTTCCATCACCTTGACCCGGACAATGACCAGGGGCTCGCTGACCATGGCCACGATATTCTTGAGACCCTTTTCTTCATCGTTGATCAGAAAGGTACCGTCTCCGACCTCTTCGTAAGACAGCCCAAGGTTAAGCAGATACGAACGGACCTTATCCTCGCCACCCATAGCCAACTCCTGTTTCTTGGGGGGATTTCGTAATCATGGTTCACGTTCCAGATTTGTCTTTTTGATACGTTGTATACGGATATCAGCCGAGCAAAACCTGACCGGCATTATCAATTGCCAAAATGGTTTTGCACTCGGAACAACGGAACCGTCCGGACTTGGTAGCCTTGAGTTTCTTGCTGCAGATCGGGCATTTGAAGATCTTGGGAAAAGGACCGGCTTGGGCGCCTTCCCCTTTTTGGGCAAAGAAGGCGACGGCTTCCTCGAGGTTTTCCTTGATGTTGAAAAACTGGGAAAAACCCAACAGTTGGAAGACCTCATACACCTTGGGCTGGATTTCCAAAAGAACCAGGTCCCCCCCGCGAGGCTTGACGGCTTTCAGAAAGGAGGTAAAAGAACCGATGCCCGTGCTGGACACGTAGTTCAAACCGGCGCAGTGGAATATCAACCTGGTGAAGCCCGATTCGATGGTTTTCGATACGCGTTTCTGGAAATAGTTGGAGTTGTATGTGTCGATATAGCCGGTGAGGTAGAGGACAAGACAGCCGGGGACCTCGTCTATCTTCTGAAGTCTTACCTTGAGGCTGTCGTCTTTTTCGTCGTCAAATCCCGGTACGATATCGTTATTCATCATTACTAGACTACCACCGTGTAATTTGAATTAATATTATACAAATACTCGATCCCTTGTCAAACAGTTCCTCACGATAATATTGGTAGTATGCGGGTCCTTTCAACCCCCCGATAGCACCTCGAATATATCACAATTCCCATATAAAACAGAGATATCCCCACGTTCGTTCAATGTATCGGTTCTCCAGGGCGTATTGACAACGGTATCTTGAAAAAAACAAGATAGCAGAAATGACCGCTCGGAATATCCGGATTGTACTGGTGCGACCGAAGGAGAACAAGAATATAGGGTCCGTGTGCCGGGCCATGAAGACCATGGGCTTCGGCACCCTGTACATCGTGGGGCATCAAACGATCGATCGCAGTGAGGCGGCGATCACCGCGGTTCACGCCGTGGATGTGCTGGATCGGGCGGTGCGCTGCGAAACATTGGAAGAGGCCGTTCAAGATTCGGTGCTGGTAGCGGGGTTCAGCCGCCGCCGGGGGAAGTGGCGAAAATATTTCGCCCTGACTCCCGAACAGCTTGCCGAACGGCTCGCCTCGATCCGACGGGGAACCTGCGCCCTCGTGTTCGGCAACGAAGCATCCGGATTGAACGCCGAAGACCTGGCCAGATGTCATATAGCGGTTCGAATCCCCAGCTCGCCTCGGTTTCCCTCCCTGAACCTGTCCCACGCGGTCCAAATCATCACCTATCTGATGCATCGCCGTCTGAGTGAACCGCGGGAAGCCGAAGGGTTTCTCCCGATATCCTCAAGGCACCTAGACGCTCTGGTCTCCCTGATGATCGCATCCCTGACCAACATCGGCTTCTTCTCCCAGGGAGATCCCCGGGAGATGTCGGTATTCTTGAGGGATATTTTTACAAGGGCAGCCCTGGAGCAACGGGAGGCGGATCGGTTGGCCCGGGTCTTCGAAAAGATCAGCGGACTGATTGCCGGCAGCAGAATCGATCCTTGACCTTAAGGAGCGGAAGCATCTAAACTTCCCGGTATGAAACGTGCAATTGGCGTCCTCCTTGTTCTTATCCTGTGGGCTCCCGCCGTTTTTTCCATAGACGCCGGAGATTTCGATGCGGTAGCGGACTTCTCCGTCACCATCAAAACGCTGAGCCAGCTGGACGAGGCTGCCGCAACGGCCTATGGATTGATGGACCGTTTTCTGCTGCTGGACGGCACGGTCACCAACATTCTCGTCTTGGATGCAAACGAAGAAAACTACCTCGTTCAGGTCGAGCTCGTCTCGGGAGAATGGATCGGTCTGGATGAAGTTCGAAGCTACTCCTGCTGGGTGCTTTTCTCGGGACCCCGTTTTGCCGGTGTGTTTCCCGCCCGGGTTCCCCGCAATCCGCCGCCCGGCGTCATTGCGGCGAACGATCAGATCCTGATCGTCGCCATACCGCTCCAAACCGTGGAGATCGCCGAGGGTGAGACGGCTTGGGTCCTGGAGGGAATTTACGCCCGCCCGCTGCGATAGCGTCAGTAAAATTGTATATCCCTCGCCTGGATCTCATCACCCTCCGTAAGAACCGCAGCTCTTTCGATCACATTGCGAAGCTCCCTGACGTTGCCCGGCCAGGAGTGGGATAGAAGCTTCTCTACCGCCTGGGGATGAATTCGTAGATCCGAATGCTCAGCTTTCAGGAAATAGGCACAGAGAAGAGAGATATCACCATCCCTTTTACGCAGCGGCGGAACGTGCAGGACCAGCACGTTGATTCTGTAGTACAGATCCTCGCGAAAGCGGCCCGTCTTTACCTCCGTCTTCAAGTCGCGGTTGGTGGCGGAAAGAATCCGGATGTTCAGCGGTATCGAGCGGGTTCCGCCCACCCGCTGTATCCGCTTGAACTCCAACACCCTCAACAGCGTGGTCTGTGCCTTGGGCGGCAGTTCCCCGATTTCATCGAGAAAAATCGTCCCGCCGTCGGCACGCTCGAAACAGCCGGCTCGACTGGTGGCGTCGGTGTACGCTCCCTTTTCGCTTCCGAACAGCTCGGCTTCCACCAGGGTTTCCGGGATGGCCCCGCAGTTGATCGCCTCGAAGGGTCCTTCCCTCCTCGGTGAAAGACGATGGATCGCTTCCGCGGCCAGCTCCTTGCCGGTCCCGCTCTCCCCTTGGATCAACACCGGCGAATCTCCGGCTGCAAAACGGCCGATCAGTGCTTTCAATCCCTTGAGCGCTCTACTCTCGCCGACAAGCTTGCCCATTGCCTGCGGGTTTGCATGCACGGTGCCCGCTGTACCGGCCGCGCTCTGAACGTAGGCGCGTCGCAGGGCGATATTTTCTACGGCTCTACGGATCGTTCCCTCCAGATGGTCCAGGGTGTATGGTTTGAGAATGTAGTCGTAGGCTCCGGCCCGGATGGCCCGCTTGACGAATTCGACCTCTCCATAGGCGGTGAGCATTATCACAGGTGGAGCAAGCGGCTGCTTCAGGATCTCATCCAGCACGTCGAGCCCGCTTCCGTCGGGCAGATTGATGTCCAGAAGCACCACATCGGGATCCGTCTTGTTCAGGATATCCAGCCCCTCGGCGGCGGTGAACGCAGAAATAAAGACGTAGCGCTCCTGCAGCACCATGGAGAGGGTCTTCTGGGCTTGAGGATCGTCGTCGATGAACAGAATCCGAATCATTGCCAGCCCCAGGACATGGTATTGTATGACCGCGGATCCTGCAAGTTTTTCTATACGGCGCTCAGCCCGAGCATGATTCGGTGCGGCAACTTTCACGACCCATCGCCCCGTCCGCGGTCGCCGGACAGGACCTCGAACCGGCAATGAAGAAAACGGTCCCCGAGCACCGCGCCGATCAGCATCGCATCTCGATACACCGCAGCAACTGTAGAGGCGGACAGCGTCTCTCCCAAATCGAGGAACACCTCCTCGACCAGAGCCGGTTTGTGCGGGCGGAGGGTAATCTTCAAAACCTGCGAGGGGGACGGACGGGAGGGATCGGCGAGGTGTCTGGCAAAGGTGAGAAGCCTGGGGTGACAGCCCACCCACAAGCGCCCCAGGGGATCGACCTCGATGTTGTCCACTCCGGTCCGCAGCTTCAAATCGTAGTCGAAGGTCAACGCCCCGGTGTCGGGATCTCGCCGATACACTCGAATCCTCAATCCGGTGGTGGACGCCACATAAACTTTGCGACCGTCGCTGCTGCTGTTGATGCCGTTGGCGTAGCGGATTCCCCCGGCGGCTTCGGCGAAGCGGGAGCCGTCGAAATACACGACGTTGCTCTTGGGCAGCCGCAGGTAATCCTCCAGATTTTGGCCGAGGGAGGTTGTGCTGCCGTGGTCGTTGGTTGCGTAGAAGCGATTCGGGCCGACGGCCAGAACATCATTCGGACTGGAAAGAAGCTCCCCCTGAACGGTGCGTAGGTGGTGCAGCCCTCCGTCCAGAACATCGAACACTTCGATGGCGTCGGCACCGGCTCGATGGTTGACCACGAACAAGCGGCTGTAGCCCGCCTCTGAATACAGGCTGATCCCATGGGGATGAAACGTCCCCGGAAAATCCCGGGTCAGGTTGATGAGCTCGGGATCCGGGCTGCCGAGGTCGTAACCGTACACATCCCCACGCGCCGGCCCGTCCCCCCGGGCTGCCGGCCGGACATCGGAAGACACGTAGGCCATGCCGCTCCGGGGATCGATCGTGATATCCTCCGGACCGGGGATGCCGGTAACCGCTTCCCGGGATCCGGCAAAATGCGGTAGCAGTCGCTTGAACTCTCCGGCGATGAAGAGGGTTTGGAGGGCGAAGATACCTGCGATGATCGCGAGAGCGCCCACTGCAAAAAGAATCCACTTCATCTCACACCTCTGCACGAGATGATAACCCAATCGTCGCCCCGGCTCCACCCGCACACCGAGCCGGCTGAGGCGTAATCGTGCCGGGATTCTGTGAAAAAGCGCTAATATGTGTTACTTTTTTATACGACGGAACTAGAGGACGACCTATGCGGATCGGAACAGTACCCATTTTCATACTCCTGCTCGCCCTGGTGCTGATCGGGTGCAATCAGTCCCCCTTCCGACCGGAGGATGAATGGTCCACCCTTACCCTTTCCCTGTCTGGAACGGCCCTTACCGACGCGGAGATCACCGTGCAGACGGATGTAGAAGGAAGCTCTAACTACACGCTGCTTCCCGGCGATCTTCCCTGGAACTACCACCAGTTCAGCTTCTTGTACGATTACTCGATTCAGCTTCATTGCGATCCGGAATTGGTTAGCACCACCGGAACGACAACCGCAGCCAGCAGCTCCTACAATACGGGCACGCAAACGATCTACAGGGTCACGGATTCCTCGGCATCATTTACAACCGATGCGGCCCGACACGATATCATCTTCAACGATGCCGCCGGCACTTCCGCGAGTATTTTCGGCGTGATCGACAACAACAATCTCTACATCTACGGGGATGAAAACGATCAAAACATCTTCGATCCGGTCCTCTATCCTTTTCCTCCCGGTCGAAACTACACGATCTATTCCTCCCATGAGCTCTGGTTCCAGGTGATCGTAACCGACAGCGAAAACAACAAAACCGATACGACCTACAAACTGCAGGATTACACAATCGACCTGCAGCTGACCGACTAGACTAATGGAGGATGACCAGGATTTCCGCAGAAAATACGAAACCCGGGTACTGCCCTTCTACGGCAGCGGGCTTTTCGGAGAGTTTTCCGGGGTGGGAGGACTGAAGATCCGCACCGTCGCCTTTGAGAAGAAAGACAGCTCGGGTGCTTTGGTGATCCTGCCCGGCAAATCCGAGACCTACCTGAAGTACGCCGAGTTTTTCTACGACCTGCAGGAGCTTCCTCTGAGCCTGTACGCGCTGGATCACCGGGGAATGGGGTTCTCCGAACGCATGCTTCCGGACCGGCTGAAGATGCACGTGCAAAGCTTCGATCACTACATCGAGGATGCCAGGACCTTTGTAGAGGATGTTGTAAAAGCCCGAGGGCACGACCATCTATTTATATTCGGTCACTCGACCGGGGCTCTCATCGCCGCGCTGTATCTGGAAAACTACCCGGAGATCTTCAGAGCTGGAATACTCTGCTCTCCATTGTTTTATCTGAACGTCGGACCGATTCCCGGTTTCGCACTCCGCGCCCTGACCCGCCTGCTGGACCGGCCCGGGCGGCGGGAGGAGTACGGTCCCGGGCAGCGGGATATCAAACGCCCCGACTTCCAGAATAACAAGATCAGCCACAGCTACGCCCGTTGGTCGCTGTGGGAGCAGGAGATCATCCCCGACATCGAAGCGGTCCAGTTCGGAGGGGTCACCAATCACTGGCTTCGGGAGAGTCTGGTCGCCGGACATCGGGCAGTTCAGGGAGCCGGGAAGATCAACGTGCCGCTTCTACTGCTGCAGGCCGGACAGGACAGCATTGTCGGGTTGGGCGCCCAGGATCGTTTCTGCCGACGGGCTCCCCGGTGCGCCAAGGTCCGGATCCGGGAAGCGAAACATGAGATCCTCATCGAGCGGGAGGACATCCGCACGGCGGCGATCGCCCGGGTCAAAGAGTTTCTGGCACGCCGGCTGCAAGAGGCCTGAGAACACCGCCTTCCCGACAGAGCTTGTCCAGCCCTATCGGCCGTGCTACTATGCTGAGCATGGATCAGGCCAAGTTCTTCGTCCGCTTCCTCGACAGGACCTTCATCACCAAACTGCTCATCCTGGCCCTGCTGTACTCCCTGCTGCCGCTGGCCGAGATCTTTCTCATCATCTACCTGGGGGATTGGCTCGGAGGTCATTTCATTACCCTGGCCCTGGCCGCCTTTACGGGGTTGATGGGCATGCTTTTCGCCCTGCGGGGTTTTCAGAAAAACCTGGTTTTGCTCAAAGAAAAAATCAAACAGGGCTCGTTTCCCACGGAGGAGTTCATCACTCTGACAGGAATCTTCGCCGCGGCTATACTGCTGCTCACCCCCGGATTCATCACCGACCTTCTAGGCTTCCTGCTGTTCATCCCGGTGATCCGCAGCACCCTGGGCCGTTTTATCATCCGCATAACCCGGGCCGACTTCAAAGAGCTCTACGAGTACCTGAAACTGTACGATTATTGACAACCCGGGTATTGACAACCCGGGCGTACAAGCAACCTGGTTGCCAGCCGGCGTTGCTACCCTATCGTTTGAAGATCTTGGCCAAAAGCACGACCAGCCAGAACCAGCAAACCGAGATCACCGACGAGCCTTCTGCGGCCAGCCGGCTTATCTGCCGCTTGCCGGAAAACACCTCGAAGCAATCCCCCACCCAGATGGACACACCGGGATTGAGCTCGCGCTTTTTCCGCAGGATCCAGAGATCTCTACCGGGAAGCCCGCTGCCGACCATCAAGAAGGACGGAGAGGCTTTCTTGATAGCGGTGAGAACCTGCTTCTCCGCCGGCTTGTCAAAGTACCCGGAGAAGCGTCCCACCAGGCGCAACCGGGGATAGGAATCCCGCAAGTTCCGTTCGGCTCGTTCGATATCCTCTTTCCGCGCCCCGAGCAGATAAACGGTACGGTTCAGCTGCTCGCTCAGAGAAAGCATGCGGATGATGAAGGAGAAAGGAGAATACACGGTCAGCTTGAGCTTACGCAGCCAACGGGTCGCCCGGGCCAGCCCCGGATGCACCGGCAGGATCAGGGAAGCCTCCCGCAGCAGACGGCGGAACTCGGGGTCGCGACGGCCTTTGAACAGGTTCTTCAAGTTGAGGAAAACGAGTTGATGCCGCTCCCCATCCGCCAAGAAGGCAGCGATGGCCTTGAGAGCCTGCTGCTCGTCAATACAATCCACGGGAACATCAAGGATACGAATTCTGTTCGTTGCTACGTTGGCTCCCACGCGTTCCTCTCATGCATCACGATTTGTACGGCCGCGATGGCGTACAGCGCGGCGGTCTCGGTGCGCAGCACCGTGTGACCGACAGTGATGGGCACAAAGCTCTTTGTCCGGAGCAGCTCAACCTCTTCCCGGGACATCCCCCCCTCCGGACCAACCACCAGTGTAATGATTTTTACGCTTTTGGAAAGACACCGGTGAAGCGTATCGGCTCCCTCCCTGTCCTGGTGAAAGAACAGCCGGACCTCCCCGTCCTCTACCTGGTTCAATCCTTCAAGCAGGGATTCAAGCTCCCGGGGAGCTTCGATATCCGGCGGACGGGGGGCACCGCTCTGCTGCACCGCCTGTCGGGCGATTCGCCGCCAACGCTCGAGCTTCTTTTCCGCCTCCCGCAGGCCGCCGAGCCCGACCTGGCTGTAGCGACTGAATACGGGGATCACCCGCCGCACGCCCGCCTCGGTGGCCTGGCGAACGATCAGATCCATCTTGGTCGCTTTGGGAAGACATTGGATCAGTTGGATCGACTGCTGCTCAGGCCCGGCAACGGACGCCGCTTCCTCCAGGCGCAGGCGCAGGGTAGAGGGGCCGATGCACACAACCGTGCACAGCCAGCGACCGCCCCGGCTGTCGCTGCCGGGGAACCGCTCGCCCACCTTGACCCTGCGCACCCGGGCCAGATAGTGATAGTCTTCTCCCGTGAGATCTATGTGCCGTCCGAAAGGTGGATCTTTGGGGAGGATGAATACCCTCATTAATCGCTGGAGCCGACCACGTGCACCAGGATCGAGCGCCGCCGTGGTCCGTCGAACTCGCAGAAGTAGATCCCCTGCCAGGTTCCCAGGCTCATGCTTCCGGAATCCACGATAATCTGCACGGTGGAGCCCATGAGAGACGCTTTGATATGAGCCGCAGAGTTTCCCTCCCGATGGGCGTAACGATCGTTGAAAGGAACGATTTTTTCCAATTCCATGAGCATATCCCGAACCACGCTGGGATCGGCATTTTCGTTGATCGTCACGCCTGCTGTGGTGTGGGGCACGAACACGGTGCAGAGCCCCCGGGAAATACCGGCAGCCCGGACCGCTTTCTGCACCTCGGAGGTGATATCGATGAACTGACAGCGGTCCTTGCTGGCCACCTGAAAACGGGAAGTCATGATCGCCTGCTCAATCCCGCAGGTAGTTCACCGCCTCCTGGAGAACCAGGTCGAACTCCAGATCGTACACGGGGGGATTGTTGTTGGTGCGGTTCAGCTCGTTTCGGACCAGCCGCCGGATGTAGCGATCGTCCAACCGGATGTCCTTGTTGGCCAGCTCCCGCTCGAAGGAGTTGATATTCTCATCCGTGGGGTTCGGATACCGGCTCAAGAAATCCTTGATCAGCTCTTCCTCGATGATGCGCGACAGAGCCTGCTCTTCCTCTTCGCTGAGCTCCGGCTCCTGGATCGGAACGTCCGGTGAAATCCCGATATGGTCGATGTTTTTCCCCAATGGGGTGTAGTAGCGCGACATGGTCAGGCGGAAACCGGCATCACCAACGCGCTTGATCTGCTGCACCGATCCCTTCCCGTAGGACTTCTCACCCATAATCGTGGCTCGTCCCGTATCCTGGAGCGCGCCGGCCAGGATCTCCGAGGCGCTTGCCGAGCCGCGATCGATCAGCACGACGATCGGCAGATCCGCCGGCACCATGGTATTTCGGGAGGAGGCGTAGAACACATGGTTCTCCGAGGCGACCCGGGAGCGGGTGCTGACAATCGGTCCTTTGGAAAGGAAGAAATCGGCTATATCGATCACTCCGGAAAGCAGTCCGCCCGGATTGCTGCGCAGATCGATGATCAGGGAGCTGTAGCCGCTGTCGGCGAACTGCCGGAGGGCTTCTTCCACCCGATCGACTGTCAGGGGCGTGAACTGGATGATACGCAGATAGCCGATCCCGCCGGGAATCATGTCCTGCCGGACCGTGGGAACTTCGATCAAATCCCGGACCACCCGCACGTCGAATCTCAAGCTCTTGCCGCGGATGATCGTCATGGTAACCGAGGAACCCGGCTCCCCCCTCAGAACGGACAGAACTTCGTCGATGTTCAGGTCCACCACCGATTCTCCGTCAACCGCCACGATCAGATCTCCGGCATTGACTCCCGCCCGGTAGGCGGGGGTGCCTTCGATCGGCGCCACCACCTCGACACCCCGATCGATCTTGGAAATGATCAGTCCGACCCCGCCGAAACGGCCCATGGTGGTATCGTCGAGGTCTCGCATCTCCTCCGGGGAAAGGTAGGCGGAGTGGGGATCATCGAGGGCTTCGAACATGCCCCGCATCGCACCTTCGATCAGGTTGTTCGGATCGACCTTGTCCTCATCGACGTAGTGCTCCTGTACGAAACGGAACACTTCGAAAAACGTACTCAGAAGACGCTGGGTTTCCGCCTCTTGGTTTCCCGCCAAAACCCGTGGGGCGAAACTGAGAAGCACGATCACGGCGGCCAGGAATGCTGTAACGACGATCCAAAGGGTGCGCTCTTTGAAGAACTTGCGCTTTTTCTCCATCGGTTGACTCCAGTAGTTAAAGTGTAGAATTCCGAAAGCTTTGTCAATTGTATATCCCGTGGTCCCACGGCTTGTTGACCCAAAAACACAAGCAGGGCTACACTTGGGGCTCGAAGCGTACAGATCATGAAGATCCACAGGGTATTATTTCTAATCACCGCGATTTGGGAACTGCTGCGTTTTTGTGCCATCTTTCTGGCCGTGTGGATCATCTTCCGCCAGATTCTGGAAACGAACAGCCAGGGAATCTACTGGCTGCTGGTGCTGGGAAACGGCGGACTGCTGGTGACGGCCTCGCTTCTGTTTCTCTACGTGGATCCCCGGCGCTTTCGCGTCCTGCTGAACCTGGTCCGGCTGGGCAAGATCCTGGGACTTTTCAGCGCCCTGCTTCTCATCATCCTCGAACCCATCGGTACGGGCCTGCGTTTCCTGTACATGGAATTTCTGCCCTATCGGATTGCACCGTTCTCTCTTCTGCTCATTGTCTCGGTGGCGGACCTGATCTTCCTCTTTCTGCTGTTTTCCTATCAGATTGAGGAAACACCCCCCTCTCCACCGGCGCCGGGGAAGCGGGAGTAGTAGCCGCCCCTGCCTCGGTAAAGGAAGATCATAATCCGGAAATCTTGACAACCGGAACTCTGACTTGCCGGTTGAGCCTGCATGTCCTAAAATGCGGAGGTGGTCAGCCCCTTCTTCGAAAACCAGCCCACGCCGCTGAAGGTGCTTCTGGACCATTACCAGGTAACTGTGAAGAAGTACGGTGTCGCTTTCAGCCCACGGAGAGGACGAACGCACCATAACGATTCTCTACTCCTCCCTGAACGGAAACCTCGACGGCTGTGACTGCAAGGGTCATCCCCGGGGCGGTCTGGTCAAACGAGCCGCCTGGCTGCGGACGCCGGATCAGCCGGAACGGATCCTGTTGGTGGATGCGGGAGATCTGCTGGATCCGTATCCCGACCCGGATCTGGCCACGGCGATCTTCGATACCTACCTGGAGCTGGGATACACGGCGATCGCCCTGGGGGACCAGGAGTTCGCCAACGGCCTGGAGAGCCTCCTCGAGCACAGCAGTAGGTTTCGATTGTTTTCATGGCAGGATGACCCCGATGATCCGGCTGTGCGCCGGCGGATCGATGAGTACAAACATACGTTGAGGGAGCGGTTGAGCTCCCGGTAGAGAGTTCCATGAATCTGATCGTTCTGATCCTGACGCTGCTGCTGGGGGGCGAACCCCCTCTAGTGCTCACCCCAGTGGAGTGGAATCTCGGCAGGATCGAACGAAGCGGCGGCATCGTGACCACCGAGGTGGTTGTGGAGAACAGGTCCGGGCGGGAAGCGGAGATCGCCATCATCAGCACCTGCGAATGTCTCTGGATCACTCCGACGAAGCTGCAGCTGGCACCGGGAGAATCGGCGCATATCGAGCTGACCTTCGATCCGATCGAGGAGCCGGGCTCGGTACAGAAGGACATCATCATCCGCACCAATCTGGATCGACTGCCCAAAGCCCTGTACCTGGTGTACGGGGAGGTGACGGGTGATGCGCCGGAGGCGGGAACAGCCGGGGCAGCGGCCGAGAGAACTCATCAACAAGCCGGCTCGCTGGAGGATAGCCTACCAGAAGAGCGCCTGCCGCAGGATAGCCCGCCGCTGGAGCGCCTGCCGGTCGACTTTTACGCATCCCCCGGGTGCCGCAGCTGCCAGCGCCTGCTGCGGCGGATCATTCCCAGAATAGAGAGACGGGCCGGGATACCCATAACGGTTAGAGAGCACAACATCTTCGATGCGCAGCAATACGCCGCTTACCTGGAGATACTTCGCGAGGCGGGACAGGAGGAGAGTGCCTATCCGGCCCTGGTCGTCGGGCGTACGGTCCTGCAGGGCGAGACGGCCATCGAGCAGCAGCTGGAGGATCTGCTGACAGGACGATCCCCCCCTGCCGTTTCCGATTCGGCCGTCACCCAGGCTCCCGCATCCAGGCTGGCCTTGATCCCGATCCTGGCAGCGGGACTGCTGGACGGCATCAATCCCTGTGCCTTCACCACCCTGGTCTTTTTGATCTCCGCCCTGGCCGTGGCGGGCCGATCCCGGATCCAGGTGCTGCAGATCGGTCTGTTTTTCTCCGCCGCGGTGTTCGTTACCTACCTCATGATCGGGCTGGGCTTCTTTCAAGCCATTCGGTTGGCCTCGGCCTTCCCCATTGTAGCCGCCGTGATCCGTTGGATATTGGTTGCCGTGCTGCTGGCTTTCACAGCCCTGAGCCTGT
>Ga0307419_10001195_pt1 | contig 13468 bp, 12 predicted proteins | sample SalMarWE160230MG_2_FD_202512 | JGI IMG/M metagenome (GOLD analysis project Ga0307419, IMG submission 202512) | Salt marsh sediment microbial communities from the Plum Island Ecosystem LTER, Massachusetts, United States - WE1602-30 | ecosystem: Environmental > Aquatic > Marine > Intertidal zone... | reverse complement strand
GGTTCGATCTGCATCACCCGGCTGGTGGCTGGCGCGGGTGTGCCCCAGCTGACTGCGGTGATGGACTGCGCCGCTATTGCTCGTCCCCAGAAGATCCCTATCATCGCCGATGGCGGAATCCACACCTCAGGGGATATCGTCAAAGCCCTGGCAGCCGGGGCGTCCACGGTAATGATTGGCAGCCTTTTAGCCGGTACGGATGAAAGCCCTGGGTTTTTGATCACCCGCAAAGGCCACCGCTATAAAGCGTCCCGGGGCATGGCGTCTTTGCAGGCCAACCTGGACCGCAAACTGCGCCAGGGCGAAGCCGAGATCACCCACGAGGAGATCGAAGATTACGTCTCGGAAGGGGTGGAAGCGTTGGTGCCCTATCGAGGTTCTACCCGGGAACTGCTGAAGCAGCTGGTTGGCGGACTGCAGTCCGGCATGAGCTACACCAACGCACGCTCCGTCGATGAGCTGCATGATAAGGCCGTCTTTGTGCGCATAACGCCGGTTGGGCTCCGGGAATCTCGGCCTCATGACGTGGAAGTGATCTAAGAACAGAGATCGGCTATTATTACTGGGCCCCGGTCATTATTCATGGATCCATACCCCCAACAGGGATGGTGTTTAATGAATCGATCTGCTGGATATAACCAGCAGATGGTTTTCTTGTTATACTCAAATGAAACATGATTTTATTAATTACCGGAAGGTAGGTCAGTTGCTAACAGCCGGCGGACGGATTTTGTGTATTTCCAGATATAAGTGCGATCGAGAGTGATTCATAAAACTCGCTAAGGAACTACTTGACGGGATAAGTGTCGTCACTTGCCCTGGCGTGGATTTTGGCAGTAAAGGTGAAGGGTATCTGTACCTTCTTATGGACACACGATAATGAAAACTCTGAAAGAGGGTATCGATGACCAGAGCGATTTGGAAAAATTACCAGCACTTCTGGCTGAAATGAACTCTATCGAAGACCGGATCTCAGAGATCACGCAGCGGCCAGCAACCATTGGACACACAGGGGAATATATCGCCAGCAGAATCTTTGATATCGAGCTTGAAGAGTCAGCTTCTGCCAAAGCGATCGACGGTCATTTTAGAAACGGCACACTGGCCGGCAAGACAGTCAATATAAAATGGTACAGCAAGCAGGAATATTTGCTGGATATCACCCCCGATTTTCTTCCGGATTACTACCTGGTCATGACGGGCCCCAAGACACTAGAAGGAACCTCAAAAGGTGGTATTCGTCCCTGACTGATCAATTCCGTTTCTTTATTTATTGCTGCCGATCTAGTTATTGAACTGACAGACCGGGGGGTGAATGTTGGAACCGCTTCAACCGTTCGAAAACACGAGTGGCAGGCGGCTGAAATATACCCTAATAAAAGAAGCATGGTTTACCGCATGACAGATGAGCAAATGGCCCAGATTCTTGCTTTTGATACTGATTGGGACGAAAGCCGGTTCGAGGACAAGCGCTTGATCGACGATTGAGAACAAACCCCGGAATAGATGAAAAGAGACTTATTGGTTATTGAAAGGAATACACGGGACTCGCTGGCAAGCCGACTGACAGCAGAAGGCTATTCAGTTTGCCTGGTAGAGACGGCCAGTGCCGGCCTGGTAGCTCTGAAGCAGCACAAAATATCCCACGCTGTTATTCTCAACGCTATCTCCATGCGGACCAACGGAGCAAGGACCTGTGCCTCTCTGAAGAGAGCAGCTCCAGGTATCCCTGTGTTGATCTATTCTGATCAAGAGAAGCCGGCCAAGGCCGATGAGTTGCTGCGTCCAGGCTCATCAATCAGGAGGTTGATCAACAAAATAGAACTGTACTCTCCAATGGAGAAGAAGACCTGTCACCAGTATGGTGAGATTTTCCTGGACGAAGAAAAGCAAAGGGTATTTACCCCCAGCGGAGTTTCCCATCTACCCACAAAAGGAATTCAGATCCTGAAATATTTGATGAAGAAGAAAGGCTCCGTGGTATCCAAGGAAGAACTCTTCACGAAGATCTGGAAAACGTCTTATGTGGAGGACATGAATACCCTGTACACGAATATCAGCTTCTTAAGAGGTGCAATAGAGCAGGATCCGGCCGCTCCTCGCTATTTGCTCACAGTAAGAGGCAAGGGCTACATGCTGGACGGAAAGTGAGGGGACTGGAGGGCCGGAGAGTGATTTTCTGAGGGAAAGACACATCTGTGTTGCCCTAAAATATAGTCAATGTTGTTGAATTGCGTATAGGCATTATAATGTTTTAACCAACCTAATCAAATACTCAAATAAAAATTCGTACATTCTTATTCAAAATAAGTGGTTAGTCCAGGAGAGAAAAATGACAGAAATCCAATTTGGCGTCTGGATTGACTATATCCTCTATAGCTGAAACACGGCAGGGTGGATGAGTAATGGAAAGATTTGGAGGGAGATGCCAGGTGGTGAACGGATCTATCATAAGTATCCAACTGGGTCGGACCATTTCCCCTTGGCAGGTAAAATCACACTGGACCAATAAAATTCCCAAACAAAATAGAAATCGACAAAGCATTTCCTGTATCTGAAAGCAAGGGTAACCAGTTTTAAAAACTACCGTTACTTGCATATCAAAATTCCCCTTTTTTAGATCACAAATTGCTGCGCTATTCCAAAAAGGTATTAGAAAGCCATTGACATTTCTGGAAAAGTCATTTATTATTGAAACGGTTCAATACATTATGACAACAATTAGAGATATAGCACGAATCGCTCAAGTATCAGTGGGAACAGTCTCTAATTATTTAAACAACCCCGAACTTCTTGCTGATACAACAAAAGAGAAGATCCAAATAGCAATTGACGAAGTGGGATATTTTCCCAATTCCGCAGCTCGCAGTTTAAAATCAAATCAAACACGCCGAATAGGAATTATCCCTGAAATAAATCCCTCACACAATAAATCTGTCACGCCTAGTGATACTACATTCCTTGAATTTCTCAGCGCCATTAACACTGTTGCTGCAGAAAATAACTACGCCATTCTTATGGCCGCTTCCCTTGAGGATGCAGAGGAGATGGCTATTTACAAACAATTGGTAGGAGAGGGCCAGGTAGATGGATTTATCCTCTCAGGAACTCGGAGAAATGATCCCCGGTTGATATTCCTGGATGAACAGAACTTTCCTTATGTGGCATTTGGGCGATCCAATGTGGGTAGGGGGATCCTCGTTGACGTGGATGGGGCAGCTGGGATCGAAATGGCCGTTGACCACTTGGTAGAGCTCGGGCATAAGAAAATTGCATTTATCACTCCCCCAAACGAATTGATGTGTACCCAGGACCGTCTAGCTGGTTTTGAGCGGGCAATGGAGAAACACAATATTAAAATAATTGATAACTATATTTTAGAAGGGGATTTTCAGGAAGAATCTGGCCGGGCATCCATGTATTTATTACTTGACCTTGCTGACCCACCCACAGCCGTGATAACAGCTAATGATATCTGCGCTTTTGGTGCAATCACGGCTTTAGGAAATCGCAAGCTACAGACCGGCAAGGATATGTCTGTAATTGGGTTTGATGATATCCGGATGGCATCTCACTGGTCCCCACCTCTAACTACTGTTTGGCAGCCCTACCGCGAAATAGGGTTTATGGCTGGCTCTCTATTGATTGATTTAATAAACGGGAAGGACCTTCAAAGAGAATATTTATTAGAGCCCAGGCTGATAATCCGTAATTCCGCAGGGACACCCGGGTAATTTTTTTAATATCGTATTGAAACGTTTCAATTAATGGAGGTGTTTATACGAAGATAATCTTGATTATTCACCCAAAACCCCAAAAGTATGAAAGAATAGAGAGGAGACTATGAACACAAAGAAATATCTGAGAATTTTAATAATTGTGCTCTTGCTTGCATTAATTACAGCCTGCAGCAGCCCAGCAACAGAGCCCGTAGCGGATACAGACTCTCCAGAATTAGTATCTCCAGAAGAGCCTGTTGAAGAAGAGGCGGAAGAGGTTGTTGAGGAAGTTGTCAGCGTGGTGAACGTTTCTTTCTGGCATACCTACAATGAGGAATCACCAGAAAATGAAATGCTCACAAATACGTTAATCCCGATGTTTGAAGAAGCACATCCGGAAATTAAGATCGAATCACTTTCTGTGGCCTATCCAGATTTTCGAACAAAATTGATGACTGCAATTGCAGGTGGGGTGGCTCCGGATCTCATTCGGGCAGACATCATCTGGGTGCCTGAGTTTGCTGATATGGGTGCCTTGGCTGCGCTGGATGATCTTATGCCTGATTTTAATGATTATGCTGAAAAAGTATTCCCCGGTCCGCTCAGCACCAACTACTGGAATGGGCATTATTATGGCCTACCGCTGGATACGAATACAAAAGTTATGCTACAAAATTCTGATGTTCTCACTGCTGCTGGCATTGATCAGCCCGCGAAGACTGTTGATGAATTCTGGGCACAATGCGCGGCAGTCAAACAAGCCAACCAGGATACTTATTTATTCGCCGCAGACGGAACCTTTGCCTGGGTCATGCTTCCCTGGATTTGGAGTGGGGGAGGTAACATCATGGATGAAGGCTTTACCACAGCCGATGGATACCTCAACGGTCCTGAAACTGTAGCAGTGTATGAGATGTGGTTGGATATGTACAAAGAGGGATGTATTGCACCTACTATGTTGGGAGAAGGGATTGATACCTTTTCAGGTGTGGGGCAAGGCCTGTATGCAGGTTTTGATAACGGTCCCTGGACATATCCAATTCTGGCGGGACAGTACGAGGATGTTGAGCTGGTAGCAAGCCTTTTCCCTGCCGGACAGGGTGGCTCGGTCGAGGTGGTTGGTGGGGAAGACGTGGTCTTGTTTGAGCAGTCTGATGCCAAAGATGCCTCGGTTGAATTTATCCGCTTTTTACTTTCAGAGGAATACCAGTTGAAAATGGCCGAAGTGGGACAAATTCCGGTGCTCTCCAGTGCAATAAATTCTGATTACTTACAGGATCATCCCTATTATGGAATTTTCCTTGAACAACTTGCTACGGCAAAAGCCAGACCGGCCCATCCATTATGGTCTCAGATTGATGAAATCATGACGGATGCCGGACAGCTCATTTTGCGAGAAGAAATGACTGTTCAAGAAGCACTTGATGAGGCAGTAAGCAAAATAAATCCCCTTTTAGGGAATTAGCTGCACCAAGGTTGATATCGGGCAGGTTTCTAAAAACCTGCCCGATAAATGAATCGCATGATTAAAAAAAGTCTGCGTAATACTTTCACTGCATATCTTTTCATTCTTCCGGGATTGGTTTTCACCACATTGTGGCTGTTTTATCCAATGATAAGAGCGTTTCAATTAAGTTTTTATAATTGGAACCTGATGCCAAATATTCCCAATACTTTTATCGGTTTTGATAATTACTTGAGTGCTTTTCAGGATGATTTATTCTGGCTTACCTTAAAGAATACCGGCGTGTATGTGTTGGTAACCGTGCTGGGCCAATTATTTTTAGGATTATTATTAGCCCTTATTTTGGATCAGGTTACCAAAGGACGTGTCCTCATCCGGACGCTGTTATATATCCCGGTGGTAACTTCAATCGTTGTAGCAGCTTTATTATTTCGCTATTTGTTCAATTCCAGCGACACCGGCCTGGTCAACTATTTTCTTACTGACGTAATAGGAATCATTGCGAAACCAATTCCCTGGCTACGGGAGGCACAAACAGCCTTTATTCCAGTTTTTATGTTGGGAATCTGGAAGGGTGTGGGGTGGGCAATGGTGATATTTTTAGCAGCCCTTCAGTCTATCCCAGAAGAATACCGGGAGGCGGCTTCTATTGACGGCGCATCACATACCCAAATAATCACAAAAATCGTCATTCCGATCTTGATACCAACAATCCTGTTGGTAATGATTCTTCTGACTAACGGAGCGTTTAAAGTCTATGTGGAGGTGGCTTTAATTACTGGTGGGAATCCCCTGCATAGAACCGAGGTTCTCTTGAGCTATATTTATTATCAGGGTTTTGAAAGGATGAACTTTGGTTACGCCAATGCCCTTTCATTTATGTTGGCTGTTGTGATTTTCTCCATTAACCGGATCCAGCTCCGACAACAAAAGAAATTAACGCATGATATATAAATCAAAAAAATCCCCGATTTTCTGGACAGTCATCAGCTATTCTATCTTAGTGCTGGCCTGCCTGGTCACTGTTTTGCCAATGGTCTACATGATCGGGACTGCATTTAAAGGTCCAACTTATATTTTTGATTTTCCTCCCAAATTTATTCCCTCTGAACCAACTGTGGAGAATTTTATCTCTGCCTGGGAATCCAATCACTTTGAGCGTTATTTTCTAAATAGCGTTCTGGTAACAATTCTATCCACGTTTTGTGTGGTTTTATTTGCGGGGTTAATGTCTTTTGCTTTTGCTTATCTTGAATTTTGGGGTAAGGATTTGATATTTGGCTTGATTGTTCTGTTTATGGCCATGCCTATAATAATCTTGATTATTCCTCAATTTGAGTTGGTTGTTCAATTGAAGCTGATCGATACACTACCAGGATTAGTGGTGGTATATATCGCCCAAAACATTCCTTTAGCCGTGTTTATACTAACGGGATTTTTCAAACAACTACCTCGCGATCTTCTTGAGGCCGCGTATATGGATGGAGCAAATTCCTGGAAAACATATTGGAAAATTGTGTTCCCGCTTTCCAAGCCTGTTCTGGCAACTGTGACCATATTTGCATCTCTGGGAGCGTGGGATGAATTTATTTGGGCAAACACAATTATCAATACAAGCAGCAGGCGGACTCTTCCAGTGGGCATTGCTGCTTTTCAAGGGGTTCACACATCGAATTGGGGGCTGATTTTCGCTGCCTCAATGATTGCGATTACACCAATCATCGTGCTCTTTATTTTTATGCAGCGCTACTTCATCAAAGGAACATTTACCGGGGCAATTAAAGGTTAAGTATGAATTTCGTCGAGAAGAGTATAGAAATCATTCAAACATATCAAGATTCAGGGGGTGCCTACATTGCCGGCCCCTATTTCTCGCCTTACCAATATGGATGGTTCAGAGATGGAGTTTATACCGCTTATGCAATGGACCTCTATGGCTATCATCAAAGTGCAGAAAATTTCTACGATTGGGGTACCAAAATCATTGAAAAATACAGCAAGAAAATAAACCGGGTAATTCAAGACCCAGAACTTGTGCTGGGAAATAACCATGAATCTATTCTTCACTGCCGATTTACCCTGGAAGGAGATGAAATTATCGGTGGATGGTCAACGCACCAGCTGGATGGATTGGGTTTATGGCTGTGGGGGATTATCCAACATTGTAGAGCGCGGGGATTGCATTCCGTGCCAGAACGCTGGCGGCCAGCTATCAGCCTGGTTGTCAATTATATAAAAGCCGTGTGGATTTATCCATGTGCAGATTGTTGGGAAGAAAATGATGATCAGGTTCACACTTACACTTTAGCAGCCTTGGCCGGAGGGCTTGAGTCTTACCAGGAATTTACACACAGTGACCATTTGAACTCCGAGATTGAGCATATCAAGCAGTTTATTGCTCGGCAATGTCTGTCTCCCCGGGGTTTTTACCAGAAATCTGTCCGTCAGTCTATCGTGGATGCGAACTTATTGGGGTTGGTTTTTCCTTTTAAGATCATCACGGTAGATCATCCTTCTTTTTTACAAACATTGACCGTTATCGAAGAGGAATTGCGTGTTCCAGGTGGTGGATTAAAGCGGTTTCCCGGGGATACTTTTTATGGCGGGGGAGAATGGATATTGCTGACTGCCTGGCTGGGAAGTATATATTGCGCGCTGGGAGAAATTGGCAAAGCTGTAGAAATAAAAAACTGGATTGAAAACCAATTTGACTCAAATGGATCCTTGCCAGAGCAGGTGGTAATAAATGTTCAGGATCAGACATCCCTTCAATCCTGGATCAGTAAGTGGGGTCCTCCCGCGGTGCCTTTATTATGGTCCCACGCTAATTATTTGATCCTGTGCGATAATTTAAACGAGAAAGGGAAGCCGTGATAAAAATGCCAGATTGGGTAAGAGAAGCCGTAATCTACCAAATATTTCCCGACAGGTTTTATAACGGTAGCGACGCGAATGATCCTCCTGGAATTGCTGAATGGGGCGAACAACCTTTAAGAGATAATTATTTTGGGGGAGATCTGGAGGGTATTGCTCAAAAGCTGGACTACATTCAATCTTTGGGGGTAAATACAATTTACCTGACCCCAATCTTTTCTGCTCCTTCTAACCATAAATATGACACTCGCGATTATTACCAGGTGGACGATGTGTTTGGGGGAGCTTCTGCCCTCAATCGCTTGTTGTTGGATATGCACCAGCGTGGTATGAAATTAATCCTGGATGGAGTCTTTAATCACTGTGGCGAAGAATTCTTTGCTTTCCAGGATGTATTAAAAAAAGGTCAGTCCTCAACGTTTTCAAATTGGTTTAATATCTTTAGTTACCCATTGTCCAAAAATCCCTTAAATTACAAATGTTGTGGTGATGCTGGCTATCTTCCTAAACTCAATCATGCCAACCCAGATGTAAATGAATATTTTTTGGACGTTGGGAAATACTGGATTGAAGAATTTGATATTGACGGATGGCGACTGGATGTCCCTTTTAAAATTCAGAAAAGTTTTTGGAAGTATTTCCGCAAAATCATTAAAGCGGCAAAAGAAGATACTTTTTTGTTTGGTGAGGTTTGGCGCGATGGAAGGACATGGGTAAACGGCGAGACATTTGACGGAGTTACTAATTATTCATTGCGCGGATTAATATTAGATTATTGCATGACAGAATTCTTGGATGCTGAGGACTATCTGTATGAAGCGAATGCTTTACGCGAATCACTGGGAGATGCTGCATACTGTATGGTGAATTTACTTGGATCACACGATACCACAAGATTGTTAACCATTTTTGACGAGGACGTTAATAGAGCTTTACTTGCGTGGGTATTGCTTCTAACTGAAGTTGGAATTCCTTTGATCTATTATGGAGACGAGGTTGGCATGTTGGGAAACAACGATCCTGACTGCAGAAGAACAATGATATGGGAAGAAAATAAAAAGAACACGAGAATATATAATACAATTCGCTCGCTTATATCACTTCGAGAAAATTCCAAGGCACTTACTAACGGTGCATTCGAGTCTCTTTTTTCTTTTGTTGGGGTTGCTGCATATAAAAGACATTACCAAGACGAGGAAATTATTGTTGTCATGAACGCTCGAGAAGATGTACACAACATTAGGATACCCATTCGTTCAACAAGAACCACATATTATGATTATCCCAGCAAAAATGTTGTAAATGTAAAAGACGGTGAAATTCTTTTCAGTTATTTGCCTGCTCGTGATTTCAAGATTTTCACTTCCAAGATTATCTGAGAATCTAGTCCTGGAATCTATTAATTTCCAAAACCCTTTTCTTGATCATTTTCTAAAAACCAAAATGGTTCTGGATTGATTTTTCTTTTAAAGTATAATACTTACGTAAATCAGAATATAATCCGGTAAATAAAAATAAGGGCTGTCCCATAAGTGATTGGCACAGCCCTTATTCTATTGTTTTGCTTCAGGAGGAAAAGGAAAATGTCTGAATATTAGAATACCTGAAATGGTGTTCTGATATCCAAACATTTTCTAGGTCTAGAATTTAATCACTTCTCAGCAAATTGGACCAGCTAGTCCTAGTTGATTGCCAGATGAATGCTTTTTCTCTCTGCTTGTGCCTTGACAAATGGTGTTCTGTGTATTATATATGTTGATAAAGAACATAATATATACACATAACATCACTTTCTTGCCATGGTCACAAAAACCCTTGGCGCTACCAGCGCCCACTTGCTTACCGCGTTAGCCGAAAGAAACCAGCTTGTTTTTTCGATAACAGACGCCCAGGAGATCCTTGGTGGCAGTTATAATGCGACTCTGCTCGCCTTGGGCAGACTTACCGAAGCAGGTTGGCTAGTGCGCTTGACAGCAGGGCGTTACGCAATTGTGCCTTTATCATCCGGGGACGCAGCCATTCCACAGGTCAACCGCTATGTTATTGCCCGCGAATTATTGAGAGAATCACCTTACTATATCTCTCATGAAAGCGCGCTGGATATCCACAATATGCTGACTCGTCCAATCACGCGAGTTATCGCTACAACCCCCCGCCGCTTGAAAAAACGGGAAATAATGGGCATGTCCTACCGCTTCGTTTCTGCTCCTTTATCATCACTCTGGGGCTATGAGCCTAACTGGGTAACTCCCTACGAGCAGGTCAATGTCAGCGATCTGGAACGAACTATTCTCGATTGCCTGAATCGCCCTGATTTATGCGCCGGGGTCAGTCAGGCAGCTGTTGGCTTGTGGATAAGACAGGATGATTTCAAATGGGACATTCTGGGGCAGTATACCCAGAAATTAGGACGGCATTCTGTGGCTCAACGTTTAGGTTATCTGCTGGAGCTTTTTGATCTGGGCACACCTTCCCTGATTGAAGACCTTCAAAAAATGGTGGCATCTCATTATACAAGCCTTGATCCTTTTCTTCCTGAACAAGGACCCCGCCTGGCCCGCTGGCGGCTGCGGATCAATATTGAACCTGCGGCGCTAGAAACAATCATAAGGACATAAAATAATGATCCCACCTGCAGAGATTTCCCGTCAAGCCTTCCGGTTGGGGCTAGGGGATAAAACTATAGAAAAAGACTATATATTGACCTGGGTTCTTCTAGGCATTGCTAATTCGTCGTTAAGGGATCGTTTGGCTTTCAAGGGTGGCACGGCTATTAAAAAGATATATGATGCCGAGTATAGATTTTCTGAGGACCTTGACTTTACTGTGCTCGACGAAATTTCCAACGAGGAACTTTTTATTGAAATTGAGGCCTTATTTCCCTGGCTGCAGCGAGAGGTCAATATCACCCTGGATGTAAGGAAAACTGAAGTCCACGAGACCGGTAATCCGGCAATTTATTTAAATTATATTGGCCCACTGAGGGGAGACTTGACTAGCCGGTTTCTCAAGATGGACTTTACTCATAATGAGTTATTACTATTTCCCCTGGGAGAAGCACCGCTTCAAACACCATACAGCGATTGCCTGCAACGGGACGATATGCTGCTGGTTTATTCTCTGGAAGAGATCATGGTTGAGAAATTATGTGCTTTGTTGGGGCGCACCGAACCCCGTGATCTATTTGATATTCATTATCTACTCACGCAAAGAGAGCTGGATCTCGTTTCTGTAGCTTTTAGACTGGAAGAGAAGATGATTTCTAAAGAACTAGCAGTGGCTGATTTAATGGATGTGTTGGAGCGCAAACAAGGATCTCTCAGTCGTTTATGGGAACCGCGGCTGCGGGGACAGTTGCTCGATGATTTACCTCATCTTGAAGCGGTTATTCGGGAAACCAATCGGCTTCTACAGCTGGTAGGCATATTTTGAAATATTCCAAAACGGTGTAAATACCAAAGGAAGAGTAGGGCAGCCCGTCCAAAGAATACCAGCGGCTGCTTTAATGTTGGGATGGGCCCAGCGCTTACTTGACAATGACGACCAACTTATGTATTCTCATTGTATATCCTTTGACTGGTGACGACAACGAGGTAATTCATATGAGAAAAAAGGTCAATAAATGGGGGAATAGTCTTGGGCTGCGAATTCCGAAACTTGTTGCTGCTGAAGTCGGACTTGAGGAAGACTCCCTGGTTAACATAACAATCGTCAATGGGTCGATTGTAATTTCTCCCGCGAGGGAGACCCCGCTAGAACTCGAAGCGATACTTAATCAGGTGACAAAAGAGAATCATCATGGCGAAGCGAACACAGGTCCCTCTACAGGCAGAGAAGCGTGGTAAAGAAGGACAGGGACTATATCCCTGAACGCGGGGATGCAATCTGGATCACGCTGGATCCCCAGGCAGGACACGAGCATGCGGGAAGACGGCCCACTGTTGTTCTGTCTCCTAAGGCCTATAATGGTAAAGTGGGCTTATCCATTCTCTGTCCAACCACAAATCAGATCAGATCAAGGGTTATCCCTTTGAAGTAAGAATACCGCCTGGCTTGCCAGTTGAGGGGGTGATTCTAGCCGACCAGGTTAAGAATTTAGATTGGGAGATCCGGGATGCTGAGTTAATCTGTCAGCTGTCCAGAAGCACCATCGTGAAAGTGTTGGAAAAAATCAGTTTATTATTATCTTTTGAGGGTTGAGACAAAGGCCTTCATGCCCGGTAATAATCTGGCAGTATATTAATGAAGGGTGCTGGATCCTGAGAGGAAGCCGCTGATAACCAATCCGCGCTGCTTACCGGTAGATTTTGCCTTTATCAATCTTAGAAAGCCGCTCAGGCTTTCACAATCACCGCAGTTTCATAAGGAAAACTAATCGAATAATCATTGTTTGTAGCCTTTTTTATTTAATGTATAATACTTACGTAAACTGAAATATACGCAAGTATTAGAAAGAAAAAATAAGGGGCATTTTAGGATCTAACTATGAGCAAAACCAACGCCAGTTCTCTCTCCGAAATACCTGGCTTCCAGCACTTTGATCTGGGAGAATTTGTGGTCCGGGCCATTCAAGACGACCCCACACTGCAGCCCTCGACCAAACACCAATACATCAAAGCGATCCAAAACTACCTGGCCACCGGTGAAAGCCTGACGGATCCGCAGGCCCTGACCGAATACGCCCTGACCGTGGGCAGCTCCACACGTTCTTTTCTGGCCGCAGCTGTGACGCGCATGGCCCAGGAGCTCGAGCAGTTAGCCAAAGGCAGCGCCACACCGGAGAACATCGCTGTCATCCAGGCAGCTGTATTCCGGACCCAGGCGCTGCAGGGTGCGATCAAGACCCAGCAACCCCAGGGGGAGAAAGCCCACTCCTGGCTGACCTACCATGAAGCGGAACAGCTGTTGGAGGCTTGTTATCGCAGACCTAATGGAAAGAAGGAATTTCAAGTCTACACACTGCGCGACCGGCTGGCTATAGGGTTGATGATGGCCGCGGGTCTCCGTAGAGAAGAGGCTGCCAGTCTGCAGTTTTCGGATATTATCAAACAGAATAACCGCTACGTGTTAAACGTGACCGGAAAGGGTGCAAAAAGCCGTGTTGTTCCCATTAATGAACGGCTGGCTGAAGCCATCATAGATTGGCAGTTCTTGATCGATACAGAAGGGTTGATTTTGCGCAGCTTGGGCAGAAGCAAGACACCCAAGGAAAGCATCAGTACTGCAGGGTTGTATAATATCGTTCAAAAACGCGGTGCTATGATCGGGAAACCAGCTCTGCAGCCCCATGATCTTAGAAGAACCTATGCCGAGCTTGGAAGGCGGGCTGGCGTGCTAATTTCACAGATCAGTAAGTTATTAGGGCATTCGAGTATTGAGACGACTCAAGACTATCTCAATATCGAGTTGG
>Ga0307419_10001191_pt1 | contig 13492 bp, 18 predicted proteins | sample SalMarWE160230MG_2_FD_202512 | JGI IMG/M metagenome (GOLD analysis project Ga0307419, IMG submission 202512) | Salt marsh sediment microbial communities from the Plum Island Ecosystem LTER, Massachusetts, United States - WE1602-30 | ecosystem: Environmental > Aquatic > Marine > Intertidal zone... | reverse complement strand
TCAAGCAATCCAGGTTCTCCTCGGTCCGCCGGTAGTATCCCTTCATGACGTTGGGTCCCCGGACGCAGAGCTCTCCGACGATGTCGACGGGGCACGTCGCCCCGGCGGCGTCGATGATCTTGACCTTCACGCCGGGGATCGGCAGGCCGATGGAGCCGGCTTGGCGCGGGCCGTTCAAAGGATTCAGAGAGACCACCGGAGAGGCCTCGGTGAGTCCATACCCCTCCAAAAGCGGGATGCCGAAGCGCGCCTCGAACTTTTTGAAGACCTCGACGGGCAGGGCCGCGGCGCCGGAGATGGCCAGGCGGACCGGAATGAGGAACCGTAAGACCCATCGCGGGAGGCGGCCGGGCAGCTTGATGTCCTTGATGATGTTGTAGAGCGAGGGGATCCCCACGAAGATGGTCACCTTGTTCCTGCGGATGGCGCGCAGGAGCTTGCGCACCGGCCGCGGGGACTTCATGATGACGACCTTGGCCCCGCAGGCGAGCGGCATGAGCATGCAGACCGTTGCCGCGAAGGAGTGAAAGAGCGGCAAAAAGCAGATGAAGGTGTCGCGGGCCGTGACGCGGATGGCCTGGGCACAGGAGGCGACGTTGGACAAGAGGTTCCCGTGCGTGAGCATGGCGGCCTTGGGCCGGCCGGTCGTGCCCGAGGTGTACAGGAAGACCGCTGTGTCATCGGGGTCCGGGAAACCGTGCCCAACGGCTGCCGGTGTCCGGGCACGGCGGTCCTCCTGGAGCACGGTGTGGATGCAGGAGACCGATGTCAGGGTCTCGACCATGACGCGCATCTCCTCGCCTGTCTTCAGGTAGACGGGGCTCGTCAAAAGACACCGGCTTCCGGAATCATGGAGGATGTACGCGATCTCCTCGCGCGTGAACATGTGGTTGATGGGCACGACGATCCCCCGCGCGAGGAGGATCCCGAAGTAGGCGGTGACGAACTCAGGGCAGTTATCGACGAGCAGGGCCGTCCGCTCTCCCGGTTTGAGGCCGCAGGTCTCTTCGAGGTGGCGGGCGATGCGGTCGGCCTTCTCCCAGACCGTCTCATAGGGCAGGCGCAGGGACCCGAAGACGAGGGCCGCGCGCAGGGGGTGCTGGGCGACGCCCCGCCGCAGGATCTCCGGGATATCTTTCAGTTGGGTGATCTCTTCAGGCGTCATTATCGTATCACCAGGAGGGCCAGCGCGCCCAGCGCAAGAGAATAAAAGCCGAAGAGATAGAACCGCCTCGTGATGAGCACGCCCTTGAGCAGATACAGGGCCGCCAGGCCCAAAAGGTAAGCGGTCGTCATCCCCAGATAGATCGACGGGTCCCTGAAGAGGTGCGCGTTATCTGCGAACGCCCCCTCCCAAATAAAGGCGGCCACAATGGCCGGCAGCGAGGCGATAAAGGAGAACCGGAAGGCTTCCTGACGGTCGCAGCCGCGCAGGAGGAGGGCCGCGATCGTGGCGCCGGAGCGCGAGATGCCGGGCAGGACCGCGATGCCCTGCGCGCAGCCCATGACGACGCTGTCCAGGAGGGTGATGCGTCCCCGGCCCGGCCCGGTCACCCGGCGCGTCGTCAGGAGCACAAGACCATTGACGAGGAGAAAGACGCCGATCCAGGCGCCCGACCCGAAGAGCGGCTCGAGGAACCCCTTGATGAGGAGGCCGGATGCCCCCGTGATGAGCGTGACGACGAGGATGTAACCCAGCAGGCGGCGCTGGCGCAGGTAAGCGCCGATGTCCCGGAAGAAGAAGGTGACGACAGCGCCCAGCGTCCCGACATGCAACAGGACGGTGCGTGCCAGGACGTCTGAGTCCAGGCCGAGGATCCGATGGGCCAGGCCCAGGTGCCCGGAGCTGCTGATGGGTAGAAATTCGGTCAGCCCCTGAAGGGCGCCCAACAAGATATCGTGCATGGGGTGTCCTTATTCAAACCGGATGTCGTCCAGATAAAAGATGCACCCGTCGGGGTTGCCCGCCAGGTTGGCGCTCCAGACAAAGCCGCCGATGATATGCGTCAGGTTCTTTCCGGAGAGATCGATGACGTAACGCTGCCACGCGTCCGTGAGGACCACCGGACCGATCTTCGCCTCGCCGGAGTCAGGGTAGGGGCCTTTCGTGCCGCCGACCTTGAACTCTTCGATGCGCTCCCCTCCTGCCTCCCCGCGTGCCCAAAAGGTCAGCTGGGAGGTGGCGGAGAGGTCGATGCCGGCTCCCTCGCGGCTGCCCCAGTTGTTCTCCGGATGCTGCCACACGACGCCGGCCCAACCGTGGCGCGTCCCCGGGCTGCGGCGGTAGATGACCTGGATGCAGGTCGTGCCCGAATGGGGGTCCACGGCGTGATCGGTCGTCAACGAGATATCCTTTTGATCTCCCATCCAGCCCGAAGGCACGAAGTGACGGCTTGAGGGGTCGTCGGCTTCGGCGTAGACGGTGAAGAGCTTGACCTTGGCCTGCGCGACAGGCAGGCCCACGCCCGCGACGGTCCCTGCGGCGGTTCCTGCGACGATGATCAAGACGAAGAGTTTTCGCTTCACGGGGACGATAGGATCAGATGTTCGCTTCCCTGATCAACTTCCGGTAGTAGGCGATGCACTCCGGGCAGGTGCCGTCTGATTCTTTCCACTCCGGATGGTCTTTCTTGATGAGGCTCAACAGGTACTCTTCGGCCTTGACGTGGATCAAGGCGTGGTCCTCGCTTATGGCGCGCCCGCAGATCGGACACACGTACCCGCCTGCCTTGGTCGGCGGCAGGCACTTGTTGCAGAGACCGGGATCGTCCTTTGAGGCGGTGATCTTCAGGACCTTTTTCAGAACGGCCGCGATCCGGCCTTCAAGCGGCACCTTGCATTTTTTACATCGACGCATGGTTTACCTCCCTAACCTTCCCTTAAGCCACCCCGGCTTGCCCTTGCTGGCCTTCCAGCGAGCCGGGGTGAACATTTCACGAAAGACGCGAATGAGGAATGGGTGCCGGGGAGCGTTCCAGCAAATGCTCGACCTCGGCGCGCGTGGCAAAACCCAGGGTTATGGCGGCCTCGCCCAGCCGCTGGCCGCTCTGCCAGTGGTGCGCGAGGACCTCGTTGAGCTGGTCTTCGTTGATGAGACGGGTGGCGAGCATCCGCTGGCCCAGGGGCAGGCCCCGCCGAAGAACGGGGCGGTGCGCCTTCAGGGTCTCTTCGTAGGCCTCTTCCAGCCCTTTGCGTTGTTCGATCCCTTTATTGTCGACGCGGCGGTCAGCCAGGTAGTTGCTCTTCGAATGCTTCTTCAGGAACTTCTTGATCTCAAAGGCCGTCGCGATCAGATCGTGGATGGACCGGGCCGGCAGCGCGGGATGGTTGACGATGGCCACACAGAGGCCCATCAGGGGGACGGACCGCATCTGGCCCCGGCGGTCGCGCACGCGGATAAAGCCGTCGTGCCGGTCCGGCGCCGCGTAGTGGAACGGCATGAGGCGGTCGAATTCGCTGACGCACTCCCGGGCGAGGGCCTCCGACTTGTCGGCCGTCGTGATATAGACGAAGTCGTCTCCGCCGATGTGCCCCACGAAGTCGTCGGGGTTGCCGAGCCTCTTGATGTTCGAGGCGAGGATCTTCGCCGTCTGCAGGATCGCCCGGTCACCCGCCATGTAGCCGTATTTGTCGTTGAACGATTTGAAGTTGTTGATGTCGCAGTAGGCGAACGAAAAGGGTCTTTGCCGCTCGAGGAGCTGGCGCACGTGTTTCTCGATGGAGCGGTTGCCGGGGAGTTTTGTCAGGGCGTTGGCGTGGAACTGGTGGTCCGCGCTCTTTAAGGAGAGCGCGATGCGGATCTCGAGGTCGATCGGGTCCGGCGGCTTGATCAGGAAGTCGTCCACCCCTTCCTCGATGTCGAGCAGGCTGCGGCGCAGCTGTTTTTTTTCGATCAAGATGACGATGGGGATGTACGCGGTCACGAAGTCGCTCTTCAGGTCCTTGCAGAGCCCGAGGGCTTCGGTAGACTCCAGGTGCGCGTCGATGAGGATGAGGTCCGGGTGACGGCCGGCGGCCAGGGACAGCGCCTGGCGGGCGTCCCGGCACAGGAGGACCTCGTAACTCCAGGCCTTGAGGAGGTACGTGAGGATCTTGTCGAGGTGCTGGTCCTCCAGGACGAGCAGTATTTTTTTATTGGTGGACATGCTACTGTGCGATCGCTGCGTGGTAGAGGAAGACGATGGCGGCGATGATCCCGCTTATGACGCGCAGGAGCATCTGCGCCATCTCGATGCCTTCCGGGCTGAAGCCCGCCGTCGCGAAGAAGGCCTCGAGACGCACATAGGCGATGAGGAGCAGGAGCCATGTCAAAAAGAGCGAGCCGATCTTGCGCCACTCCCAGGCGCGCATGAAGATGATATAGAGGCAGGCGAGCGTCCCCAGCGCGGCCCAGATATTGAGCGCCTTGAAAAATTCGACGCACAGGACGATCGTCTTGTAGGCCTGATCTTGGATGCCGCCGAGGATCTCCGCGAACATCTCTCACCTCCGTTTGTCGCGCAAACAGAAACAGAGTATCCCGCTGACGACCAGAATGCCGCCATTGATGGGCAGGATCCGGTTCCAGTGGCGCCGGACCTGACCCCGCGAGCGTTCGTAGAGAGGGCTGGAACGCTCGGTGATGATATAGCTCTTCGCGTTGATGTACTGGATCTTGTACTGCGGTATGAGAAACGTCACCCCCACGATGACGATCAGCGTCCCCGCAAGGATGATGATCTGCTTGGTATTCATGGCCTCCTCCCTTTCTCCTTAGTCTATACAATATTGGGGGTTAAGTCAAGGGATCAGACCGCCTCAAGGGTGCGACCAGCCTGGGTTAGATGCTGGGCCGGGTGAGGGGACCCATCCGGCCTCAGATGTTGCGCTTGATGTGGGTGCCGGCGAAGCGTTGGAGGCCGCGGGACTCCTGGACCCAGCCGTTGACCAGGCCGTATTTTTCGAGCAGGGCTGCGGCGGCCTCGTACTCCGGGAGGGTGATGCGCCGCGCAAGGGCGGGGTGGCGGCACGCCTCGTAGGCGGGGAAGTACTGGCTCATCAGGCTGATGCGGACCTCGGGCGAGAGCTCCTTGGCGATGAAGGAGAAGACCTCTTCGGTGCCGGCGATGTCACCGGGCAAGACGAGGTGGCGCAGGATAAGTCCTTGCGTCATCAAACCGTCCCCGTCGAAGAGGGCCACGGGGTGCTGCCGGAACATTTCGCGCACCGCTTCCCGGTTATGGCGGGGATAGCCGGGCGCGCCGGAATAGCGGACCGACGGGTCCTCTTCGTTGTAGCGCATGTCGGCGAGGTAGACGTCGACGATGCCGTCGAGCCGGCGCACCGCTTGCGCCGTCTCGTAGCCGGAGGTGTTGTAGACAAGGGGGATGTCAAGGCCTTCTTGGGCGGCGAGGTACAGCGCCTCGAGGATCTGCGGCATGACGTGGGTCGGCGTGATGACATTGATGTTGTGGCATCCGTCGTCCTGGAGGCGCAGCATGGTGTCGGCCAGTTCCCGCGCCGACACGGCGCGGCCCTCTCCCTCCTGGCTGAACCGGCTGTTTTGGCAATAGACGCAGCGCATAGTGCAGTGCGTGAAGAAGACCGCTCCTGATCCGCGGCGGCCCGAGACGGCCGGCTCCTCTCCCAGGTGGCTGAAGGCGCTGCAGACGACGGCCTGGCGGCCCGTGCGGCAGAACCCTCTTTCATCCTTCAGCCGGTCGATGCCGCACTGCCGGGGGCAGATGCGGCACGCCCCCAGCAGGCTGACGGCCTCTTGGGTCCGTTCCTTGAGGGTTCCGTCGTCAAGGGCAGCGCGATAGCGCGGTGCGGCCATGGGTGGTCTGGATCTGTTGGGCATAGAGTCGGCGGATGGCGTTGAAGGCCTCGATGGGCGTCTCTTGGCGGTAGTCCGGATACGTGTGCGCCTGCGGCGTGAAGGAGCCGTTGCAATAGACGAGCGTGACCTCTTCAAAGATCCCGCGGCCCGCGTAGAGGCGGTGCGCGTGGTTCTTGGTCGTCGCCAGGACGAGCTTGCCCAGGCTCACGTACCCCGGATCGATGTTGACCCGGCGCTTCCCCGACGCGGCAAGGCGGCGTTCGATCGCGTTCGTCTTCTCCTTGATCGCGGTCAGGTCCTGCGGCCGGATGAGACGCCGGAAGCTGACGAAGGTCCGCCGGAGGCCCGGCCCCATCTCGGCTTCATAGTAATCGGTGAGGTCGAAGGCGAAGACCGGCGCGCAGAAGTCCGTCGGTCCAAAAGAGCGCCGGAGCATCTTAAGGGATTTCTCGAGGGAACTATCGTCGTGCCAGATGAGGCCGGCGATCAGTTTGGCGGGAAGCGGGCAAGAGAGGCGGCCCATGGGGGATCGATCAGATCGCGGTGGCGGGGTTGAGGTGGTTCTTGACGTAGTGGTCGATCGTCTTCATGTCCCCTTTGGATATCTGGTTGAAGTAGATCGCGATGTTGTACCGGTTGCTCTCGATCCCGGGGGGACACTTCTCGACGCGCACCACGGTCCCTTCACAGTTGATGGGCTTGGAGGCCTTGACGTCACGCCCCTTAGGCAGGATCAGGGTGATGCGCAACTTCGTCAGGACCGGGACGTAGGCGTTGACCGTGCAGTACGCGCCGATGCAGCTGACGTTCTTCGTCTCGGTGACGAAATCCGCCTCCCTGTCCTTGAGCTTGATCGCCAGGTTCTTGGCGACGCGCGGATAGCGCCGGCGCTCCTGTTCGGAGGTCCCTTTACCGTTAGGATTCTGATTTCTGTTGAGTGGCATCGGCAAAGCACTTTTTATTGCAGTAATACCGGCCGTTGCGATAGTACCTCTTGACACGTTTCAAGGCCTTGTTGCACTTTGTGCAGTTGACCCTTTTTCCTTCGCTTCCCACGTGGTGCCCTCCTTGACGACGTTACGCAGACATGGCCTCGTTGATGAGGATGTATTCTTCCAGCCACTTGCGGAAGACCGGGCTGATCTCGGTGAAACGCAGCCCCGCCTGATAGTGGTCGGAGAAGGAGATCCGCTGCGACCAGACGACCTGGGCGATAGCCTCGATCACCTTGCTGACCTCGGGGAACCTGAGCTTGACCAGGAGGTCCGAACCCGGGGCCAGGAACGAGCCGGCATTGATGCGCATCCCCACAACGCTGATATCTTTGGCGAGCGTCTCGCCGAAATCCCTGTCTCTTCCGAGGTGCTGGTAGACAAGAGGAAGGTTGACGCGCAGTCTCTTGGCCTGTCTTCTTTCAGGCGTCTCCATAAGCCCCCGCAAGTTTCCACAGCATAGCACACTCTCCCCCATCATGTCAACGGACATAGTGCGCACCTTTTTGTCGTAAGGACTTTACAAGAAACGCAACGGCGTGATATACTTTTGACGTATGACAGACCCGAACCAGGAATATCCCTACAATATCTCCGGCGCCAAGCCGCCGCCTCCTCCGGGAGAGGCCGGCGGTCCGGCGCCGCCGCCTCCGTCGCAGGACCCGCCGCCGGCGTCGAAGCCCGCCCCGGCGCCCGAGGTAACGCCGAAACCCGGACAGGCGTCCGAGACAACACCGAAGCCCGACCCAAAGCCTGATACAACCACGGCGCCTGAACTAAAGCCCGGCGTCAAACAAGAGCCCCAAGGGGCCGCCGCGCCCGCGAAAAAAAAGCCCGGTCTGCCCCCCCTTCTCATCGTCGGGGTCCTTCTCTTTGGTTTTGCCGCGGCCGGGCTCCTCTTTTCTCTTTTGGCCAAGGTGATGGCCGACCGGCGGGCGAAGGCGGCGCAGCCTGTCCCTGCCGCGCCCGTGCTTGAGATGGTCATCGAAGAGGTGCCCGTTGCCCAAGAGGAGGACGAGATAGCGAGTCTCGCCGTCGTCACGAAGGCGCGAAGGGAGCTGCCGGCGCTCACGCTTGAAGGTATCATTTACAGCGAAAAGGAAGGCAGCGTGGCGTTGATCAACGGTAAGATCGTTCCCGAGGGCGGGACGGTGAAGGGCGTGAAGGTGCTCCGGATCCTGTCGGATAAGGTGGAGTTGGAGTTCGACGGCCGCCGGATCTTTATGAGATCCCTGTAAGTCTCTCCTGAATCATCCTCCGCAAGAGACCCCTGTCGATATCTTCCACGATACAAGGCATGCCGATCCCCTTGAGCATGACGAAGCGGCGCTTGCCCCTTTTGTGTTTTTTGTCGTAGGCGATCGCCCGCTGGATGCGGCTCCAGGCCATCTTGTGGCGGCAGCGCACCGGCAGCTTCATGGCGGCCATGAGCGCGAGGATGCGTTCGTGGTCCTTTTTCTTGAGAAGGCCCAGCGCCCGCGACGTGTCCGCGGCGCAGGCCATCCCCAGGCTGACCGCCTCACCGTGCGACAACCGGTAGTCCGAAGCGGCCTCAAAGGCGTGGGCGAAGGTGTGGCCGAAGTTGAGGATGATACGGATGTCCTTCTTGTCGAACTCGTCCTGTTCCACGACGCGCGCCTTGACGGCGGCGCAGCGGGAGACCATCTCTTTCAGGGTCCCGGCGTGCCGCGCGAAGATCCGGTGCCGGTTCTTTTCGTAGAAACCGAAGAGTTTCTCGTCCTTGATCAAGGCGTACTTGACGGCCTCCGCGAGCCCGGCCAAGAGCTGGCGGTCGGGCAGGCGCCGCAGGAAGCTGATATCCGCCACCACGAGGCTCGGCTGGTAGAAGGCGCCCAGCATGTTTTTGCCCCAAGGCGCGTCGACCGCCGTCTTGCCGCCGATGCTCGAATCGATCTGCGCCAAAAGCGTCGTCGGGACTTGGATGACGGCGACCCCCCTTTTGTAGATACTGGCCACAAAACCGGCCAGGTCCCCCACCACCCCGCCGCCCAGGGCCACGAGGAAGACGTCTTTGCCCTGGGCGCACCGCGCTATCCTTTGCGTGAGCCGCAACGCCTCGGCGGCGTTCTTGCTCTTCTCCGTGTCCGGTACGGTCAAAAAGTGCGTCGTCTTGCCGGCCGCCGCCAGGGCGTGCCTGACCTGGGCGCCGAAGGCGCGCTTCAGTCTCGGAAAGGTCACGACGACCGCGCGCCGGCCCAGGTCCATCCTCTTCACGGACCGCGGCAGGTCACGGCGCAGGTCGCCGGTGATGAGGATCGAATAGGTCCGCTGTTGTGTCTTGACGCGTATCGTTTTCATATCTTGCCCAGGAGAGCTTTCATGATCAGCATGGCGACCGGCCAAATGACCTGCCGCAAAACCCCCGTATATAATAGCGCAATGAGGATGAACATTCCATAGGGTTCTGACCGGGCAAGCAAGCGGGCCGCCGGGACAGGCAGCCATCCCATGGCCACGCGCGATCCGTCCAGCGGCGGGATGGGGATGAGGTTGAAGACCGCCAAAAAGATGTTCGTCATCAGGAGCTGGATGAGGAAAGAGAGTCCGATCCCGGAGGCGCCGGAGGCCGCGGACCTGATGATCTGGGCCACGACGACGGCGACGAGCAGGTTCGCCAGCGGGCCGGCGGCGCCGACGAGCGCCATGTCCCTTCGGGGGTTGCGCAGCCGCGAAAAGTTGACGGGGACGGGCCTGGCCCATCCGAAGATGACGGGTGCGTTCGTCAAGGCCAGCATCATCGGCAAAAGGACCGTTCCGACAGGATCGATGTGGGCGATGGGGTTGAGCGTGAGGCGGCCGTGCTCGGCTGCCGTCGCGTCGCCCCGCCGGTTGGCCACGTAGGCGTGGGCGAACTCGTGGAACATGATGGCCAGTATGAAGGCAGCGAACGAGATGAGCATGTCCGTAGGGGGCTCCACAAAAAACCTGCCCCGCCCGCGCGGCTGTTACGCGTGGACGGGCCTTAAGTCCGGACAAAAAGAGAGCGGTGCGGGAGAGCCGCGGCGCTTCACTTCTTGGGGGCGGCCTTGGCTTTTTGGCTTGGGGTGGCGGGCGCGGCAGCGGATGCGGCGGCCTCGGCAACGGCACCTTCTTCGGCCGGTTTTTCAGCCGCCTTCTCTTTCTTGACCTTCAGGCGGACCGCCTTGATCTTCGGCAGACCGAAGACCTTGCCGTCGTCTTTCCAGAGGCCTTTCGCCATCAGGTACTTGATGCGCTCGGACCTCTTCAAGACGGACTTGGCCTGTTTGCCTTTTACCGCTGAGCCCAATGAGGGGTGTATCGACATAGCCTTTTAGATTTTTTTGATGAAACAGTCTGTGTACGTCTTCCTGAGTTCGCCGATGCGGTTCTGGGCCTCTTTTTTCTCGCGGAAGCTGCCGGCCAGGACAACGACATAATCGCCTGATGTCTTGGTAAAGGACGGCCAGCCCCCTTTCGTCAGCGTCGAGGCAAGGCGGCTGGCGGCCTGCTCTGTCTTCAGGGAGGCGACCTGGATGACGTACTGGCTCCCCTGGGGTTGCGCCTCCTGCGTTGCCACCGCGGCGGGCTGGGGAGTCTCTTGCCGTGCCTCGGCGGGGACCTCCTGGGAGGGTGCCACGGCCATAGGGGCCGGGGCAGATATCCTCTCCCAAGGCGCCGAAGGGGCCAGAGCCGTTTTTCCGGAGATCAGCTTGCCGCGCTCCACGCCCAGGGTAAAGCTCACGACCAAAAGCATCACCACGCAAAGGACCAGGATGACGATGCTCTGCTGGGGCAGGGCCACGGTGATGGAGGAGGCGCCGGAATTCGTATCTTTTTTAAAATCAGATAGATACGAATAACTGTCCTTTGGATCTTTCGGAAAGACCTCAAACTCTAACTGTTGGCTATCCATCTTTTTCATCTGTCTTTATTATATTTTCTACAGCCCCAAATTCAAGTACTTTTTTAATTTCTTATTGTGGTATATATGGATAAGACATTTGACGATCTGGGGGTCGAACTGGCCTCCGCTGTGTTTTTTGATCTCATCGATCGCCTGTTGGGCATCGACGCGTTCCTTGTAGGGGCGTCCGTAGACCATGGCGTCGAAGGCGTCGGCCACGGACATGATGCGCGCGCCCAGGGGGATCTGGCCCTTCTTGAGGCGGGACGGATACCCCGTGCCGTCGTACTTTTCATGGTGGTGCAGGATGATCGGGATGACGGGTTTGAGCATGTTCATGTGCTTGAAGAGCTCGGCGCCCTTGACCGGGTGGTGCTTGATGATGTTGTATTCCTCGCCGGTGAGCTGGGTCGCCTTGGTGAGGATCTCAATGGGGATATTGACCTTGCCGGCATCGTGGAGCATGCTCGCGTACTTGAGGCTCAACACCTCGTTCTTGCGCAGGCGCATCTCCTGCGCCAGCGCCGTGACGAGCCGCAAGAAGTACGGGGTGTGGGTGTAGCCGGCGGGCATCCGGGAATCGAGCACGCGCACCAGCGACTTGATGGTGCCCATCACCATCTTCTCCTGCTCCTCGTAGAGTTCGATGTTCTTGATGGCGAGGATGACCTGGCCGGCGATGGACATCAACGCCTCCAGGTCGTAGGTGTCGAAGACGCCTTCTTTCTCGCGGCACCGCCGGCTGCGGGTGATGACGATGATGCCCATCACGTCTTCGCTGATGAGGGGGGTAGCGAGGAGGCGGTCTTTCTTGATCGCCGTGCCGGTGGCGATGATGTGCCGGATGATCTTATTCTGGACGGCGACGCGCTTGTTGGAGATGGAGCGTTTGGAACCCGAGAGGGTGCAACGCAGGACGATCCTTCGGTTGTTGCGTTTCGTCTTGGGCTTGTCGAGGACCGTGAAGGTGCAGTTGTCGGCCCTAAAAACCTGCGCCAACAGCTTCGTGAGCTTGGAGACGAGGTCCGTCAACTCGTAGGTCGAGTGGATCAGCCGGTAGATCGAGTGCAGGGCCGACAGGAGCGTCTTATACTTTTTCGTAAGGGTCAAATAACTTTTTGTGCTCATCGAGGGCGTAACGGTCCGTCATGCCGGCGATGTAATCGCAGACGACGACGTATTTGTTCTGTTTCTTTTGGGTGATCTTGTCCCGGCGTTCCTGCGGCAGCATGCTCGTGTTGTTGACGTAGACCAGAAAGATCTCTTTGATAAAACGCTTGGCCTTATCCGACATCCGGTTGACGCGGGAGTGTTGGTAGAGTTCTTTTTTCAGGAAGTCCCGCAGCGGCTGTCGGATCTTTTTGGTCTTCGAGCTGAAGTCGATGAGGCGCTCCCGGCGGCGCTTGGCATCCTTGACGCTCTGGATGTGGTAAGCTGCCAGGCGTCTCTGGGACTCGGCGATACAGTCGTCGACGAGAAGGCCGATCAGCCGGCGGATGATCTGATATTTTTTCAACCCCTCGCTGAGGTCCGGGTAGCGCCGCTCGATCTGGGCGCGCATCCGGCCCCACAAGGGGACGGCGTTCAGCTTTGCCTCCGCGATGAGGCCGCTCGTCAGGCCGTCGTCTAAGTCATGATTATCATAGGCGATCTCGTCGGCGATGTCAACGATCTGGGCCTCGAGCGTCGGCTGTTCTCCCGGGGCGAGCTCTTTGGGGATGTGCGCCTTGTCGAAACGCGTCGTGTGCTTGACGATCCCCTCGCGCGTCTCCCACGTCAGGTTCAGGCCCGGGAAGCCGGGGTAGCGCTCCTCGAGCTCATCGACGATCTTGAGCGTGTGCAGGTTGTGGTTGAAGCCGCCATGACTCTTCATGAGCCTGTTCAGGACCTCTTCCCCGGCGTGGCCAAAGGGCGTGTGCCCCAGGTCGTGGGCCAGCGCCAGCGCCTCGGTCAGGTCCTCGTTGAGCCGCAGCGCCTTGGCGATGGTACGGGCGATCTGGGAGACCTCAAGAGAGTGGGTCAGGCGCGTGCGGTAGTAATCGCCCTCGTGGTTGACGAAGACCTGCGTCTTGTATTCGAGGCGGCGGAAGGCGGCGCTGTGGATGATGCGGTCGCGGTCCCTCTGGTAGGGCGTGCGGTAGGGGTGTTCGTCCTCTCCGTATTTGCGGCCGCGGCTCAGGGCGTCCCGCATCGCGTACGAAGCCAGCCGGTGTCCTTGTGCCGTGGTGGTCTTTTTCATCTTTTCTTCGTTCCGCGGCAGAGCCGCGCGTAGAGCGCGTCCAGCGATTGAGAGATGACCTTTGTCCCGCCGCAGACCGGCATGAAGTTGGTGTCCCCATTCCAGCGCGGCACGATATGGACGTGCAGGTGCTTGTCGATGCCGGCGCCCGCCGGCCGGCCGATGTTGATGCCGATGTTGTAGCCGTCGGGCTTCAGGATCCCGTCCAGGCGCCGCGTCGTCACGGCCACCTGTCCCATGATATCGCATAATTCATCGTTCTTCAATAGGTCGAGGCGCCCGACGTGGCGCTTGGGGGCTATCATCACGTGGCCGTTGTTGTAGGGATAAATGTTCAGGATGCCGATCGCGTGCGCCGAGCGCAAAAAGACGTAGCGCTCCCTGTCGCGCCGGCAGCGCGCGGCCTGACACAGGAGGCATCCTTTCTTTTTCCTGCGGGAGCTCTTGAGGTACGTGAGGCGCCAGGGCGCCCAGAGGTTTTCGGGTCTCATAGCTTGATGATCCGCGCGGCGATGGTCGTCCCGATATCGATGATGCCGTAAGAGTTGTACGGCGCA
>Ga0307419_10001190_pt1 | contig 13515 bp, 6 predicted proteins | sample SalMarWE160230MG_2_FD_202512 | JGI IMG/M metagenome (GOLD analysis project Ga0307419, IMG submission 202512) | Salt marsh sediment microbial communities from the Plum Island Ecosystem LTER, Massachusetts, United States - WE1602-30 | ecosystem: Environmental > Aquatic > Marine > Intertidal zone >... | reverse complement strand
TACAGGAACAAATTTCGATGCAAGTGTTGCCGGAGCAGGGACTCATACAATCACCTATAGCTACACGAATGTAAACGGATGTACAAATACAGCGACAAACACTATTACAGTCAATGCCTTGCCGACAGTGACCTTTGGAGGGACCCTTACTGCACAGTGTGTCAGTTCAACGACCTATACATTGAGTGGCGGGACACCGGCAGGAGGGACATACAGTGGACCTGGAGTTACGGGTACGAACTTCGATGCGAGTGTAGCAGGAGTAGGGACACATACCATCACCTATAGCTACACGAATGTAAACGGGTGTACCAATACAGCGACAAACACAATAACGGTTAATGCCTTGCCGACAGTGACCTTTGGAGGGACACTTACTGCACAGTGTGTCAGTTCGACGACCTATACATTGAGTGGCGGATCACCGGCAGGAGGTACATACAGTGGACCTGGAGTTACGGGTACGAACTTCAATGCGAGTGTAGCAGGAGTAGGGACACATACCATCACCTATAGCTACACGAATGCAAACGGGTGTACCAATACAGCGACAAACACAATAACGGTCAATGCCTTACCGTCAGTATTGGTTATAACAGGCAGTACCATCTGTGTATCACCGGGAGGCGATGGAACAATCACATCGACCACATCGCAGAGCGGAGTAAACTACCAGTTGTACGATTCATCAGATAATCCGGTTCAGGGTTTAGTATCAGGGACAGGGTCAGAACTTACATGGACAGGCCTTACAGCAGGGACGGGATATTATGTAATAGGTACCAATGCAGCAACATGTACATCAACGAGCAATACAGCAAATGTATCTACCACACCTAATCCTACGGCACCAATTGTCGGTACAATTACACAACCAACTTGTGATGTTGCAACCGGAAGCGTTGATTTGGAAGGATTGCCCGGGACAGGAACCTGGACGTTGACAAGAACTCCGGGAGGAACAACTACCACGGGAACAGGAACCAGTAAGACAATAACAGAACTTACCGGAGGTTTAACATATACATATACGGTTACAAATACAGCAACATGTATTTCTCCTTCATCTGCTGAAATTATAATCAATACCCAACCTCCCACACCCAGTGTGCTGGATCAGACCACCTCAATTTTAACAGGAACATCGTTTTTAATAACACCTGGTAGCGTCCCTGTAGGAACCACTTATACATGGCTGGCTCCAACATACACTAATGGAGTATACGGAGGCGTTGCTCAAACAACTCCGCAATCGAACATCAGCGGGACATTATCTATTCCCTCCGGAGCCGGTACAGCAATTTATACAGTAACACCTAAAGCAGGGGACTGCACCGGATCGACTTTCACTGTCACCGTCACAGTCATTTCCGACTGTGTGCCCGTTACGATAGTGTCAGATCCGGGAAATACCGATATGTGTGCTACCGCAGGAAATGCATCATTTACAGTGGTTGCAGGGGAGACATCTCCGTTTGTTTATCAATGGCAATATTATAATGGAAGTACATGGATACCTGTTGTTAATAACACCCCATCCGAAGCATTATATACAAATTCAACAACAGCTACTTTAAGTGTATCCAAAATTTCCGTTGCCGGAAATTATCAGTATCGTTGTTATATTACCAATTGCGGCGGAACGAATGATGCAACATCATCTGATGCTACCCTTACCGTAAACAGCCCGCCTTCACCACCGACAGTCGGAACAATTACTCAACCGACATGTACGGTTTCGACCGGGAAAGTAGTTTTAAACAATTTACCGGATCCATGGACATTAATCCGTACACCCGGGGGTGTAGTAATTTCAGGTACCGGAACAAGTACAACTATTGAATATCTAGCATCAGCAACCACTTATACTTTTACTGTAACCGATGCGGCAGGGTGTACTTCCTCACCATCGAATTATATTGTGATAGAAGCACAGCCCACTACTCCTGATGCACCTTCGGTCGGAACCATTACCGCACCGACATGTACTGTTGCGACAGGAAGTGTGGTATTGAACGGATTACCGGCATCCGGATGGACATTAACCCGCTACCCTTACGGTATAACCACTACCGGTATCGGCACAAGTACAACTATATCGGGTCTTGCAACCGGATCATATATTTATACGGTAACAAACACAGGAGGTTGTGTATCACCGGCATCTTCAACAATCGAAATGCCATCGCAACCTCCGGCTCCTTCGGCTCCTGTAGTCGGGACGATCTCCCAGCCTACCTGCACAGTAGCAACAGGCAGTGCAGTATTAAGCGGACTGCCTTCAGGAGGATGGACAATAAATCCGGGATCAGTAACAGGTTCCGGTACAAGCACTACATTATCCGGATTATCTTCCGGCACTTATAATTTCACATATACCGATGAGGAAGGATGTACTTCCTTATCTTCATCCGATGTGGTTATAAATACACAACCACCAACACCAAACGTTACAAATCAAACAACCTCAGCACAATCCGGAGTAGCATTTACCGTGACACCAAGCGGTGTTCCGGGTGGAACAACTTATACCTGGACAGCTCCTTCATACACTGGGGGGGTAACAGGAGGAAGTGCACAAACAAATCCACAATCAAATATTACAGGAACTTTATTTATTCCCTCTGGGACCGGTACTGCAACCTATGTAGTAACGCCGAAAACAGGAGATTGTACAGGGTCAACTTTCACTCTCACAGTCACAGTCACTTCTTCTTGTGTACCTGTCACAATAGAAACACAACCGGTAAGTACCAGTATGTGTGCCATATCTGGTGATGCCTCTTTCTCTGTCGCTGCAGATGGTACTGCTCCCTTTACTTATCAATGGCAATATTACACTGGGAGTGAATGGCTGAACGTAACAGATGATACTCCTGCAGGCGCATCTTACAGTGATGCCACAACCTCAACCTTAAACATAATTGGCATTGATGCAGTTGGCGACTTTCAATATCGCTGTTATGTTACTAATTGTTCAGGAAGCACGAACTCGACTTCAGATGAAGCTATTCTTACAGTAAATCCATTGCCTGCAGTTACATTTGAAGGAACACTTACGGCACAATGTGTAAGTTCTACGACATACACTCTAAGTGGCGGATCGCCGGCTGGAGGCACATATAGCGGTACGGGAGTTACGGGGACAAACTTCAACGCAAGTGTTGCCGGAGCAGGGACACATACAATCACCTATTCCTACACAAATACAAACGGATGTACAAATACAGCAACAAACACCATAACAGTTAACGCATTGCCAGTTGTTACATTTGGAGGAACACTTACTGATCAGTGTGAGAATTCATCCGCCTACACTTTGACCGGTGGATCACCTTCTGGAGGCAGCTACAGTGGTTCTGGAGTTACAGGAACAAATTTCGATGCAAGTGTTGCCGGAGCAGGGACTCATACAATCACCTATAGCTACACGAATGTAAACGGATGTACAAATACAGCGACAAACACTATTACAGTCAATGCCTTGCCGACACCTGAACTCATAAGTTCTGATGAGGATAATATTATTTGTGAGGGGACAACCGTAACCTTCACAGCCGGAGGCGGTACTACCTATGATTTCAGGGTTGGAACAGAAAGTGTCCAGAGCGGTGAATCAGCAACCTATATAACCGATTCATTAACCAATGGTCAGGTTGTTGATGTGGTAGTCACAAATAGCGATGGCTGCAGTGCGACATCAGCAGGCCTGACATATACTGTCTACGAGGTTCCGGTAGCAAATGCAGGAACAGGAGGCAATGAGTGTGATCTTGACTACAACCTGGAGGCTATAACAAGTATTGGTACGGGAACATGGTCACAATCTACAGGACCCGGCACATCAGAATTCACTCCGGATGCAAATACTTCTGATGCTACTGTAACAGTATCTGAATACGGAACATATACATTTACCTGGAGTGAAGTAAGTAACGGCTGCGCAGATAGCTCAACAATAACAGTTTACTTTTATCAGCAACCGGCTGCTGATGCAGGAACAGGTGGAGATAATTGTGGTCTGACTTTCACCTTCAGTGCAGTTCCAAGCGTAGGTGCCGGTACATGGACAAAAACTTCAGGACCGGGAACGGCGACTTTCACTCCGGACGCCAATTCCTCAAATGCAAAGGTAACAGTATCATTATACGGAAATTATACATTCAAATGGACAGAACTTAACGGAACCTGCAGCAGCAGCGACTCTATTAATGTCAATTTCCTTGAGGTCCCGTTTCCGGATGCCGGCATAGATGGTTCAGAATGTGATCTGGATCACATTTTGGATGCCAGCACCGGAACAGGCATCTGGTCTTTTGTAAGCGGTCCGGGAAATGCAATCTTCACTCCCGATTCAAATCAACCTGACGCCATAGTGACTGTTGATCAATTTGGCACATACGACTTCAGATGGACTCTATCGAATGGCGTATGTCAGGATTCAGATGACGTCAGGGTTATTTTCCGGGATCTGCCGTTAGTTTCAGCAGGAAGAGATACTATGGTTTGCAGAGAAGGCTCGGTCCAGCTTACTGCAACAGGAAGCGGTACCGGTTCATTCATATGGGAACCTTATTCCCTTATGGCTAATCCGAATATCGCAAGTCCTGTTGTGTCCCCTGTTGATCCGGAGAATTTTGTTGTCATATTTACTGATGAGTATGGATGTATTAACATCGACACAGTGTTTGTAGATGTTTGGGATCCGCCTGTTTCTTTTGCCGGTCCAGATACAACATTACAGTATGATTTTGATTTGGAATTGAAAGCTGCTGACCTGAAGTTCCATGAACAGGGATTATGGACGCTTACATCGGGTTCAGGTAATTTCTCTGACGATACGGATCCTTCAACCTTGGTTACCGGACTTACCCTTGGAGAAAATATCTTGCTTTGGACCGTTTCCAATGGTATTTGTCCTCCTTCAGATGATTACGTTATAATCACAGTTATTGATCTGGTAATACCGACACTTATTACTCCGAATGGCGATTCGCATAATGAATATTTCAGATTAAGAGGGATAGAGACACTTGGCAGGACCGAGCTTGTAATATTTGACAGGAGGGGGGCACAGGTTTATAAAAGTTCGGACTATAAGAATGACTGGAATGGAGTGGATTATAATGGTAATCCACTTCCGGATGACACATATTTCTATGTCCTCAAATCACAAAACGGCAAATCATTAAGTGGCTATATAGTAATAAGAAGATAGATGAAATCCCGCATGCCTTGCTGATAAATCAGGCTTATAAGCTCAGCCAAGCTAAATTCCGAAAAAATCAGCAGCATGCGGGCTCTTTCATCTTTAAAAAAATAAATATAATGAAACCCACATGTATAAATCACAAATAAGAATGAAAATATTTCTCACATGTGGGTTCTCCCGATAAATCGGGATGTCCTTTTAAATCAAAATTATTTACACATGAAAAGGATTATTAAAACATTTTTCTGGTTATTGGTACCTTTAAGCATGTCAGGTCAGCTGACCCCTGTTACGAGTCAGTATATACTTAATCCTCTGACAATCAATCCATCGTATGCAGGGAACAGGGGTGCAATGAATATTGCAGCTTTTTACCGGAAGCAATGGGTTGGAATTGCCGGATCACCGGAGACGATGTCTTTATCGGCTGATGCTCCTTTCCTGGATAATAAAGTAGGATTGGGATTAATGATCCTGAATGATAAGCTCGGTGTTACAAAGAAAACAGAGTTACACACATCCTATGCCTATAAAATTGCAATAGGAAAAGGTTCTTTATCAATGGGTTTGGGAGCAGGTCTGATCACTACGAAAACTGCCTGGTCGGATCTTATTGCTCTTGATCCGGGTGATGAGGTATATCTGGCAGATTCGAAAGTATTCGTGGTCCCTGATTTCAGCTTTGGTGTTTATTATACTTACAGTAAATATTTTGCAGGGTTTTCCATCCCCAGGCTTCTTGGCTATAAGTTTAATTATGACAGGAACAAGTATTCAATGATATTTGACCCCGGGCAGTATAATTATATGTTAAATACCGGCTATGTATTTGATCTTAATGAGAAAATTAAATTATTCCCTTCAACCCTTGTTATTTTTTCCCCCGGCGAAAAGCTGCTATATGATATTAATGCACATGTAAACCTGTATAATCGTCTCTGGACCGGTTTATCATACCGGAGCAGCGGATCCATTGCCGCATTGCTACAGTTCTCATTTGTTGACCAGTTTAAAGTTGCCTATACTTATGATTTTGATTTCGGCAAACTCAGAAGATATAGCAATGGTTCACATGAGATCATGCTCAGGTATGAGTTCAAGTATAATGTGGATGTGGTGAATCCGTTGATTTTTTGAGTGCCTAAAGTGAGAAGTGCCTAAAGTGGGGAGTTAAAGAAGTTAAATTTATGGATAACAGGGAGTTTGCGAAACAGTTGGAAGAGAGAACAAAGAAATTTGCAATCAGTGTCATCAAATTATCAGTTTTGTTACCAAATAGTCCGGAGGGAAGAATCTTAAGGAATCAGTTTACAAAAGCAGGTACAAGTGTAGGTGCTAATTACAGAGAAGCCAACCGGGCACGTAGTAAAGCAGATTTTACAAATAAAATCCGGATATGTGAAAGCGAAGCCAGTGAGACCATTTATTGGCTTGAAATTATTACCGATTTGAATTGGATCAGCATTCAAAAGACAGATCCTGTTATGAAAGAAGCAGTTGAATTACTCGCAATTTTTACCTCAATAGGCAGAACCTCAAAAAAATAATAACTTACAACTCTAGGCACTCTAGGCACTTTAGGCACTTCAGATGCAATACAAACTCATCATATTTCTCTCCACATTTTTCATTGCAGGACACATCCTGGCTCAACAACCCACCTACACCGTGCAAAAAGCCTCCTTCTGTTCCGACAAATACGATGAATATTGTCCTGTATACTATAAAAGCGGAATAGTTTTTTCTTCAAACAGAGGCTCTGGTTCGTTTGTTAATTATTCCTCCTCTTTGGGGCAAAGGACCTTTGATATATTTTTTGTCGATACAACAACTAACTCATCACATCGAAAAGCCAAAATTTTCTCAAAAACCCTCAAAACACCTCTTAATGACGGACCAGTGACTTTTAACAGTAGCGGTGATACGATTTACTTTACCAGAAATCTGCAGGTCGAAGGTACCTTCGCAAATCTCTCTAATCCAAGGAACAAGCTGGGTATTTTCAGCGCTATCCGGGAAGAGAAAAAATGGATAAAGATCCGCGAAATGAGATTCAACAACGAATGGTACAATGCAACAACTCCATGTTTATCACCCGATGAAACGAAGTTATATTTTGCATCTGATAAGTCAGGAGGTTACGGAGGATCTGATCTGTACTATTGCCAGTGGAAAGGTGATTACTGGGGAGATCCGGCGAACTTGGGACCGGTAATAAATACAGAAGGCAATGAAGCATATCCGTTTATAAATCAGGCCGGTGATATCTTCTTTGCTTCTGACGGCCATCCCGGGATGGGAGGAAAGGATATATTCTTTTCGAGGTTTGCAGATTCAGTATGGTTAAAACCGGTTCAGCTTGATGCACCGGTAAATTCTCAATATGATGATTTTGGATTCATAACTGATTCTGTGATGAATTCCGGATATTTCTCTTCAAACAGGGAGAAATCCACTGATATTTACTCCTTTAAGACTATAGTTCCTCAGTTATTTTACAGCAATCTGCAAAGAGAAACTAAATATTGCTTCAAATTTTCTGATGAAGGAAATATAGTGGTTGACAACAACATTTTCAGGTATGAATGGGATTTTGGAGATGGAGGTAAGGCATCAGGACAAAATACCGAACACTGCTATGCCGGTCCGGGAATCTATACCGTGATATTGAATATTATTAACAGGAATACCGGCAGAATATTCTTTTCGAAGTTATTGTATAATCTTGAGCTAAAAAATGTTGAGCAACCATATATAAAAGCACCCGAAGCATGTGTTGCCGGAGAGACCGTAGAACTTGACGGATCTGAATCAGATCTTCCGGATTATGACATTTTATCATATACCTGGTATTTCAGTAATAAAGAAAGGGCTTCCGGAATAAAGGTTGAACACGCTTTTAATGAGAAAGGCATTCAGGACATTAAGCTGGGATTGATTGTCAGGAATAAGCTTACCGGGATCACCAATCAGAAAAGTGTAACAAAGAAGATTAGCGTTTTTGACAATATGCAGGAAGTGTCTGCATATTCTGCAAGACTTAAAGATCCTTCAACTTTGATAAATATCAGGGACTATGATCAGGCGGAGATAAAGGTTCTCTATTCTGCTGAAAAGGAAGTAACTCAGGAAGCAGAATTCGTGGTTGAACTGATGACTTCAAAGGAAAGGGTCACAATAAGCAATAACTCATTCAGGAATATCCCCTCGAAATATGATGTAAAGGAAATTCTTCTCCCGGATGAAAACCTATATAGTTATATTGTTGAAAGAGAAATGGATCTTATGTTCACTCTGCCTGCTTATAATGATATAATCTCAGTCGGTTATACAAACGTAAGGATCAGGACATTGACCCTGAAAGATCCCGCAGAGAAGGAAATACATAAAATAAAGAAGATCTTTGGCTTATCGGCAGATATTTTTTTTGATAATTACAACAGGCTCACATCTAATGCGTATATGATGCTTGACCAGATGGCACGGGTTTTAAGTAAATATCCGGATATTAAGCTGGAAATCGCAGTGCATACTGACAACGCGGGATCTTCCCAGGGTAATCTGCAGGTTTCACAGGGAAGAGCAAAGACAATGTTCATCTACCTGGTGAACAAAGGAATAGACCCATCTAGAATAATTTCACAAGGAATCGGAAGGGAGAGGCCTGTGGCTTCAAATAATACAGAAGCCGGCAGGAAGTTGAACAGAAGAGTTGATTTTACTGTGGTGAAGGAGTGAAGAATGCTGGGATTATGAGTTGGAAGACGGAAGTCCGAAGTCGGAAGTTAGAAAAGTATAAATTCTGTTGACCACAGGTACTCTTACTCACTTCCCTAATAGGGAATTAGAATAATCCAATAGTAAATCAATCCCAAAGATTCCCTGAGTGTTTTAAGAACCTTACGTTTCCTGGAATATTGGTTTCTATAGTCGGGAAGTGAAATTATACCAATATCATAAGATTTATCCAGTACTTTGTTAAAAGTCATCCATGTTCGCATTGAGTGCGTACCGGAACTTAAGATGTTTATTCCCTCCACTTTAATATCACTTGTTTTAAGCCAGTCGCGAAAAGCCAGGGCAGTGTTTAATGTTCTGTTAATCCTTACCCTTTTACCCGGGATTGCGATGATCAGATTTGAATCAATGCCCATCGAAACCAAGTTTTTTGCTGTTCTTTCTGCATTTGAATTGACATTATTTATGGTTCTCCTTATTCCGTCAATTTTACCAACATCGTATACAGAATTATGCAGAAATGGAATTTTTATCTGATTGTCAAAAACAAGAGATTTAACATATAAATTTCTGTCTCCGAAATCTCCGACGGCATCATTAGTAAACTCAACCATTACCGAATCAATATCTGAAAGAAAGCCTTCCCGGGTAAAAGAATACTTTCTTTTCTTTTTCTCAGCAAAAAAATCAGCCACAAGAGAATCATTTACCCAAAGGTTGAAATGAGCAGCATGTTCTCCATTAAGTTCGCTGTAAGCTTCAATTTCGATTATATGGTTACCTGGTTTGGTTTCAGAAGACAATCTGTTTTTTACATAATAGATCAGATACCCGTTCTCTGCAATAATTAAATATTCATTTAATTGTTTCAAGCCAATTGAAACAATATAATCATAATCATTATTTTGAAATTCATCACAGACCATTCCTAAAGTATAAGGAGGAAGCCAGCCTTCAACCAGGAGTATATTTGCGTTCACCCTTGTCGTTTTAGAAAGCTTATCTGAAACTGAATAGATTACAGGCAGAAATAACACCCCCGACAGAACAAGAAAAGATAGAAGAATTATGATTATTGTTTTCTTTTTAAAGTATTTCAACATTAAGTTGGTTTTTGCTTCAAAGATATTTAAAAGTGCCTCAAGTCCGAAACGAATATTTAGAGTTTTAATTTAATCATGAAAAAAGTATAAATAACAATTTACAATAAACAGTTGGCAGTTGGCGAAACAAAAAGTTGGCAAAAAGACTTCAAGAATTGCCAACTGTAAACTGCCCGTTGCCAACTTAAAATCCTAAATATGAAGATCATTTCCGTTGTAGGTGCCCGACCCAATTTCATGAAGATAGCACCTTTTATCAAAGCCATAGATACCTATAATGCTTTGAATGGCAATATAATAGAACACACTCTTGTGCATACGGATCAGCATTATGACGATTGTATATCAAAAGCTTTTTTTGAACAGTTAGATATACCTGAAGCAGACATTAACCTGGGTGTAGGTTCCGGGACTCATGCAGAGCAGGTCGGCAATACAATGATTGAATTTGAGAAAGTCCTGAAGGATAAAAAGCCCGACTGGGTCGTGGTTGTAGGAGATGTTAATGCAATCCTTGCATGTTCGGTAACAGCTAAGAAGGAAAACATAAAATGCTGCCATATTGAGGCAGGATTGCGTTCCGGGGATATGACCATGCCTGAAGAGATAAACAGACTTGTTACTGATCGTATTTCCGACCTTTTGCTTACTCCTGATCCGTTATCATCAGAGAATCTGAGGAAAGAGGGCGTGCCGGAGGGAAAAATAAGGTTCACAGGTAACATAATGATAGATACTCTTGAAAGAAACAGGAATAAAGCAGAAGCTCTTGATATAAACGAGATTATAAGGCAGAATTCAGTGAACCATTTTGAATTAAATAATCTGAACTCTCCTGTTGCCGGATTTGCCGTTATGACTCTTCACAGACCATCAAATGTTGACAGGAAAGAGACTTTAGAGCCGATAATAAGGTTTTTAATTGATGACGTCTGCTCAGAAATTCCGCTTATCTGGACAATACATCCCCGTACACGCAAAATGCTTGAAACATTCGGATTGTTAAATGAGGTGATGTCCCATAAGAATCTATTCCTACTAGAACCATTAGGCTATCTCGAGATGTTAAAGCTTAATATGAATGCACGTATTATTTTTACCGACAGCGGTGGATTACAGGAGGAATGTACAATTCTTGGAACTCCCTGTTTAACACTCCGATGGAATACCGAAAGGCCAATTACACTGCTGGAGCATGGAGGTGCAAGTGTACTGGTTGGGAATAACATTAGATTAATTCGTAAAGAGTACCTTTCTTCACTTAATAAACCACGTAAACCTTTTCGGCCGGAGCTTTGGGACGGTCATGCAGCGGAAAGATGCCTGAATGCAATTCTTGAGTATAGAAAATTAACATAATTGTTTTAAATGACAGGTAATTAAACTACACCGACTAATAATAATATAAGGATCGGTATAACAAATTTTAATATGCAGGTAACCTAAGTCGGGAACTCATGAGGTTAAACTGGGACTGACTGTGAGGAATAAAGCTCAGTGTATAATTATACAGAAGAATATGTTCAGAAGAATATAAGTTTTTGGAACGACTCAGGAGGCAGTTTCATAAGAAGCATATCAGAAGGATAGATATTACTATAATAATCTAATTGTTGTTATAGAATACATTCAGGATTATCCAGTAATAGACAATACCTATTGTTTCCCGAATAGTGTTAAAATACAAAATCAATTTAGAATTTTTACTTTCAGGCAGAGCTATTACTCCTATATTATATTTATGATCAAGGACTTTTTCATATGTCAATCTTGTCCTTTTTGAGTGCGATCCGGTTGTTACAATATTGATTCCTTTTATTTTAAGGTTTGTTTTGTCAAGCCAATCACTAAGTGCTAAAACACTTGATAATGTTCGGTTCAAACCAACCTTTTTCCCGGGAACTGCTTTAATTAACGTTGAATCAATTCCAATCGCAATTAACCTGTTTTTTGCAAGCTGAGCATATGATCTGTAGTTATTTTTCAACCTGTTTTTCCCATCGAGTTCCCCGATATCATATTCAGAATTAAACTTATAAGGTATTTCTATTTTTTTATCGATAACCAGTTGTTTTATAAAAAGATTTTTATCACCATAAGAACCTACTCCATCATTATAAAAATTGACCATTATTGAATCGATATCTGATAATCTGCCGGTCCAGATCGCATGATAACTGTTTTTCTTTTCCCCAACAGTAATATCATCAATGATGTTTTTATTTAAATAAAGTTTGAATTTTGAAGAATATTCACCACCGATAGAACTGTAAGCATCAATTTCAATATCATGTTGTCCGATTTCCAAATCCTGCGTAAGCAATTGTCCAGGATAAAATATCAGATAACCGTTACTATCCATCATATAATATTCATGTGAAATCAGATTTATACCGGTTGTGATTATTAAATCATATTCATCTTCATGCTCTTTGAACTCTTTATATGCCGTTTTAATTGCGCTGTCGTCAAGCCAACCTTCAATAAGAAGTATGTTGGCATTAACTCGATCGGTTTTTGAAAGTTGTTTCGAAAGCCTGTAAATCACAGGTATAGATATTAATATAACAAGCAACAATAAAAGAATAATAAGTAGTTTTTTATACCTATACCTTTGCATCTTAATTGTTTTGTTTCCAAAGATATTGAAAAAGTTACTAAAGTATATAGTAACCGGTACGGAGCTATAAGTGTACTTGTCGGGAATAAAACTAATCGAATCCGTGAGGAATACTTTCAGGCTGTAAGAAGGCCCGGGGACCTGAACTTTGGTACGGAAAGAGTGTTGAAAGATGTCTGAAACCCATTATAGGTTTACGAAATATCTGAAATAATATCAAAATATGTGTGGAATTGCAGGAGTATATGGTTTTGACAAGGATAAAGGTAATCGTACTGAAACATTGATTAATATGATATCTGTCCTCGAACACAGAGGACCTGATGGATGGGGTTATTATATTTCACCTGAAATTGCGATAGGTCAGACAAGATTATCAATTCTTGATCTGACGACTGGTGATCAGCCTATGATGACAGAAGAAAATGTAATAGTATTCAATGGAGAGATTTATAATTATATTGAATTACGGAAAGATCTGGAAGAAAAAGGACTTAACTTTAAAACAACATGTGATACCGAAGTTCTGCTTAAGGCTTTTGAACATTATGGAACAAAATGTTTCAAAAAATTCAATGGTCAGTTTGCAGTTTTAATTTGGAATAAAAAGAATAAGGAGCTATTTATTGCACGTGACAGATTTGGAATAAGACCTCTTTACATACTAAGGCATAAAAGCACTATTTATTTCTCCAGCGAGATGAAAGCATTTGATCAAATAAATGATTACGAACGGGAGTTTGATCGTAAACGTCTTTATGAACATTGCCTGCTCTGGAACACTTATGGTGATCATACGGTTTACGATAATATCAAGTCATTACCGGGAGGAGCTTATGCTG
>Ga0307419_10001188_pt1 | contig 13520 bp, 12 predicted proteins | sample SalMarWE160230MG_2_FD_202512 | JGI IMG/M metagenome (GOLD analysis project Ga0307419, IMG submission 202512) | Salt marsh sediment microbial communities from the Plum Island Ecosystem LTER, Massachusetts, United States - WE1602-30 | ecosystem: Environmental > Aquatic > Marine > Intertidal zone... | reverse complement strand
ATTTGAACCACCATTATTTGAAACATCACTTGACTTAGCATTTGTAATCACTGGCGAAGATGGCCCAGTTAACCACCCACCAAATACTCCAAGCAAACCAAATGGTCCAACAACAGTAACAGAGGGAACTCCATTTACATATACAACAAGTACAATAGATATTGATGGAGACCAAGTGAAATATGGTTTTGATTTTGATAATGATGGAATAATCAAGCCTGATCATTGGACGGGGTTTTTTCCATCAGGAACAACATGTTCTGTAGCAATCACTTTTTCTGGGACGGGAACACGGTATATCAGAGTAAAAGCGGAAGATACACTTGGTGCTCAAAGCAGTTTTTCATCTGCCTTAACTGTAGTTGTTTCTGGAGCTAATAATCCACCAAACACTCCTAGCGAACCTTCAGGGCCAAGTTCAGGAAATATTAGCACGTCATTATCGTTTTCAACTAGCACTACAGACCCTGATGGTGATACTGTTAAATATGGATGGGATTGGAATGGCGATGGTACCGTTGATGAATGGAGTGGTCTCGTAAGTAGTGGAACTACTGATATACGGTCTCATACATGGATGACCGCTGGAACATACAATGTACAAGTAATGGCAGAGGATTCAAATGGGGGACAAAGTGCATTTTCAACAGCAAAAACAGTTGTGATATCTAGTAACAATCCGCCAAACAAACCAGGTACTCCATCTGGTCCATCATCAGGAAAACCAAGTAAATCTTATTCATACTCAGCATCTACCACTGATCCTGATGGTGATCAGGTCTATTACTGGTTTGACTGGGATGATGGTACAAATAGTGGATGGACAGGACCATACAACTCAGGTCAAACAGTAAGTGTGTCACATATATGGAGTGCACAAGGAACCTACAGTATTAAAGTAAAAGCTAAAGATACCAGCGATTTAGAAAGTGACTGGTCAGACCCATTATCAATCAGCATGCCTAAGAACAAAGCAATCAACACACCATTCCTACAGTTCCTACAGGACCATCAACATATGTTCCCACTGCTACGACAACTGCTGGGACTATAGTCGACAATACTTCTCTCCCCTCTTCTTATCTTTCTAACATGTGGAATATTTGGAGATTTCGGTTTTGGAAAGGGGAGAGGGGGCAATATAGTCTAGGGGAACATTTAAATTCTATCTTCTGATTAAAAATACAAAGGGAGATAAAAGAAATGAAGAAAAGTTTGATTGTATTGGGGGCTATTGCTGTCGTATTGCTTATGGTATCTACAGCTACGGCTGTACCACAGGTACATAGTACACCGATGATGGAGATCGTAAATGAAGTGGAACAAAAGAGAGCGATTCTTGAAGGGGAATTCGGGGTTTGTACTGAAAAATTAGAAGATATTTCTTTAAATGTTCAACCTGGAGGAATAATCGATACTATAATTGCCATAATCCTTTTTCTCATTCAACTATTGAATTCAATAATACAATTCATTCTGAATATAATGCAAATTGGAAATCTTATATTGGCTCTCATCGATGCAATAATAACCCTTATCGATGTGATAACTCAATTTATCGGATGGATATTAGAACTTTTTAACCCTGAAGATTTCACAATCGTTCAATAAATCATTATAACAACCAACACACCATTCCTTAGCTTCCTAGAGCAACATCCACATCTGTTCCCACTGCTACGTCAATTGCTGAGACTATAGTCAACAAAGCCTCTTCTTTTCTTTTTAATTTTCTAATTAGTTGTTGCGATTGTACGTACAAAAAGTATTTTGGGATTTCGGTTTTGGAAAGGATTGGTGGGACAACTGGCATAAAACAAGATGCCTGTTGGCATTTTTTAATCAAAAAGAAAGGCATTAGAAAAAGGAATATGCAGAATGAAATGATTGGGAATTATCATACCTGACAGGTTTTTTATAAAAATAAGATGGTATTAAATATTAGATGAAATATTTAAAGAATTGATAGAAAAATGGAGAAGAAAATAATATTATTTGTATTTATTACTGCTATTTTGCTACTTTCTTTTCCAATTCATGCAATTGAATTCAATAAAACATTAGAACCAGATGAGCCTGGTTCATATCACATTGGCTACTATAAAGTTAGCTATAACGATCCAACATATGGGCGTTATAAAACGACAATCAGATATCCTGCTAAATATGATGGATTTCTTGCTCCAAAAGATATCTCCGGAGTCCCCTATCCAGGTATTGTTGTTGCTAATGGTTTTGCTGGATCAGAGTGGAATATCAAATGGATTTCCAAGCATCTTACTAGTTATGGTTACGTGACAATATGTTTTACTCCACCTGATAAACAATTAGGTGATACCACACAATGGGCTAATGGTTTTATTAGAGGTATTGAAAAGCTGAAATCTCAGAATAGTTTGTGGTTTTCTCCAATATCTGGTATTTTAGGTACAGAAACTTTTGGTGGTATCGGCCTTTCTATGGGTGGTGCAGGATGCATAGAGGCCACAGGAGCTGCTAATTCAGAGATTGATGCAACAGTTGCTTTAGCACCAGCAAGCTCAAATTCTTCTAAAGATGCAGCTCAAAATATTACAGTGCCAATTCAGATTCAGGTGGGAAATAATGATGGAATGGTCCCTCCTGAGCGTGTTATACCTTATTATTCTGTTCTTATACCATATACATTAAATAAAGAATATTTGTCTATTACTGGTGGCAATCATATCGGTTTTGTCGATGAATTTTTTGCGAGGTTTGCTGAATGGGTAGGGTTAGATGATCCAAAAGAAATTGAATTTGAAGAACAGAGACGGATATCCAGTAAATATTTTACAGCCTGGTTTGAGTATCATCTAAGAGGCGTTGATGAGTATTTTACGTATATTTTTGGTGAGGAAGCCCAGAATGATTTAGACGCAGGAATTCTGTCTGATTTGAAATATAATATCATTTATATCCAGTGATTAGAGACAAAATGATTATAGATCATTTTTCAAATATTTTTCACTAACATCCCATAATTTATTCGCTAAATTCATGTCATAAGATTCTTTTGATGATCTTTTTATTTTTTCCTTTGCAAAATATTCTCCTGTTATATTTTCTACATCTGGTGAACTTGCTAGGTATATTGAGGTTACAGCACCTATCTCAGGATTTTTCCCAATCAATTTAAATATCATTTGAGAAAACCCACCTGCATCTCTTCCAAGGTCGGTTTTATTCATCCCAGGATGAACACAGTTAACCGTTACACCGGTTCCCTCTAATTTTTTTGCTAAAAGTCGTGTGAATAAAATCAATCCAAGTTTAGATTGTCTATAGGCTTTAGCTCCAGAAAATTTCTGCTTAAATTCTATATCATCAAAATTAATTGTTCCGTAATGCATTCCAGATGTTACATTAATTATTCGTGAGGAACTGCCTTTTTTTAATATATCAATTAAAAGATTTGTAATGAGAAATGGAGCAAGATAATTAGTTGCAAAGATGTTTTCAATTCCATCTTTTGATTCTCTTCTTTTAAAATCCCATACGCCAGCGTTATTAATTAAAACATGCAACTTATCATATTTTGATTTAAACTCTTTACAGCAATTCCTAATTGATTCAAATGATGCCAAATCGCATTTTAACATGTGTATATTTTTATTATTTGTTGTTGCTATTAGTTCTTTCTTGGTTTTTTCTCCTTTTAAGTTATCCCTGGTTGTAAAAACAATTGTTGCACCTAACTTTGCAAGTCCTAGAGCAGTCTCTTTTCCAATGCCAGATGTCGCACCTGTAATTAATACAATTTTGTTTTTCAATGTGTTCTTACCCCATTTTATTTTTGATAATAAAACCAGATATATTAATTTCACTAAGACATAATCATGATACATTGATTACCATATATCAATGTCACAGATAGAACATACAAAATATCTTTGGTATTATCAAGCTTAGGTCAATAATATTTTTGTTGCCCCTAAAAATTGAATAGTTGCAAATTTTCGATATTCTATGAGTCGTCAAGGAATATCTAATATCACTAAAAGTTTACAAATGTCTGTATATGGAATACCAAAGATACTTATGGTTTTACCTTAAAATATCTATTTCTTAACTTGACTTTGTCACATTAGATTTTTTTTCTCAATTAAGGTAGGATATATAATATCCTATTTAAACTTCCATCCACCTTCCCATCAGTGGATGGGATGCCTGAATGAAGTTTTCGTTATTAGTAAAGGATATACATGGATCACATGATAAACTTCAACGTTTCCATGATGGATATGCCCTGCATTTTTTAACAAAAACTCGAAATATGGCAAAACAATCATTTCAATATATTCAAGGGAAACTGCTTGGTAAAGGAAGATGTAACATGTGTTCATATGCAAAAGATGTCCCTGATTGCAACAATCAATCCCTGCAGCATTTTGTTTCAAATTCACCATGGAATCATCGACCTGTTCTTGATCATATTCAACGTGATGTTACTGAGGCTATTGGGGATAAAAACAATGGTTCAATACATGTCGATGAATGTTGTTTTCCTAAACAAGGAAAGGATTCTGTTGGAGTGAAACGGCAGTATTGTGGTCGTCTGGGAAAAATTGCGAATTGTCAAGTAGGTGTGTATCTTGGGTACACCCTTGATTCATATCGGACATTAATTGATGAACGGTTATATCTGCCGGAAGAATGGATAAAGAATAAAGCACGTAGGAGGAAATGTGGGGTACCATGGTATGTTCGTTTTAAGACGAAAAACGAGCTCGCCTGGGAGATGATTCTTCATGCAAAAAAGAAGAATAAGGTAACCTTCGGTTGGGTCGGCATGGATTGTTTCTATGGTCGTGATTCCTGGTTAAGAAATAAGATAGATGCACAGGGTTTAATCTATATCGCTGATATTCCTTGTAACCTTGGCGTATGGTTGGAACGTCCGAAAACAGGAGTGCCACCACGTAAAAAAGGTGTTCGTGGTCGCAATCCTACTCGTAGGAAAGTGATTGAAGGTCCAGAACCTGTTAAGGTGAAAGATCTTAAAGATCAGTTGAATGATGTGCAATGGAATCAGGTGTTTATTCGTGATACTGAACGAAGGGAGTTATGGGCAGATATGGCGTGTTTGCGTGTCTTTCCAAGTGAAAATGATGGTCTTCCAGGTGAGGAATGCTGGTTGATCATCCGAAAGGATCCAAAGAATAGTAAAGAGATCAAATATCAGTTATCAAATGCTCCTGTCTATACGGGTATTGATCGTTTAGGTCAGATGTCTGGGAGCAGGTATTGGATTGAACGAACCTTGGAAGATGGAAAAGGAATCGCAGGGCTGGCGGATTATCAGGTACGTAATTGGACTGGTTGGCATCATCATATGACCATGACTATTCTAGCTATGCTATATCTTATGGTGTTGTCTATGGATCTTGGAAAGAAAGTTGATTTTTTAACGGTGCAGGATGTCAAAGAGATTTTTGAGGTTATTATGCCAAAAAGACAGGTAACAAGTGAAGAGTTGATACAACTTATCCTTGAGAAACATAAACGTCGGTTGTCATCTCGACGTTCACATCACAGACGGAATAAATAACAAGTAAGTAATCAGGTATTGATGGGGTATTTTTCACGCTCCTTGGTTAGTGTTAGAATGGTTTTTTTATCTGTTGGAAGCATCAGTAGATGTTTTTGGAAGAGGATCATAGAAAATGACTGAGTGATGTTGATTTTATAAGTGTAATTGGGATTGTAATATTTAGCAGATACTTATTGACCTTTGCTAATCTGACAAAGTCAAGTTAAATTATGATACTAATGATCGTGGCTGAGTCGTACCCTTAAACGTGAAAGCATCAGAGGATTGCGCGTCTCTTTTAGTATTGCACAACAAGTCCAAAAAAGGGGGCTTGTTGAGCAAAGTTTCTCCGAGAAAAATAGCGGATCTGCCGGGATTCGAACCCGGGTCAGAGGCTCCGGAAGCCCCGGTGATATCCAGGCTACACTACAGACCCAACACTAAATAGGAAATGTATTCTTCTCTAATAAAAAATATGATAAAAAAAGATGCCAATCGATAGTCTTTCGTTTGTCATCTGTTTTTTTGTTACCCTTCTTTTGGTTATTTGGATGGCTTTGCAGGCTTCCCCTCAGTTTCAATAGGCTTGGATATTTCCTTACTTCCACCTTTAAACTCTGTGTATCCACATTTTCCGCAGCTAACACGATTTTTATGTTCGCCTAAAAATACACCCTCTCCACATTTTGGGCAATGTCTTCGTAAACGGGTAATCTTGTCACCCTCAACCTTGAATATCTCTCTACCTTTCATTTCTGCTCCTTCTTTTCAGCTGGTTTTTCTTCCTCTTTGGGTGGTTCTTCTGCGGTTTCTGCCTTTTCTCCTTCCTTCTTTTCTTTCTTTCCGCTGATTTTGTTTCTCTTTAGGATATGTTTTCTCTCCATTTCTTCGGCTTTTTTCACGGAGGAATATATCTTAGCGTATCCTGTGCTCTTCTGAATGCCGGAACTTGACTGAATATCATTAATTATAATATTCTCTTTCTTTGCATTGAGCTTTTCAGCTAGTTCGCTGCGTATAATCTCTCGGTTTGGTGTTTTTTCACCCTCGTGTTGAATTGTAAAATGAACTTCAGTTCTGTCAAACAGAGGGTTATTTTTCTTTGAATCAATTTCCATTTCCATGATACTCACATCTTATCTAGTATCTCTTTTACTTTTCTCTTATGTTCTTTAGTGGCTTTAACTACTACGACCCCCTTATTCGGCAATCCATATATTATAGTTACGTTTCCAGGGGCTAATAATATGGCAGGAAGTGCTGCTAAATCTTCTTCTCCATCAATTTCAATTAGTAGGGAGCTTTTCTCTAAATTATCAAATGCAGCTTCTATAACGTTCCATAGATTACCCGATATGCATCTCGGAGGATTTTTTATTATCACTCTTTTTTTACCAAATGATTGTATCTTTTCTTTAATGTCGTTAGAACAATGTTTCCTCTTTATTTTGAAATCAACAACACAAAAAATAGGTTCAATATCATTCTTTAAAAGAGTGTAAGTTACCTGATCCCCTACAGAAACAATGTGCTCTTCCTTCTCCAGTAATCTCAGAAGTTCTTCTTCATTTACAAGCAGCCCTATTGGCTCCTTTAACTTATCACGTAAATCATCTGGCAATGAATACAAAATATCGTCCATTACCTAACCTTTAATGCATATTTGCCAGGTTTTGTGATATTCATCTTTTCAGCAATCTGGGAGTTTAAAGGGTCTCTGATAATAACATAACCCCTCCATCTTTTTGATGTGGGAACTGAACAGGTAGGACAGATATTTTTTTCTGTTAGCACATGACAGTTTTTACAGGCATTGAGATTTTTCACTTCTTTCCCTTCCTTTTCTTTTTCTTTTTATCTTTTTCTTCTTCCTTTCCTTTCTCTTCTTTTTCCGGTTCTTTTAGCCATTCATGTGCTCCAAGGTTCGGCTGCCTCATGGTAAGTCCAATTTTACTCTCTCTTGCAGACAGCTCATTTATACTCACAGCAACAATTCTTGCTCTAATTGGGTCACCTGTTTTAAGCGTCATCTTCTTTTCTTTACCGGTGATTATTTCATTCTCTGCATCTACCTCAACATAGTCATTCATGATTTGACTCATGTGTATCAATGCATCAATGGGGCCAATATGGCAAAAGGCTCCAAATTCCACGATTTCACATACTATACCATCCACGACTTCCTGTAGTTCTGGCTTAAACATCAATGCATCAAAAGCTACTTTTTGGTACATTGCTCCATCCCCATGGATGATTATTCCATTGCCAACCGGTTCTATGTTGTTAGCCGCTATAATTATGCCGTGATCTTTTCTCGTTGTCCCCTCAAAACTCTTCTGCACAATTTCTCTAACCGCTTCATCAAGATTTTCGCCGAATCTCTCAGGAAGTATTCTTATCGTATCTTCAACTTTCATCATGACATACATTTAAATCACTACTCTACAGGATAAATAGACGTCTTGAAATATATTTGTTCCTTATATGCTTTTTGAATGTTTTATACCAATTGCATTTAATATTAGGATTTGCTTTTTAATCTATCCACTGAATGCAATGATCAGTGGTAAAAATACCAATGACACGATTGACATGAGCTTGATAAGGATATTAAGGGACGGTCCTGAAGTGTCTTTGCAAGGGTCACCTACGGTGTCTCCTATAATCGTAGCTTTGTGAGCATCTGATCCTTTGCCACCTAGATTACCTGATTCAACGTATTTTTTGGCATTGTCCCATGCACCACCTGCATTTGAAAGAAATACTGCTAAAAGAAAACCAGTAGCAATAGAACCCATTAAAAGGCCCCCAAGCCCGGTTGGTTTCAATACAATTCCAACAACAATTGGAGTAATTACTGCCAATAAACTAGGCAACATCATCGCTTTCAAAGCCCCATTAGTACTTATTCTAACACATCTCTCATAATCTGGTTTATTCTCATCACTTTCCAATAGTTTGAATTTTTTAAATTGATAGCGAACTTCTTCAACCATTGCATACGCTGCTTTTCCAACTGCACCCATCGTAAGTGCAGCAAATACAAATGGTAGCATAGCACCAATAAAAAGCCCCGATACAAGATAAGGATCACTTAATTCAAGGAGAAGAGGCGGTAGCCCTTTACCTTCTAAAAGAATATTTGCTGTTAACATATATGTAAATATTAATGCCAATGAAGTAATAGCTGCAGAACCAATTGCAAATCCTTTTCCCATAGCTGCTGTTGTATTACCAACTGCATCAAGTTGCTCAGTTCTCTCCCTTACTTCACTACCCATTCCAGCCATCTCAGATATTCCTTGTGCATTATCCGCAACAGGACCATAACAATCAGTTGCTAAAGAAACACCAAGGATACTAAGCATACCAACAGCAGATAACGCAACACCATAGAATCCCGATAATAAATAGGCCGTCATCATTGCAGCAACAACAGCAATGATTGGTATTATAGTGCTTATCATGCCAACTTGCATCCCTTGAATTATTACTGTTGCTGGCCCAGTTTTTGAAGCATCAGCAATTCCTTGTGCAGGTTTTCGTTTTTCTGATGTGAAGTATTCTGTTGAAAGGCCAATAACTATTCCACCTATAAGTCCAGCAAGCATTGCATAAAATGGTTCTAATCGTCCTATAAAATACCATATTGCAACTCCACCAAGTATTGCAGTTAAAATTGTAGCAATAAATAAAGAGTTTCTTAATGCCCCATAAATGTTTTTACCTCCGCCTAAAATTACAACTAATGTCCCTATGATTGCAGCTATTATTCCCATTCCTGCAACAATTAAGGGTAGCACAACGTATTTAATTAGCTCACCTTGGGCAAGTATATAATTTTTATTGAGCCAAGGAATGATCTTTTCCGTAATATCAAAATTTCCACCGATAAAAAACATTCCTAATATTGTAGCAAGTGCCATTGTTGCAATAATTGAATCAACGTATGACTCAAAAAGATCAGCACCCATTCCCGCGACATCTCCAACGTTGTCCCCTACTTGATCAGCAATAACTGCTGGGTTTCGTGGGTCATCCTCAGGAATTCCTGCTTCTACTTTTCCAACAAGATCAGCTCCAACATCTGCTGATTTTGTATATATTCCACCACCAACACGAGCAAAAAGTGCTATTGATGAAGCACCAAATCCAAAACCAAATAAAATGTTGGTTGTTGTAAAAAGTTCAAGACCAACATAGCTATTAAAAAATATAAATAAACTAAATACTCCAAGAATTCCAAGTCCAACAACACACATACCCATAACAGCACCACTAGAAAATGCTATGGAAAGTCCCTTGCCAATACTCTTTTTTGCTCCTTCCGCGGTTCTTGCATTAGCCATCGTCGCCACCCGCATTCCGATGTTTCCTGCAACTGCAGAAAATATTGCTCCTATGATGAATGCTACTGATGAACCCCAATGTATATTACTATCCTCAAAAAATGATGCCATACCTAAAAGCGAGGCAACAACTGCAACAAAGATAACAAGTACTTTGTATTCGCTTTTCAAAAAAGCCATAGCTCCCTCTCGTATTGCATCACTGAGTTCTTTCATTTTTTCGTTTCCAGAACTTTGCTTTTTAACAGTAAAAAATAGGTATGTTGCAAAAAGTAAAGCCACTATGCCTCCTATTGGTACTATGATAGATATATCCATTTTAACCTCACCCTGTTGTGATATATATATACCTTATTTAATTGTTATGTTTTGAATCAAAATAGCATCACGAAAATGATGGTGTTATCTTCCTTTATTCTCTTGTTTTTTTAATCTTTGCTACATTTAGATCGCTTTGTAACTTCGAGAAAATAATCTATCCATGCGTTTCTCACTGTTGGTATTGTCTCGTATTCTATCTTTTTTAATACATCCTTCAGTTCCCTTGTATTTGCCATTTTTTTAAGTAGTGATATGCTAGGTCTACTATCCTTTTCCTTTTCCACTGGGACCGTATTTCTGAATAATCCTTTCAAAGTAATTCTTTTCTGTTTCTTCTTATCGATTTGCATTGTACTTTTCCCCTTGAATTTTTTTTGAAATTAAGAGCCTGTAGTACATATGTACTTTAACCATATAAATGCTGCTATCAATTATATTGACACCATATCATAAAAGAATATATATTTAGAAAATATATAATGAATAATATAAAATATCACACCAAACATTATATGATAAAAAACAAAAAATAAGCTGTCAATATTTTATAGGCTAGTGTACACAATTACATCCTGATTTGATCGGAAGTAAGAAGCAATGTTGGATAAACTTGGTAAAATTATCGAAAAAAGATAGATTCCTTAAAAAATTTATTATTTTGACATTCAGTTTCCAGATGTTTTTTCCTTAATATCCAAAAGGAACTCTTAAATATATACAAATTAATATAACTAAAAAGGAAATAAATTAAATGATGATTGTAAAAAAAGCTTAAATTTCAACAACAAAGACAACAAAGTTAATGGGATAAAATGCTAACACGCCTCGGTAAAACAGTAGAAAAGAGACCATGGTTAATCATTGGGATTGTATTAATGATCACTATTGGTTTTGGATCATTACTACCTGCTTTGGAAATGGAAACATCAACAGAGGATTTCATGCCCGATGATGAGATAGTCAATGCGAATAATAGAGTATCTGAGTATTTTGGGCAGTCTGTTGAGATGTTAATGGTTTTTGTTGAAAAACAAAACGCACAAAATGTTGTAATTCCACAAGCTTTAAGAGAGGAATATCAAGTTCTAAAAGATTTAGAAGAATTTGATGAGGTAGAAAGCTCCATGAGTGTAGCTGGTTTTGTTGACATGATATGCCAATTCGAATTTGGCGATACTCTTCTCAATTGTACAGATGAACAGATAATAATCGCATATGATGATATGATGTCTAACATCAACTTTGATGAAATAAAGATGATAAAGACAGATGATCCAAATGAAGAAATCGATTTTACTCCAAATCCAAAACTATCAAATGGGGAAAACATTGATAGTTTAGATATAAAAAATTATTATATAGATACCACAGATGAAACATTTATTTTTAGTATAGAACCATATGATATTTCTAATTTTAAAGATGAAATTTCATCACCTCATCGTAAAATTAATACATGGGAATGGTACATTAATTTTGAAAATCTGATTGTTCCTGATGAAATGCTTGCTGATATGAACTATCAAATCGCAGCACATGTTGAACCAACTGAACCATTATGGAAGGTTGGAGCAGGAATTATTGGAAATATAAAAGCTATTTTGAATAATATTAAAAATCGTCAATTATTCAACTCATATAAATCTGAAATTTATCTCTGGATTAAAGCACCGGATCAAGATATTTCTTTTCCACTTGTTCTTAAAACAGGTAACGTAACATTCAATGTTAATGAAAACAGAATTGAAATAGAAGTTGATAAAGATGAACTTGGTAGATATGGTATTGCACCAAAATTTGGAAGTATGGAGTTACCTGGAAAAATTGGGAAATCACAGGCAGGAGTGAGAATTTATCAATCACCGATTCTCAGTCAATATTGGAATCGAGTTACTGTTAATCTTAGTTTTATTCAAAAATTGTTTGAAGGGATTCAAAATAGACCATTGATAAACTCCATTACAACAAGAATTTTGAATGTTTTCGGTGAGTTTTCTTGGGAAGATTTTGATGAATTATTTGATATGTTAAGTAGTGGAGAATTTGCAAAGGAGAGTCTTTCATTAAAAGATATGGCTAATAGATGGGTGACTTTAGATGAGGCACCTGACTCAGATTATTCGGATAAAATTTTATTCATTAAGCCTCTATTTTTTGACGATTTGAAATCATCTGCTCTTATGTTTTTATCAAAAGACTTAGAGGAAAATTCTGGTCCGAGTAAAACACTAATGATGATTCAGCTGAATATTTCTTCTGACAGTATGGGTTTTGATGAAATGGGTGGTGGAGAGCTTGGTTTAATAAGTAGTGAAATTGAACAGGCTTTGACCGATCTTGATGATAAAGAATCTTATGTTGTAATGAGGGTGACGGGAGGTGGAATTATCTCAAATGAGATGAACGAAGCAACAATGGAAGCAAATGTGATAATTATGCCAGGAATCTTTGTTGTCATATGTCTGATTCTGCTTGTAATGTTTAAACGATTATCTTATGTGATTTTGCCATTGGCTAGTCTTGGAATTTCCATTATTTGGCTTTTTGGAACTATGGTTCTTTTAGGTTTGAATTTTAATATGATGATGGTAGCTATTGTTCCATTACTCATGGGGCTTGGTGTGGATTATTCTGTTCATTTATTCCATAATTATAAATCAGAGTTGAAAAATGGTAAAAAACCAGGAAAAGCCATTATTGCATCAATCCAAGATATTGGTATGGCGATTTTTCTTGCTACTTTGACTACAGTTATTGCTTTCTTGTCTTTTTTAACCGCTGGTATTCCACCCTTACGTGATTTTGGAGTTCTTTGTGCTCTTGGAATTATATATACCCTTATTACAGCTCTTACATTCCAAACTGCAGTAAGGTTTATTCTTGATAGAAAGAAAACCAAGGGTCTTATTTCAAAGAGTAATAATAAAATATCTTTAGATCGTTATATGGAGAAATTTTCAAAAATTATATTGAAACAACGTAAGATTATATTTGTTATTACAATTTTTATTACTGTCATAATGGCGATTGGTATTCCTCAGGTTGAAACTACGTTTGATATGAATGATTTTTTACCTGAAGGAAATGAAGCAATGGAGATATTTATAGATATCGGGGAGTTTTTCCCATCTGCAAGTGAATCTCAGGAATATATTCTTATTGAAGGTAATGTCGCATCAGTAGAGACTTTAAAAGGTATATCTACAACATATGAAAATTTAAAAGATGATGAATTTGTAACGATGACACCAGGTGGAAATCCAAAAGAAAAATCAATTCTTTCGATTGTTCGAACCGCT
>Ga0307419_10001185_pt1 | contig 13528 bp, 11 predicted proteins | sample SalMarWE160230MG_2_FD_202512 | JGI IMG/M metagenome (GOLD analysis project Ga0307419, IMG submission 202512) | Salt marsh sediment microbial communities from the Plum Island Ecosystem LTER, Massachusetts, United States - WE1602-30 | ecosystem: Environmental > Aquatic > Marine > Intertidal zone... | reverse complement strand
TGTTAAAAAGAATCTACTCCCGAGTATAGTTAATAATAAAGGAGCTGTTTCACCTGCGACCCTAGAAATCGCTAACAAAATTCCAGTTATTATCCCTTTTTTCGCCGTGGGAACGGTTATTGTTAATGTGGTTTTCCAGTTCGGTATGCCTAAAGCTAATGCAGCCTCTCGAAGATTAGTAGGAACAATTTTAATAGATTCTTCTGTTGCTTTTGTGATTAAAGGTAGCATCATTATTCCTAAAGCAAAACCACCAGCTAAAATTGACCATCCTGTAACTGATACAATTAAGATCCATGCGAAAATGCCAATAACAATTGAAGGCATATTAGATAGGATATCGTTTAAAAACCCAGCGATGAATGTCATCTTACTATAAGGATATTCTGCTAAATAAATTCCAGAAAAAACCCCTATGGGTATCCCTATTAAACAAGCAATCAAAATAACTATAAACGTCCCTTGAATTGCAGGTCCTATACCGCCTCCTGGTTGCCCTAATGGGTAGATCTCTTGAGTTAAAAAGTCAAAATTTATTTGGCTAATTCCTTTGGTAATAACCTCAAACAATATACTAATCAATGGAATTAACCCAATTAATAGGGCTATAAGGCATAAAGAAATCATTAAATGATTCTTGAAATTTCTAATTTTAAACCTCCTTTCTTCTGAAATGTTCATTAAAATGTTTCAACTCCTTTGAATTTTCTTGTAGTAAATCTAATTATTAATCTAGCTGTAATATTAATAACTAGAGCAAGAACTAATAAAACTAATCCCGTTTCAATTAAAGCAGAAAGATAAACTTCTGGTGAGCTTGCTTCTGTGAATTCATTAGCTATTAGTGATGCTAAAGTGTAGCTAGGATCAAATAACGAGCTAAATAGATTAAAAGAATTTCCTATTACCATTGTCACTGCCATTGTTTCTCCAATTGCACGACCAAGGCCTAAAATTACAGCTCCTATTACTCCTGAGTGTCCATATTTCATAACGATTTTACTTGATTCCCATTTTGTTGCACCTAATGCTATAATTGCTTCTCTTTGACTATTTGGAACCGCTGAAAATATATCTCGAGAAATAGCAGTAATTGTTGGGATTATCATGATTGATAAGAGAATTCCTCCTGTAAATATATTATATCCATGAGTAGCTCCTTGAAAAATAGGAATAAAGCCAAATATATCTTGAATAAAGGGATAGATATATTGATTTAAAAATGGTATTAATACAAAAATGCCCCAAAGTCCATAAATTACACTTGGTATTGCTGCTAACAATTCAACAAGAAATGAAACCCAAAAGTTGAATTTCTTTGATGTGAATTCAGATAACATTAAGGCAATTCCTAAACTTATAGGTAAACTAATCAAAATAGCAATTAATGAAGTAATTAATGTTCCTAATAAAGGAGGTAAAATCCCAAGAACTGGAAGTGCATTAGGATCTGATGGAGTCGGATTCCATTCGGTACCCCATAGAAATCCAAAACCAAAAGTCTCAATTGAAAGTAAAGAATTTATAATTAGGACTAAAATTAATAATCCTATTATAACAAATATAAGAAAGGTAATGATTCCTAAAAATGTCTTGAAAAATGAATCTCCAGAAATTTTTTCCTTCGAAAAGATTTTTTTTCTGATATTTTTAAGATTATTTGCTGTTGAGATTGATAATTGTTCTTCCGTCAAAGTTTTTTTCTTGAAAAATATTAAATTTAATTTTACATGATTCTAAAAAAAAATAAATTATAATTTTTAATTTTAAACATACACATTTTTATTGCCATGTATTAACAATTTGCCCATCAAATGTTATAGAACGTAAACTTACCTCATTAATCATTGTCACTGTAGCAGGTATATCAACATAGTGTAACCCTGCAGAGTAGGATTGAGCTTGATGAGTACACCACCAGAACCAATTTGTTAAAGCTTTCGCTTTTGTTAACGTCATACCAGGAATTACATTTAATTCTTTATAAACTAACATGTAGGAGAATGAAGAAATTGGATAAGCATCTCCACATCCAGTTCCAAGATCAAAATAACTTCCTACTGGCTCCCAGTTTTGATCCCCATTTGGTAAAGATGATGAGGCATAATCAGCTGCAGCAGCTATTGTAGTTAAATTAGCTAAACTGTAAATTCCATCTGCATTTTCTATTAAAGCATAATTGATATCGCTTTCAAGGGCGTATGCTAATTCAATATAACCCAAAGAATATGAATTAGTTTGAAGATATGCTGCGATGCCAGAATTTCCTTTTTGACCTAATGTAGCAGGATTCCAATTTATGGTTTTAGATGCACCATACATAGAATTCCACATTGTACTTTCATCGGATAGATAACTAGTAAACACCGCAGTCGTTCCACTTGAATCCGATCTATGAACCACTGTTATTGGTTGATTTGGTAATGAAATTCCCGGATTTAAAGCTTGAATTGTAGCGTTATTCCATTGAGTTATCCACCTAGCAAATATTTGAGCAATTATTTGCCCTGTTAAATTAAGAGGAATTGCAATTCCTGGAAGGTTATAAGCAACTACAACTGAACCAATTGTCATAGGTAGATGTAAAGTATTCGGTGCCGCTAGCCATTCAGATTCTTTCATCGGTGGATCTGTAGCTGCAAAATCAACTGTTTTTGCTGTGTGCTGAGTAATACCTCCACCACTTCCAATCCCTTCATAATCTACTTGAATACCAGTAAGACTATCGAATTCTAAAGACCATTTTTGATATAAGGGTGCTGGAAACGTAGCTCCCGCCCCACTAAGTCTAATAGGTGTTTCAGGCTGACCTATGATAAAAAGTCCAGCACTAAATCCAATAATCATTCCAATTAAGGCAACTGTTAAAACATATATTATAGATCGTTCTCGCATATTAAATTTTCACTGTTATAATTTTATTTTTAGTTAAGTTCTCTTAGTTTTTGAGTTAAATCATGCTTATCTTATAAAATCCTACCTAAATCATAAGCTCAATCGACATAAAATATAATCGTGTCTATTCAATATATATTCTATATATCTATTCTTTTTGAAGAATTTAGCTAAATTTTAATAAAATATTTAGAAGATTAATAGTCAATAATTAGAGTATTGTAATAGGATTATCTATCTACAACGAAAAGCAGAAGATTTATTGATTAGAAGTCTTAGCTTTATAGTATTTAGAAATTTATAAACTAAAATTACATAGTTATATATAATCTATATATATAAAGTTTTTATCAGTTTTTACTATATATCATATATATAAATTAATATTTAATTAAAAATAATCAATTTCATCATGTCAATCCATATTGAAAACAGAAAGGTTCAGCAAACGGGTGGCAGTAGCTATATCATTTCATTACCAAAAGAATGGATTAAAGAGCATAACATCAAAAAAGGTGATAATTTAAGTATCCTTTCGCAACCAAACGGTAATTTAATGATAACTCCCCATGAAAACTCTCAAGAATATATTAAAGAAAAAATAATTGATATCGATAAAGATACAACTCCAGATTACTTATTTCGGCTTTTAATTGGAGTATATATTATGGGATATTCCAGGATTATTATACAGACAACAAGGGATCGATTTGAACGATTGATAATAGAGGTCATTGAATCATTTGTAAAGATCACGATCGGTACTGAAATTATTGAGGAAACATCAAACAAAAAAATCATTAAAGATTTACTTAATCCAAAAGAAATGCCTTTTGATAAGGCAATTAAGCAAATGTATATAAAAGCTAATGATATGCACGAAGATGCTGTAAGATCTTTGGAATCTGCGGATAAAGATTTAGCTCAAAAAGTTATTGATAGAGATGATGATTTAGATAGATTGAATTGGTTAGTCGAGCGCCAATCACATATTGTACTTAGAGATGTTATCTTATGTCAGAAAATGAACATAACATTAGAGGATGCGTCTAACTACCAGCTAATTAGTAAATTTTTAGAGCGTATAGGAGATCATGCCGTAAAAATTGCCCAAAATGTGTTGAAGTTAGATTATGAAAAGATTGATAAGAACTTATTTGAGAGTATAATGGAAGCAAGCAAGATTTCCTTAGGTCTACTCAATATTAGTCTTGATGCTTGGCTTCAAAAAGACATCATGCTAGCCAATGAAAACATCGAATCTATAAAAAAATTAACTGTAGCATGCGAAAAAATAATAATCAATTCTGAAAATGTGGATAAATATGCTGCTGAAATTGGTCACATTATCGAAAGTATTAGGAGAACAGGAGAATATTCTGCAGACATATCAGAAATCATCATAAATAATTTGATTTAAAATTAAACTTTAATAAATCATAGATCATAATTATTCTTCACGCTAATAAGAGTGGTGGTAGCATCCAGCCATTTTTGGAGGTCTTCATCAGTTCTACAATAAGTGATAATCTTTTCTAAATCACTCAAATTAGTAAAAATGCATTCGAGCATGAGATCCCAGCCACCATATACGGGAGTTGAATATGTTATTTTCCAATCTTCATTTGATTCATTCTTATTGAACTTTGTGAGCTTATCAACTATATCCCATTGAGTTCCTATGATTTTAAGTCGAATCAGGACGTATCCACGGTAATAGATTCTTTTAACACCTAAATATGATTTATTGATAATAAATAATACTTTTTTAATAAGAAGTTTGATGTTAGACTGGCAATAATTTCATTACCAATATATATATATCATCTAATGAAATCTAATTGTTATTTTAAGATTTAATATTTAATTCTTTTATTCAAATCAACTTGTGACTTTGAAAAATGAAATAATAAAAAAGCAAAAAATGAAATGATAAGTAATAATAAAATGACATTTTTTTCAAGTGGGAATTATCTTGATTGATAGCATAAATATTTACATTTACAGTTATCAATATCTATTGGGAAAATAATACTTATAAATTGGACTATACATTTGATACCAATGTTTATCGTATTGTGCCAATTAGGAGGAACCCTACCTGAACGAAAACCTATTTTACTTTTCAAGACAAAAAAAATGTGTATGAAAAGTATAGGTTTGAGAGTTTTTTAAAACAAACTTTATTATAAACCCATTGAAATAGGTTGTATAACCACCTGTAATATCATCTCCGGGAACATCACTTGAATAATTTTGGAAAAGGCTTTTTATTTTCTGCTTTTCGATGTTCACGATTAAATTATCATCGTCGTGCAAATCCATTAAAATTGCCTTAACGTGTTTCGGGAGCGTGACCTTTAACGAGTCACCGACTTGCCTTACTTGTCCGACCATTGGGATGGGTTTGTCAAATTCCCGTATCAATTCTCCCGCACGAAATATCCTAAATATTTCGACTTTCACGAAAAATGGTGGAAAAATTTTTAAAAAAAAATTATAGTAAGGATGATCTACCTAAAAAGATACAAGATATTGAAGTATCAAAAACTTTGGAAGTTTCATTCATAATTGAAATAGGATGAATTATCTCTTTAAATATGATCTAAAAATTTAGTATATCTAGATTTCGATAATTCTTCCAAACAAATGAAAATCGGGAGCATTCATCCTGGAATTGATATTGAGGATGTGAAAAACTCAACTGGCTTTGATTTAATAATTCTTGACGATTTAAAGGAAACGAAACCTCCAGTAGTTAAGGAGATCAGAACTCTAAGAGAAAATGTAGATTCGTTAGGTATTAGAAAATTATAAATTCTTGCGGGAACGGAACGAGAGAATTTGTTAAATGAGATAATTGAGAAGGAAATAGTAATGGAAATGCGATTTCCAATATTATTAATTTGACCAAATATTTCATAACACGGATTTTTATTAATGATTAAAATTCTATTAAATCAATGTTTGATGCCTGAAAAATTGCCTTTATCTTTTTATATTTGTCAGGGTTATAGAATTCACATACAGAATGATCATTTTGGAGCGGGTGTGAAATACCAAGTTTATCACATTTCTCTAACCATAGTGGATTATTTTTTAGAATCGATGCCGTATGTACTTCATTTTTTTTTAAGAACTGGATTATAGACTGTATATTTTCATCAGTATCAGTAATATTGGGAATTAAAGGAGTGCGTGGAATTATCGTGAATTTTCCACAACTTGAAAGGTCTAAAAGTTTACTGAAATTCTCAAGAATAACTTTATTAGAAACACCACAATATTTTTTATGAACTTCTTGATTAATGAATTTGATATCCATATAAATAACATCAAGAAATGGAAGAATTAAAGATTTAAATCTTCTAAAATCAAACAGACCATTAGTCTCGATAAGGGTATATATTCCTTCTGATTTTAGTTTTTTTAGAAGTTTTGAAATAAATTCCAATGAAAGAGTTGGTTCACCTCCAGAAAGCGTTACTCCACCACCAGATATATCATAAAAAGGTTTATATTTTATTATTTTATGGATTATATCATTAATCATCATTTCTTTTCCAATTATGCTTAATGCGGTAGATGGACATGCTTTAACACATTCAAGACAAAGCTTACACTTTGTTCGATCAACAAAAAACTCATTTTCAGGAGAGATAGCATTTAGAGTACAAGAATCGATACAGCTGTTGCACCCAATACATTTATCTCGTTCGTATAATAATTCTATAGCTGATGATTTACTCTCCGGATTTTGGCACCAAATGCAATCAAGATTGCATCCTTTAAAGAAAATCACCGTACGAATACCTGGACCATCATCTAATGAATTAACCTTAATATCAATTACTAGGGGTTTATTAAATTCATTAAAAGAATTATTGTTATATTTCATATTCGCATCTTCTAATAACTTCTAACTGAAGATCCCTCTGGATTTTTGTAAAGAAAGCACAGTAACCAGAAATTCGTACCATCAGGTCTGGATAAAACTCTGGATTGGCCATTGCATCTTTTAATGTGTCAGTGTTCACCACATTAAATTGTACTTGCATACCACCACTCTCAAAGAAAGTTGTAACATAATCTACCATATGAGTGATCGTATCTTCGTAGCTGTTTTTTTGACTAGGAGTGATTCGCACATTAAATGCGATATTATTATCAAGCGTTTTGGGATCAAGTTCAGCTACATCTAGAAGATTATCTAATAAATTAGTTGAAGCACTCGGATGTGGTGTTAATCCTGGAGTAAAGGGCTCTCCTCCCCTCCTACCGGATGGTAATGCGGCAGTTACTCGACCATAGAATGTGTGATTAGCCATACTCCACCACCCGGTTCTATAATTACCACCACGATGATTTTCTTTATTACGATAGTAGGTACTAACCATTTTAGTGACACGATTTGCCATCGCTAAAGCTTCTTCATCTCCAGAACCAAATTTTGAAACTTTAGATTTGATAAGAGCTAAAATTTTATCATAACCTATAAAGTTATTATCAAAAGCTCTTTTTAATTCGGTAAATGATACAATTTTATTGTCATATACAAGTTTCTTTATAACCATGAGAGAATCTACTACATCAGTGAGTCCGATCATTGTAGCTCCTGAAGAGTTATATTTAGCACCGCCAAAATTTACCCCACTTGCATTTTTAATGCAACCCTCAATAAGAGAAGATAATAGCGGCGCTGCTAAGTGTTTTTGATAAATTAGGCCAAGCTGGTTATTCCCAATTACACTTTGTTCTAGCAAAAATTCCACTTGAGTTTTGAATGCGTGCCAAAAATCTTCAAATGATGTAAAATCATTATCTTCAATAACTCCGGTCTTTGGTCCAACGTTCCAGTTCATACGGGGATGACCTCCATTGTTAAAAGCCATCTCAAGAGGTGCTACGAGGTTTATTTCTAAGCTAGATGTAGCAGAGCTGTGTTTTCCCATTAAAGAGGGTTCTACACATCCTGTTGCGTTCCAATCGCGAACATCTTCTAAAGACCATCCATGACTTGCCAAAGCGGTTATTATCGCATCATCCCCATGAATAGCTGGTGTTGAACCAGTTATAAAATTTACCTCGCAAACTCGCTTCAGAAATTCACGACTATTTATCCCTGTTTTATATCTAGCGTGTACATTAGGATTGTTTAATGCAAGTATTTCTGTCAATTTAAGAAGTATATAAGACATATCGTTAACAGCATCCTTTCCATTTGGAGTTACTCCTCCAACAGTAATAGTGGCATTGGGTGGACTTCCTGAATTTTGATAATTACTAAAATCAGGTTGAATAATCTCGTGGCTAGCCTCCTTCATAAATAAACAACCCAATAATTCAATGACATGATGAAGATAATTCTCTTTTTCTTCTTCTGTCTTTAGTTTTTGCATATCCCTTTCAAAATATGGTTGTAGTATTTGATCTAATCGACCAAATGAAGGGCCATCATCAAAATTCTCTAATCCAAGAACAATATGCATTATTATAATAGATTGAATTGCTTCTTCCAATGAATCTGCGGGTTGATTTGGAACTTTTAACAGAATATTATGCATCTTTATTATTTCCTTTTTACGTTTCAAATCATCTTCTCGTTGAGAGAGTTCTAAAGCTAATAGGGCTAAATTATGTGAGTACTCCGCAACTCCATTTAGAGCAATCTTCATTGCTTTTAAAGTACTCTTTTGCTGATCGTCTATATCAGGATCTTTTTCTAATTTAAGATTTATTTCATCTCTGATCCCATTCAATCCCTTTATTAACAAGGTTTCATAGCTTGGTGTGATCTCCATTATTGAAACTATCTTCCAATAAAATATAGCAAAATAGCGTTGATGAATTTTTAAAGGTAATGAATCATCAAATTCTATATTCCAGGTGTGTTCAATCGTTTTTTTTACCCAAAAAGGAAAGATATATTTGTGAAATGTTTCAATAGTATCCTCACTAATCTCATAAGGAAATAACTCTCTTTTATCACATGATTTCAATTCTCCCCATAAATAAGGTGCAACAGATTGAGGATGACATACCATCCCCCGTATAGGATCAGGTGTATATGAACCTGCTAGTAAATCATTTTTCCGTATCACTGGTCTTTTATTCTTCATTAGATATTGAAAACAACGAGCTCTATCTAAAGAAGAATTCCAAGGTAACCCTTCTTTATTGACATCATAACCATCATCAACAAAAAAATCAGTTATTAATTTACCATATTCTGGTGATACTACAAGTTTAGTTTTGAAAAAATCCTCACGGAATTTTTTTAATCGAGGAAAGTCTTCAAGTGAATATTTTGATAGATAAGGATCATCTAAATACTTTACACCTAAATCTACTTTCTTTCCATGGAGTCTTTGCATTTTTCGTTCTTTTCTCGCTTGTCTACCAGAAATATCAACATTTTTTCCAATTTCACGATTAAGCTTTTTATGTTCTTCAATTTCGGCTTCAATATCTTTTTGTTGTTGCTCACCTAAAACAAGACTTCCCAAGTACTCCCAAAAACCGTATAGACATACATTTCCTTCGAACCTGATAGCGCCATTAAAAATTAGATGAAATGTATTCTCAAAACCTGCGCTAATAGCATCTAATATGTAGTTATGATCGGCAAAAATAACTTTAAAGTCACAATTTTCAGGTATTTGATCTTCTACACTTAATATTCCATCTTTTATTATTATCGCCTTTTCGACCATTCCATCATCGGAAATATATCCAATTGTAGCATTAATCCAACCAAATTTACTTTTAAGCTGATCTTGCAGTGAAGGATCATTATTAAATTTCTTAGCAAAGAAATTTAGAAACATCCCTACACTCTTGCTAATATGATTTTCTTTTTGTTTTGTTTTTTTTATTACCATTTTTTTACTCTGTATATAATTTCTTAGCTTTTAAGACTTAAATTTTAAATAATCTATGATTTTATAATCGTTATACAGCATATCATGGTTCTACTTTTTCAATTGAAAAAATTAATTGTTTAATCACTTCATCTAATATTGATTTCGGATTTAAATTGCTTTTATTAAGATTTATAATATGACTAAGCTCCAATAGGATTCCACTATTATAAAATGAAATAATACCATGAAGTTCACTCCATAATCGTAAAGTAGTTAAAATTGGGTTTTTTCCTTTCAGATTTGGATTTATATTAGCATATTCAGTTATTAATTGCAAAATAACCAAAAATCCTCTATTTGCCTGATCTGATGAAAATCTCGCAAGTTTTTCATGTGGAGTACCAATATAATCATCAAGTTTGGGTGTAAATCTGTTGAACATCAAGTCATATATGTGAATATTATTAGGATCAGTTCCAAATTCAACATAAGCTCGAATACTAGCCTTTAGCTTTTCAAAATGATTCTCTTTATTTTCAATGGAATTTATTAATTTTTGATACAACTCCTTAAAAGCTCTTATTTCTAATGCGAGAAGAATTCCCTCTTTATTTGAATAATAACTATAGAGATTTGTTGCTGACATGTTCATTCGGGAGGCAAGATTTCTCATTGAAAGTTTATCAAAACCTTCTTCTTTGATAATATCCATAGCACTCTGTAATATTTTATCTTGAACAATCTTTATCTCATATTGACTTCTTGGAGATTTAGTCATATTTCACCAATTTTCATATCAAAAAAATTATAAAGTTTACATCGTAAAGGTTAACGATGTTTAGTTTATGTTAGTATAGTTAATTAATAAATATTTTGATTTTTTAGTAATAGTCCTATTCAGTAAATAATTACAGAAGTAGAAAAAATAAAAAGAAGATTTCTAAAATAAATTTTAATATTTTAGAAGTATAGTAATTAAATTGTAAAATAAAGTTTATTCAAGTCTTAATAGAATCAGAGTTTAATAGTCTTTATTAACAGTTCCGAAGGTTTCTCTTAGAAGATTATTCTATGTGTTAATTCCAAAATTAACACAAAAAAATCCTTTAATTTTTATACCAAATAGAGGAACGAAAGCAACAGACAATACCATAGAAAGTTCATTTTCTGAGAAGTGATTAGTCTGACACCAAATATACCCTTCTGGAAAAGAACTGCCCCAATCCTTTTCAACATATCCTTTACCATCAGTAAAATCGATAGTTTGATCATTAATATCTAATGAACCTTTAATAGAATGGTTCATACTTACTATTCCGTGATATGTTTCCAAAAAAGGAATATAACTGAGGAATCCCATAATATTAGGTTTAAGAAATGACCTCAACCATAGAATAGGGTTACAATATTCAATCTTTCCTTTTATTTTCATCTCATCCTGATTGATATTCAAAGAAAATCCTTTAGTTGAGAAATAATTTTTATGAATTCTTATTTTAAAGACAACATTTGACAAATTTTCAAATTTCTCTAATTCATACCTAACATAGTGCATCTTACCAGTTACTCCATTTAGAACTTGAATGAATGCTTGAGATGAGTTTGATTTATTATTAATAGCGATAGTTGGGATGAAGGCATAACTTATCTTTCCATTATTATCGACTATTTTATTATACCAACCTTCATAATAATTTTTCTTTTTCAAATTTCCTTGAAATGCTTCAGAGTATCTTCGATTTTTCATTAAATCTCAAAAAGTTTGGAGACATATAATTATTAATGCTTATTTTTCATAATTTATACATAACAAATACCCAACCTTGTTATCTTATTTTCGAACTAGAAATAATCTATTACCAATATACTTCTTTCAATGTTTCGTGATATTCATTTAAAGATTTAATTTCTAAATCTTTCGTTCGAATGCGCTCAATAGCGTTGATGACAGCTTTAGCTAATTGTAGATTGACTATAACAGGAATGTTATAGTCTACTGCCATTCTTCTTATTTGATATTCATCATTCATAATTTGTTTAAACTTTTCTTCGATAGTAGTTGGTAAAGGGATATTTATTACCATATCAATATGACCATCTTGTAAACATTGCATGATGTTTGGTTCCATGCCCTGTTCATGTACTTTATAGAGTCGAACAGCTTCTATTCCATTTTCATTCAGGGCTTTTTTGGTATCTTCAGTTGCGAATATGGTGAATTCTAATTCCTTCACCCCGTGAGTTTGTTAGTTGTAGGGGATGGAGAGGATCCATTTAAATACATAAATACACGTCTAAAAGATGGAATGATCATAGCATTTCCAGATGATTTCGAACTACAGGAAGTTCTTCTTCCGATGTTTGAACTAACCAATGAAGATTTTGCTCGAAATGCTGACGGATCTAGACGGGAGGATATCGATCCTGCTATTAATAAGGAGTTAGTTATTCGGTGGTATAACAGATTTAAGCAATACCAGATTGAAAATCCTGATCCGAATGATGATCTGACGACTCCCGATGGATTATATGGAGATAAGGTACGGAAGGCGAACTTCTTGAATAGAGATGGATTTTCAAATAATGATCCAGAGATCCCCTTCACGGAGAAAGATTGGGAGTTAGCTCAAGAGGTCATGGAACTATTCAGTGACATATTCGGTAGAGGTACAATGATTACTGCCTTTGCTGGCTTGTTAAAGATCGAGGATAACGGTCGTCTGGGATTATATAGCTACGGAACGGTTGAGGAATTTCTTGACATGCTGCAGCGACGAGGGATTACCGTGGCTAATCACGGCGATCCGGACATTGATAATCAGATTGACATTGAATCGTTTATATTTGACTTCTTGGTATTAGGGCCTAGAATTAGTTTTAATGTACAGATGGATGGTGAATTAAAGGAGATGTTTTTCCAAGTAAATCACATCCCGATGGCGGCGATACTACCGTGGTTGAGTGGTTTAGATGGGGATTTTGGATTAGATGAGGCATTAAGTACCGCGCGAGAAGACGATCTTGAAACAAGTGATTTCGTATCGAATATTTTTTCGCAAATATTCACTGATGGCATTATTAGCTATTATCCTTTAAAAGATGTTTATAAAGGGAAATCGAAGTTGGCAAGGTACGTGGATCAGGAATATTCACACAGAGTAATCGATCCAGGCATCCTAGGGCTTCTCATGATGAAGGATACATTTGAAACAGATCTAGCTTCTGAACAAGCGGCAAGAACGGCGTTACAAAAGAATATATATTCCCGAGGTTTAGCTGCACGAAATTTACTATCTTCCATTTCAGCATGGTTTGAAATGGGAAGAAATTATCCTGTAAATCTGATATTTCAAGATACTAATATATATGGGATTAGTGACGAATGGAAATTTAGACTGATGCCCTTACGAGAAGGAGATATGGAAGGATGGAGGGATCTCCCAGCTAGTGATATTGCGGATATATTATATGCTATAAGCGTGGTTAGTGGAGAAATTTCTGGGTTGAACCTAAATGTAGATATGAAAATAAAGGATTTAATGAGACACATGGATAAGGAGGGAGTCTTTTCTGGTCTCAATTTCTTTATAAAGGAATTAGCTCGTCATGTAGAATTTATCGGACAGGGTAAATTGCAAATAGCTCTCGTGCAGTCAAAGAAAATAGAAAGAAATCACTATGCCTATTCTCAAACGTTAGATCTTCGGAAGAGTGATTCTACAAAGATCGCTCAGGAGATGGCCTCACAAAGAGATGGGACTTCGATATTT
>Ga0307419_10001184_pt1 | contig 13528 bp, 11 predicted proteins | sample SalMarWE160230MG_2_FD_202512 | JGI IMG/M metagenome (GOLD analysis project Ga0307419, IMG submission 202512) | Salt marsh sediment microbial communities from the Plum Island Ecosystem LTER, Massachusetts, United States - WE1602-30 | ecosystem: Environmental > Aquatic > Marine > Intertidal zone... | reverse complement strand
ATTTTAATGAACAACTCTCCCCTGTTTTCGTCAATGCAGCACCCTAATAGTATTTCAGGATAATTTGGTATAAATCCCCCTGTTTTTGGTTCATTTTTAGCAATACGGATTTTGTATGTTCTGACTCCGGGAGGACTACATTCAATTGGTACATATTGTGCGTGAGATCTGCGGCTCTTTTTACTGATAGGTATGTATTCTCCGCCTTCAGGGTCTTCTCTAACTCTTTATAAATGGCATATGCTGTAAAAGCGATACAGATATGTCCTTCGATTCGATGTCTCAAGCGATGATAAATGGGACGTATCTGCAGATCGGTTTTTGATATTCTAAAAGCTTTTTCTATTTGCCAGAGATGGTTATAGTTTTCGATGATCTGTTTTGATCTGAGGGAGGTATTTGTAATATATTCCTTCAGTCCATCCCATAGCTGATCCGCATTGTGCTTTTCATAATCGATTTGAACCTGGACGTCTCCTATAAGCTTGAGATACTTGTTGTAACCTCTGTTATTAAGATTTGACTTGGTTAATCTCCCCCTTTTTAGATTTTTTTCGAGACGAGCAAGTCCTCTTTCCCGGTTATGGCGATCTTTGGCAGCACCTTTTTCAGGTTAATTGTATGCCCTTCCTGCCATTGCTCTTCAAGAATCCTGTGTTTGAACCTCTGGGATTCATTCTTGATCCTGGCTCCAATGATGTACTGGTAACCGTTTGATTGAAGCATATTGATATTGTCTTTGCTTAGCAGTCCAGCATCTGCAATCACAACAGGTTTATCCAGGTTGAAGCGTCTTTCAAATTTCTGTATGGTGGGCAGTAATGTGTGTCCCTCAAAGATATTGCCATCAAAAATATCATAACCAATAGCAAAGCCCTGAAGGCCAACTAACAACCCAAGATAGATTTGCGGTTTTTGATGCTTGCCAATTTTTAAAAAACCCGTTCTGCGAAGATCATCTTCATCGGCAGCCTCAAAATGTAAGGTGGTCATGTCATAAAAGACAATGCTGATCTTTCCACCCAATACATTTTTGGTGTGCTCGAAGGCTATCTGCTCTACTTGATCCTTGAGCTGTGTATTAAGCTTATCCAAAAAGCGGTAAATCTCACTGATATCTTTATCAATGCCCATGAACCGTTGCAGGTAGTCAATCGTTTTCAGCTTACTTCCGGGATGATATAGTCGTGTAATGACCAGATGACGGAATAAATCACTTTCGACTTGGTTAAACCGATGTCATCGTAGATTCTTCCAAAGATTAATTCGGGACCGATTACCTGTACCTGGGAGTTTTTCAGGGTGCTAATGAAGCTTTCGAGCTTGGCATCATCCCGGTTAACAAACAGGGAGGTTGTTCCTTTAATTCGCTGCAATTCCTGCCGGGCACGCTGGTATAAGAACTCTATTTCCTGTTCAGAGTGAGCGCTCCCCAGTGTTTTAATCACCTTGTAGCGACCTCCCTTTTTGGATACAATCTGGATGCCGTAGCTGCCGCTGCGATTCTTGTTTTTCCTGATAAACACGCTAAAAACGCATTTGCAGCACCCAAATTAGAAAATCGCCTATTGAATATCAAAGAGTTATGAGGATTTTTCCACTTTGTCACAGACTTTTTTAGAAATATCCCCTAGCTTTATTTTATCGAAGAATACTTATGTCCGGAACCCAAAACCTGATGCCATGAAAAGATTTGTACTGATCCCTTCAATACTTCTCCTCGGCCATTATCCGGATCGGGGAAGTAACCATAGTGCCCATCCCACCAGGTAGCTTCTCCGCCGGGTCCGGCCAAATGTCCACGGCATCCATAGATACATTCAGGTCGATACCGCTTTTAACCGTTGTATGCTGGGTCTGGATATCCTCGCTGTGGTAGCTGACTTCCATTGCCATGAATTGAAGATTAGGTTCTTTCAAACGCTGTAAATAAGTTGAATGCAAGTGAACTACTGCGGGTCAGCGTGATTCGGTCGAACGATGTATGCTTTTCCCTTGGATTTGTTGTACAAGGCGAGCCTGTTTAAACTCGCTAAAAGATTTCTTTAATTCATAATCTCTTAAATGTTAATTTTGTTCATGTATAATTATCACATTTTGAGCTCGATGCTTATTTGATACCTTTTTATCGATGGAAGCCATGAAGATTTTTCGCATCCTGCTGCTTTCTGTGGGACTGTTTCTGGCACCGCATCTAAGCGCCCAATGGCATGCCATGGATGAATTGCCGAACGGAAGGGAAATGCCTTTTAAAGTTTCAGGTGATCAGCTTGCCATCTGCGACGGACGCGATTATGTTCCCGTATTCCTGAAGGGTATCAACCTGGGTGTTTCGATTCCCGGGACACAGCCGGGCCAGCTTGCTGCTTCTGCTGAAGATTATCAAAGATGGTTCAGGCTTATCAAGGAGGCCGGCTACAATGCTGTAAGGGTTTACACCATGCATTTTCCAAGGTTTTATGAAGAAATTAAACACTACAACGAGACCTTCCCTCAGAACCCCCTGTACGTTATACATGGTGTCTGGCTGGAAGAACAGGATCCGGCATCGGACCTGTATTCTCTAACCTCCACGTTCGACCAGGAAATAAGGGATGTTGTAAGGGCGGTACATGGTGACATCACCATCGATACCAGGGCCGGGAAGGCTTACGGGGATTATACCACCGATATCTCCCCCTGGATTATGGGCTTTCTCATTGGTAGGGAGATATTTCCTTCAGAGGTATCCCTGACAAATGAAGCGCATGCCGGCGATACAATCTTCTCAGGATCTTATTATTCCCTGCCGGGAGGTGCGGACCCGGTTGAACAATGGATCATACGGCGGGTGGACAGCCTTGTTTCCTTTGAACATGATACCTATAATACGGTACGGCCGGTTGGAATAGCAACCTGGCCAACCCTTGACCCGATATATCATCCAACGGAACAGCTGCTTCCAAACAGTTCGGAAGATAAAGAACAGATCGACCTTTCCAATGTAGAGTGGTCCGATTCCTCGGCAGGTTTTTTCATCGGTTACCATGCCTATCCCTACTACCCGGACTTCATTACCAGTGATCCGCTGTACGCCGTTGAATCTGATCCGCTCGGGCCGAACAATTACCTTGGATACCTTAAAGACCTGAAAAACCATTACCGTGACATTCCCCTTGTTATTGCAGAATTCGGGGTCCCTTCAAGCTGGGGAAGCGGCCATCTGTCTCCAACGGGCATGAATCATGGTGGCCTCACCGAGCACCAGCAGGGAGAATTTACGGTCAGGATGCTGGACAATATACTCCAGTCGGGGTGTGCTGGGGCAATACAGTTTTCCCTGATCGACGAATGGTTCAAGCAGACCTGGATCACGAATCCTTACTCCAGCAAAATCTACAGGCAATTCTGGCACAACATCACATCCCCTGAGGAGAACTTTGGGATTCTTGCTTTTGCCCCGCCGCCGGGAGATTATGTAAAGGTTGGAGAATACACGGGTATGCCTGTAAAAACTGTCAAAACCTGTGCAGACTATGACTTTTTCAGGGTAAGGACCTATTTCAATATCGAGGATTTTCCCATGGATACCCTGTGGATTGCATTCGATACCTATTCAAAGGATCTTGGTGAATCATTACTCCCGAACGGCATGGGAATTGGTACGGCATTGGATACGCTGAGGGCTGAATTTGTTTTGATGATCCCACTCGGTTCCAGCCAGGCTGAACTGTTTGTCATTCCCTCCTACGATGTTTTCGGGGTGAAGGAACCGGTCAGGCTGGATACGGTTGTTTCACGCGCTGTTGATGACGGGGAATGGAACATTGTCAGATGGAAGACCAACTATTTCTACAACGTCACCCAGTACATCGGTAAACTGGCGGTTTCGACATCGGCAGATCCCTACCAGTTCCTCAATGCAGTGACCGTATTTAAGGACAGCCTGGAAATACGTATCCCCTGGACCCTCATAAATTTTTACGCCCCGAATAAGAGGAGGGTATTGCATTATCAAACCTATTTTGAAGATAATATCATAAAATTCATTTCCGTGGATTCATTGTCCGATGGGATCGCGCTGACCTTATCCCTTGCTGGAGATCTCTACCAGACCAGCCGTTTCACCTGGGATGACTGGGAATACGACAGGATTATGAACCATCCTCCCATTGAAAGGAAGAAGCAATCTTTTCATTTTCTGAAAGAAAATCTTTATGCCTTCAATAATACACCCATTGGCAGGGCCGACAGTTTTTTTATCATGGAAGGATACGTACTCGATGTTGACCGGGACTCCGGCCTGCTTGTGAACGATTTTGATATGGATGGCAATGAATTGCATGCTAACCTGGCATTCGGGAGCGGCACCTCAAACGGCCAGCTCTACATGCACCCGGACGGAAGTTTTCAGTACATTCCCGATCAGGATTTTGCAGGAAAGGATTATTTCATGTATTACCTGGACGATGATGAAGATTTCTCGACGCTGATCCCTGTTAATATATTTGTCGATCCGGATGTGGGTGTGGAGTATGCATTTTCGGGCGGGGACGGTTTCATCGTATATCCCAATCCCGGCAAGGGCGAATTTTCAGTCCGTTCCCAATTGCACATGTCGGGTGTGTTGTTGAATATCCTGGATATTTCAGGCAGGCTGATTTCACAGCATTACCTGGATGGATACCTGTCGGAAGTTAAATTGGAGAACGTTCCCCCGGGTATCTATTTATTTAAATTTATCAGCGGCAATGACACCGAGACGCATCGAATAATCGTTGAGTGATCAAATAGTAAACAATAAATCCGTAACCGAGTGAAAATCCTTGTCTGTGAAGATAACCTTCTCATGTTAAAGACCATTGAGTTTTCCCTCAGGAAACATGGATACGAGGTTATTAAAGCCATGGACGGAGGGGAGGGCATACAAATTCTGAACCGGGAGAAGGTTGACCTGCTCATTACGGATATAAATATGCCGTATAACAGCGGACTGGAATTAATACAGCACATTAAAAACAAACTCGATAACAAGATTCCTGTCATCATCATGTCCATCATAAATCTTGAGGAAACCAAAAAACATGCAAAAGAACTGGGTGCCGTAAATTATATTACCAAACCATTCGATCCTGAGACCCTGATGAATATGATCACGGAAATTACCACTAAGCGTGAATGAAGATCATCCTGCTAATTACCTTTACCAGCCTTTTCGGATTATTTTTGATCCCGCATGGATTTTCCCAGGATACAGGCATTGCATTTGAGCATCCCGAAGATGGATTTGCCCTGATGAGGAAGGCTGCATCGGAAGGAGATTATCCGGGAGCAAAACGGATTGCTTCTCAACTGCTCGAAGCCAATCCCGATTATCATGATGTTTCAATCTACCTTAGCCGCGTCTACGGTTGGAATTCCCAGTACGATTCGGCATTTGCCATTCTGGAAGACGTGATCAGCAAAGCACCGGGCCTGACTGATGCATATCTTGCCTATGTAGATCTGTGCTACTGGCAGAATGACTGGGAAAAACTGAAGTCCGTCGCTGAGAAGGCCATTGAGGTGACAAACTCGGATGATGTGAGGGCCAGGTATGCACTTGCTTTATATCATACAGGGGAACTCCAGCAGGCGATTTCCCAGGCAGATACCGTGCTTGAACATGACCCGGCCAATCCCGTTGCCAGGGATGTCAGGCGCCTGTCAATGCTTGAATCCGACACGCGGGAATGGTTCGGTCATTATTCATACGATTTCTTCAGCGAACCCTACTTACGCAGATGGCATATGCTGACTGCGGGAATGGAGCAGCCATTCTCCTTCGGCAAAATAATCCCCTTTATCAACGCCGGGACGAATGCCGGCGGAGATGCATTCAAGGCTTCAAGCGATGTGCAGTTCAATCTCGAGTCCTACATCATTTTAACAAAGAAGAATTATATGCTGGCAGGATACGGGATTTCCCCGGGAAAATATTTCCCGTCTCACAGGGCTATCCTGGATGTCTGGCAGACTTTACCGGCCGGATTTGCGGTTTCTGCAGGGGTAAGGTATTTTTACTGGGAATCTCATTTTTTTTACTGGAACCTGGGCGTCGAGAAGTATCACGGGAATTACTGGTTTGCGTTAAAGAACTACCTGTTTTTTAAGGATTACGGAGCTTCCAGCTCACATTATTTAACTGCGAGGAGATATTTGAACAGCAGTAAGGATTACCTTTCGCTGACCCTGGGATATGGAACGGCTCCCGATGAACCGGTTGTTGTTATTTCCGACCTGGACAGGTTAAACGCAGCCTCAGTAAGAGCCGATCTGTCAAAACTGGTGCGTTCATCAGTCAGGTTATATTTTTCATTCGGATACTCTTACGAAGAGTTTGAGAAGGACCAGACCCGGAACAGATTTAATTTCAGTGCGGGGGCGTATTTTAAATTGAGATAATTGAACCTGCATAACAAACATATTGTAATCCTTGTTCTGAGTTGTATTCTGTTTAACGGGCCGGGGTATTCCAGGTCGTTTCGCGAGCCCAAATCCTTTCCCGGCGACCATCCCCGGATTGTTGAAAACAAGGAAGATCCTGCTGGGGAGGTTTCCTCCAACCACAGGAATTATTCTTACTTAATAGACAAGATCTTCAGCAAATCCCCCTTGCTGATCACAATTCTTTACATTGTTATCATTTATTCCATAATCACGCTTATCGTGCTTTTGATTTTTATCCTGATCAACAGGTCGAAAATTGAGAAGGAAGAACAAATCAGGGAAGTCCTGAGTGAAGAGTTTCAGCGATTGATCATGGACTATTTGTTCGATACGGATCGCCGGGAGGAGTTCATACAGGAACTGACAGGGATAGCCACGAACGATTTCAAAAGACAGATTCTGGTCAACCAGTTGATTGATTTAAGCGTAAACATGAAAGGTGAAATAAATGAGGCCGTCAAGGATCTCTATCTTAAACTGGGATTAAAGAAAGATTCCCTGGAAAAGGTGAGGAGCCGAAAGTGGCACAAAAACATCAAAGGCTTCAGGGAACTGGCATTTATGAATATACGTGAAGCCAATGAGAAGATCTTTCAATGCCTGAATTCTCCCAACGAAATTCTGCGGATGGAGGCTCAAATTGCACTTGTCAGGTTATCCGATGACAATCCGTATCATTTTCTGGACCTGATGGAAAAACCCTTTTCACTCTGGGAACAGATGACCTTGCATGAATTGGTTATCCAGCATAATCTCAGCGTCCCGGAATTCAGCCAGTGGTTCGATTCTGAAAACATATCCATCGTAATATTTGCCCTACAAATGGTATCCTGGTTTAAACAGAAGGATGCCGAAACGGGTGTGATCAGGCTCCTGGAACACCCGGATGAAAATGTGCGCTTCGCCGCGATCAGGGTTTGCGGTGATTTAGAGCTTCAAAATGCCATGCCGCATCTTAAGGATATTTATGAGGGTGAATCCTTTAAGAACCGTCTTGAGATACTGATATCCTTTTCGAAAGTCCCCGATGAGGAATACCTCGATTTTCTCAAGTCAATTCTTGACAAAGAGGATGATGTTACCTTGCAGATAAATGCCACCAAGGCGATTGAGAATACAGGGGAACCGGGCATCTCCATGTTGATTAAGTTGATGAAATCGAAATCCGAATACCGGAATTACCAGATCATTATCCGGCATGTACTGGACGGGAGGATTTATTAAAATGGCGCGGTTGATAGACATACTGGAAATAGTTGTATTGAACTCTATTTTCATTATTACCACCCTCATATTCACAACCTACCTGATTTTAACGATTTTTTCTGCTTTTTCCCTCAGGAGATATCAAAGGAAAAACAGTTACGTTGATTACAATTCCATCGTGGCTTCCCCATTGACCCCAACACTCTCCGTAATCGCGCCCGCCTTTAATGAAAGCAAAACCATCGTAGACAACATCCGGACGATGCTGTCGCTCTATTACAATAATTATGAAGTCATCGTGGTAAATGATGGGAGCAAGGACGATACACTTAAAAAAATAATCGAAGCATATGAACTGGATAAGGTTAATTACTATTTTGACTACAGGCTGCCATGTAAGAGGATAAGGGGAGTGTATAAATCCCAGAACAGGTCTTTCAAGAAATTAACGGTAATCGACAAGGTGAATGGAGGGAAGGCTGACACACTCAATGCCGGGCTTAATGTTTCCAAGAACAATTTGATTGTCAGCATCGATGCCGATTCAATCATGGAACCGGACGCACTGCTGAAACTGGTCAAACCCTTCCTCGAATCGAAAGACAAGCAGGTAATCGGAGTAGGCGGAGTCATCAGGATAGCAAACTCATGTGAAATCTCGGGGGGGCGTATCAGTAAAATTCACCTTCCCAGGAAATTCCTTCCCAGGGCACAGGTTATGGAATATACCCGGGCATTTTTGCTTGGACGGATGGCTTGGAGCGAACTTGACGGATTGCTTCTGATCTCCGGGGCACTTGGAATGTTTGACCGGGAAATAGTTATCCGGGCAGGCGGGTACAGCACGAAGACCGTTGGGGAAGACATGGAACTGGTCGTGAGGATCAGGAGGTATATGGCGGAGAACAACATCCCATACGATGTCGTTTACATTCCGGATCCCTTATGCTGGACAGTGGTGCCGGAAGACGTGAAATCCCTCGCCAAACAGCGCAGCAGGTGGACCAGGGGGACCTTCGAAACCATCGTAACCCATCGTAAGCTGTTTTTGAACAGGAAATACAGAAAGCTGGGATTGCTGGGATACCCGTACTGGCTTGTTTTTGAATGGCTTTCCCCGATCATTGAGTTCCTGGGAATTATCTGGTTCATCGTCCTGGTGATCCTGGGCAGGCTGAACTGGCCGTTCTTTTTACTCCTGTTCGGTTTTGTTTATTTCTTCGCCGTTTCCCTGTCCATATGGGCCGTTGTTTTTGAAGAGATCACCTTCCATAAATACGTAAAAAGAAGGGATGTCCTGAAGTTAATAGCCATCGCCTTCGCGGAACCTCTTTTCTTTCATCCCCTGTCTATGTTGATGAACGTCAAGGGGAACATCGACAAAATAATCGGGAGGAATATCTGGGGAAAAATGGAGCGAAAGGGATTCAGTGAAAGCAAAGAGAAGAAAAAAGAACCTGAACGGGTTTCACTTTGAATCGCACCATGCAGGCAGGTTCAGGGACCTGGCCATCATCGATGCGATACCGCAGCCTTTTACACCATCCTCACCGGATGGTCTGACCCTCCATTCCAGAAGGCATAAACGGGTTCATTGCAACTATGTTGCAACCAAAAGAAAAAAGCCTCTCAGCAAATCCGCTGAAAGGCCTATGTTTATTGGGTGGGATGTACTGGAATCGAACCAGTGACCTCATGCCTGTCAAGCATGCGCTCTGAACCAACTGAGCTAACACCCCTTTCCCTTTGCGGGATAGCAAAGATAATCATTCATTGGAATTTGGGCAAGGGGCGTGATTGAAGTATGGTTGAATTATGGTTGAGGCTTTGGGAAATGTTTACTTACAGTTGATAGAAGTTAATTAAGATCTGGCTGAAACCGGCAAGGCAAGAAAATCGAAATGCTCCCTCCTTAAAAAATCATCGAGATTTAGTGGGGTATTCTGCTTTCCACCCTCATATTTATCAGCGTGATAGATCTTGTAATCAAGCAGCCCAAACATCCTGTAAATTTCTTCACGTTCCTCTCTACTTGCTCTTTTAAAACATTCCGCTAGAATTACGGGACGGGTTTTCCTGATAAGGGAATCAATTGATTTTAGGATGATCAGGTCATGACCCTCTGTATCTGTTTTTATGAAGGATAATTTGGGTATCCATTCGGGATATTCCTTTTCCAAAAATTTCTCAAGGTTGACGCTTTTTACCTTTTCACCCAGCCCAAATTTTCCATGATTATTTTTTGCTTCTCTTGAAATTCCACCATTACTAAGCGAACCTTCAGAGGAATTGTAAAAGAATTCCTCTTCAGTTTCCGATATTGCATAGGGTACAGCTTTAATGTTGGTCTTCTCGGGATTCAGTTGCTCATTGACTTCAAGTATGGAATAGATTACTGGATTGCATTCAAATCCAATAACAAGTCCCTTATTGCCAGCTGATAGAGACATGGGCACGGTTGTGTCACCAATATTGGCTCCAATATCCACAGCCAGATCACCTTCACTTATAAACTGCCTATAGAACTGGTATTGTTCATAAGTAATAATCTTCCCCATGGATAAGGGATTATCCCAGTTAGCATATTGGAAATCCCCAACGCCCGGGAAATTATAATCTGTGATGGTATGGCTATAGGTCTGGAACTTCCTCCTGGCTGCTTTCCTATTAAAGGATTCCCTCAAATACCTAATCATTCTGCAAACTTTTCGTAAATATAGTTTATTGTGATAATCCCTGAAAACTTGATTCAATGTTACCGGAAATTCTAATCCAGGGATTGCATTGCCTGCTGGAATAAGATTTAATATTCTCCAACACGGCCATTCCTTAATTAAAAATTCATTATTACTAACCTTATGAGTTCAACTATGTTTGAATTAAATATATGGGATATAAGGTTTTGTCAAAGTTGTCATAAAGCTTCCTTTAGGTAAGAGATTAATTATGATGGATTAATATGGACGGGATTTTTTATTCTGAAGAGACTAAAAAGCCTGCCTGGCATGCGCTCAGAACCAACTGAGCTAACACCCCTTTCGCCAGCAAAAATAAGGAAAAATATCTATTGGGAAATATCCTAAGGAGATAAGGGTTTGAAATATGGTTGAGGGTTTAGTGGTTAAGCACGAACTAGGCTATCAAATCCACTTGTATCTCTCCTTCCAACAACTAAAGTTTGTTTATAAAGATCATCTTCTTGTCAATTATCCTTTAATTATTAATGCGAATTAAGAGTTAAAATATCAGATAAATAAAAGCGGCTGCAATCCTCCCGAACACGTGGACCAGCAAGCCATTAAGTGAACGCACCTTGGAAGCTCTTTGAATGTCTGTTTTCTCTATCAGCCAATTGAACAAGGCTTCTATCGGTTGCCGTATCCTTGATACAGCAGTTGAGAAGAGATCATTAGCGGCTTTGTCCATTTGTCTGATATTTTCGGCTTGGTTCCTGATGCCTTTAACAGGGGTTAGCATGGTAGCATTGTAGATTTCTTTGATCCTAGCAAAGAATTCGGTGTCATGGTAGATCTTATCGCCATAGAAAACCCTGTTGGGAATATTGTCCCAGTTTTGTTTGAAAGCATTTAAATCATTTTCAGAAGCAGGGGTGATCACAATGCCTTCAGGGAAAGGCAAGCGATTTGGCCTATGGTATGCCAGGGCATGAAGCTTTAACCCATGGTAGTACATGTTCTTGGTCGAACAATAACCTTTGTCCGTGATTTCTTTGGCCACTGCTCCCTTTCGTTTACCGGAGCAAGTAATAATGGGCAAAGAATCCAACAAACTGGTGTTGAAGCAGCAGTCATCCGGACAATGGTTTACCAGTATGACATTCGCAATATACTTAGGGACCTCGCTTAAACGGTTTATACGGATGTTGAAGGCCACGTAGCTTGGGAGCCTGGGAAACCAGGATAGCAGGTGATCCTTGGCAAAGAGGTGAATTTGCTTTAATTTTAGTATTTGCTCAATGTGCATAACGTAAAGGTAAATTGTCAGTACTTCCTGGTCAGTAAAATCAGGCTCGCTGTTGTTACTGAAGCGCTGGCAGAGATATTTGAGTTCTGTTTCATATAAATCGCATATATACAGGTATATTGCGATAAGCTTGTAGATTTTGTCCTTGGGGATCATGGTTATTGACGGTTTGGTAAAACTCAACAACCTATTGATTCCCAAGGACTTAACCAAATAAAATGGTCTTAACTTATTGACAATCAATATGTTAGTTATCAACAACTATATTGTTTTCAACTCTTAATTCGCATTAGTAACTTGTCTGAAAGTAAACCGATAACATCAACCTAAAATCATGCAAAATCGCCGAGATTTTTTAAGAAACAGTTTACTGACTGTGTCCGGTGCCGGCCTGGTATCCGGGTCACTGCCCCAATCCTGGTTAGCCCGGAATTCCATACGGGATAATGTGAAAATTTTATGCCGCACCCTTGGAAAAACAGGGATCAGGCTCCCGGTGATCAGTATGGGAACCGGCAATACAGATAATCCCAAGCTTGTCCAAGCAGCGTTGGATAAAGGGGTGAAATTATTGGCTACTTCAGAGGCATATCAGAATGGAAACAATGAAACAATGGTTGGAAGTGTCCTTAGAGACAGGCCCAGAGACTCATATATGATAATGACCAGCAGTGTAGATATTAACTGGATTGACACTAAGACCGGATTATTTAAGGATAATTTTGATCCAAAAGCTTTCATGCAAAGGGTAGATGAAAGCCTGAAACGATTGCAGGTTGACTATGTCGACATTTTTATCCAACCTTTTGCGGCCACACGAGAATCACTGTATCATAAGCCTATAAGGAAGGCCATGGAAGCAGTTAAGAAATCCGGAAAAGCCAAATTTCTGGGAATAGCCACACACAGAATGGAACACGAAGCCATCCGTGCTGCTGTTGATGTTGGCATACATGATATAGTCATGACAGCCTACAATTTCCGTAGAAAAGGTTGGTATTCTGAGCAAAAAGGAGAAGAACTGGATGAAGCGATCCAATATGCTGCTGAGTCGGGCTTGGGAATCATCGCCATGAAAACCATGGCCGGGGTTTATTGGGATAAAGAGAGAACAAAACCTATCAATGCAACCGCTGCCCTGAAATGGGTACTTCAAAATGAAAATATTCATACCACTGTGCCGGATTGTTCAACCTACGATCATTTGGACCAGGACTTGGCCATTATGGCCAACCCGGAACTTACGGAAGAAGAAAAGCAGGACCTGAAACCACCCTCAGAGGATTTATCATCCGGTCTTTACTGCCAGCAGTGTAATAAATGTATTCCACAATGTCCTGGAGCTTTGGATATTCCAACCATCATGAGGAGTTATATGTACGCTTACGGCTATAAGAATCTTGAGTTTGCCCGCAAAACACTTTGTTCAATTGACCGCCATTCCCTTCCTTGTTATAACTGTTCAAGCTGTAATGTAAAATGTCAGATGGACTTTGATGTCAGATCCAGAATCCTGGATATAGTCAGGGTGCAGGATATTCCGGAGGATTTCATTGTGTAAGCAAAATTTGGATTTTCTGTCAAGCATGCGCTCTGTACCAACTGAGCTAACACCCCTTATCCCTTTCGGGAAAGCAAAAGTAATAATTCACGGGAATTGGGGCAAAAGGGTTGGAATTAGTGTGTTTTGAATTCTGGTTGAGGGTATACAGTTTACAAATCCTTTAAGCAGTGGACAGAAAACCCCCCTTTCTTTTCAAGGTAATAGCGGGTAAATTCTCCCTTTGCTGAATTTAATGCGCGCCCCCACGCATTCTCACTATCGTCTTCGTTAGAAGACCAAAAAAAGGCTATTATACCCAAATATCCT
>Ga0307419_10001176_pt1 | contig 13576 bp, 10 predicted proteins | sample SalMarWE160230MG_2_FD_202512 | JGI IMG/M metagenome (GOLD analysis project Ga0307419, IMG submission 202512) | Salt marsh sediment microbial communities from the Plum Island Ecosystem LTER, Massachusetts, United States - WE1602-30 | ecosystem: Environmental > Aquatic > Marine > Intertidal zone... | reverse complement strand
CGCTTCTGAAAATGGCTGAACGGATTCCAACAGGAAAAGAGAGTGTCCAGGTCAGGATGGTTCCCACGATAAAAAGTGGAAGGCTGTTCAAAAAACGCTCCCAGATCTTTTTGAGTACCGACTGGTTATCTTTCCATGAAGCGGTTTTCCCAGTGAAAAGGTCCCGATAAAAGTAAAGGTACTGGGTGTAGAGGGGCTCATCTAAATGAAACTCCTGTCGGAATCTTTCCACCATCTCAGGAGTAAACTTGGGATTCAGGGGATCCACCTGGCTCGGCTCTCCCGGTGCCAGGTGGATGATCAAAAAGGAAACCACCGAGACGAAAAACAGTGTGATGATCTTTTGTATAACGCTTCGTCCGATAAATGAAAGCATGGGTGATTTCCTCTTAACTACTCAACCTTGTTACCCATCAAGTGCAAAACTCGGCGCCTCCCGCAGTTTTATCCACTTGTTGAAGTGAAAACTATAATTCCCCGTCTTGGTGGGCGTGATTTTTTTATAGACAACGTTTCCCTTTTCATCCTCTTCCTTTATCACAATCCGCTTGTCCAAAACCGCCGTCCACTTGGACACGTACAAAAAGGTGTAAGGCTGTTCCCGCGCGATGATTTCATGAAGCATATGACAGTATTTTACCTGTTTTTCACGATCATATTCCTGCCTTATCTTGATGATGAGATCATCGGCCTCTTTGTTCTTGAACCCCACAAAATTCAATTGATGGGAATTCGTCTGGCTCGAATGCCAAATCTGGTATAGATCCGGTTCAATTCCCATACTCCACCCTAAGATCAGGGCATCATAATCCCACTTGTCCACCCTCTCTTGCAAAAATACAGACCATTCAAGCAGGTCTGTTCGAACCTCAATGCCGATCTGTCTCCAGGCGTCCTGCGCAATGGCAAGGATCGCCTTCCGGAGGTCATTGCCGCTGTTGGTTATAAGGGTAAATTGAAACTTCTTTCCTTCCTTCTCCAGCCATCCTTCTTCGTTACGTTTCCATCCTGCTTCTTCGAGCAGCTCCAGTGCCCCCTCTGGATCATAGGGAATGGGTTGAATGGTACTGTTATAATAATCGGTCTGTTTGACAAAAGGACCCGTGATCCTCTCCCCCTGCCCGTACAGCACATAGTCGATGATCTTGTTTACATCAATGGCCATACCCAAGGCCCTGCGAATCCTGGGATCATCAAACGGGGCCCTGCGAATGTTATATCCTATGTAGGTGTACCCGAAAGACGCGCCGGAGAAACACTGGAATCTTGGATCCGTTTTCAGCCTTTTCACCTGGTGCGGCTGAACATCATAACTATCAACGGTCCCGGCATAAAACTCCATTTCCTGGGTCAGAAGATCGGGTATTATACGAAACATGTATTGCTTGTAATTGGGAGGGCCCTCCCAGTAATCCTCAAAGCGATATAAGTTGATGTATTGATCCGACTTCCAATCCTGAAAAACAAAAGGGCCGCACCCTACGGGATGCCGGTTAAATTCGCTCTGGCGAATGCTGAAACTCTCCGGATCTTTCCCAAGGCGAACAGCCTCGTCCTTTAGTGATTCCCGGTTAAGGAGATGCTCCGGCAGGATCCCCATGCCCCATGTTCCAATCGCAGGAGAGTAAAGCCGCTTGTAAACAATCCGCACTGCCAGTGGGTCTATGACCTCCACAGTCTTAACCGGCTCATAGTCCGAGGTCCGGGGAGAAAGGTTCTTTGGATCCATGATCGCGTCATAGGTGAATTTGACATCGTATGCATCAAAGACATGGCCGTCATGAAACTTCACATCGGGCCGGAGATAAAAAACCAGGACAGGATTGTGTTCGGTGGCAGGGAGAAGTTGCCCAGCATATGCAATAAGCTTTTCCTTGGCTACATGGGGTTGCGTACTCACATATTGTTCTCCCTGAAAAGAGGCGAAATAGTCCTTGCCTAAAATCTGTGTAAGATTCCGAAAAAAATCCTGGTCAACTCTGGCAAGGGTCAATTTGATCCTGTCCGGAGCCCTGACGGTTACAGTTATTTGTTGTTTATTCTTATTCTCACCAGGCACCTTTTCCTTCCTGGTTACCTGAAACTCCCTGGCAGGTATTACGGAAATATCCGTGATATTGTCCAGCACGGTCTTTAGCGCTGGATTTGAGACATCACTCTTTTTCTTTGCCCTAATGAGAAGCCCTGCAATTGATTTACCGCTGATCTCATCCAGACCGGGAACCCTTGCCGCTTTATTCACAAGGAAATATGCCTCCTCATATACTTCCCATGAGGTTGCAAGACGTCCCCTGAAACGCAGTTCCTCATCACGGTCAATGAGACCCTCAAAGACCATGCCCTCGATCTGGCTGCTGGACATATCTGCTGTTAAAATGGGATTTAAAAGGCTGGCATCCCCTATGGACGCGGTAATGTATTCATTGAGGCGTTCGGGGTTTCCCCGCGTCTGCTCCTCGTAGGTCGGCACCCACAGATAGGACTGGAGCAAAATGGCTATGACCAGAAGGGGTGCAATTATGAGGATACGTTTGATTATCATAAAAGAAAACCGGACCTGTTACCAAAAATTATTTAACCATCTAACTATATGTTTTTACTGGACAAAAAATGCTAAGTCATAACCATAGGCAATAAGGATTTGGTAGTCAAGAAAAAACGCGAACATAGAGTTCATCCTGTTAATGAGATCGTCTCGAGACAACACACGACTGTGACAATGGAGGTTGAAGTTTTGCTCCGCATAGACATCTTGGGCTACTTCTGATATTATATCAAACAATTAAAATTAACAGAATTCACACAAAAAAATATAACACCCCATGTGCTTACATACTCATTTGCCCACCCCGCAGCTTATGCAGTCGCTGGGCCGACGAAATAATGGTCCTGTACTTTATTCTAATTCGCTGTGCCATGCATTATTAACTGAAGTCTGAACTGTATGGAAATTAATGTTTCGACATCCTTTCCGGGGCCGCTTACGCAGGAAAGATTCTCTGTCAAAATCATCGATGGCCGGGATGTGAAAAAATACAAAGGAACATATGATGCCGGTGAGTCGGCATTTAAATTGTTCGAAAATGAAAAAATCGTCCTTGAAAACCAAAGGGTTAAGCTTTCAGGCAAAAAAACATTTTTGGGACATCAAAGATACAAAATAAGCTGGGAGGGAAAGGAAATCGCTTTCCCAAATAAATCCTATCTCAACAGAAAAATAATTTTTAATGAAAAACACTACTCTTTTCCCAGACTATTCAAGCCCTCTATTTATGACTTAAAACTTGAATTCCCACTAAGAACCCGGATATGGAGAAGAAAAGTTAAAAGTTTCTGCACGACTACAGAACCGCACAAGATCATGCTGGCAATTGCAATAACAATATTTGTGTGGTTCACATGGAATGCGCTTCCCGCGGACTGACATTTAAAAGTATAAATTGTATGCGCTCTGGGATGAGGGCAAGAGGCCTTCTCCGCGGCCATCGATTTCACGTCAGATATAACCATTTTTCAATGAAAACATAACATAAAGGGGCGGACCATGGGCATAGACAAAAAAGGCAAGCCTTTGATTCTGTGTATCGTCATCACAGCTGTTATTTATTTTGCGTGCTGTGATGCGGCATCAGCCAAGGCACTTACCTATAAAAATCCTGTCAAAGACCCGGATATTGATGTGGATATTTATCTTGATGGATGGACGCATGCCAACGCAGTTACAAGACTAGCTAATGGCAACACCCTGATCAGTCTTAGAAATTTTAACATTGTTGTCGAAGTGGACCCTCAGGGGAAAGTTATAAAAACTCTTGGAAAAGGTATTCTTTATTATCCGCATGACCCGGAAGTTATTCCAAATGGCAATATCCTTTCAGCAACACAGAGACCACTTCTATCATTCAGGCCTTTAAAAATTGACTTTTCTGTAAACCCTCCACACGTTGTGGAGTTTGATCCGAGGACCGGTCAGATTGTCTGGAAATTCGAGAGGTCGCAGTGGGGACGTCAACTTCCCAGAGATGCCGACAGATTGCCAAAAGGGAATACTCTGATTACGGGGACAACGGAAATAATTGAGGTCACTCCGAACGGCGAAATTGTCTGGCGACTCAGGGGGAAAACGAAAATGGAAAAGGGAGATGCCCCGAGAAAAGGCTTCTACAAGGCTGAAAGGATTGCCCCTCATTGATCATTGAAAGAGAAAGAATGCGTGTCATTTTCCATGGCGTTGAAGCTGGGAACGCAAATCCTTTTGGAGACAAAAAATATGACAACTAAACAAACTGTATTTGAAAAGACGTATGAAGGTTACCTGGCACAGGTTAGCGAAATAGATCTTCATTGCGTAAAACAAAACCTGGGTGTAGCGGTACAAGGAAATAAAATTATAATTCCTTTATTCGGTAAACCCCATAAGGTCTCTGAAAAGGGTATTACTGATCCGTCAGGTAAAAAGCCAACCCTTGACATATGTGTTATCCTTTTTAAATACCTTCTTCTATGCCCGGATGTCTTCCCAAAAGAAAAAGAATGGGTCTCCTTTCGGGGACTTAAAGATTCGGGTCCTTTAACAAAATATTTTGCAAATGACGTAGAAAGGGCAATCGCCACATATTTTGCTGGAAAACTCGAGGAGATGGAAGAGGCAAGCAAAGCTTTGGGAGGATATACACCCGCTATTGAAGTTACTTATGATCTGTCCATGCAATTCGATGCCCTTCCGCAGGTTCCTGTTATTATGCTTTATAACGATACGGATGATGAATTTTCGGCCAAATGTTCCATGCTTTTTGAACGACGGGCGGAAAGTTATCTGGATGCGGAGTGCCTTGCTATGATTGGGAGACTTCTCTTCACCTACCTTACAAAGGCCGGAAATTTCGTCTAAACCTTTTGGTGATGTTCCAGACTGTTCACGTCTTGAAAGGCATAAGTTTTTCTGGAATAAAAAATGGTTGCCGGATTGCTAAGGGATCAAATGTCTGAGATGGAGAGCGAGCCGACTATCTTTCATGTTTCAGGAACTGGGTGTTGCAATTTAAGGCAAAAATCATTAATCTTTTAACCATATGGAGAGTGTCCGAGAAGTTCTTATTAAAACCAATCCATTAGAGGAAGGAGGTAGTATCATGGAAAAAAGTTACTCGAAAAAGCTGCTCTTCGTTTCGCTCTGCTCACTGCTGCTGATTTTTGCCGCGCAAGACGCCCAGAGTGCGTTCACCGCATTTGATTTCAACCCGCAGGTGAAGGCCGGACAATATAAACAAAAAGTGGATAATCTTTTGATTATCCTGGATGCCTCCGGTTCCATGACCGAAAGATACAAAGGACAGCCGAAAATTGCCCTTGCCAAAGAGACAGTAAGCAATATGAATCAGACGATTCCCGAGCTGTACATGGTCTCCGGACTCAGGGCCTTCGGCAAAATCCAGTCCGCATTTTCAGTCGAAAACGACCTTGTTTACGGGCCAGCACTCTATTCAACGGCAGGACTTAATGAGGGCCTGAATGCAGTAAGAAGGGCTGGCGGCCATACGCCGCTGGCAGAGGCTATCAACTATAGCACCGAAGATTTGAAAACAGCTCTGGGAAAAATAGCTGTCATTATCTTTAGCGATGCCAAAGAGGTGGGTGGTAAGCCGGTGCTGGCTGTAAAGGATATGAAAAATCAACTCGGTGATAGAGTTTGTATCTACACTGTGCTGATCGGAGATGATTTAGAAGGCAAAAAGATCATGGATCAGATTGCCCAGGCTGGCATGTGTGGCTTCGCTACGAGTGCGGATGCGCTCGATTCCGGCCAAAGCATGGCGGATTTCGTGGAAAGGGTCTTTTTGGTCAAATGTCTTGACAGTGATGGTGACGGCGTATACGACCCTGCAGATCAATGTCCCAACACTCCCAAAGGTGTCCCGGTCGATTCAAAAGGCTGCCCGTTTGACAGTGATGGAGACGGTGTTTACGACTATCTTGATCAATGTCCCAACACTCCCAAAGGGGTAAAGGTTGATGCAAAAGGGTGCCCGTTGGATACCGACGGAGACGGTGTCTATGATTATCTCGATAAATGCCCCGGTACGCCAAGGGGTGCACTGGTTGACACAAGGGGATGCTGGGTGCTTGGAGGTGTGCTTTTTGATACGGCCAAATGGAATATCAAGCGCCAGTATTACCCCGTGCTGGAGGAAGTCGTCCCGGTTTTAAAGGCAAATCCTTCATTGAAGATGCAAATCGCAGGGCACACGGACAGCCGTGGTTCAGCGGAATATAATCAGAAACTTTCCGAAAACCGCGCAAAGGCGGTCAAAGAGTATCTCGTAAAAAGAGGCATCAAGGCTGGAAGTCTAACAACCAAGGGTTATGGTTTTACTATGCCGATAGCCCCGAATGACACCCCTGATGGTATGGCCAAAAATCGAAGGGTCGAGCTAACTCCCATCCGTTAGTAAACAGATCTCTGTTGTACTGTAACCACTTTGAACTTCCCCCTCCCCGACGGGAGGGGGAAAACTATTCCCTAAGTTCCCATCTCCCATGAGGACAAATACTTTTCCTGCTCGGATGTAAGATTATCTATCTCAACTCCCATGGATCTCAGTTTAAGCCGCGCAATTTCTTTATCGATTTCCGCGGGAACCGGATAGACCTTCTTTTTCATGTTTGCGTGTTCCTTTGACATATATTCCGCGCAAAGGGCCTGATTGGCAAAGCTCATATCCATAACACTGGACGGATGACCCTCGGCCGCCGCTAGATTTATAAGTCTGCCCTCTCCCAACACATATATCTTCCGATTATTTTTAAGGGTGAATTCTTCGACAAAATCCCTTATTGGACGACGTTCAACCGAAATTGCGGAAAGACCCGGGAGATCCAGTTCTACGTTAAAGTGACCGGAATTTGACACAATGGCACCATTCTTCATTTCAATGAAGTGTTCAGTGCGGATAACATTCATATCCCCCGTCAGGGTACAGAAAAAATCACCCAAAGGGGCTGCCTGGGCTATCGGCATTACCTGGAAACCGTCCATGACCGCTTCAAGTGCCCTTAATGGATCCACTTCACAGATGATCACATTGGCGCCATGGCCTTTTGCTCGGTTGGCCACCCCTCTGCCGCACCAGCCATAACCGCTTACCACGAAAGCACTGCCGGCCAGCAACCGGTTGGTGGCCCTGATAATACCATCTACCGTGCTTTGACCGGTCCCGTATCTATTGTCAAAGAGGTGCTTTGTGTTGGCATCGTTCACGGAAATTATAGGGAATTGTAACACTCCGGCCTTCTCCATACTCCTGAGCCGGATAACTCCTGTAGTTGTTTCCTCTGTCCCGCCAATCACATTGGAAATAAGTTCCGACCTCTCCTTTTCAGACAGATTAATTCCCCAATCACTGATAGAGGTTTCCATATCATCCCATTTTTCGAGAGCAATAAAATGTAGGGAGCTTACAAGATCAGCGCCATCATCCATGGTCAGATGCGGTTTGTGTTTCAGGGCCGAAAGAATGTGGTTGTAGTAGGTTGCGTTATCTTCTCCCTTAATCGAAAATACAGGGACTTCATCGTCTGCCACCAAGGAGGCGGCCACGTCGTCCTGGGTAGAAAGTGGGTTGGATGCGCATACGACGACATCTGCGCCACCTGCCTTTAAGGTCTTGACAAGGCTTGCCGTTTCAGTTGTGACATGCAAACAGGCTGACAATCTGAGGCCCTTTAGCGGTTTTTCTTCTGCAAATCGATCTCGGATGGTCTTCAATACGGGCATGCTCATCCCTGCCCATTCTATCCTTAAACGGCCTTTTCCGGCCAGATTGATGTCCTTAATATCATAGTCCATCTTCGTCTCCTTCTCCCTCACTCCTTGGTCATGAATACTCGGTCATATCATTATGCATCAGGCGGCTGGCAACAGTCAGTCCAGTTGTCTTGTATGTCAAAAAAGATTCTCAAACTTCTTTAAATTTTAGCTCACCTTTATTTTACAGCCTTCTTCAGGGTGTCCGTCATGTCTGTTTTTTCCCAGGTAAATTCGGGCAGTTCCCTGCCAAAGTGTCCATAGTTGCAGGTCTTTCTATAAATAGGCCTTAAAAGATCCAATCTTTCTATGATCGCGGCAGGACGCAGGTCAAACTCTTTCTTCACGATTTCGGTTAGCTCCTGGCTTGATATGACCCCTGTACTGTAGGCCCCGACAAGCACCGAAACGGGAAGGGCCCGGCCAATGGTATACGCCACTTGTATCTCACACTTTTCCGCCAGTCCGGCAGCCACTATATTCTTGGCAATATAGCGGCACATATATGAAGCACTCCTGTCCACTTTGGAAGGGTCCTTTCCTGAAAATGCCCCGCCGCCGTGGTACCCGAATCCTCCATAGGTGTCCATGATAATCTTTCGGCCGGTTAAACCGCAATCCCCTAAGGGGCCCCCTATCACAAATCTGCCTGTGGTATTAATAAAATACTGAGTATCTTTGTCCAGCATCTCCTTGGGTATCACATTCATAATCACTTTTTCGACGATCGCTTCCCGGAGAGTATCATAGTCCACATCAGGGTTATGCTGGGCCGCGATTACTACGGTGTGAACCCTAAACGGTTTGCCATCAGCATATTCTACAGTGACCTGGGACTTGCCATCCGGCCTGAGCCACGGGAGCTGCCCTGATTTCCGGACGTGGGCCAATCTAGCAGTCAGGCCGTGGGCCAGGTAAATAGGCATGGGCATGAGGGTTGGGGTGCCTTTACATGCATAGCCAAACATCAGCCCCTGATCTCCCGCACCCTGTTCCTTGAAAAGGCCGTCATCTTCGCTCACACCAATAGCAATATCCGCAGATTGCTTGTCTATTGTTGAGATCACCGCACATGTCTCCCAATCAAATCCCATCGAAGAATTCTTGTAACCAATATCCTTGATGGTATCTCTGACGACTTCCGGCAAATGCACGTAAGCCTCTGTCGTGATTTCACCCGCAATAACTGCCATCCCCGTGGTTACTAAAGTCTCACAGGCTACGCGAGATTTTTTATCCTGTTCGAGCATCTTATCCAGAATATGATCTGATATCTGGTCCGCCACCTTGTCCGGGTGCCCCTCGGTGACTGATTCAGATGTAAATAGAAAGTTTGAAGTTTTCATTTATTTCTCCTTTCACGTCTCAATAATTGAAGCCCCGGTCGATCAGCAACGGCGAAACTCCAAATGAAAGAAATCCCGTTAATTTGTATACACTCCATACATTTTCAAGTCTTGCTCAGAAGACAATTATCAATCAACCTTGTATTTCCGACACGTACTGCTAGAGCCAACAAATTATTATCTCCCAGCATTTCAATTTTTTCAAGTGTTACAGGATCGCACAGGCTGACATATTCGATTTCCGTAAAAGCGTGGCCCTTGATCAACGATTCAACGGCTTCTCTGATAACACTTGCCGTCCTTTCGCCGTCCCGAAACATTCTATCGGCGAGCTCCAGAGATTTTTTCAGGCACAAAGCGGATTTTCTTTCTTCGGCATTTAAATAGCTGTTACGGGAACTCATGGCCAGGCCGTCCTGTTCCCTTACCGTATGAACTCCTAAAATCTCAATATCCATATTGAGATCCTCGACCATACGGCTTATTACGGTCAATTGCTGATAATCTTTCTGCCCGAAAACCGCCAGATGCGGCTTTGTAGCATTAAACAATTTACAAACAACCGTAGTAACACCTTCAAAGTGCCCAGGCCTTGAAATCCCACACAGGTGCTGAGTCACCTTTTCGACATTCACCTTTGTCTGAAAATCCTCCGCATACATTTCCACCGCGGAAGGCATAAAAACCACATCTACTCCCACATCGCGCGCCTTTTTTAGATCACCCTCTGTATCCCTTGGATACTCAGCGAGATCTTCTTCGGGACCGAATTGGGTTGGATTGACAAAAATGCTGATAATCAGTCTATCAGAATGCTTTTTCCCAACCCTCATAAGCTCCAGGTGGCCTTCATGCAGATAGCCCATAGTGGGTACGAGTGCCACTGTGTAGCCCGCTGACCTGAATTCGTCAGATCTCTCTTGCATGCGCTCAATGGCCTCTATAATTTCCATAGTTATATCCCTGATACATTATGGCCACCCTCCTAAAAAAAAGGGCAGTTAAAAAAATCCCTTAACTTTCGAAACACAGCACAATAATAATATTTGGAGGCCATCAATACGCCATGGAACATTGGAATTCAAAAGCGTATTTAGCTATCATTGCCCGGCCGGTTTGTCAATGAAAGAACCTTAGTAAGGCACAAGAACTCCTCCATATCAAGCGTTTCAGCCCTTCTTTTGGGATCTATCTCACAGTGTTTCATTGCATTCAAAAGCACATCGCGATTAAATGATAAAGGAGCACCTGAAAGCGAGTTTATAAGTGTTTTTCGCCTGTGGGCAAACGCCCCTTTTACGACCTGCCTGAAACTGTGCTCATGAACCGTAGAATCCCTGGGATATGGTCTCTCAAAATCCAGATCCACGACCATTGAATCCACCTTTGGGCTCGGATAGAACGCCTCTTTTGATACTTCAATCAATACTGTAGGATTCGCATGGTATTGAACCAACAGGCTCATGGCACCGTAAGCCTTTCCACCCGGACAAGCGGTTATTCTCCGGCCTACTTCCAACTGAAACATCAAAACAGCCCTGGCGATCCGTTGTCGATTTTCTATAAGTTTTTCCAGAAATGGAGAGCTTATGTTGTAAGGCAGATTTCCGATAACGTAGATCTTAGACGAAAGAGCGGAATCCATCTCTCGGAATTTCCACTTGAGGATGTCCTGGTTGACGAGGGTTACATTGGTTATACCAGACCTATGTAGATGCTTTTCAAGTGAAAGGGTTAAATCTCTGTCTTTTTCAACGGCAACAATATGGCAGACTCGTCGGGCAAGGGGCAGCGTCAGGGAGCCCTGCCCTGGGCCGATTTCCAGCACCAAATCAGATGCCTGAAATCCGGCAAGATTAATGATCTTCTGGATTATTCTGCGATCAACAAGAAAGTGCTGGCCCAGTCTCTTCTTGGGTCTAAACCTTTCTCCGCCTGCCTTGCCTGAGCTTTGGCGACTGTCGGCAGGCCCGGCTCTTATCGATCTGAATTGCGCCATCTCCTGTGTTCCTTCCTCGATCGACGCCAGGCCTTCAAGTATTTGAAAAGGTGAAAAGAGACAAGATAGGATGGAGGCCCTAAAACAATTCCCATAACAAATCCTCCAACCAAAAAAGCCCCAACAATAGTGCCTCCCGCACCCACGATCTTCACAACAAGTACCATTGGGGCTTCGCCGGATTTCATAGCAGTCATAATGGATGAAAAAATCGCTTTTCTCTCCGGAAGCCCTAATAGGAAAGTCCCAAGTTTATAACTGTAATAGTATAGAAAATACCAATTCAAAGGGTTACTGACCCAGGTGCCCAGGGCGGCAGTAATTTTGCTTGCTTTGAAGAATAGGGCCAATGTAACGGCGAGTGCGGTCTGGAAAGGTATAATCGGCATCATGCCGGCAAACACCCCGAGCGTCATGCCGAGAGCTAGTTCATGGGGCTCATCCCTCAATGCGATAAGTTTCAGATAATAATATCTAATTTGCCTTTCGAATTTCACAGTCAAAACACCTTAACAATACAAAAAACTTATATGGTTCCTCCCGCCCAAACAAACAGCTGACTTTCAGCTCGCGAAAGCAGATATGGGACAGGTATTAATCTCAAGGAAGGGACATGAGGTCCTGAATGGGGTACTTCGATCTTACATCCATGGACATATCAGCTCTCTCATCATTTAACAGGCGATTGTATCCGGCTGCCGCGATCATGGCTCCGTTATCAGTACAATATTCTGGACGTGGGTAGTACACTTGAATGCCCCGGCTTGAGCCGGCCACATTCATACTCATCCGAAGCCTGTCATTACAGGCCACACCGCCCGCCACTACCACATCCGCAACTCCCATCTTTTCCCTTGCGACCATCATCTTCTCAACAAGCACCTCCACTATCGATTCCTGAAAAGAGGCGGCAATATCGGCGAGAGCTACGCCTTCACCCTCTTCTTGGCTCTCACGCCATTTCCTGATGTATAGGGCTACCGCCGTCTTCAGGCCGCTAAAACTAAAATCAAAGGAATCGGGGGAAAGGAACGCCCTAGGAAAATTAATTTCGTCCTTACTTCCATCCCGGGCCAACTTCTCAATTACAGGACCTCCGGGATAACCCAGACCAAGGATTTTCGCCACCTTGTCGAATGCCTCGCCAGCCGCATCATCGAGCGTCTGCCCCATCAGTGTGTACTTCCCATAACCTTCAACATGGTACAGGCTGGTATGACCCCCGGACACCGTGAGTACAACAAAGGGGAAATCCGGACTTTCTTTCTCCAAAAAGATAGAAATGATATGACCTTCCAGATGGTTTATGCCTACAAGGGGGATATTGTAAACGTAAGAAAGCCCCTTTGCATAGTAAAGGCCCACCAATAGAGATCCTACCAAACCCGGCCCCACGGTTACAGCTATACCGTCCAAATCCCTCATGCGGATATTGGCCTTCAGGAGGGATTCCGATACCACGGGCATAATATTCCTGAGGTGTTCTCTGGACGCAAGCTCGGGGACAACCCCACCATGCGGTTCGTGGAGCTTGACCTGAGAATTGACCACATTGGACAGGACCTGTCGTCCATCCACAACGACTCCTGCAGATGTATCATCGCAAGATGTGTCTATTCCCAGAATAATCATCCTTCATTCAACATCCTGATAATCAATGTTTACCTGTACACAAAACTGGCGGGGGAGGGGCACCCTTCCCCGCCGAGTAAAAAGGTATTATACTGGGCGCTAATTGCTGGATGCCGAAAGCCCCCAACTTAATGGTTTAACCCAATTAAGGAATTACTCCTTGGTTACTCGTCCGTTTTGGGTGCTTTCTTAGAGCGGATCTCGTCAATCTTGGCAATAACCCGATTTAAGTGTGCCGCCATTTCACCCGCCCTCTGATATCGTTTCTCCAGATCCTTTTCAAGCGCCTTATCAATGATCTTTTCAAGTACGGATGGGATTCTAGGGTTAATTTCTCTTGGTGAGGGATGTTTTTCCTTTGCGATCTTGAACATCAAGGAGGTTATGTCCTCGCCTGTAAATGGCTTCTGGCCGGTCAGCAGCTCAAAAAGAACCACCCCGAGCGAAAAAACATCCGAACGGCCGTCAACCTTTTTACCTGACACCTGCTCCGGAGACATATAAGAAGGTGTCCCCAAAACAACCCCTGTCTTCGTTTTGGAAGAAGAAGTAATACGTGCAATCCCGAAATCCGTTACCTTTATCTCTTTAGTATCTCTCAGCATCATTATGTTGGCGGGCTTGATGTCCCGGTGGACAATATCCTTGGTGTGGGCATAATCCAAGGCTTGCGCAACATCAGCCACAACGGCCAGGGTTTGGCGCATCGGAAAAAGACTGTCTGATTTAGTGAATTCTTCCAGATCTCCTCCCTCCAGATATTCCATTGCAATATAGGCTAGATCGTGTTCTTCT
>Ga0307419_10001174_pt1 | contig 13587 bp, 19 predicted proteins | sample SalMarWE160230MG_2_FD_202512 | JGI IMG/M metagenome (GOLD analysis project Ga0307419, IMG submission 202512) | Salt marsh sediment microbial communities from the Plum Island Ecosystem LTER, Massachusetts, United States - WE1602-30 | ecosystem: Environmental > Aquatic > Marine > Intertidal zone... | reverse complement strand
TCATCTTCTTATCCTTAGCTATCTTAGGGGGTGTTACGTAATTTGGTTCATTGAGATTTACATATCGCTGACTCTGCTGAGCATAACTTGCTATACGATGTCTTACCAGCTGATGTGTCAGGGATCTGCTTACATCACTTATCGCAAAAGTAAAACTCGTATGCTCAATTACACTTGTATGCCCTAGGTTCATAACATGCTCAAGTATGGATTTCAATTCTTTATCAGGGGTTTTATCCAATTCCTCAGGCTTTGTTTTATCATGTGTAAGTTTTGCAGCCATCGCAGGTATTTTCTCCGGATTAGGAGTAAAGCCCATAAGTTTGACATTCATTAATAACTCCCTTTTCACCGTATGTCCATTTACTTTTATTACATTTGAGGTGCACATGAGCCATTCTTGCATATAATTGTAATATAGCCTCAACAGAAACCATAAGCTTTTAAAAAGCAACAGAATTACCGTCAATACATAAATTAAAAATATTTGGAGGAAAAATACAATGATAGCATTTATTGTCACAACTATCATATGTTTCATTACCTATCTACTTCTTACCACAGGCAGTGGAACAATAGGACTTTGGAGCATGGAAGAAATTCTATTTGGATTTATTCTTTCATTAATCGCTGGATTCGTCACAGGAAGAATTTTTGTGAAGGAAGATTTTAGAATGATAAATCCTGTTAGATGGCTAAAATTTATTGCATATGCCATTGGACCGTTTTTTATAGGTATGGCAAAGGCAAATATTGACGTCGCATACTGTGTAATAACAGGTAAAATAAATCCGGGCATTGTAAAAATATCCCCAGAACTTAAAACAGATCTTGGAATAACAATGCTTGCAAATTCCATAACACTTACTCCTGGAACATTAAGCGTGGATATTGATGAAGACAAAAATGATCTCTACATCCACTGGATAAATGTCAATGAAGAAGCATTGAAGGGAGAATCTGTTGACTGCAAATATGTCTGTGGAAATTTCGTTAAATGGGTCAGGAGGATTGCAGAATGATGGACTTTGAATACTTGGTTGTATTACTAGCACTACTGTTTTGTGTTATAATGGCCATGATTAGAGTGATCCGTGGACCAACCGCACCAGATCGAATTGTTGGCTTGGACACGATCAACACTATTGTAATTATTGGCATGGTCATTTTTGGTGCAGCATTCAATGAAGTTATCTATATTGATGTTGCCATAGTCTATGCTCTACTCTCTTTTATTTCCACATTATTTATAGCTAAGTACCTAGAAGGAGGGGACTTCTGATGTTAGAGATTTTAATTTACATTTTACTGGGAATTGGAATTTTTTTCAATGTCCTTGCCGGAGTTGGATTATTGCGTTTCCCTGATGTATACACAAGACTTCACGCCGGGACAAAATGTACGACGTTTGGTTCAATTTTCATCTGTGGGTCAGTAATAATTCTGGGGTTGAAAATGTGGTATCAAGGTAGTACAGATGGTTCCGTTTTAGCAATACACACAGTAGGAGCATTAGTAGCTATACTGCTTACCAATCCAACTGGTGCCCATGCTATTGCAAGAGCTGCGCATAAGAGTGGTGTCGAACCAGTCGGTGCTGTCGTAGATAGTTTGAGAAAAAAGTCAACTAAAAAAACTGTTAAGAGAAAAACGGAGGTAAAAGAATGATACTGGAAGCAATTCATATCATACTACCAATCCTAATCGTAGTAGCTGCTGCATTTGCTGTTTCAATGAAGGATTTGATCGCCGCGGCTATTGCTGTTGCTGCCATGAGTCTTTTGCTATCCCTTGAGTTTTATATTCTTCAGGCACCTGACGTTGCAATAGCAGAAGCGGGTGTGGGTGCCTGTCTTACTACTGCCATTCTTGTCATTGCAATAAAAGCTACAAAACGTATGGAGGAAGAAGCATGATCTCAAGAAGAGATATAGCAGCCGTATTGTCCTTTTCAATTGTTGCAATGTTCTTTATTTTTGGTGCCCTCATAATACATCCGTTTGGTACCCCAGATGAAACGGGCATGGACGATAACATAATTACTAATGCCCAGACAGAAACGGGAGCCAATAATGCAGTTACATCAGTAGTGTTTGATTATAGAGGTTTTGATACACTTGGCGAGGCCACGATTCTATTTACTGCTGTTGCGGCTGTTATAATGGTTTTTAGGAGGCTGAAGAAATGAGCGGCATGTCCAAGATAGTCAAAACCATTTCCGGCATTGCTTTCCCATTCATTACGATATATGGTTTATACGTCATTGCCCATGGACATCTTACACCTGGCGGTGGTTTCCAAGGAGGAGCCATAGTCGCATCTGGCTGTGCAATGGTACTAGTTTCTTATGGGTCTATATGGATAATGGATAGAGTGAAAGAAAAAAACCTATCAATTCTCGAAAGCCTTGGAGCCATCTGTTTTATTCTTCTTGCAATACTGGGACTCGGCTTTGGGACAGTGTTTTTTAATAATTTTTTAGTTGGTACAAATTCCCTATTTGGAGTGGTTCCAGCTGCTGGATCAGGTCTTGCAGATATCAACACCGGAGGCGTAATTCCACTGATGAATTTTGCCGTAGGACTTAAGGTAATCGCAGGTTTGTTTGGCATCGTTTTGGTCATGGCTTATGCAAGTAGAACAAAGGAGGAAAAGAAATGATTTTTAATATTCCTTTTATTGCAGTTGCTGCCTTGATTCTGATAGGGTTATATGCAGTTATTTTTAAGAGAAATCTGATTAAAATGGTCATTGGTATCACCCTTATTGAAAGCGGAGTTAACCTGTTTCTAATCACATTAGGTTATAGAGAAGGAAGTATTGCTCCAATTTATACAAGTTCACCTGGGGGAATTATGGCATTACCCGTCCCTCAAGCACTGACTCTTACCAGCATTGTTATAGGTGTCGCCGTCCTAGCACTGATGTTGTCTCTGGTAATTCACATCTATAGACATTATGGAACGTTGGATGTTAGAAAAATGGGGGGGCCGGAAGAATGAATGTAGCCGATCTCATTGACCTACTTTTACAGCATTCTCCAGCATTAATCGTTGCCGTTCCTTTACTAGGCGCGTTTATCACACCCTTGATTAGTCGGCTTAATGACAAAGTAAGAAATATTTTTGTTATACTAACTCTTGGTTTAACTGCTTCACTTGTATTTCTGCTCGCATCCGATGTTTTTACCGGAAACATTCATACCTACATTTTTGGTTCGCAAGATCTGGCACTTCCAGTTGTGAGAATTCTATTTGAAGTAGATGCAATGAGTGCTTTCATGGCCATAATAAGCGTAATACTGTCACTGGTTGCAGTAATCTATTCATGGTCTTTTATGAAGGAAAATACTGGACTTGATAAGTATTACACCCTGATTCTCTTGATGACTGCGGGAATGCTTGGTATGGAACTTACTGGAGACTTGTTTAATTTCTTTGTATTCCTTGAGATAACATCCATTTCTTCAGCTGCACTAGTAGCATTTTGGACTAACAAGGCAAAATCAGTTGAGGCAGGATTCAAATATATAGTGATAAGTACCATAGGTGCACTATTTATCCTATTTTCAGTAGCAATGTTCTATGGGCAATATAACGCCCTTAACATGGCAATGATTGCAAGTGCAATACAATATACATTCCTGGATAAAATCGCACTTGTTTTATTGATTGCTGCACTTGCTATGAAAGCCGGTGTAGTACCCATGCATATGTGGCTCCCAGATGCTTATGGAAAAGCACCTTCATCAGTAACCCTCATACTTGTAGGTACAACTCAGGCAAGCCTATATGGTGTTTTTAGGGTGTGCTTCACAATCTATGGTGGAGCCATAAATCTAAGCTCCATATCTGTTGGCTGGATCTTGGTAATACTGGGAATCATCACAATGTTACTTGGAGTTGCCATGGCAATAATACAAACTGATTTCAAACGACTTATAGCCTTTGGCGCAGTAGCAGAAATAGGTTACATGCTCCTTGGTATAGGTACCGGGCTTGTCGTCATGCTAAACCCTGAAATGACGGCTACCGGACTAGCTGCAATGAAGGGAGGTATTTTCCACATAATGAACGATGCATTGGATGTTGGACTACTGTTCCTCGTCGCAGGAGCAATATATTATGCGACTAAAGAAACCTCCCTAAATAAGCTGGGTGGATTGGCAAGGAATATGAAATATACTACCGTATTTTTCATAATAGGACTTCTTGCCGTATCTGGCATGCCCCCCATGAATGGATTTGCATCCAAACTACTCATTTACGAATCAACATACCAACTTAATCCAATACTATCAATAATCGCTATTCTGTCAAGCATAATGCTCCTAGCAGTATTTGTAAAAGTATTTCACTCCGCATTCTTAGGCCCGGCGTTGCCAAAGTTTGAAAATGTAAAGGAAGTACCAAAAAGTATGCTAATTGCTATGGGAGCCATTGCGACCATCATAATAATCTTTGGTCTTTTCCCTGAACTTATAATAAATAACATCGTAGAGCCTGCGGCCAATGCCCTTGTTAACTATGGCGGTTATGTAAGAGAAGTAATTCCCTCATTTACAGGAGGTGTCTGATTATGTTCGCACTAGAACCATTATTAGAAACATTCCAAACAGGAAGTGGTTTTTGGAATCCGATTATATGGGTTGTTGCAATAATAGTTGCATTTCTCATAGCGGTCATACTCAGAGGTTTCGGTAACAAAGAATACAAGAAAAAAACTGGACAGACCCAATCGTTCCTATCTGGAAATCCAGAATATGAAAAAGAACAAATGCACATAAAAAGCAGTAACATCTACTGGGGTTTCACAGAATCGCTGAAATGGGTTTTCGACTCGCTAAAGAAAATGCATACTGGAAACGTTAGCGACTATGCCTTATGGTTTGTCATAGTAATGGCAATTCTTTTCATAGTTTTGATTATGGGCGAAAACCTTGTGGGGGCGATATAAATGGATTTTATACAGATATCCCAGACAGCAATAATGGTAATAATTGGTACAATCGCACTTGCCTTATTTGGCATCTTCTTTGGATTGGTATACAAAGGTATTGATCGGAAACTAGCTGCTCATATGCAGGGCAGAATAGGACCACCAGTACGACAACCTTTCAGAGATGTTGTAAAATTATTTACAAAGGAAAACATCGTTCCTGAAAATGCCATTCCTTGGATTTTTAACCTAGCTCCGCTAGTGGGACTTGTTGCAACGATATCAATACTACTCTATTTACCACTAGGTGGATTTCAACCTCTGTTTCCTGGAAAGGGCGATCTTATTTTAATTCTGTATCTACTAATCATTCCGTCTCTAGCGATGGTAATAGGTGGTTTCTCATCTGGCTCACCTTATGCAACGGTTGGTGCCCAGAGAGAAATGGCAACAATGATCGCCTATGAATTCCCACTAGCAATCATAATAATAACCATTGCGTGGAGGTTAAGTATGCAAGGTGTCACCAATGTATTTGCATTATCATCCATTGCAGCAACACCCGTATGGAATATAGCAGGCCCTCTGGGATTTATCGGTTTTATAATACTACTCCTTGTACTTGTAATCATCACTCCTGCTGAACTTTCCAAGATACCTTTTGATTCACCAGAGGCAGAGACGGAAATAGCAGGTGGACTGCTCACCGAATACTCTGGGAGAAATCTTGCCATGTTCTATTTAACCGATGGTGTAAAAACAGTAGTTATGGCATCGCTAATAGTTGCCCTGTTCTTCCCATACAACCTTTCACCACTGTTCGGTTTAGAAAGTTATCCTGCATTTGCCATCGACATTGCATTCTATCTAGCGAAAGTATTTCTTGTGATCTTGTTATCTGTCACGTTAATACGAGTTGCAATCGCGCGTCTTAAAATAGATCAGATTGTCTACACCTACTGGGTACCGCTAACCCTGCTCAGTCTTGTTGGATTGATATGTATAATGTGGGATCAGACAATAATGGCAAATTTTGGCTTGCAACCAGTATTTGAAATGCTAGGGATAGTATAGGGAAATCTCAACTACCTCAGCGTTTTATACCTAGCATCATAACAATCTTAAAGTAGTTCATTATTCAATAGAAACAGGTCAAAAGATGGAGAGGGAAAAACACCAAGAGGGCACTATTGCATCACTTTTCATTATCATTCCAACAGCATTCATAATAATTGGACTATTGTTTTTTCCATTCCCGATAAATGAAGAAATGAAAGCATTATTACCCATACCCCTCTTTGCTGGTTTAATTTTTCTTGGACTGGGTTCTCTTCTAAAAAAAGAAGGAATGACAAACAAACTAAAAATAGCAGGATGGGGAGTTTTTGCATTTTACTGGTCAACACAACCAAACACTCTGTATTTTGGAGAGGGAGAGGATTTTGTCAACGCATTTCTCTGTATTGCCGGAGTTTATGTCCTTTTTTATCTTGCTTATCACGAATGGCTATCAATGAGACGGAAAGAAAGCATCGGATGTTTGAATTGGATAGCTGGTGCATCGGCTATTGCCGGATTTATTTATTTTATTATAGAACTTACCCCTTTGGCATCATGGCTTATTGAAACAGTCACAGTTCAAAGTGGCTGGCTTCTAAATATATTCATAGGTAATGTAAGTGTTCAAGGAACGGGCATCTATTATGAAGGTTCACGTACCGTCAATATAATATTTGCCTGTACTGCTGTGCAATCCATGGTTATTTTCATTGGTATGATACTTCCCTTATCAAAGGTTACTTTAAAGAGGAAGATGTATGGTCTATTCATTACAGTAGTTCCAATATATTTTCTAAATCTCATAAGAAATGCCCTTATCGTCTATCTAGTGAAAGATGATCCGGACCTTTTTTTTATGGCACACAATATAATAGGAAAAGGTGGAAGCCTACTTGCATTAGTAATACTGTTATTCATTGTTATCAAGATTGTACCAGAGGTTTTTGACGAGATAATAGATTTAACGGATCTTCCTAAGAGAAATGGACCTTTGGAACGCTTTATTAAAAAAACTGTTTGGAGAAAAAAGTAACATGAAGATCGCACGGGGTTCTATATCATGGATTTTAACTACTTTTATTCTGGGCTGCTTTTTTTTGATTTTATCCGTTAGTCTAACAGCAAATATCCGTAGTACTTTATTGTTTGTCTCATCTTTCTTACTTTTATTAACAGGTTTTTTCCTTCTTTTCTTCAGAGATCCTGAAAGGAATATTGGAAAAGGAATCGTTGCTAGTGCAGATGGCAAAATAAGAGAAATCAGCAGTATTGAAGACGAGGATATTGGAGAATGTATGAATATATCTACATTTATGAACGTATATAACGTCCATGTCAACCGTATGCCACTGGATGGGACCATAAAAAATATTGTTCATCTACCCGGTGCTCATCTTCCGGCATTCAAAAAGGAATCAGAAAGAAATGAACGAGTAATAGTGACAATCGATACAGAGATTGGAATAGTAAAGGTTATACAAATTGCAGGAACTCTGGCACGCCGTATCGTACCATATGTCAAGAAGGGAGATAAGCTAAAAAAGGGAGAAAAAATTGGGATAATACGACTTGGTTCCCGCGTAGATATCTATATACCTTCTAAGAAAATAAAGACCGTGCATGTCAAAATAGGGGACATGATCAAGGCAGGAGTGGACACAATTGCAGAAATCAATGATTAAACTGTTATCGCTTGCTGACATCGTCAGTTTAACTAATGCAGGTTTTGGTTTTCTAGCTATAATTATGGCGTCTTTAGGTGAGATGTGGTTTTCTTTTTCATTTATTCTTATAGCATTATTGGCAGATGGTTTAGATGGAATAGTAGCCAGAAAAACTGGGCATAGTAAACTTGGAGATTATATGGAAGCAATGGCCGACATGATTTCACTTGGTATCGCTCCTTCGGTTTTTGTTTACGCCATATACCATGATGCAGTTTCGTGGTGTATTTATTACCACAGTTACCTCTTCATTACCCTTATCGTGTTTTTTTCGTTAAGTATCATACGATTGGCCTCTTTTCACATAATGAAAGATAATAAATTCTTTGTTGGCCTGCCTGCTTCGATGAGTGCCATAATAATAATTACACTGGCATTTTTTGAGATTGAATTCGCATACATCTTGCCAGTCATCATTATCATCTCACTTGCAATGATCTCAAATGTACATTTTCCAAAACCAGGGTTTAAAATTGATGCCATAGCAGCCATATTAATTATTTTGACTTTGATTTTTGGAAAATATTATTACGGAACACCACTCTACTTGATTTTAGGGGGAAATTATTATGGAATTGCTCCTCTGCTCCTCATTACGGCGCTTGTAACATACACTATACTTGGACCTTTCTATCTGTTGAAAAGTAAATAATGTATAAAAATATGGTCGCATTTCATGCTGTAATTTTAAAGGAAAAACAATAACAACATTTCTAAACAAAAAACGCATTACATATTACCTATATGGATGATATACCAAAGATCGGCATCACGGGTATGCCCAATGTCGGAAAAACGCAAACGCTAGTAAAGGTCATGGAGTTCCTTCAAGGCAGCGGGTATACAGTAGAAGGAATGGTAACAGAGCCAATCTTAGAAAAGGAAAAACGCGTTGGTTTTTACATTAGGGACTGGCAGACTGATGAAAAGGAGGTTTTTGCCCATGTTGATTTTGACTCTAAAGATAAAGTTGGAGACTATGGTGTAGATTTAAGTATCCTGGAAAAGATTGGTGTGTCTGCCATAGAAAAAGCAATTGCCGACGATGATGTCGATATCATTATAATCGATGAAATCGGAAAAATGGAAATGCTCTCGGAGCGTTTTTGTGAAGTGGTTATCGAAGCGTTGGATTCTGATAAACCCATAATGGTTACCCTACATAAAAAATCAAGAACACCTCTTTTGCAGGATGTTAGAAGACGTGACGATATAAGGATTCTGGAGGTCACTCCAGTTAATAGAAATCTACTTCCCTACAAACTTGAAAAGATAATGAAAGAGAAACTACCACCCTTGTTTTGATTATGAGCGATATCCAAAACGTTGAATGTATAACTGAAGGGAAAACCGAAATTCTCGTTTTTAAAGATAATCTCACCAAAAAAGGACCTGGTTCAAAAAATAAAGTGCCTTTTTATAATCCCACTATGGAACTAAACAGAGATTTGTCCATCCTGGTAAATCAGTGGCTTGTGAATAACAATGAGAAATCCATGCATATCTTGGATGGTCTTGCAGCATCTGGAATACGTGGGATTAGACTGGCAAATGAACTTAAGGGAGATTTTGATGTTACTATTAATGACTGGTCCGAAGATGCCTATGCTTTGATCAAAAAGAACTTGGAACGGTGTGGACTAAAGAATGTAGTTGCATCAAATAGAAATCTAAATACTTTACTTTCTGAAGAAAGATTTCACTATATAGATGTTGACCCATTTGGTTCTCCGGTCTATTTTATCGACTCAGCCATAAGAGGCATCTATAACAATGGGATTATAGCATGTACTGCTACTGATACTGCAACACTATGTGGCGTTTACCCAAAGGTCTGTTTAAGAAGATACGGTGTTCGATCGTTTCATTCTCCCATTATGCATGAAATTGGGCTGAGAATACTTCTTGGTTTTATCTGCAGAGAAGCAGCAAAATATGATAAGGGTATTGAACCACTGGTTTGCTATTCCACTGACCACTATTTCAGAGCCTACATTCAAGTAAAAAATGGCATAAGTTATGCTAATGAATCTGTTGATAATCTGAAAAGTATTAACTCAAAAGAACTATTTTTTTCCAGTAAGCAAATAACCGAAATTGGACCGTTGTGGCTCGGAAAAATTCAGAATAAAAATATGATAGAAGAGTTAAGAACAATTCTTTCTGGAAAACAACTTAATACAAAAAATGTTCTATGGAAATTTTTGGATTTATTAGAAGAGGAAGCCGATGCCCCCGCTTTCTTTTATACCACTGATGATCTTGCTTCTTTATTAAAAATATCTCCACCTAAAATGAAACATATATTTGAAAAACTAAAAGAAAAGGGATATGATGCTGCTAGAACACATTTTAGTCCTACTGGTTTTAAAACCAATGCGTCAAGGGATGAAATTGAAGTAATTTTTAAACAGATCAAATAGGTTAAGGAAAAAGCAGATCAAAAATCAGGGGAAAATGTCAAAAACAGTTCAAAGTATATGGAAATCAATAAAAAATGGGGGCTATACAACTACCAGTCAAGAACTGAAAATAGAATCTTTGACAATGGAATGTGAATATATGGGAGAAAAGCTAAGAATTGGAGTATTAGCATCAGGATCGGGGACGGATCTACAAAGCATAATTGATGCATCTGAAAAAGACATAATTGATGCAGACGTTGTTGTAGTAGTAAGTGATAACAAAGATGCTTTCGCACTTAAAAGAGCGGAAAAGCATGGCATAAAAGCATTTTTTGTTGATCCGAAGGGGAAAAACAGGACAGATCATGAAAAAAAAGTTAATGCAATCCTGGAAGATAACAATGTAGATCTTGTTGTCGGTGCAGGTTATATGAAAATACTCTCTCCCTCCTTTGTCAAGAAATGGTACGGAAAACTCATCAATATTCACCCTGCATTACTTCCTTCATTCAAAGGAGCAAACGGCCAAAAAGATGCTTTTGAATATGGTGTCAAAATATCTGGTTGCACAACTCATTTTATGGACGAAGACATGGACCATGGCCCAATTATCCTTCAGGCAGCTGTAAAAGTCCTCCCCAGCGATGATCGAGATAAACTTGCAGCACGTATCCTTGAAGTTGAACACCAAATACTACCAAGAACCATCCAACTTTTTGCAGAGGGAAGACTTAAAATTAATGATAGGAAAGTAAAAATCCTCAAAGGAGATTCATGGAAAGAGAAATACAAGACGATACCCGACGTTCTTTATCCTGAGGGTTATTAACTGTTGTAAATATGGACTTTGAAGAGACATTAGATTGGCTTTATGGTTTTCAGAAATTTGGCATTAAACTTGGATTAGAACGAATAAATCATATTGCTAAAGAACTTGGAGATCCCCAGAAAAAATACAAATTGATTCATGTGGGCGGCACAAATGGAAAAGGATCCGTTTGTAAATTCCTGGAATCCGTGCTTTCCAGCAGTGGATACAATGTTGGCGTTTATACTTCCCCACATCTACAGCATATTTCAGAGCGTATAGTGGTAGGCAACAACAGAATAACAGACGATGAGTTGATCTTACTTGTAAACAAAATCAAACCCATTGTCAATGACATGTTAGAAAAGGAGAATGTGCCTACTTTTTTTGAGGTTTTTACTGCACTTGCCTTTCAATATTTTAGTGATAAAAATGTTGATTTTGCAGTTGTAGAAGTAGGCCTTGGAGGACGCTATGATGCTACAAATATCGTTGATCCCGCGATTTCGATTATAACCAATGTTTCTCTAGAACACCAAAATATTCTTGGAAAAAATATTGAGGATATAGCATTTGAGAAGGCAGGAATTATAAAAAACAATGTGCCAGTAATTACTGCTTCAAAGGATTCCGCTCTTAAAATTATTGAAGAGATAGCAAAGGAAAAAAATGCACCTATAAGCGCAATAGACAAAAAAAATTGGAAAAGACTAAACAGTCGCATAGATGACCAGGAATTTTTAATCAAGGGTTTTTCGAAAGATTACTCTGTTAGAACATCTATGATGGGAAGACACCAGGGCGAAAATATCGCTTTAGCTTTAGCTGCAATAGAAAAACTTCAAATGAACAGTACTTACATCACAGACACAAGCATTATCGAAGGTATTGAAAAAACTGTTAATCCCGGGAGAATGGAAATAGTAAGTTATGAGCCACTTGTTTTGATGGATGGAGCACATAATAAGGCGGGCATGCAAACACTGGTAGACACATTAAAAAATGATTTTGAATATGATAGATTAATCGTTGTTCTAGGGATTCTCTCCGATAAAGATGTAAGATCAATGCTGTCGATGATTATTCCACTTACGGCTTTTTTTGTTACAACAAAATCCAATAATACACGGGCTTGTGATCCTAGTGAACTTAAGAAAATGATAGGAAAATTGGGTTATAGAAATGAAGTTGTCGTAAAAGAGCACATCCTGGATGCATTAGAATACTCAAAATCAATTGCAAAAAAGGATGATCTCATATGTGTAACAGGCTCTCTTTTTACAGTTGGGGAGGCTAGAGACCACCTTTCAACTAAATAATTTATTTATACGGAAGCGACGTTATTCATTCTTATGACAGATCACAACCCAACATTTGTAGAAATTAAAACGGTACAAGATGCGGAAAAGGAAATACAAAAAATAGGTAGTGACCCGCAAAGTATCGCCATTATGGCGCCAAAAGCTGTTTCTAAAAATATTAAACTTGAAAATGTAATACTTCAAGACGCGATTATCGTTAAGCAGGATATGCTATCGGTTGGTGGAGAGGTAGCTGTACCAAGAAATACGTTTGAATTACATGATAAAACAGGTGACCTATTAATAATGGGAAATCTAAAGCAATTACACGATCTTGTCGAGAAACTAGATAGGCATTATCCGAGATTGAAAAATATTGCAAAGGAACTGGCAATGCTATTAAAGGATGTCAAATGAGCATGTTGAAGATCGGTAAGAAAACATTTGATCTAGATAAACGAACCTTGATTATGGGTATTTTGAATGTTACACCCGATTCGTTTTCAGATGGTGGGAAGCATTTCTCTACAGATGATGCTGTGAAACATGCATTATTAATGGAAAAAGAGGGTGCAGACATCATTGATATTGGTGGAGAATCTACACGACCCAGTGCAAAAACAATTTCTTTGGATGAGGAGATGAATCGTACGATACCTGTAATAGAACAGCTCATAGAGGAAATCAGCATCCCCATTTCTATTGATACCTATAAATCTGACATAGCAAGGAGGGCATTGGATTTGGGTGTGGGGATGGTCAATGATATCAGTGCCCTCAAAGCAGATAAAAATCTAGCAAGTGTTGTCGCTGAATATAAAGTTCCCATCTGTCTTATGCATATGAAGGGTAATCCAAGGAATATGCAGATTAATCCAACATACGACGATGTTGTAAAAGAGATATGTGATTTTTTGAAAGAGAGAGCAGAGTTTGCCCTTTTTTGTGATATAAAAAAGGAAAATATCATTATTGATCCGGGCATCGGTTTTGGAAAGCGAACAGGAAGAGGTGTTGAGGATAACTGTGAGATTTTACGTCGTCTTTCTGAGTTTAAAAATCTTGGTTTTCCCGTTATGATTGGCGCTTCCAGGAAAAAATTTATTGGAAATGTTTGTGGAGGTGATGGCCCTCTGCCGGTTTCAGATAGATTAGAAGGAAGTCTTGCAGCAGCCTGTCTCGCTGTTATTAATGGCGCCAATATTGTTCGTGTTCACGATGTAAAGGAAACCCGCAGATGTGTTGATCTAGTTGACTGCATCATTAGATAAATCAAAATGGGTGATGTATTGATCATCCAAAACTACTAATTTTATAAGATAGTAAATAATATGGAACTTTAACTCGAGGGA
>Ga0307419_10001170_pt1 | contig 13615 bp, 12 predicted proteins | sample SalMarWE160230MG_2_FD_202512 | JGI IMG/M metagenome (GOLD analysis project Ga0307419, IMG submission 202512) | Salt marsh sediment microbial communities from the Plum Island Ecosystem LTER, Massachusetts, United States - WE1602-30 | ecosystem: Environmental > Aquatic > Marine > Intertidal zone... | reverse complement strand
TATCTCAATACTCTGGATATCGGAAGGAAGAAGCCTGGCAAGAAACTCACTGTCGCGTTGTCTTCCATCCACCTGGATTATAAAATTACTGCTGCCGTTAAGAGTGATATTGTTCTGGAAATCGACAGTTACCTGGGGTATTTTCTTGAGGAGGTCATACCCATTGCTTGTCGATTTAGTTACGGCTTCCGGGATGTTATATACAGTGCGGTCAACCATTTCCTTACCCTTAAGACGTTCACCGACTACCATTACCTCGTTCAGGGCCGTTGTTATTTCTGCCAGGTATATGGTGTCAACAACAATTTCTTTATCTCCCTCACTTATGGTAACTGCCTTCCCTGCAGGTCTGTACCCTACAAAGCTTGCCCTGACAAAATAATTCCCCGGTTTTATCCCTTCGAGAAGGTAACCCCCGTCAGTAAGGGATATGACTCCCGTAATCATTGCTGAATCAGGTATCTGAAGCAGGGCAACAGAAGCAAACTGCACGGGTGTTTTATCCTGTTCGTAGTAAACAAATCCCTTGATGTTCTGTGCCTGGATGGCTACAGAGGCAGATAGCAGTAATATGACAAAAAATATTCTTATTCTCTTCATGGCTTAATATTCTGCATTACTCTAGTGCTGTTATCTTTGTTTCTCCATTGATATCCATGGGCATCTGCATGCTGAATCCGGGTCCGCTTATCCCCAGGGTTCCCGATATGCGTGTTTTGGCATTATCTTCAACCAGTAAGCCGGTATTCGTATCTATCATCATTTCTGATTTGCTTAACCCGGAAAGATTATCATAAGTGACTGTTGCACCGGCTGACTGTATGGAAGGTGCATTCTCTGCTGCCCTGATGCTTGATTCAACAGTTATTCTGGCATTATTGCCGGTCAATCCGTTCAGGCGATAGGCAGTGATTATGGAAAGGAGCATTCCGCCTGAATTTATCTGTTCGGGAATCTCCCATTTATCACCAACAGAGACCTGTTTGCCCGGGAGGTGTCTTGTGAAACCGCCGATCATAGTCTTCAGCGTGTTGTCGCTCACCGTACCGGCTATCTGGGTTTTCAAGGCAGAGGCCACCGGTTCTGCCAGGGTAATGGATGCAGTATCCTTCAGAATAATGTCAGAAAGCATCTTACCGTTTACTATCTCGACAGGTTTACCGGTAAAATCAATTTTCACAAAAAGAGCATTCTTACTCAACCTGTTCATTATGCATGACATAATATCGGACGTCTCTGATGATGTCATATCACCTTCAACTGCTGAATTGATACTTGAGAGTTTACCCATAGTATTGGTATTCGTAATAATAGTATCAAAATGTACCTCGGTTACCATAAAATCCGGAGTCTGATCAAGCATTTTCACTGAAAACGTATATTCTACTTTCGTTTCCACGGTCTGCTGGTTTCCGTTTACCGTTTGAGTAACTGTTTGTTCGGAAACAGATTTTAAACGGTATAGTTTATTCTTCTCCAGGTTCATCCTGAGGCTGGCACTTTCCTGTGCCACTACCGGAATAATGAACAGGACTGCAATTACTGATAATAAAATTTTCTTCATTGGTTTGGTCTTAAAAATTAAGTGCAAAATTACAACAGATATGGTTATTATATAAAATTATTCGGCGAATAGTGGAATATTACCGGTAAAATAATAATTACAGGTCAATATCCGCCGAACTTTAAAATCAAAACGATGAAATACTCTCATCCAGAATCTCTTTTTCAATAAGCGATTGTCTGGAACGATTTACATTAGAAGAGGATACCGTTATACCATTGTACCTTCTTTGATCGCATGATTGATGATTTAGGATTTAGGATTATCAGCTGCAGGTTTCTTAATACCGAACCAGGCATAGGCGGCTCCTACAAGGATACCCAGCCATGATTTTCCGATCTCATTCAGCGTACCGGAAACATCCGGACACCTTATCACACCTACATAAAAAGAACTTAAACCTATCAGGAGCCAGATTATAATGTATATCCACACTACCGTCTGCATTAGCCTTTTCCCGTAATCATCTGAGAGAACCTTCACCTGTGAAAGTGGTGTTGAACCACTGTCGGCCAGCGCAAGATTACCGATTACTACACCCGCAACAAGCCCGTTAAGCAGGTTGACAATCCATACTATATTAGCACCCGGGTTGTAACTTCCTGCTTCCGGATCCCATTTCAACACCGAAAGAATTATATCTCCCAGAGTAAAAAAATAAATAAGGAGTAACAGACATGCAATTACTCCTAATAAGATCTCCTTCGACTTTTTATTCATGATATATCTCCTCCCCTGTTTCGATTAAAACAAATTCCGTAAATATATCCGGGAAAATCCAAAAAATGGAATTATAAATAAATCCCGGGACTCTGAACATGTCTGATATATGCTTCAGCATAATCGCAACGAAATTCCATTCCGCGAAATATTTCCATTTCCCCATGACTATCCTGGTAGGTTTCTTCAATTTCCTGACTTATATGTGCAAAACAGGCCTTATGTTTCTGCTCCACCACACTTGTAATATCAATATAATCTGTTGGTGAGAAATTCTGGGATTGCACTCCGCTCATAACTTCACCATAATAAAGGGCAGATTTACGTCCCAGTCTCAGCCATGCATCGTATACTAAAACTGAACAAATACGATGATCCCTGTGAGTATCAATAGGCCAGTGCGTGATTATGATATCCGGGGCTTCTCTTTTGATGAAATCAACAATCTGTGAATATCTCTCCCTGGTTATCTCGCAATTTCCATCGATCTGTCCAAGGAACTCAGGACGAACCTTTAAAATATCACAGGCTGTCAGTGCTTCGGCAGTACGTATCTTTGCAGATTCTTCATATGATTTACCTTCAATACCTGCTTCTCCCCGTGTCAGATACGCTGAAACAACCTCATGGCCTGAATCTGAACAGAGAGCCATTGCTCCGCCACACATTGTCTCCGGATCATCAGGATGAGCCCCTACAACCACTATTTTCATTTTCTCGTCCAATGAGGATGCAGTATTTTGCCCAAAAGCGCTTGTACCTGTTAATCCAACTGTGGCTCCAAGGGTTACAGGTACAGTGTTTGCCAGAAATTGCCTTCGTGTATGCTTTGCCATGGTATCTTGTTTTAGAAATGTGTTATAAATATAATTTTAAATGACCAATAATCAGCTATTATCCCGTGAGATGGATTGCGGATTTGGAGGAACGAAGTGACGACATCCCGCAGGGCGGGAGCAGATTTAAATAATTTGGAATACGAACCGAGCAAAGCGAGCCCGGCGAAGACAAATCCCGACTTTCGCTTTAGCGGAATGTCGGGACGTCACCCTTCAAATTTATAATCCATTAACTTATCTGTAAAGAACAATGAATTACTCCTGGCTGTTTGAATTATTAGCTGTCTTTTTCTTTCTTTCCAATGGAATTATTCCTGCCATTTCTCCAATAATATTTACCAATTCGGTTCCTGTTGGAATAACGATTTTAGCATTATCCCCGAGTGATGCTTCAAGAGCCTCCAGCTTACGTAATAATTGAGCATTACCTACAAAATATTTATCTGCCGCCTCATTTACCAGTTTAATGGCTTCAGCTTCTCCTTCAGCATGCAATATTTTAGCCCGTTTAAAACCTTCTGCTTCTTTTATTTTTCCCCTCTTTATCCCATCGGCAACTGTTTCGGCAGCAGTAGCCGAATCTATTGCGGCAATTTTTTCATTTTCAGCTTTTACCACTTTATTCATGGTTTCCTGAACATCCGTAGGGGGGTCAATTTGTTTTAATTCGGTACGGATAATTTCAATTCCCCAACCTTTAGTTTCTTTATCAAGGGTTTCAAGAAGCTCTGTGTTAATTTTCCCCCGTTCGCTGTTGGCAGATTTTAAAGTAAGTGTGCCGATTATATTACGAAGTGTAGTGCGGGCAAGATTAACAATCTGCCATTTATAGTTATTAACATCATACGTTGATCCTTTTACGCTCCCTTCATCTGATTTTACCCTGAAATAAACCTGAGCATCGACACTGGCATTCAGATTATCGTTAGTGATTATTTCCTGTGGTTCGGCATCTACCATCTGTTCGGTTACATTTATCACAAATATTCTATCGATGATTGGAATAATCCAGTGAAATCCGGGATTGGCAAAATTATGGTACTTTCCAAGCCTCTCAATTAAACCTCGTTCAGTCGGACGTACAATTCTTATTCCTGCAAGAAATATCAATACTACAGGAATTACTACATACAAATAGTTCATTTTAATTTCCTTTCTTTTTATAAGTTTATAAATAATGATGTTTTAAAATAAAAACAACGAGCTCGTAAGCCTGGTTGTGTTAAGAATATAATGATTTAACCTGTTTAAATGATTTTTAATAATATTATAACCCCGGATAGCTTATTTCTTATAAAGATAACAATAATTATCTGAAAGTCAATAAGTATTGAAAGACCGGCTACCACTTTGCCCTCCTGCGTTGTCGCGCGAAGTCCGAAGGTCTATTGTTTATCAGGATTGGGGATAATACATGTAAATTCAAAATCTTCGCCGAAGGGATTCCTGAACTGATGCTTCTCATTTGGTTTCACGAAAAGACTCTGGCCCTTTTTTACCTCTTGCTCATTTCCGTTTTCATCCACGGCAATTCCCCTGTTACTCTCAATTTTGATGACATGTTCATAGTTGTGCTGATGAAAAGGCGTATTACCGCCCGGAGCAATAATAAAATGCCTCATAAAAATATTTTCTGATTCGTCACCGGGACCTATGAGCATTTTCATTTTCACATTCTTCGCTCCTTCCATTTTTACTTCAGCGGCGAATATTTCTTCATTGTTGTTAATTTTCATGATAATTTGAAATTTGTTGTAAGTCAAATTTATAAAAAGAAAAGAATATTGTCTCAGTCCGGAGGGTTGTTTATTATGATAATGAATCAATTGCTTTTTTTATGACAACCGCGGAACGTTTAAGCAACACTGTCTCTTCAGGATCAAGAGGGCTGGAAATGATCTTTTCTATACCGCCATCGGAGACCACACATGGAACGCTGAGGCAGACATCTTTTAATCCAAACTCACCGTTTAGCATGACAGAAACACTAAGCACGCTGTTTTGTTTCCGGAGTATTGAAGCAGTGATCTTTAAGAGTGACATCCCCACTGCAAAATGGGTAGAACCTTTCGCATTTATTATCTGGTATGCAGCTTCACGCACCTGTTGTTCAATCTTGCTGCGTTCTGCTTTCCAGTTGGAACATTTGTTACAAATAGGGCAGTAATCAATAATCTTTATACCTGCCACATTAGTCATTGACCATGCGGCGAATTCACTGTCGCCATGTTCCCCAAGGACATAGGCATGTACATTATGTACGTCGACACCACAATGATTACCAATCAGATAACGTAACCTGGCACTATCGAGAACAGTGCCTGATCCTATTATCCTGTTTCTTTCCCACCCCGATCGCTTAAGAGCAACATAGGTAAGAACATCGACAGGATTTGTAACAATAAGCATCACTCCCTGACATCCCTGATGTGAAATATTCTCAGCAATACCTCCAACAATCTCAGCATTCTTATGCAGAAGCTGTAGTCTTGTTTCCCCGGGACGCTGTGCCGATCCTGCTGTTATCACAACAAGCTGTGCATCAGCATAATCATCTTCTGTCCCTGCTTCTATATTAACCGTCGGGAAAAACGGCAGGCCATGAACCAGGTCGAGAATCTGTCCGCGTGCGAGCTCTTCATTTCTGTCAATAAGGAAAATCTCATCGGCCAGACCGCTCTGTGCAAGAGCATAACAATAGGTAGCACCTACCGACCCTGCTCCTACCACAACAACTTTACGTCTCTGACTTGTAATTTTATCGTTTTTCATCTCCCAAATATACTATAATCATGGAAAGGGCGATTAAATAAAGTTTTATAAATATATATAATTAATTGAATATTAATGCTATAATGCGATCGCCATCCTTCAACATGTAAGATGAAGAATAAAGTTGGTTTTTAATTTCCATGATGTAATTCTTTAAAGATACTACTACTTATCGTTGAACAACCCTGTTGTCAGGTATTTTTCACCCCTGTCGGGGAAGATAATCACTATCACTCCTGACTCAATTTTTTCAGCAATCTTTATTGCAGCATGCATGGCAGCTCCGCTGCTCATCCCGACAAAGATCCCCTCTTCCCTTACGATCTGGCTTGCCATTCCAAATGCGGCTTCTGTTTCAACCATAATTGTTTCATCAATTGCCGAAGGATCATATATTGACGGCACTATCGCCTCTTCCATGTTTTTCAATCCCTGTATGTAATGGCCCTTTACCGGGTGGGCACAGACAATTTTTATCCCGGGATTGTTTTCCCTGAGGGCCTTCCCAACTCCCATAATAGTGCCTGAAGTCCCTATTGCAGAGACAAAATAGTCAACCTTCCCGTTTGTCTGTTTCCAGATCTCCTCACCTGTAGTTTTATAGTGTGCAATCTTGTTATATTTATTTGAGAACTGATCCGGCATAAAATATTTTTCCGGATTTGCTGCAATGAGCTCTCTTGCTTTATTTATTGCACCATCAGTTCCCAGTTCAGCATCGGTTAAGGTGACTTTTGCACCGAAAGAACTGATCATTTTTATTCTCTCGGCAGATACTGCGCTGCTCATAACAATCTCAACATCATACCCTTTCACCACTCCTATCATTGCCAATCCTATTCCTGTGTTTCCCGATGTCGGTTCAATTATTGTTTTTCCTTTTATCAGGGAACCCTCCGCTTCAGCCTGCTCAATCATCTTCAAGGCTATCCTGTCCTTTATGCTTCCTGTCGGATTATTACCTTCAATCTTGGCGTAAATTGTAACATTTCTATTTGGATTCAGCTTGTTAATTCTCACCATAGCGGTATTCCCGATGGTTTGAAGGATGTTTTCGTAAATCATGGTATGTACTAATTATAATATTTATCAACGGCAAAGATATATTATTGGGGAAATATTGACGGTTTTTCTTTCCGGGGGAAAATTAACCACGGTAAAAAATTTATCTCTCTACTCTTCAAAAATATAATGCCGCATCAGAATTTCAAATAATCTCCCTTCAAATGCAATATCTATTTCTTCAAGGCTTTTTAATCCAAAAATAAGAGCTATGGCCATGGGATCACATCTGTATTCAGTATGACCCTCATAAAATCCATATCTCATAATGTAATATGGATTCATCTCGCTGAAATCCAGGTTGGTGAGCTTTCTTTTCAGCATTGCTTTATCCTCACCATTCAGGTATGAATATTTAGAATCAATGTAATTATTCTCCTTAGCAGTCAACTCTCTGTCAATATGGATATTATACCTGCCCTGCACCTCATCAAAGAATATTGAGATCTGCCATCCTTTGCTTCCGCTTGCCGAAAAATTCAGTACATTATCATTGTAATAAATACATTTTATATTATCATAAAACCGTGCCCAGTTTCCAAGCTCCGTCTCTTTCAGGATGAGGTTCCAGATATGAAACAGCGGCTTCGCCATCTGTGGATGTGTCAGTCCCATTTTTTGCACCAGCCGGTTATCTCCCTTCAGTACTGAAATAATATCCTCATCATCAGCCATAAAACCAGCTGATGAATATGCATTGGGCCGCCCTGTGCAATTAATTACATCTACAGGGATTCCTGTGATAAGTACTTTATTATCAAGTTGTTCTTCAGAGTGAAGTCCGGTTTTTGCAAGAGACGGAAAGTCACCGCCACCAACCTGCAGCTGCTGGTCCTTGCCCATTACTGTACCCACTTTATAACTGTATAACAGGGGTTCTCCATTTTCTACTGTTACCGGTATAATACCGTACTGATCATTTTTTGTAAGGGCCAGGATGGTTTCGATACTATCATTCAATAAAAAAGGTGATGGTACTTCAGGCATTAAATCAAACAGATAAGGATACAGCCTGTCGGAAAAATCCTGACCCTGTATAAAACAGCCAGTAAAGAAGAGTGCCGGGATAAGCATTAATCCCTTAAAGTGAAGTTTTTGGATAGTACTGTGAGATCTCATTTTACTTTATCATTAAAATATTTGCTAAACAAATTACTGTAATTCTGTTCATCTATTTGTCAATTTCACTATTTATTGATTATGATGCACAGAAATAAATGATTCCATATTTCTACATGAAAATATTATATTCGATTTATTAAATCATGTGGTCTTGTTAAATTATAAGGTAATCACACTTTGTCTAATTTCCAGTAAACCTTTTTTATTATCTTAGCTGAAATAAAATTAATAATATAAAAAACTATCAAAAAGAGAATTTCCGGGTAAAAGTGTCCTTGTACCGGGATATGCAATGCTTGCATCACAGTTATTCCTTAATCTGAATGCAGCTGCCCCAGGGTCACTGAACATGCCCATCGGATTTCAGTAATTAACAAAATATAAAATACTATGAACAAGATTTTCAGACTTATCATTCTGTTGCTGCTTGTCAGCACACTTGCTAACAGCCAGGACAGTGGATATATCTTTACAATGAAAAAAGAGATTGCCTGCTCGCCGGTGAAGAACCAGAGTTCATCATCCACATGCTGGTGCTTCTCGGGGATCGCTGTCTTCGAATCCGAGCTCCTGCGTATGGGAAAAGAGCCTTATGATCTTTCGGAAATGTATATCGTAAGGCATACCTATGAGAAAAAGGCTGAGATGTACACCAGGATGCATGGCAGCTCCAATTTTTCAGGAGGCGGAGAATACGGAGACCTGATCGAAGGAAGCCGTGAAGTTGGTTTGCTTCCCGATGCTGCCTATCCAGGACTGAATTACGGGGAGACGGAGCATAACCATCGGGAATTGGGCGCTGTTCTTAAGGGCTTCATGGATGGACTGCTTAAAAGTTCTAAGCTTACAACTGCATGGATATCCGGATTTAATGGTATCCTCGATGCTTACCTCGGTGAAATACCGGCTACATTCAGTTATGACGGAAAAACATACACACCTGTCAGTTTCATGAAGGAGCTGGGCATTAATCCTGATGATTATTTTTGTCTGACATCATTCACTCATCATTCATTCTATGAACCATTTGTCCTGGAACTGCCAGACAACTGGGCTGCCGGATTGTTCTATAACCTGCCTCTCGATGAATTCATGCAGGTTATCGATAATGCTGTGGCTAACGGATATACAGTGGCATGGGCCAGTGATATGAGCGATAAAGGATTCTCAATGAAGGAGGGTGTTGCTATTATCCCGGAAAAGAACTGGAACGATATGACAGAAGAAGAAACTGCAAAAGCCTTCAGCGGTCCCCAGACCGAAAAAGTGATCACACAGGAAATGAGACAGAAGGAATTTGACAACTACACCACTACTGACGATCACGGGATGCAGATAATGGGACTTGCAACAGACCAGGCAGGGAACACCTTCTACAAGGTAAAAAATTCATGGGGCATAACAGGTAAATATGATGGTTTCATTTTTGTGTCAAAACCATTCGTTGCCCTGCGCACAACAAATATAATGCTGAACAAGAAAGCGGTGCCGGCTGCCATTGCGAAGAAAATGGGAATAAAGTAGAGATGAGAGATGAGAGATGAGAGATGAGAGATGAGAGATGAGAGATGAGAGATGAGAGATGAGAGATGAGAGATGAGAGATGAGAGATGAGAGCGGGGGTGGATTTTAAATGACTGCAAAACAAAATTATGTGACCAGGAAACTTTAAATATATGATCAATAAAATTTCTTTACAGATCCTTTTATTCCTTGTTCTCCCGACCATACTGAATGCTCAGAATGTGGAAGTTACGATTACCGGGATAAGGTCGGATAAGGGACAGATTGCTATAGGTGTTTTTAAAGACAACGAGACATTCCAGAAAGAAGATGCATTCCTGGATAAGCAATTTGTCAAGAAAGAAATCGCAAACGGAGTGATGAAAGTACAATTTAGTCTCGATCCGGGTATTTACGGCCTCTCTCTTCTGGATGACGAGAACAGCAACGGCAAAATGGAATATAACTTCCTGGGAATACCAAAAGAAGGCTTTGGATTCTCAGATTATTATCATAAAGGAATCACAAAGCCCAAATTCGATGCTTTCAAATTCAGCCTTGACAACGATCAGACCAGGAGAATAACGATCAGGATAAGGTATATGTGAGGCTCAGAGCAAAGGGCAAAGGGTATTAAAGCATGTGTTTTTATACCTTTCGCCACATACCGCATGCCGGTCGCCGGATATTTTGGTACACCTTTTGCTATTAATATTATGAAGAGATGATTCTTCTTAATACTTACGACAATGAAAAAGTTAATAATCACATCGATTCTCGCAGTCCTGGTCGCTTTTGGGACCACAGTTATGGCGCAGGATTATCCTGATGAATACCTGGGACTGCCGGGAGACAATCTTAACCTCTATGCAGTGATGAAGCTGTTCCAGGAATCAGAAACACTGGAAGGTTTTGAGAGAAGTCTGAATGCTGAAGATTCCAGGATCAACAATCTCGACCTCAACGGCGATAACTATGTTGATTATATAACGGTCAGCGATTATGTCGACGGTGATGTTCATACCATAGTATTACGGGCTGTGCTCGACCAGAACGAATATCAGGATGTGGCTGTATTCACCGTTCAGAAGTTCCACAACGGATCAGTACAGATTCAGCTTGTCGGTGATGAGGCTCTGTACGGCAATAATTACATAATTGAGCCTTATTATGAGGAGACTCCAAATCCCGGATATACCGGCAATCAAACAGTGGTGAATGTTACCGTGGTCAGGACTACACCTTATCAGATTGCAGCCTGGCCGCTTATACGATTTATTTATCTTCCAAATTACATTGTATGGCGCTCTTCATGGTACTGGGGTTTTTACCCTAGATACTGGAATCCCTGGCGAGCATACTACTGGCACTACTACTACGGTTACCATTATAACTGGTACCACTACTACTACAGGCATTACCACTACTGGGACCGTCCCCGGTACACACGATACAATGACTTCTACTATAGCAAGATAAGGGTATTTTCTCCGAAAGTAGTTGTAAATATAAAGGGGGGTAATTACAGATCTACATATGCACGTCCCGAACAACGCAGGGATGGTGAGGCAATCTATACAAAGATGTACCCCTCCCAGAACAGAAGGACACCGGAAGATGATGCCATTGCAAGACATGTGAGTCAGGAAAGAAGAACTGCATCACAGGCAACCCGTGAAAGGGCTGCTACTGGCACCACCACAACCCGAAGGTCATCCGGCTCTGCAGGTGAAAGAACTGTGACCAAGTCCTCAACAGGACAGGATACAGGTACAACACGCAGGTCGACAGGTACTGTTACTGAAAGGGCAGCTCCCAAATCTGAATCTGCTCAGAAAGCCGAAACCACAAGGAGATCAACAGGCAGTACTACTGACAGGGCAGTGGCAAAACCACAATCTGCTCCTAAAGCAGAAGTCTCCCGCAGGTCAGCACCTGCCGCAACACAAAGAACCCAATCGAAATCTGAACCGGCTAAAAGGGCTGAATCTTCAAGAACATCAAGGTCTTCAACTGCAAGTGCAAACAAGAGTACATCGCGAAGCAAGAGCAGCAGCAGTAAAAAAGCAGAAACCTCTTCAGGCAGAAGCTCCAGCAAAAAAGAGAAGGACAACGAAAAATCAACACGGAGAAGGTAGACTTCCGACTTACAAAATACAGGTTCCGGGAAAAGATCATCAGATTATTCCCGGAACCTTTTTTCCAACTACCTTCTACCTCTCGCCGGTAACCGGCAGCCGGTTACCGTTTTTTTCCGTTATTAAACCGATTTACTGTTATCTTATCAGCAATAACTTCTATTTTTGTTAGAAAACAAACAGTTAATCCAATGACAAACACTTCAAACGAAAAGACAATCATCATCATCGGTGCCGGATTTGCCGGTCTTGGAGCCGGTATCTATGCACAGATGAACGGCTATAAATCGCAGATATTTGAGATGCACGACAAACCCGGAGGTTTATGTACTTCCTGGAAACGAAAAGGATATACCTTCGACGGATGCATACACTGGCTCGTAGGCTCTAATCCGGAAAGCGGTTTTAACCAGTACTGGCAGGAGGTTGGCATAGCCCAGAAAAGTCAGATCATCAATATGGAAGAATACATGCGTTTCGAAGGTGCTGACGGAAGAACACTGTCCTTCTATACTGACATCGACAAGATGGAAAAGCATCTTCTTGAATTCGCTCCAATTGATGAAAAGGTTATTAAAGAATTCATCTCTGGTATAAGGTTATGCCTGGCTTTTGATATACCATCAGACAATGCCCCTTTTTTGAAGCGAATGGCAAAGAAAATTGGTGTGGGATTAACCTTCATGATACATGGTAAGAAATTTCAGAGATGGATGAAAACCTCCGCTGCTGAATTTTCAGACCGTTTTAAAGACCCCCTTCTTCGCGATGCGATGAAGGAAATGTGGATGCCTGAATTTTCAATATTTTTCATGCTCTTCACATTCGCTTACCTTCACAACAAAAATGCCGGATATCCTCTGGGCGGCTCCACTCCTATGTCGGAGACCCTGGCAGAACGATATCTGAAACTGGGAGGTACAATCACCTATAAAAACATGGTTGAAAGAATAATCGTTGAGAACAACAGGGCTGTGGGTATAAAGCTGGCAGACGGTTCTGAATACAGAGCCTACCGGGTTATCTCGGCTGCTGATGGATACAACACTATCTTCCAGATGCTTGAAGGTAAATATGCTGATGATAAAATACGTGAACCATATGAAAAATGGCCTATCTTCCAGCCTCTTATCTTTGTCAGTATAGGGGTAAACAGATCGTTTGCTGATGAACCAATATCGGTATCCGGTTTCAGTTATCCTCTCAAAGAACCGATTGAAATCGGAGATATGGTAAGGGAAAGAATCTGGATACATCCATATAACCATGATTCCTCTCTGGCACCGGAAGGCAAAACGAGCATCATTGTAATGCTGGAATCGAGGTATGATTACTGGGATAAACTGGCAGGGGATGAATCAGCATATAAAGCCAAGAAAGAGGAAATTGCTAACACCATTGTTGATATTCTTGATCAGAGGTATCCTGGAATATCATCACAGGTTGAAGTCGTTGATGTAGCTACCCCAATCACATTTAAACGTTATACCGGCAACTGGCAGGGAAGTTTCGAAGGCTGGCTCATAACCCCCGACAATTCAAATGTTATGATGAAACCTATGTCACAAACACTTCCGGGACTCACAAATTTCTATATGTGCGGCCAGTGGGTGGAGCCCGGAGGCGGACTGCCAACAGGCATCATGTCGGGACGCAGGCTTGTCAAAGCTCTCTGTAAGGAGGATCGAAAAAAATTCAGGACCACTGTGGAATAGGATCGTGCGATCATGCAATCATGCAATCATGCAATCATGCAATCAGGGATCCCCTCCTGGGAGGGGAAGGGGTGGGTTTTCTTAGGTCAAAACAGACTATTTTATTTATTTAAAAGAAATCACTTTCAATCTCCCTGTATCTTTTGCCCTGCAAAAGGGGCAGCAGTTTTTCCTTATCCT
>Ga0307419_10001168_pt1 | contig 13635 bp, 8 predicted proteins | sample SalMarWE160230MG_2_FD_202512 | JGI IMG/M metagenome (GOLD analysis project Ga0307419, IMG submission 202512) | Salt marsh sediment microbial communities from the Plum Island Ecosystem LTER, Massachusetts, United States - WE1602-30 | ecosystem: Environmental > Aquatic > Marine > Intertidal zone >... | reverse complement strand
TAGTACATCCTCCTGAAGAGTTATGTCTAAATGTGTTTTTCCGGCTACCGGAACTTCCTGGGTAATATAACCAATAGAGGAAATTACTAATACATCTTCGTCCCTTACATCAATTGAAAAATTCCCGTTTGCATCAGTAAGAATACCCTGGCTGGTTCCCTTAACAGCAATTGTTACACCTGCAAGTGGGGAACCATCTTCTGCTAAAACAGTTGCACTTACCCTGTTTTGGGCAAAAGAATTCACGCTAAACATCACAAAAAATATTGTGCACATTAGCATCTTAATAGAATCTCGAAATTTCTTTTTCATAGTCTTTCATTTAGGTTATTTGATAATTGTAGTCAATTTAGTGTTGTACGTTTAACACGCCAATGAATTTTTTAAAAGATAAATTTGGTTTATTCATAAATTGTCATTTCAGTTTATCGTAGTTTAAAAATATATTGAAATCTATTATGCAAATTCCTAATAAATCCATCATCTCAGGTTAGAAAATCTAATCAAAAGGGTATATAAAACAACTCATTTCACAATTCTGCCGCTATTTCGTCCGGGCAAAGCTTTATGGTGACGATAAAAGGAAAAACACGATTAACAGAAGTTAAATGAGATAAATATTAAAACATTACACTTTTTTGACTAGATTTTCTAACCTGTTATGAAAAATAATTTAAGAATTATGTATAATAATTGTATTCATGATGAAAAACTTTCTCAAAGAAATAAATGTTAAATAACACTATTCCTATGAAAAAGAAAGTCTACTCAAAGCTTTTTGTCCTTTTTTACTTTTTATTGATAAGTAATATTGTTAATGCACAGGAAACCGAAATCAAACTATGGAACGGGACAGCCCCCGGATGCGAAAAATGGACACAAAAGGAGACTGCAATTGAATATCTGTCTCCTTTCTGGAATGAAAAAAATGTTGCTGTATTTAATGTTGTAGAACCTACTTTGTCAGTTTTTTTACCTGCTCCTGATAAAGCTACCGGTACAGCTGTAATTGTTTGTCCGGGTGGTGGATTTACAGCGCTGTCATGGGATACTGAAGGTCCTAATGTAGCTCAGAAGCTGGCTGAAATAGGTATCACTGCATTTGTTCTCAAATACCGTGTAGCTTATTCCGGAGGAACCCCGGAAGAAGTAAATATGATTTGCGAAAGTACGTATGGCGGCAAGGGGAGAACGCCTGAAGTCCAGGAACTGATGCAAAAGAATATGGATATTTCTCAGTCAATTTCTGCGGATTTTGATAAGAGGGATACTGCAACACTTAAAATGAGTAAGGAAGTTCTCAGGTCTATTGGTAACATAATAAAAATGGCGGCAAATGATGGCAGACGTGCCATCGAATATGTACGTGAGAACACGGATAAATGGAACATAAATCCCAATAAGATCGGCATAATGGGGTTTTCTGCCGGTGGTATGTTATCTCTTGAAGTGGCTTTTAACCATACGGAACAAAGCAAACCTGATTTTATCGGTATAATTTACGGTTCAATGGGTTTTGCAGGTGTGCCTGACGACCCGATGCCCATGTTTATGGCATCCAGTCAGAACGAGGCCACAGGCGGAGCTGCTGCTCTTTATGCATCCTGGTGTGATGCAAAACTTCCGGCCGAGATACATTCCTTTGCAGGATCAAGACATGGATTCGGTTACAGGAATAATGGTGATTCAGTAAATATTTGGATTGAATTGTTTTACAACTTCCTGAAGAAAACAGGTTTTATTTAATAGTTTATCCGGTTAAAAGATAATTTATTTTAAACTGAGACTATCAAATTAAGGATCAAAAATTAAATGGATATACTAAAAGTGAGTATATATTACCAGTAAAGTGACTAGAAAAATTCAAATAATTATTAACTAATAAAACTATATAAAATGAAAGCATTTAAAATTATTCTTCTCTTTTCCCTTGGCATTTTATTTTTTTCATGTAAAGAAAAGCCATTATCAACAATAATTGATACTGAAAATGGACAAGTTGAAGGAATCCAGGAAAACGGTTTTATAAGTTTTAAGGGGATTCCGTTTGCTGCTCCGCCAGTTGGTGAATTGCGCTGGCAGGAGCCTCAGCCTGTTGAACCATGGGATGGCGTATTAAGAGCCGATACATTTGCCTGTGGTTGCTCGCAAGCGCAAAATCTGAGACCACAGGGGGAAGATTGCCTTTATCTGAATATCTGGACACCTGCAACCTTTGCAAGTGAGAAATTGCCGGTGATGGTATGGATTCACGGTGGTGGTTTTACTGCAGGCGCCCCTTTGGAATCTACGTATTTCGGAGAGAAGTTAACACAGAAAGGCGTAATCTATGTTAGTGTTGCTTACCGCCTGGGACAACTGGGCTTTTTAGCCCATCCCGGATTAAGTGCCGAATCACCAAATAAAGTTTCCGGAAATTATGGACTACTTGACCTGATTGCCGGATTAAAATGGGTACAGAGAAATATCTCAGCATTTGGTGGCGATCCCGATAAGGTAACCATCTTCGGAGAATCGGCCGGGGCAGCAGCTGTAAGCATATTGTGTGCATCTCCTTTAGCTAAAGGACTCTTCATAGGTGCAATAAGCCAAAGTGGCGGTTACCTTCGCCCGGTAGAAGAGAATTCCACCTTGAAAGGTGCTGAAAATGCAGGCATTGAGTTTATGAAACAGATGGGAGCAAACTCTATTGAAGAATTAAGAAAAATGGACCCGCAGGATTTCTTTAAGAACAGGTCATCTGGAATGGGCGGTTTCGGACCAAATGCAGATGGTTACGTTATAACAGGAGATCTGTACAAATTGTATGAATCCGGTAAATATAATGATGTAGATGTTATTGTTGGCACAAATTCAGACGAAGGAGGATTTTTTGCCAGACCGGTTGAAACGGAAGATTATAAAAAAGGTATTGAAGAACGTTTTGGTGATTTTGCCGGTAGAATTCTTGAAGCATATCCGGGCGATACAAAAGAACAAACCTATACTTCGTCAGCTGATATTTCCCGTGAAACTATGTTTGGATGGCCTTCATGGGCATGGGCACGATTGCAATCACTCACGGGAAATTCGAAAGTGTTTATGTATTATTTCGACCAGAAACAACCCGAAAATCCACGTATGCCTATCAAACTGAGAGGCGCACCACATGCTGCGGAAATAAAATATGTCTTGGAAAATATTGATCCAAACAGATATGGTGAAGATGATCTGAAATTGTCAGACATGATGGGCACTTACTGGACCAATTTTGCAAAATATGGCGATCCGAACGGGGAGAATCTGCCTGCCTGGCCTGAATTCATTGAAGATAGCCCGTCAGTTATGTACCTGAAAAGCACTCCCGAAGCAGGTCCTGTTCCAAACCTCGATAAACTGGAGCTTATGGAGGAATATTTTAAATACAGACGAGAATCAGAATAATCCGGTAATAAGAATATCCCGGCTATTAATACATAATTTTATAAATATTAAATCAACTGAATTATGAGAACACAAGGAAAAGTATACATATTGATTTTAATGCTGATCATTGGATTATCCGTTCAGGCTCAGGATAATGTTCGCAGACAACCTCCGACACCGGAACAGATGGCAGCTTTTCGTAAGGCAATGGAAGAACGTTTAAGAAATGATTGGGCGTATCTTGCACGATACAGGGATGATAATGCTGAAATTGGAGCTCCTGATCCGGGAGAAGATCGCGTAGTATTCTACGGTAACTCTATTACTGATTTCTGGATCAATATTATGCCTGAGTTTTTTGCTGGTAAACCATATATCGACCGTGGCATTTCCGGACAAACCACACCTCAGATGCTTGTAAGGTTTCGTCAGGATGTCATAAACCTGAAACCAAAGGTGGTAGTAATATTGGCTGGAATTAATGATATAAACGGCAATACGGGTCCATCAACCCTTGAGATGATTGAAGATAACATCCAATCAATGGCAGAACTTGCCAGGGCAAGCAATATTCAGGTTGTACTTTCTTCCGTACTTCCATGTGATTCTATCTATGTGCGTCCGGATCTTCACCCTGCTGAAAGAGTCTTACTGCTGAATGTCTGGCTTAAGAAGTATGCAACCGAGAATCAATGCGTTTACCTCGATTATTTCCCAAGTCTGGCTAATGAAAAAAACGGATTGAAAGAAGAATATACAAATGATGGAATACATCCAAATAAGGCGGGATATGAAGTCATGGCTCCTCTTGCTGAGGCAGCCATAAAGAAAGCATTGGGAATTTCAGGGAATAATGCACAGAATGGTCCTCCACTGTAATGTACCCATGTTTTAGAAAAAAGGATTAACAAATACTTAAAATTTACTGATTATATATACTTATTGCCCTGATAAATTCCTGTTCATTATCTCTAAGCCTGATTTTATTTGATTTTATTATAGATTTCATTCTCATTCTATCAATAAAAGAAACATTCAGAAGATCATGTGTTCTTAGTCTAATCTTTGTATACTGATCATTGTTGAATATATAGTATCTTGTATCATCTACCAATGTACTGACATCACGCAATCTGCCGACCTTTCTGAATGCATAAAAGCTATATTCCCCTTTCCCCAGCGTTTGAAAAAAGCAATCGGCTGAATCATTTTCCAATGGCAACCTGATTCCTTTCTTAATAATAAAAGAAGCCGCGATATTATCAGAGTCATCATATAGATTAAAACCTTTTATGCATGCTTTGCATAAGACACAATTGATAAAATCTTCCCTGAGCCATAATAGTTGATCCAGATATCCATCATAACGGAGGTACAAACCGGTAATTCTCTCACCGTTGGTCAGCAATATTTCACCGTGAGTCCAGTTGTTATAATACTGGTTGCCTTTATAACCAACTACCGGATTTATATATTCGATACCCATCATACCTTTTCGAATATTCATCATATAAAGCTCATCAGGTTCAGACTTTACATGATCAGTCTGAGCAAAGACATTTTGAATTATACATAACACTATCAGACAAATAAATGTGTTTCTCATAGTAAATTTTCTTATTTTACAGTAAAAGAAACGCTTGCATCCAATGGAATGCCCGATGATGTAATTCCCTGTATTTTTGCATTGAACTTGCCTGCCAGCAGTGATGTTGTAAACTCAACAGTAACTTTATTCTTGCCGTAAACCTTCAGATCCGGATTCCAGTACAGGTTGCTCCTGAAATCAGGAAAGTGTGATGGCGATTGAGCAGGTGCCATATATTCATTATTTTCATTCTCGTCCCCGGTTGCTGCAACCTTATTTTGAAGAACCAAGGTTTTTTTCTTTAAATAAGGTTCAGGTATCTTAACATCATGTGTATAAATAGAGACAACCGCGTTATATGTTAAGTCTCCAACCAGAAATCTGCTTGAATTTATTATTTCTATTCTTTGAATATCTTGTGTACCCAATGTAGCAATATAATTAATGTCACGGAATGGCACACCATTCAGTAAAAGCAGATTATTTTCGCTTAAAGCACCCTTACTGTCATTATATACCTCTATATAAAAATTGTCATTACGGTTTTTAAGTTTTAACTGAGGGATGATATTGGCTGTAATTTCTTTAAAATTAACCAGTTCAGTATAATCGGCCGGAACGATAATTATATCGGGACAGGCAAAATAACTTATTCCGGACATCGTTTCATGTATCTTTTTCCCAATCATTTCTTCTGTGTATACTGTTTCGATGAGTCTTATATCTTTTGTCTGGTTTAAAGATGCCACCTGTTCAGCTGATAAGGGAACCGATATGTCAGAACTTCCCGGATACGGGATGATCTTATTTTCTATATCCCATAATATATCATTGTTTTCAGTGTTGTCCGCGAGCTGTAGAATTATTTCCTTATTATCATAGAATTTATTCATATAAAAACGGAAACTACCTTTTAAATCCGTGGCGGAGTATATTATTTTCGGAAAAACACTATCAACTACTGCCAGCAATATTCTGGCATCTTTGACATGAGAACCGTCATTCTTGTTCAACACCCGACCGCTAAGCATATATGCATAATTCTCCAGACCATTTAAACAGGGTATACTGTCAATTTCTTTATATCGGTTAAATCCTTCAATAATGTCAGCATTATGAAAAATTCCACTGAGGGGTGTTTCATTTGTTACAGACAATGAAAGGTTTGCAGTATCATTGAGATGCAAGTTATCCATGGTAATTTCCAGTACTACTTTATCATTTGTACGATACACAGATTTTGAAGCTCGCAGCCGGATTTCAGGTTGGTCATCAGGTATTGTTACTAACGTGGTTTGATTGTCAGTTACAGCATTCGAGACAGGCATATATATTGAATCAGGTGTCTCCTGGGTTAAATTCAGAATGAACAATTCCCGGGAGAAGATATTCTCAGCAATGCTTTCTCTTATCCGGTTTGTGTATGCTGCAAGTCCGTAGAAACCTGCATCCATACTTTTGGGTAACTGATAAGAACCATGTAATATGTTTTTGTTGAGATTTACCCGCCATAATATTTGTTTCCCGGTTTTATGCTCTGAAAGTGCAAAATACAGAATTTTACTTTCAGGAACCTGTAACGATGATTTTCCATTTACAATATATACTTTATAGTGCATGATTTCACCTGCCACATAAACTGTTTTATCGAGGTGTACAAATATCTTCTCGCAATCATCAACATGATAATCCTTGCCATTGACTGACCCTCCATATATGAGTAAGTCATTTATTGCTACGATAAGCAAGATAAAAGTGAAGATTTGTATTTTATTTCTGGTTCTCATTATTCTTAAATTACTTTCATTTCTAAAAACCAACCCAAAAATCAGGAGGATCCCCACCTTGAGAACCACTTTCAAGAGAGTCAGGAAATGTTATCAGAATTTTTGATCTAAGCATGTTCTTGTTAATAAAAAGAAATGCTTTATAGCTAACGGCCATTGATGATGCTTCAAATACTCCCGATACTGTCCCTGCCGGATCATTTACACAATGAATATTGGTTTTTATTTGTGAAGGAACCGGTGCGAACATCTGATTGTCTGAATTTAATTGCTGGTCTATTGAATGGTAATAATCGTAAACTCCGGATGAGATAGCATAAACCTTTAGAATCAGCACCCAGGGAGTGGAGGATGACGAAATAGCATAACGGGGGGGATTATCAATCCATTGTAAATAGCCAATTTTATGTTCCGGTAATATCTGACGGCCATTATTTGCGATTATAAAATCAACACTATAAAAATCATCAATCACAGCAGGACGTTTCCATATATAAATACTAGATGCTTGTGGAGCCCCGGGTGGTTGTATAAGGTAAGAAAATAGTCTTATTACCGAGGTATTGAATCTGTAATAAACAGTTGAGTTTGTTTCTGCACTCAAGTCAGTAAAAAGATAAAAACCATTCTGTATTTTGGTCTTCGTAACAGGTTCCCCGTCATGATTATATGAATAAACATCCAATTCACCGAGACGGGCATAAATACTGTCGATTACCGGTTTTTCGTTTATCTTCACCGGATCTGACTCATATTCGTTTCCGTCAGGTGTATTGACATGAAGAGTATATTCACGTCCGTTAACACCTAAAAATTCATCAGATACCGGCCTGTATGAACCCGCTGATTCTTCAGGCAGTTCAACCTGATTTCCAAAATTATCGTTAATAAATACTGTAGCATTGCTCAAAGGAATCTGTGTGTTTTCATAATAACCCATAGCATAAGAGATACTTACTTCAGGAGAGAAACCTTCACATATCATTCCCTCAATAATCAAAGTATGTTCAAGAGATCTGATATCATCCGGAAAATAGACTTCCCTGCATGAGGTAATAGTGATAATTACTACTACTAAAAGAATCCCCGTTATTTTAATGACCTTCATCAATATGAACTGTATTAAAAGACAAATGTATAATTCAGTGTAGGTATTGGTTTACCAATAAAATAAAGCTTATACAAACTAAAGCTGTTAAAATTGTTAAATTCACCTGGATCTTCTTTTCTATAATATACAGTATAAGGATTTTTTCTGCCATAGACATTCATCAGAGAAAAGCTCCAGTATCCTTTCCATTTCTTTTTTATCCTTAGACTTTCATCGAGAGTAACTGTAAGATCAAGCCGATGGTAATCGGGGATACGATATTCATTTCTTTTTGAAAAGACAACCATAATCTCCCCGCCTGTTGAATACTTATATTCGGGTAAGGTGATTGGCTGGCCGGTTGAATATGTAAAGTTTGCCGAGAGCTGCAATCTCCGGTTGACATGCCAATTGGCTACAATGGTAAAATCATGAGGTTTGTCGTATGATGATGGAAAGTACTTGTTATTGCTGATTATTTTACCCTGAATACGATCCGTTGTTTTTCGCAATGATCTCGAAAAAGTATAGCTGATCCAACCGTCAAACTTGCCGCTGTTCTTTTTTAATAAAAATTCAATACCGTAATTTGCGCCTTTGGCGTTCAATAGTTCATTTTCAAGATCAGGATTCATCTCAAGTACCGCCCCATCCTTATACTCAATAAGGTTAGATAAACGCTTGTAATATACCTCAACAGAAGTTTCAATGGTATTATTTGAAAAATTCCGGTAATAGCCCAATGCAAACTGATTGGCGATGAGTGGCTTAATGTTTGAATTAGCCAGTTTCCAGATATCACCCGGTGTAGACACTAATGATAACGAAATCATGGAAATATATTGGAAATTACGGTTATAGCTCAGTTTTACGGAGCTATGCTCGTTTATTAATATTCTTGATGAAAGACGAGGTTCGAATCCGAATATCATACCGGAATCGGGTTTCTGGTACTCTGACATTCTTAATCCCGTATTGAATGTAAGAAAATCATTAACAACATATTCATCATTCAGGAAAACGGCACCCTCATAAGCCTTTTCAGATGTCAAACTTGCCGGAATTATTAATGAATTGGCATCAAGCGGAGTTTTTTCCCCGGGATGAACAATATAATTGGTCAGGTTAATCCCGGCATCAATTGCATGATACTGAATACCGGTATATTTTATTCTGTATTTCAGACCTTTATATTGAATCCCTGACTTAATTCGGCTTTGCATAAATGTGTTGCTGATATCATCTTTTATTACATGATAATTGCTATAAGATAAAGTAAGATATGAACCCAGATTTGTGTTGATCATATAATCCCAGTTTACCGATAATAGATCACTTCCGTAATTATATTTTACTTCAGAAGAAAACTTGAATGCATCCTTACATAAATAACCCGAAACTGAAATAATATTTTTAGGCAGATTGAAATGAAGTGTGCCATTAATATCATAAAAAGAAGCCTTGCTATTCCTCAGGTTATAATCATTCATTCTGTTAAGGATCCAATCCGAGTAACTGGTTCTGCCACTTAAATCAAAGAATATTTTGTTTTTGTATAAAGGTACCAAAGTGCTTAGTCTGCTATCATACAGGCCAAAGCCGCCTTTAATCCTGAACCTTTCCGGAGGATTGTTGATGGTTTCAATGTCGATGACGGATGACACCCTCTCTCCGTATATAGCCGGAATATGTCCTTTATATAATGACAGGTTCTCAACAATATCCGGATTAATGACAGAAAAAAGACCAAAAACATGTGATGTATTAAAAAGTGGTGTTCCATTTACCAGATAAAGATTCTGGTCCTCTCCCCCTCCCCTCACATTAATGCCGGAACTAAACTCACCGACCGATTTAACTCCAGGCATAGCTGTAAGCCCTTTTAGAATATCTTTTCCTCCTGCAACCACGGGTAATTGTTTTAAACTCTTTACATCAAGTTTTATAATACTCATTTGATGGCTTGTAACATTTCTGTCGACACGTTCGCCGTAAACAATAACTTCCTTAAGACCTACTATTTTATCAATCAACTCAATATTTAGTATCCCGTCACTAATGATTTTCACTTTGTATTCGCTTTGTTCATATCCCACGCTGGAAACTTTTAATGTATAGAAACCGGGTGCCAGCATTAATTTGTAATTACCCTGAACATTTGAAACAGCTCCCTGCGGGAGATTATTGACCTGGATGGTTGCTCCTGTAACCGGTTCACTTGTTTTACCATCAGTTACCTGCCCGCTTACAACAACTGTTTTAGATTTACCTGCATTCTCCAGGTCTCCTATCAGAATAACATCTCGGGCTAAAGAACCTTCATCACCGTAATCTATCATTTGCTCTAAAAATGCAGCGGCTTTTTCTTTTGGAAGAAAAACCACATTGCTATCATTTATTATCCTATAAATATAAGGTTTGCCAGTCAGTATCCTTCTTACTGATTCTTCAAGGGTATTTTTTGTTATAACAACATTCAGGGTGTCATTTCTGAACCATTCCTCATTATAATAAAACATCACCTGATATTGATTTTCAAGTTGATTAAGGCCTGATATCATCGGCACATGCAAGAACCTTTCAGAGATTCTTAATGGCTCAGGCTGTTGACACCATAATAGTGAAGGGGCAAGAACAAATAATAAGAAAACCAGGGTTTTCTTTGACAGAGTTATATTCATGATGACTATAATCGGTACTTCGATTTACTTTGTTATATTATTTTCAATGATACAGTCATCTATTCCCGTTTCTTCTCTCAACCTTTAGAATCTCATTTAAAAAGCAACTGTGCGAATTCCGTCAAGTAAGGTCTCCAGGTAAACCAGGTATGTGCACCCTCAGACTCCCTGTAAACAAAATCAAAGTTGTGCTTCTTAAGTAGTTCAACAAGGGTCTTTGTACTGGTGTAGGCCAATGGATCAGTAACTCCGCAACCCACCCAATAAAGTTTTGGATTACTTGCCTTGAGTGTTTCTATCTGATTTTCGACCTCAGGATTGGCATTCCACAGTCCTGCACTGAAAATACCGATATAAGAAAAAAGATCAGGATTGTTAATCGTCGTATTGAAAGAATGCATACCCCCCATTGACAGACCGGTAATAGCGCGGCCTTCCTTAGTTGGAATAACACGGTAAACTGATTCAATGAAAGGGATTATATCATTAACCAGGCTTTTCTCAAAAGCACCATACGAAAATGCCATTCCGGGAGGGGGTACATTTTTAATAACAGGGCCCTCACCCGGAGCAGCTGTTTGATTCGCGTATCCATTGGGCATTACTATAAGCATAGGCTTAGCTTCACCCTGTGCTATCAGATTATCTAAAATCAGATGTGCTTTCCCCATAGTGGTCCATCCTTCTTCATCAATAGAGCCTCCATGCAACAGATACAAAACAGGGTACTTGTCTGTACCAGTTTCGTATCCTGGGGGCGTATAAACAAGCATCCGGCGGTACAGGCTTAAAGTAGGAGAGTTATACCATACCCTGTTAAGAGATCCATGAGGGATTTCTTTTACATCAATGTATTCAGACTCCTTTCCCGGAATGAATAAAACACTCAAAAGAGTAGCCCCATCCCTTTTTACTATTACATTGCTTGGATCAGTTACCATAACTCCATCAATGATATAACTATAACCATATGAATTGGGTGCTATCGGTCCAAGAGTGACATTCCATAAACCTGAGTCATCCTTCACGAGTTGTTCGCTGACAATCGGTCCTCTTTTCATTACTCCATTTTCAAAAGAAATAGATCCATACCCGGGCATCCATTCTCCGGTGATCTTTACATCATGTACTTCAGGGGCATATAAGCTGAAGCGCACTCTGTTATCTTCCAACACTTCCTTTGAGCTTCTGGTTGGAGAAGGCTGTGCAATGGTTAAACATGAAAAAAGAAACATGAAAATTGAAAAAAACGCTGCTTTCATAATTATTTTTTTTGTTAATATCAATATGATTTTTTTGTGCTTATATTGTTTCCCTTGCTTCCCTGTCAGGATCGTTCTGCACTTCGCAAACATCATCAAGTATTATTGTTCCCCCGTTCTCAGCTGTATATTTCGGCCAGTTTGGCAATCCTCCTCCATCAGGGCTGCCTGTTTTCATAAACTGTACCAGCGAAGATGCCATTTTTGCTGACAGTTTACGAGGTCTTGCCCCACCTCCTGTATGTGAAATCTGAACGTCTGTATTATAATACCAGAATGAAATATCCATTGTATGGAAGGCTCTCAATCTACCGTCAAATACAGGCGGATTCCAGCCAAACCATGCTAGGTAAACAGGAGCACCATTCTGGCTGTATTTTACATTACACAGATCAATTTGTGATTTCCTGTTACTTATTACCATAGACAGAATCTCTATAGGTTTTCTATCAGGGAAACTCCTGGCATATGCATCAATTATTTCTGATGCATTATCACCGAACGGGATCCTGCTAAAGCCTCTGGTAGTTTTTACCATCTCTTTTGCTTCATCCATAGTTATATCTTCAAGTGATGAATCAAATGAACTGGGTGATCTTTCATAAAAAGTACTGCATACTATCATTGCAATATCTTTTGACAGGGGTGAAGCTTCCGGTGAGAAAGGATGCTGAGACACATATGTCCCATCGGCTACCGGACTAAATCCACCCATCATACCTGTCATCCCCGATTCCTCTCTCATTTTCCTTGCTGCACTATTTGTTAAGGCATAGTATTCCCTCCATGGCAACTCCTGAAGTTTATCGATCTTTGAAGGAGTCAGTCCGGCTTCTTTCATTATATATGATGCAAGTTTCTCAGAATTCTCCTTCTCACCGACTCTGAGTCCGGTTCCACTCAAAGCAACTGCTTTACCAAATAATCCTTTTGCAGATGGCATGGCTGTAAGCGTACATACCTTTGCTCCCCCACCTGACTGTCCCATGATCGTCACATTCCCGGGATCTCCTCCGAAATTTGATATATTATCCCTTATCCATTCCAAAGCTGCTACTATATCCAGCATCCCTGCATTTCCTGATGCCGCATATTTCTCTCCGCCTATACCGGCAAAATCTGAAAATCCAAGAGGACCGAGTCTGTGGTTCAGGGAACAAAATACAATGTCTCCAAAACGACTCAGATTCTCTCCATGATATTCAGGATGCTCTATTGAATTACCGCTTGTAAAACCTCCGCCATGAATCCATAACATCACCGGACGTTTCTTATTGTCATTGTAGCCTGGTGTCCATACGTTTATCCCAAGACAATTCTCACTTATATCATCATAATGCCAGTAGTCGGTAAAGGCAAGATATCTGTCTCTGCTAAAAAAATTCTCTGTTAACTGAGGCGCAGCATTAGGCCAATATACTGCCGGATAAATATCTGTCCATGGTTCTGGTTTTTGGGGTGGCATGAACCTGTTTTTACCTGTAGTATTTGCCCCATACGGTATTCCGAGGAAATTATAGATGTCCTTATGGATAAATCCTCTGACCTTCCCATAGGTCGTCTCAGCAAGGGCAATATTATCGCCTATAAAGATTACCTGCCTGTCTTCTTCGTCTTTCTTGCCTGCACTTGAAGCACAGGAAGAAACTGAAATTGCAGCAGTTCCAAGGGTTACACCGGCAGCTCCGGCTCCCATAGTCTGAATGAATTTACGTCTGTCTGTTTTCATTTTCTTGTTAAACTTTGTGATTATATATTCTGAACTTGTTACAAAGCATTGATTTAAAAAAAAGGGAGAAAATATATGAGTAAGACTCATTAT
>Ga0307419_10001167_pt1 | contig 13641 bp, 10 predicted proteins | sample SalMarWE160230MG_2_FD_202512 | JGI IMG/M metagenome (GOLD analysis project Ga0307419, IMG submission 202512) | Salt marsh sediment microbial communities from the Plum Island Ecosystem LTER, Massachusetts, United States - WE1602-30 | ecosystem: Environmental > Aquatic > Marine > Intertidal zone... | reverse complement strand
ATAGACATTAGGTCCACCAGATGTTTTTTCTTCCAATTCATTTCTGTTATCAGCAAAAATGAAAATTTCTGCTGCTTTAATTGCAGCTTGAAATTTCCAAACGTTTGCATTCCTGTATAAGTCAGATATATAATCAATGCCTTTTGAAAAAACAATTGGGCTTAAAGACCGATTTATTGCACTTCCAATTTGATTAGTAAGATGCTTTTCATCTTTGTCCCTGAAAACCATCTGCATGTATCTTGTTTTAATGCGTGCAAACCATTCTTTGACCTGGTCTTTTGCATAGTTCTCATAATTTGCAGACTGCTCATCATAGCTATGATTATCACTAACTTGTTTCCTTGCAATGTAATCAATAAATTTTTCGTAATTCCTTTCAGAGAAAGGTTCTTCAACAATTACAAATATCACGTTCTGAAAATCATCATCTATAGCTAAATCTTTTATTTTAGGTGTCGCTGTTAAATGGTCATAATCTCCATTTGACAAGAAAACGGCACATTTTAAACTGTATGGCTTGTTAAAAGCCTTGTTTAGACGATTTCGTAAAATATGTTCATTTTCAATATTTGTTGAAAACAGGGCAATTTCAGACTCTCTATAAATGTTATCCTTAAAAATACTCTTCTCAATATCCTTATCAACCTGAGCATATTTTAATACTGAAATAATATCTTTAAACTGATTTTTTACGCTTTCCTTTGCCTGCTCAATTTCTCTTGCTGGTAAAGAAGAAAACTCAATCAAAAAATCACCTCCGGGTGTCTTTGTTACTATTCCTTTTTCATCAATGAAAGATAATATTTCAGGTATTTCATTCTCAAAACTAGAACCAATAAAAAGTGATGTAATATTTTCGGTTGAAGGGGTAACAGGGCTTCCCTCTTCTCCCGTAACTTGAATGACTTTGAATAATACATTCAATAGCAAAATCCCTTTAAAAACTTTAGTGCAATTCTCACCCCTTTCCTGAACTCTTATAATATTCAGTCGGTACTTATCCAGCACTTGATTAAACCTTGCTTCCTGATCGTTTTCAAAAGCATTAACAAAGAAATTCCATAGATAATCTGCTGTAAGTAAGCGTTCGATGTTTAATTTCTTATCCAGATAATTTAAAAACCCAAATTCTTTATCGTACAAAAACCCAAATATGCTTCTATTGGCTGAGCCCAAATTCCGGGCTATAAATGTGGATAAAAAGGCAGAATATGGATGAATTGGGAAAAGGTCTTTAATTTTTGATTTTGTAGATGCGCCTTGATTATTAGTAAGGTTATTAATTAAATCCTCCCATTGAGAAGATCCATCAAAAATTTCACCTTGCAGTTTACGCCATTTTTCAACATCAATTTTTTTTATGGATGCAGCAATAATGTGATAGGTAGTAATAGGCTCCATGCGATATTGTATTATATGAAACCTATCATTCATACGAGTTAAATCTTCCCTGGGTATTGAATGTTGGTGGGGAGTTCTATGGCTGATTAAATACAAAAAGATATTGTTCTTTTCACTTAATTCCGCAATATTCTGTATTTGATCAATAATGCCGGAGTTAATTGAATCCATAACTGATGTAAACTCATCCCAAAAAAATATAATGCCATCAGCTTTCTTTTGAGCAATAACTTCTTTATTAATTTCCACAAGCCATTTGGTAATTTCTGCATGAGAAAAATGCAATCCTTCTTTGTTTAAAGTATTATCAATAACGTGAAAAAAGTCTATATCATAAGCATTCAGTTTTTTTAAAATGTCAGCTATGTTTGTAACATAGATGCTGAGTTCATTATATTTTTTTATGAGTGAATCCCAATCAATTAGCGGACTATTAACTTTTTCAATCAATCTATCAAAATCACTGGTTGCAACAATGCCTAAGTCTTTGAATCCGAAAGAAGTTTTAACAGCTTTTTCAATTTGTAACGCAAAAGTTCTGCTATTTGAAATACTGCCTAATCCTTTTAAAACTATGGGCAAAAGTTTATTTTTACCACGATAGTTTATTAGTTTTGATTTTAAGCTGGCATCATCAATTCTCTCATTTATATAATCTTCAACCTCGCTGTAATCATCAAAAAGTAGATGTTTAATAACAGACGCAGCATGACTTTTACCTGTGCCAAACGTTCCCTGAATCCATATAGATTTTCGCAGACTCGGTTCGCTTGTATCAATAGCCCAAAGTGTTTTTCTTAAAACTTCATAGAACTGGTCATTAGGAATAAATTGTTTCCAATAATTAACTGTTTCATTTTCAATATTAAAAACAGGGTGAAAATACTCCTGCAAACCAATGATTTCTGAATATTTCATGATGCAACTATTTATCAAGTAAAAGTTTAAGCACTTCTGTGTAGGTCAAATCTTCTCGTAGGGAAATGTTGTCGAGACCCATTACCAAATCAACCTTTACAATTCCATGTTTATTTTCCTGAAGTGTTCTCAAAATATTTTGAAAACGTTCTTTTGGCAATCCAAATTCTTTATAAATACCCTGTTTTTGCTCCGGTGCGTAAAATTCAGCTACCGTTAAATTGTATCTTTTTTTATGAATGGCATATCGATAAAGTGAATATGCGACTGTTATTGGGTTGACATCATCATAAGGCATTTTGGCAATATATGTAATTGATCCTTTCTTTTCATTTGTGCCAACTTTTATTTTTTGCAAATTGCTGTATTTAAATAAATAAAGGATAGAACTTAAAGCATTATTTCTTGTTCGCGGCTGCAATTCTTGATAATTTATTCGTAATAACTCCTCTAAATCATCTTTTGAATAATCCGAATTAAATGGAACATTTTCAACATACCATTTTATTATTAATGAATTATAGCTAAAATTAATCCATAGGATTTCCCATGCCTTTAAAGGATTGTCAAGATATATTTTTTTAAGAAATATTCCGATGTCAGTAATATCAGTGGTGTTATTTCCAATTATCTCTGAATCCTTTAGCCAATTGGTAAAAGCTCTAATTTGGGGATTGCCTCCTAAATTATTGTCGATTTCAAAATAGTTGTTGATATTTTGGAAAAATTGGTCAATCCAATTTTCCTTTATGCCAAAACCTTCATATCTGTTTAAGCTTCCTTGTTTATTTGTCATTTTGCTTCCTCCTTCTGTTATATTTAATGATTTAGCCATCATACAACCCTTATCAATAAAATCAATGCACTTCCAACAATGAATACATTTACTTGAATTGACAATTACTTTTGGTTGTACAACTAAAGCACCTGTTGGACATTCAATTTCACATGCCAAGCAATGGCTGCAATAAGTTGTTTTATATAATACTCTTTTAACTTTGCCTAAGATGCTTGGATAGTTATAAAGATTTGAAAATACGGCTTTTATTGATTTTCCATTATCATCAATTTCTATGGAAAATTTACACACAACCTCCTCAAATTTTATCTCTCCAGAGTAGTTCACCTCATTATTCTGATAAGAAATTGGGCCAAGAATTTTTATCCATTCAAGAATGTCCTCATTAGGATTAGTAATTAATGCTTTAAGGTTCCCACCTTTTTCTGAAATATCAACTCTCGAGTTTTGATTTTCCAGAGACTGTCCACCAGCCCTTGTCTTCCATTTTCCCGTTTTTATATAATCATCAACATCTCTAATTCCAGATGCAACGCTTTGTTTTCGAATTGATTTTAGAAAAGGGTCAATTTTATCTGGGTACTTTTTATTTACAATATACTCAGACCACTCTGATGAAAAAGGACAAATAGAACATCCTACTCTATTTAGCCCAAACCTATAGCCATAATTAATTGGTAGTTTCCTTTTGAAGAGGTAAAGAAAAACCTCCGTGGTATTCCAAAAATAAATTGGACTTGCATTTATTACGCCAGCATGCTTAACATTCTTACCAATTTTTCTGTCATATTTTGCCCTTGCAGGACTTTCTTCAGAACGCACACCCTCAAAAACCAATACATTGGGCTGTTTCCCATTACCATTAAAGTGTTTTAGATCGTGATAGAGAGGAGCTGTCTTTGCCACAGTACAACACCACCTATGAATTCGGCTGGGCAACCCAAACTTTTCCCAAAGTTCAACCGTGTCATTTTGCGGGTTTTGAGATAAATGAAACTTTAACTGAGGATAAAGTGCAGTATAATATTTCTCTGTTTTCTCCCAAATATCGAGTGATGGTGGAATTTCCATCCCAGTGTCAGCATATATTACCATAAAATTATCGGGGGGTATTACACGACTGACAAGGTCAAGTGTTACTTGTGAGTCTTTTCCTCCACTAAAAGAAGCAATAAACTGGTCAATCTTTGTGTTCAGGTAAACTGTTTTATTGTTTTCTTTGGCTAAATCAAGCGGCATAATGTCAAAACTATCGCAGTCTTGTTTCACAACCGCTTGTTTTACCTTAGTGCTTTTTTCATGTATCTCGGCAAGCAATACCCAATCAACTTCTTCGTTAGCCTTAGCTTTGCTCCTTATTTTTTTTAAGCTATATGTACGGTATGTTTGTTCAATAAATTCAACGGCTTCCTGTTCAAGAAGAAACAGAAATTTTTCGTTCTTTACAATTACCTTCTGAACATTAATTGGTTTAAGTATTAAGCCCTGGCCAGCATCCGCTATTATAATGTCTGGATCATCAAAAATGTTTCCACCTTTCACTTCAGCAACCATCTCGCCTTTATAAAAATATCTTCTGTCCAAAGCCCATAATAAGGGTTCATTTGATTCAGGATAATTCCAATATTTTTGAAATCCAAGTAAGTTTAATTCTTCATGAAAAACAGGCCGTGGCGAAACATTTAATGCTTCACCATTACCATTGGTTGTAAGTAAAACTCCATTAATATCTTTATCCCAAATAATTCTAAACATTATGTTGCTATAAAGTTTTATTGTTAAGTTTAATAATTGTTTTTATTGTTTTTCACTAACTAAAGTTTTAGTTTTTTTAAATGGCGCAATGTTTCTCTTTCCACTTGTTCATAATTAGGTAAATCCTTTATTTGTTCGCTCAGTGAACTACTCCAACGTCCTTTATATTGCGGTAATCGCTCTTCAAGTTTTTTATGAAAATCAGCATGGTTCAAACCTTTATTTGCACATTTGTTTTTAAACTCGTCCAGATAAAAATCAACATCCATGTCATTTATTTCCAATAAATACCATAAATCGTAAAAGTCCCTTGCTTGCATCCGCTGCATAACTGAACGCATTTTTTCAATTAAAACTTCTTCTAAGGAATAGCACAACAGTTGATGCTCTTCTAAATCAGAGTATTCTATATGAACTGGTTTATTCAATGTTTGAAATTGAAGAATTTCAATTCTTGAAATATCAACTTTAATTTTTTTATTACTGCCCTGGCCACCTAAAGGTCCCACATACGCAATGTAAAAATTAATACCACCATCCTCGTGTTCATTGTTGTCAATTATTTCAAGAGGTATATTTGCTTCTTCCTTAATATATTCAAAAGTTTCATTGAACCATTCAACAATTTGTTCATTAGTGATAGTATTGTCGATTAAAGTAAAGTCAAGGTCTTCTGAAAAACGATAATCATTAAAATAAGCCTTCTTAAGTACTGTTCCCCCTTTAAATGCGATGATTTTAGAAAAATGTTCGTGTTGAGCAATCCCTCGTAATAACCATGAAAGCACATAGTCTTTTTCAATCTGTTGGTCACGCACTCCGGCTTCACGGGCTTTCTGTTGTATTTCTGCTGGTTTTATCATGTATAAATCGCCGATTTAATAGTTTCTGTTTCAAGATTCTGTTGTAAACTCCATCTGCTTATCATTTTCCCTGACTTTGGTAGTTCAGTGTCCAAAAGCACAAATGAAGCAGATTTCTCTTTTTGCAACTTAGAAATGATATCGTTTTCTATTTCTAATAACTCTAATAGAAATCCAAGTCGTTTGATTACTGCTTGTGATTTGAATTTTATTGCATAATCCAGTAAGTTGTCAAACTTAATTTGATTTTTTGAAATATAAATTGCTCTTGCAATCTCTACAATTCCACCGGCATAATCAGGTTTAAATAAGCAATCTATAATAGTTTTTTCCAGGTCGGAGCACAGTACTTTATGAAAGTGGTCTATCCATGTTTTCTTTGCCCCAAAAAAGTGATTTGCATTGTGATAAATAAATTGAAATGGAACATTCTTAATTTTAATTTTTGAGGGACGAAGCTGTTTAGATACAACAATCTGCTCTTTTAATGAAGGCTGGGTAATAAGATTATGTATCTGTAAAGCAGAATAGTAACCAATATAATGCTCTGCATCATTAACCAAATACTCTGTAATCAAATGCCATTCAGGCATGAAAGATTCAGAGTCTTGTTCATATGGTATAATGTAATAAATTCCTTCTTTAAGTCTCATTAACAGACCTCTTTTAGTCATGTCACTGAGCAATTCCCTTACAGCACTTTCTTTCGAATTGGGCAATGCCTCAAAAGCTTCTGCATATCTAAAACAGTTTTTATCCTGGCTATTAAAAAAAGACAGTAACGCATTAGATTGTGTAGAAATATATTTATTTATCATAGTAAATAAGTCAGGTTAAACCTGACAACAATGATACTAATAGCAATTGATAATTACAAATTAATTTGCAATGAATTTATATTTTGTATGAGAATTATCAGGAAAAACCTGACTAATGAGATTTAAAAGGTAACTTTCAGTCATGAAGTTGGTAAAAATGGCTCTTTTGGTTTTGCGATGGGTTGATTTATGAATCGGGCAAAACCAAATGTGCCATTTGTGAGTTGGCTGTAGAATTTCAAAATTTTTGTGCGTTGGGAGAAAAAAATTAAAACATATTCGGGTCGGATATGAGTGTCGGGATAATAGTCTGTCAATTTCAATATCAATATCAAGTTTAATAATCAATTTCATAGTCAATTTAACTGTGTCGTTTTCTTTTTTCCGCCGAGTAGGTAAAGGGGAGTTTCACCCCTAAACCTCTCACAGAACCGTACGTGATAGTCTCCCATCATACGGCTCCTCAGTTAATAATCCATTTAAGTTAGTCTTCCCAATTACTTGGTTGCCTTTTAAAATGGTTATTAAGCTGCTACCCCCTTCGCTCCACTCCCATTACAGGAGTTTCATCACTACTACGAAGTAGTCCGCCATCTTACAAGTCATCGGTATTTAGCCTCACAGGTGTTTGCCCTGCTTGTGCTGTTCTCTTTGCATACTTGTAAGACTTCCCCTGTTCCATAAATAAGCCTGTATAGGACTCATGCCTCCTGTATGACGCCTGCCACGCAGTCAGAAAACAGGTAACCACTGCGTTTATCCTCCGGCACAAGCAACCGATGAGTTTTGACAGAATGTTCGTTTTCACGACATTTCATCGAAGGTTCACTTTCGTTCATCTTTCCTATACCTACCTAATCCGTCCAACCGGACTTTTTCCCCAACCGTTCAATACCTCATGGTCACCCAGTCAGCACCGTGGGGCGGTTTGCTGGCCTGCCTGCACATTGCCAGCGGAGGGCCAAACCTCCATCTTATTTACAGCACCTAAACAAAATCTTTCGATATCGTTTCGTTCAGGGCACAAGCTTGTGCATAACGGCCCGGCGGTATAATTTAGTAAGCGTTACCCGACGCCCATCCGGGTAGGATCCATAATCTTTAGCCACAAAGTTGTCCCGGTGGGTGAGAGGGTACGGCGTGGTTTTTGCCGTCCGGGTACAGATTGGCGGGCGTATATGAATGTCGCGGTACAAGCTTAATAAATTATTGATAATGAAATCTGTTGCAGTATTTTAATAAAGTGCACATGAGCAGTGTCGCGATACAAACTGACTTCGAAACCACTGAGTGAGTCAGGGTAAACAAGTTTTATTGGGGGCAGATGCGGGTATCCGGATTGATCCATTTTACTGATTAAAATAAATAGTAGGAGTGAATGCAAAAACCATGACGAGCTTATTAATTATACCGACCGTGTTAGTGGCTGTAGTTATTCCATTTTATCAGCAGTTGAAATTAATCCGTCTTTATCATATTGTCCTAGTCTACCGTCATGTTCAATTAAAAGATATTCACCAAAATCATTTTTATATGTAAATTTTGATCTTCCATTAGTTTTAGAGTACTCTAAGTCTTTCTCAATAATACTACCATCTTTATATGTCTCTTTTATTTTGAATTGTTCATTAACTTTAAAGATAATTACTGAATGTTCCATGTATGATGTTTTGTCATACCATTTACCAATTATTTCTCCCTCCGGCGAAGTAGATGTTTTCATTGCTCCCTCTTCTTTTTTGGTCGCACCTATAATGTTAATCTCAAGTTCAGTATTGTAATGAGTTGTTGCCCATGCCTCAGAACCAATCGTCATATCAGGTAGCAAATAAAAGATAAAAAGTTTTTCATATTCTTTATTTTCATTTCTCATCTTTGTAGCAATTTCCTTTAATTGTACTTCGGTCAATTGTTTAGGAATCTGAATATAGATTGTCTTTTTAATCATATTCATTGGTTCAGTTTTCAGGATCTTACAATTGTACTTTTCAAGAGCATTTTGCCCACTACAACTAGCAATCATTATTATAATTGCATAAATGGCTGTTTTAAAAATTAGATTTTTCATAATCATTATATTTTGATATTAGTAAAATGTTCAATTATGGCCTACTATTGCCACTAACGGCCCGGCAATAAAATTAGTAGGTGTTACCTGGCGAAGCACCGGACACTGAGCTTCATCTTTAGCCACAAAGTAGTCCCGGTGCGAGACAGGTACGGCGCAGTTTTTGCCGTCAGGATACAAATTGTCGGGCTTATACGAGTGTCGCGTTACAAGCTTACAAGGTATCTGAAATTGAGTCATGATGTAGGTATTTTAAGGAGAGCACTTGAGCAGTGTCGCGTTACACACTTACGACAAAGCCAGGATTGAGTCATAGTACACAAGTTTTATTGGAAGCAGATGCGGGTATCCGGGTTTATGTTATTTTACTTAGCCGCCAAGAAAGCAGTAGTAGTTTGCAAAAACTGTGACGAACCTATTAATTTTATTGACCGTGTTATGTTTAGGCCAAAATTTATTTTTAATAAAGTGATGATCTATCTCGGAGGTAGATATTCATAGCTTACTGTGTTGTTCTTTTTAATTGGATAATCTTGAACGTTATATTCATATGTGAATTCTGTAATCTGAATCGAATCCACTCCCGGAGAGTCGAAGAAAAGTGTCATAGTTTTCTTTACTATATTGTTTTCATTGGTATTTTCACCAGGTTGTAAAAGTCTTTTAAATACTTTGTATGGATTGTTTTTGTCATCATATTCATACTGTTCTGTTACTCTTACAACTGGATTTTCATTAACTAAATATTTGCGTGTTACAAGGATTAAGTTGCCTATTTCATCGTAGCTATATTCATGGAATCCACTTGGTTGATTTTCGGAATAAAATGTTTTCTTCGAAATCCGCCCGTTTATGTTATAATCAAAAGTTACATAACCAGATGTGCCATTGTGAAATCGATTTACTGTTATTTTTGTCAATTTATTATGTTTATAAAAATAAGTTCCTCTGACTGAGATTTCTGTATTCTCTGGTGTTACCCAATCAGTTCTATTCATAGCAGCCTGAAGTGTGGCCCAGTCACTACTGGCTATGCGCATATCATCATAACAATCATATGATATTAATTGATGGTTGTCATTGTAGGTATAGCAAGTATATGACCATTTGGATTTCCGTTCATGAAGGAGGTTCGCATTATTATAAGTATATTCAATATACAGATCGTTTGAATATATTTCTTTCCATAGCAAGGGTATATTTTCATTATCTATTGGCGGTTCATTCTCTTTCTCACAAGATATAAGAATGATACTTAAGATTAGTAGAAAATATTGGATGGTTGGTTTCATTGAGGTTAGTGTTGTGTCCTAATATAATGGCTGTAAGAAAATTAACAGCAAAAATTATTCCATGGTGGGGATTAATCTTAATATTTGTGTTATGGTTAGGCCATTTTTTGAATGAATTTGTCTTGGTAGGAAAGGCTGATGGCTTAAACATAACGGCCCGGCAATATGGGGAGGTTGTGTTACCCGACGCAGCATCCGGTAACTGTCCTGGTACTCGCCGGCAGGCGAGCCATATAACTATCACGGTGCAAGGAGGGTATGGCGCACTTTTTGCCGTCAGGGTACAAATTTTATCAAGCATTACGAGTGTCGCGGTACAAGGTTGATCGGAGCCGCGAATCTATCCCCGGTTACAAAGTTGGTGGCGGGCACTGGCGCAGTGTCGCGATACAAGTTGTCTCGGAGCCAGAAATTTGTCAAGGTGCAGGATTTAAATTGCGGGCAGATGCGCGTGTCCGGGTGTAACAGCCGTTACGAATCTGTCTTGGGAGCAGGAGTAAAAGCAAAAAGTGTGACAAACAACTTACCCATATTGTCCGTGTTAGGTGGTCGTAGTTTTACTTTATCAGGTGATCTTACAACGGATTCATAATAATAGAAGCAAGATTTATTTGATTAGTATTTAATACTTTAATAGCTTTGTTTTTGAATTATAACCTAAAATCTATCGTTATGAAACAGAAAATTTTATTGATTACCGCATTAGTCCTGATGTTAACTTATGGATGTAAAACAGAGCAGATTGATACTGATTTATTGAAAAATAAAGAAGTTGCTGTGGTATATCATAAATTGAATCCAGCAGACATAGATGCTATTCTTTCCGATAATTTTATTGGAAGAAACGAAAAGAGTAGGCATACATGGAATCGCGATGACCATAGGACTTATTTATCAAATGGCGACTTTAAAGTAGATACAATATTTTCCCAAGTTGCTGAAGGGGATTGGGTTGCTACAAGATTTGCAAGAAAATTTATTCTAAATGGAGACACTGTCATGTTTGAAGCGATGCATTTTAAGAGATTTGAAAACGGGAAAATAGCTGAGATATGGGAATATGGGGATACTCAGCAATAGACACAATCAGTAATTAATTGATTCTAATTAAATTTCTACTCGGTTTCAGAAAGAATCAACCATTAAACACTATTTTAATTTATTAATAAGCCTTGTTCTAAAATAAACATGAGAGAAAGATTTTTCTGATTTCATGTTACAATTAGTAGGAGCGATGCTATGCCACCTAACGGCCCGGCAATAAAATTAGTAGGTGTTACCTGACGCCGCACCGGGCAGTATCACGGTACTTTAGCCAGAAAATTGTCACGGTGCAAGGAAGGTACGGCGTGTGTTTTTGCAGTCCGGGTACAAATTGGTTGAGCATTACGAGTGTCGCGGTACAAATTTGATGCGAGCGATATATTTATCCCCGGTTACAAGGTTTATGCGTTGCAGTGGAGCGGTCCGGGTTTAGAGCCTGTAACAAAGCTGTCATGGGTGCAGGAGCAAAAGCAAAAACCGTGACGAACCTATTAATTTTATTGTCCGTGTTAGGTGGTCGTAGCAATTTAAAATCATCACCAGAAAATATGTCCTGATGATTATGAAATAGCACTTTTAAATTAAAGATCCTAAAAAAGAGTAAAAGATAGTTAGTTTATTAAATAAGCTAAATCAATAAGGCTTCATATCAGCGAACTCGACAAACATAATAATCTTCCATGAGTTGTCTGATTGTTTTCCCCATGTTAAAAAACCAACGCCTTTTGCTTTCAGATTAGTATTTCCCATTACAAGTTCAGCAGTATAATATTTTTGCATTTGGATAACATCTGTAGAAACAGTTGTTGGTCCCATGTAAGACTTAAAAGCACTGTCACCTTTCAAAAGTGGAGCCATTGATTTAAATAATGCATAAATTGAATCCCTGCTCCAGATATTTTTACCATTAGCAATAAAAAGAGCATCTTCAGCATACAAATTTGCCATTTGTTGTGCATCTTTTGTGTTAAAAACATTATCAGCTGCTTTAAGGAGAGAGTCAGCCAGCGCAAGGTCGTTTTTGACTGCAACTTTAGGATTGCATCCTGCAATTAATAACATTGCAAAAAGAATGAAAAAGACACCAATTGTTTTCATAGTACGTGGTTTTAGAGATTTAGTTATCAAACAATAATATAAAGTTAAGATAAAATCAACAAGCGGATAGGGGATTTTCAAAATTTTTTCTGTTGATACGGAAGTTAATGGTCAAAGTAAATATTTTTTAAGGCTGTGGCGTAGCTTTTTAAATCCCGGTAGATGAGCAAGGATAGAGGCTTGCCACCTGCTACCGTAACAGTATATTTGTGTCCAAGTGGCAAGCCGGGAGGATATGAAAAAATTGTTCAGAAGGCTGAGTCCAGCTAAGTGGCTGAAAATTGTCACGTAAAAATAAAATTTGATGAAGGGTGAGTCAAGGCACACAAGAACACACTAAATTTAAATGTCATGAAAAATTCGCAAAGCGATAACCTGTCTTGGCCGTAGGCGCTATGCCACCTAACGGCCCGCCGGTAAAATTCAGTAAGCGTTGCTGAGCGACTGGAGGCTGTGACCAGAATGCTTTTCTTTTTGTTTAGAGCAGGATCTCGCCACACAGCCGCAAGGAGCAAAGCACGGCGTGGTTTTTGCCAGTCAGGGTACAAATTATCTGAGTTATACGAGTGTCGCGTTACAAAGTAGATTAAGAGCATGTTACAAGTCATGTTACACTAAGTTTAAAAAGAACTACTGGAGCGGTCGGCTTACAAATTTTACCGGAAAGCTTTCAAAGTACCAGAATTAAAAGCAAAAACCATGACGAGCTTATTAATTTTACCGGCGTTGTTAGCAAATGTGCTGTTACCTGCCATGGTAGCAGGAGTTATCATGAAAGTACAATTTTTTTCTTTTTTTGTTGTCAGCAGGAACAAATCCATAATGATGCTTTTTTGAGAATTTCATAGAAAGCAGGAACTGTCAGCCTTACAGATCTTTGAAGATGACCGTTAGCAAACCGTGCGTAGATGAATTATGGTCATTGGAGAATTGGCCGGCCATGAAACCAGTCAAGGTATTTCCAAATAGTGATTTATAACAAAGCTGTCCCGAAGCCGGAAGAGCGTCGGGATTTTCCATCAAGGTAGCAGAGAGTATTTTAGTCATTAGAAATTTATCAAGGTACGGCTGGAGGCCAATTCAAATCGCTGCCGCATGTTTGCTAACGGCCCGGCAATAAAATTTAGTAGGTGTTACCTGACGCAGTACCGGGCAGTATCTCCAAACTTTAGGCAGAATGATGTCACGGTACAAGGAAGGTATGGCGCAGTTTTTGCCGTCCGGGTACAAATTGTCGGGAGTATACGAGTGTCGCGGTACAAGTTTAATAGGTATTTGATAATGAGTCATGGTGCAGAGACTATAAAAGGGGCACTTGCGCAGTGTCGCGGTACAAACATACATTGAAACCGGGATTGACTCAAGGTACACAAATTTTATTGGGAGCAGTTGTGGGTATCCGGGTTTATATTGTTTTACTTATCTATCAAAAGGGTAGGAGCAGTTTGCAAAAACTGTGACAAACCTATTAATTTTAGCACCTATGATAAAAGCATAGTCTCCGGTACGATATCAATAATTTTGTAAATTATAGTTCGTAAACAAATTAAATACACAGAGACTATGCAAACACAAGTTACAA
>Ga0307419_10001165_pt1 | contig 13649 bp, 13 predicted proteins | sample SalMarWE160230MG_2_FD_202512 | JGI IMG/M metagenome (GOLD analysis project Ga0307419, IMG submission 202512) | Salt marsh sediment microbial communities from the Plum Island Ecosystem LTER, Massachusetts, United States - WE1602-30 | ecosystem: Environmental > Aquatic > Marine > Intertidal zone... | reverse complement strand
TAGCTGCTGCTCATTCGGATCAATAAGAGCAGTGGCACCACCAAAAGTTATCTAATAAAAACAGGTTTTATTGTTGTTTCTCTGACCACCGGTCACCACTCACTTCGTTCGCTATAGACCGGCGGAATTCTTTCTTTAAATCCCGACGGGAGCACTTTCTCCGAGAAAATAGCCTGTTTTTAGGTTAAAAATTGGTAAGTTGGGGATTCTAACTCGGATAAGAATATCAAATCTCGTTTTGTCTGATGGATGTGAGGATGATTAAAAGCAGAACCATTACTTTTTACTCGATTTTGGTATTCCAATCCATCTTGGTGTCCTTTTCATATATTCCATGTAATCTTTTCCATACCTTTTAAGACAATATTGTTCTTCGGCGGGTGCATATATCATGTGAAAACTTTGCATTATTACTGTAAGTAGTAGAAACACCCATGAAATACTGGCTATGGTTATACTTATAAATATCAAAGTTTCTGCTACATATAAGGGATGCCTTGAGTAACAGTATGGGCCTTTGTTGAAAGGTTTATCAGTTGAAGTAGTCCAAGAAATAAAAGAAGCGGATAGAGAAATAAAAAGTGCAATTAGGAAGATTACTAAACCTATGAAAAACCATACTTTTCCTAATTGCAATGGCAGAAAGATGGAATAGATAAACCCTGCAACCATAACAACAGTAGAAATGACATGAAGTAACTTTTCATGCTTAATAGGAACAGAAACTGCCCATCTTTTTGATGTTGCTTTACCTCTACTATATAAAATCGATATGATTGGAGGGAGCAAAAATCCAATCATGAAAATCCAAGCATTCCAAAATCCTAGTTCAAAAGCAGGTACAAGCGACATTTTCTAAATCTCATTTTTCAGTTTGATGTTCTCAATTTCTACTTCGTAATTCTTTTCTAAAGCAGGTATCAGTGGCTGCCCCTGTTGACTTCCATATAACCTAATGTATTTGCTAACGGTATTCTTATCCGTCCGAGTTTTCTTTGATATTTGCCGAATAGATAACCCATGTTGATGAAGTACAATTATTTTGTTAATTTGATTTATATTAAGTGTCATTCTATGAATTAAGAGAACAACCACCTAATAAAACCATGCATAACAATCAAGGAGATAGTAACTGATTTTTCTTTGCTTATTTCTGTACAGAAGATGTCTGAAAAAATGTGTGTGATTCTGTCCTAATTTCGCTCAAGAGATAGGACAGGGATTTCTCCATATTAAGAGATGTATGAATTATGTACATACGCAAAATGTGCTTGATTTAATCATTGTGCCATTGCAGAGGTTTAAACTCTAATCGTTGCAAAATGATAAGTAATACAATTTTATGACAAGAAAAATGAATATAAATAGGATCCCGATGTGTGGTAAACAAGGCGTTTTGCCAATATATGAACCAAATGGGCAATATAGTGATCATAAGCAAAGGAAATCACGGTTGAGGGGAAACACTCAACCAGGTATGATGGAGGAATGAATGTGAAAGTTGAAAAGGTAATGTCAAAGAAGTTAATTGTGGGGTATGTTCCAGGTAAAGTTGAAGGTGCTCTTGAGATACTGGCAAAGCATAATATCTCAGGTATCCCTATTTTGAAGAAGGATACGAAAAAGGTTGTAGGGGTTGTCACAAGAAGTGATATATTTAGAAATGCCGATGAGGATCAGATTGCTTTAATTATGAGTGATAATGTACATTTTGTATACAATGACCAAGATGTTAAAGATGCTGCCCGATTGTTGTTTGAAAATAGAATACACGGGTTGCCTGTTATCAACAAAACAAATGAGATTGTGGGAATTATAAGCCCTACAGATATGCTAAAGATCCTTCCAGAAAAAAGCGATGTTATTGGGCAGTATTATACCAATTTGGTTGTTCCTGTGTATGAAGACACTCCAATAAACATTATCATGGAAATTATTAACATTACCAACAAAAACGTTCTTCCAGTTTTAAATGATGATCTGAAGATATCCGGTATTGTAAGTGATGGTGATCTATTTAAACTGAACCAGGTCAGAGAAAATATATCCAATTCAGTAATGGGTTTAGGAGAAGATGAGGATCAGTGGAGCTGGGAAGGAATACGTGATACAGTGAGGCTGTACTATTCTACAACAGAGGTTGCGTTGCCACCTATACCTGTAAAGAAAGTCATGATAAGCAATGTATTAAAGGCGTTCGAAAATACGTCAATGATCGAAGCAGCCCAGAAAATGATAAAACATAAGATCAGTCATATGCCTGTGGTAGATGCCAATGATAGGCTTATTGGTATGGTTACCGATACCGACCTTATGTCCTGTATGTTTTAAATCTAGTTGATTCTATCATTGCTCTTTCTTTTACTGAGATTCATGATAATCGGGCAATAAATCGGTAACTTTGATCATTTCAAAACAGTTCTAATTTAGTCATTTACGTTTTGTATTATCATGCTGAATATTAGTAAATTTTTTATTAGGCTAAAAACAGATTTATTAACCTTGCCTTTGTTTTTACGGCTTTTTGTCAATATTTTTCCTGCATAACAAGCTCAATAATTATAAACTTAGTTTGATTTCTATTATTAAGCATTAGATCTCTCTAAAGGAGGTAACTAAGATGATTGAAGAAGACGAATTCAATGGGCCAGAGGAAGAAGAAGAGGAAGAAGAAGAGGAAGAAGAGGAAGATGATTGGAGAGGGTAGATAACTAAATAACACTCTCCTCAATCTTTTATTTTTTAGTTATCGATTAAGGAAAAACACCTCGAAAATATTTGATGTCTTTCAAGAACTCGCTCTAATTCCAAATTTTCATGTAATCTAATCCATTTTTCCTCTTTTTTGGGCTTCAGATTTTTTTAAATACATGGATATTGTTTTTGGGTTTGTGAAAATCGACAATATAAACAAAAAAATCCTTTATTTGCTCCAAAAAGATGCACGTATGACCTATAAAGAAATCGCTAATGAATTAAAAAGATCAGAAACCACCATAAGAGATAGAATTAAGGCAATGGAACAGGTGGGAATTATTCAGGGATACACAACATTAATCGATAAGATCGCACTTGGTTTAAACTTCTTCGCAATAATACTGGCAAATCCTGTTTCTTCATCTGACTTAGACAAAGTAACTGAGAAAATAAAGAAATTAAAAAATGTTATGAGGGTCTACCAGATATCAGGTAAACAACGAATTGCGATTTTTATGGTGACACAATCTTATAGAGAATTGAAAGAAATTCTCAGAACACAGGTCATACCAATTGGATTGAAGGATGATGAAATTATCACTGTTCTTGAGGCAGATCGGGAGTTCCTCTCACCTATTGAAATACCTTAAAAAATGTTATTTGATATAAAATATTTGTCAAAAGAAACCTTTGAGAAAGAAGGCATAGAAATGGCATTCCCCACGCAGACCATTTTCTTAAATAAGTAAAGATAGCGATGGGCTGTGGCATATCATAAATTTGTGTATTTAATCTTAAACATGCCCTAAAGATTATAAGAAGTGGAGAATTTATAATGTTCCAGAATAAATTAATAGAAACAGATTGCGGAGTTGTAGGTGGAGGGCTAGCAGGATGCACTACAGCATTAGAACTGGCAGATGCTGATAAGAAAGTAGAGTTATTTGTTAAAAATAGATTGGTTGAGAATTGTAACAGCTATCTAATCGCTGGAGGTTTAGCAGCAGTTCAATTACCAGATAAAACATTAAATAGCGACTCTGTGAATTTCCATATAGAAGACACATTAAAAGCAGGAAAAGGACTAAATGATGTTGAAATTGTTAAGTACTGTGCAGAACATTTTTTTATAGATGCCATACAATATCTAATTGATAAGGGTGTTAAATTTGACAAGGATAATGATAGTTTTGATTTAAATCGAGAAGGAGGGCATTCTAAAAATAGAGTATTTCATGTAAGTGACATTACTGGCATGAAAATCATGGAGACACTGGGAAAACTTGTCAGGAATCATCCAAATATAAAGGTTCATGAAAATCATATGGTAATTGATTTAATAACAAAAAATAAAATCGAAAAATCAGAAGGAAAAGATATCTGCCTTGGCTTTTATGTCTATGATATAGAAGCAGAATTTGTGAGAACTGTTCAATGCAAAGCCACCTTTATCGCTACAGGCGGATTAGGAAAGGTTTTTTTATACACTTCAAACACAGACATAAGCACGGGTGATGGTTTTGCTATGTGTTATAGGGCAGGTCTTCCGCTTGTAAACATGGAGTTTATACAATTTCATCCTACTGTGTTTTATGATGAGCTTGCTGTTACCGAGGGTGAAAGAAGATTTCTGCTTACAGAAGCTCTAAGGGGAGCAGGAGCCATATTGAAACTTTATAGAGATTCCGGGGAAGATTTTGCTTTGAAATATGATCCGCTAGGCTCCAGAGCGACGAGAGATGTTGTCGTCCTGGTTGAGGATATAGAAATGAGGAAACACGGGTTAAACCATATCTGGCTTGATTGCACCAAAATAGACAAGGATAAATTAAAAAGCAATTTTCAAAACTCATATGATTTCTGTCTGAGCAAGGGAATAGATATAACAAAAGAACCTGTACCTATAGTTTATGCAGAACATTACTCTAACGGAGGAGTATTGGTTAATTCTAATAGTGAAACTGAAATAAAGGGGTGCTATGTTCTCGGGGAAACTGCGTATACAGGATTGCATGGAGCTACAAGACTTGCAAGCAGTTCTGGACCTGAGTGTGTTTTATTTGCAAGACTTGCAGCTAAACATTTTTTATTAAATTCAGATGATTTCCCCTCATTAAAGGTTCCCTTATGGCAGATTGGAGAAACGGTAGAATCAAAAGATAAAATAACTATTGGTTATTATTGGGAGGTTATAAGAAGAACAATGAACTCCCTGTGCGGAATGTCAAGAAATGAAGAAAGGTTGATTGCTGCTAAAGAATTATTGGAATCTCTTAGCAATAGCATAAATAGTTTTTATTGGAATTATCGTGTAAGCAGAGATTTTTTGGAAGTCAGGAATATTGCAGATGTTGCCGGCATAATCATCGAAAGTGCCCTGGTAAGAAAAGAGAGCCGAGCCTGCCATTTCAGAGAAGATTTTCCCAAGACAAATGATAAGAATTACCTTGGTTTGATAATAGCCAAGAAAGAAAACAAGCCTCATATTCTAAAACTAAAGAAGTAAATTAAATGATAATAACCAAAGGATCAGTCAACTAAGAATCTATGGTAATTGTTATTAAAACCATCGTGATACTTCCAGTTATGCAAATTACCTCAATCAATGCCACCCCGTTTGAATTAAAGCTCAAGGAGCCTTTTGTTTTGGCCAATGAAACAGTCGACGTCGGTGTAAATGTCATTATTAAAGTCGAAACTGATTCAGGGATTATTGGTTGGGGATGTGCAACGCCCGATACTGTAACATCTGAGACAAAGGAAAGTGTAATGTCTGCTTTTAATTCAGTTCTTAAGGATATATTGGTGGGCAAAGATCCCACTCGCATTCATCTATTAAATGAAATCATCGAAGATAAGTTAAAAGAGAATCCCTCGTTAAAAGCTGGTATTAACATCGCACTTTATGATATACTTGGTAAAAAAGCAGATATGCCTTTATTTAGGCTACTTGGGGGTTATAGAGATAAAATTGAGACTTCTGTAACTATTGGTTTGAATCCCAGAGATGTTATGGTGGAAAAAGCAAAAGAATATGTTTCTCAGGGTTTTACTTGTCTTAAAGTTAAATGTGGTATGGATTCTAATCAAGATATCGAAGCTGTTTTAGCTATTAGAGGTGCTGTTGGCCCAAATGTTAAAATTCGCATGGATGCAAACGAGGGTTACTCTGTTGAACAGGCTCTGAATGTTATTGGGATTTTGGAAAATTTTGGTGCGGATATCGAATTATTAGAACAGCCCACGCCAGCAGAATATCTTTATGCCTTAAAAGAGGTGACTGCTCAGTGTCCTGTTCCTATTATGGCTGATGAAACAGTGTTAACTCTTAAAGATAGTCAAAAACTTGTAAAAATGGAAATTGCTGATATGATCAATATTAAACTTATGAAAATAGGTGGTATAACAAATGCTATAAAAGCCAATATTTTTGCAGAGTTGGCCAAAGTTCCTGTTATGATAGGATGCATGAATGAATCTATGGCGTCCATGGCAGCAGGAGTACATTTTGCATGTGCGTTTAAAAACGTGCAATATGCTGATTTAGATTCATCTTTGGATTTTGTGGAGGACATTATCAAAGGTGGCGCAACTTATAAGGATGGATTTGTTATTCCCTCTGAAAAACCAGGTCTTGGTATAGAGGTTGATTTGTGATTGGATAAAAAATATAATGAATTTTTAAGAGATATTCCTTCATATAGTCGTTTCCTAAAAGTTGATGAAATTGATACTTTAACAAATTTAATCATTGAGCTACCAGGTGTTAATCACAGAGTCATTGGTAACACTGTTAACAATGAACATCTAGTTATGCTAGAAATTGGTAACGGTGAAAAAACAGCGATGATTATTGGTGTTCCCCACAGTGATGAACCTCTCGGAAGTTTAGTTACAACTTTTTTTGCTAGATGGCTTGCTACACATCCAGAGGTTAATGATTTTGGTTGGAGATGGCTCATTATACCTATTTTAGAACGTAGGGGCATGCGCCTTAATGAAGGATGGTTCAATATGCCTGGTTCCTTCGCAGATCTGGCTAAATCAAACTTTAGAGAACCAACTGAGGATCAATATGAATGGACGTTTCCAATTGAATATAATGATTATCATTGGACCAAATCACGTCCTGAAACCATTGCGGTAAAAAATGTTCTTGGAAAAGAAAAACCTGATCTTCTTTGCAGTCTTCATCACTGTGGTTTTCTCAACGCGTATTATTATCTAAGTCAGGATTTACCCGAACTTTACCCTGAATTGAGGAAATTAGCAAAAAGTGTAAGAATATCTCTTTCAGAAAATGCACCAGATGTACCCTTCGGTAAAATGTTTTCACCAGGTTTCTACCAGATGTATGGTCTTAAGGATTATCTAGATTATTACAGTCAAAAAGACCCAATAGTTTTAACAACAATTAAAAGAGGAGCTTGTAGTGATGAATGGTATCAAAACAAGATAGGAGGTTTTAGTTTCAACTGTGAAGTTCCTATGTATCTGTCTTCTAAACTACAGGATAAGACTCTCTCAGATAAAAATATGAAAAACTTAATGAAAGAAAGACATAATCGCAATAAAAACAGAGTAAAATATTCAATGAGGCTATTGAGTATTTTAAAAGAATATTCCCATTTATCAGATCCTCTTCTTTATGATGTTGCGCAAAAACATGTTGCTAATGCACAGTTATCTTTAGAACATGAAAAAAGAATTTTACCAAAAACTGAAGATAGAATAGCAACAAATGCAGAGGTTTTTGAAAACGAGGTAATAGCTGATTTATTTGACCTATTCTTTCTAGGGCAAACCTGGCGAGTTGCAGAAAGCATATGTATAAAAGGCAGTGTTCCAAAAATATGTCGGCTAATGGATTCATCTGATCTAGAAATTAAATCACTTGGGAAAAGTGTCCAAGAAAGAGGAAGTTTTTATCAGCCTCCTATTCGAAATTCAGTAAAAATGCAATTAGGTAGTATACTAATTATTGCAGAGGTTTTAAAAAATAAAAAATCTGATAACTCCTGAATTTATCAAAATAATATTTATTTCTTGGCATAAAGAAAGGTCATGTGTAAAAAGTATTTATGTTACCAGAAATGATCAACTGCCAAATCATCTATAATCCAAAAGTATTTGAATAGGGTCCAGATGCCCTATCATGCTTGATTTTGGGACGATACGCCAGGTAAACTACAGTGATTTAGATAAAATCGTAGAAATAGAAAGGAAATGCTTTGATGTTAATACCGCTTATACAAGAAGACAATTAAGATATCTGATAACACAGGCCAATAGTAGATGTCTCGCTGAAGAAAAAGGTGGGGTTTTAAGAGGCTTTATAATAGTTTTATATAGGCAAGGAATTGGAGTTGCGGGTATTGAGACATTAAACGTTGACCCTGCGTTTCGTGGTCTTGAAATAGGAAAACGCCTTTTGAGAGCATCTGAAGAAGATATTTATTTTTTAGATGTTAGAAGGATCAAATTAGAAGTTTCGATGGGGAATCTTGCAGCTATAAATCTTTATGAAAAATCAGGTTTTAGAAAAACAGCAATTTTAAAAAATTATTATAACTTTGAACATCATGGAACATGTGATGCTTTTCAGATGGTTAAACAATTGGCAACTTGAAAGTCAATCTTTCTTCTTTTTCCATGGGTGACCATTTACCATCTTTTAATATGCAGTAACCCGTCGTATAATTTTCAATAATTTTCAATAATTCATCTCTGAACTGTTCTGGCATATACTGAGGTTCACAAGTTGCATGGTTTATATGTATTTTTTCAACATGGTTAACTGGGTTAATATTTGGAAAAATATCTTTTCTACCTAAAAGGTAAAATGATTGATCTTTTTCATCTTGATCAAGTCTAAGATTAGAAAATTTAACTCTTTCTGTAAACGATTGAATGTCTTCTTCCTTGAAGTTCATAATTTTTGGATCTGCATTGTTTGCGAGTAGGAAAAGAAGAACACCCATACACTTTGAACATTTACCGCATGAAATTATAGCATTCTTTTCAAAGTGGCAGGAATGACAAGATCGCTGATATTCCGCTAAATCCAGATATCGTTTAACAAGTGTTCTCTCTACTATTAAACCAGAAATATTGCGCACAGCTGACCACTGAATCATTCCTGGAATTCTTTTTGAATACCATTTATTCATAGCAATGTCGTAGTCCTGATGTTGATCATAAATCCCATAATAATGTTTTATACCACAATATTTCGGACTATTTCTAAGATCATCAAACTCGCTACCTATCAGTAGATTCCCAATTTCATTGTCTGCAAATATGGGTAAAAGTGCAAAAACATAATATGGGAAAATGCACAGTCTAATAGGATAGGTATCTGCACGAATTTTTCTATGGTCATTTCTTATGAATTTTAAATTATCAAGCATAAAATTATAGAACCTGTCGACATTAGTCCAAATCCTTTGTGTTTTCGGGTCAATTTCTTTATGGAATTTGTATGCCGGTAGAGCCGTTCTCCAATGACCGCCGCTTTCATTTACATATAATGGAAAAACGGTACATCCAATTTCCCTAAGCATTCCATATGTGAGTAAGCTTTCTTTCCCTCCGCTAGATAAAACACCACATTTGCTAATATCCATTTTTTTTGTAACCTTTTCATCCTGTGTTGTTTTAGCACATCTAATTTTTGCTTTAGGGTTTGCATCTTCAGGTTTGACGTTTTTCTCATCTAGAATGAATTTTGGTAAAATATAATTTGCCCGACGTTGAAGCATCTTATTTATAAAGATATCTCGGCTAAAAACCTTATTTAGTTCATTTAAAAGATTTACATCTGCATTTGTTAATGCGAAGTCTAGATTGAATTTTTTAGAAAAAAGGCCATAATTTAAAAGAGGCATGATAAAAGCCATTCTAAGGATCTGCCGGTGATTTTCCTGAATGTTATCTTCGTATTTTATAATTAAGGTAAACTTGTTTACATCCCCGTTGATTTTATGTAATTTTACTTCTGATTTTGCTGTTTTTCCGAGAAGACTTGGTTCAGATAAATCTATAGATGAAAAACAAGTGAAATCAACTGTTTTTTTCATTTATCTTCTCCAGGACATCAACGATTTCGTTAACTCCATCTGAAAGAGGTTCGACAACTGGTACACTAAACGTTTTCCTTAGTTTTTCTTTTGATTTTATTATATCTTCCCCATTCATGTTTTCACGGTTGATACCTACACCAATCAATGGTTTTCCAGTTAAAAGCTCAGCTATTTTAACCACCCTTTTGGTATCGGGCATTGGATATTCTGGAAAACCATCAAGATTCTTTCTTTTAGGTGCATCTACTACTATAAAACCATGGACATTCCCAGCTGCAAGTATTTCGAAACCACCTGGGAAAAATGGATGGACAAGACTCCCCTGCCCTTCTATAAGCATAAAATCGGGTTTGTCATCATTCCATGAATCCAAAATCGCTCCTTCAATTCCACCAGCAACAAAATCATTTATCGTTGCATCCATAACAATGCCATGTGGCCATCCCTGTAACCAACCTGTTTGGCCCGTGTAGATCATATCAGTTTTTCTACCACGTTTTTTAAGCTCTTCATTAATTATAACTGCAATAGTTCTTTTTCCAATAGCTGAATCAGTACCAAGAATAGCAATACGTTTCGAACCAACATTTTTAATTTCACCAGTGTAAAACCGTTTATGATCGCGAAATACCTTTCTAATATCTGTAATGCCACAATTGTTTTCTTCAGCAAGATCCTTAAAAAAAGGATCATCCGAAAGAAACTGGTGAAGTCCTGATATTACATTGAGGCCTTTTGTAAGAGCCCATGCTACAGCCTTATCATAACCTTTCGGTAGGACACCACCTTCCGATACAGCTCCAATAATAAAGGTATCGGCGTGTGTTAATTTCAAAGCTTCATCGAGATCATTATAAAGAGGTATTCCCTTTTTTACACCATCTAATATTTCACCTGCATCTCCCTCAGGGAAAGTGGAATCAACGATACAAACAACATTAAAACGCTTACTAAAACGAACCAAACCATGGGCAGTTTTACCATCAGCACAACTATACAAACGATCAGCATAAACAATAGCTTTATTTTTATGCATACTTCTTCAATATCTCCTAAAAAATAAATACAAATTATTTTCTCCCTGTGAGAACAACAACATAACGATCATTAGGCAAAGTCTTTTTTTTATGATACTCAAGAAGAGAAATCAAACCTGCAGTTGAAGCAGGTAACACACTAAGCCCTTCTTTTTCCCGAAGCATCTTTGAATGAACAATCATACTCTTATCACTAGCATATGAAGCCCACCCTCCAGAGTTTCTAATTGCTTCAAGGGCATAATCTCCATCTATGGACCGCCAATTTATCAAGGGTTCATTAACCGCTGTTTCATGAATTTTTTCAGGGGTCAACTCCTCGCATGCAGGGGTGTTCTTTAAGTAAGCTTGAATAATGGGATTTTTTCCAAAAGAAGAACCAGCAACAATTTTTGGGATTTTAGAAGTTTTACCTCGTCGATAAAGACTTTGAAATCCTTTATAAATACCAGCAAGCGTGGTGCCATTAGATACAGGTAAAGCAACAACTGCAGGAGCATCACGGAGTTCATCATATATCTCATGAGCGATTTCTCCATAAGCACGAAATTGAATCATAGTATTTACACCGCCAGCATTAGCATCGTAATACTCTTTTTCATCTGCCATCATCTGAGAAAATTTCACCGCGTTTTCATAATCGCCCGGTACACGGGTAATTCTTGTACCATCGTTCTCTATTTCCTTAATACGCTTTGTGTGATATTTCTCAGGTATATATATCTCACAATTCAAACCTGCAAAAGAGGCAGCAAGAGAAATCGCAGCACCATAATTGCCACAGGTAGCTACAGTAATTGTATCAAATCCTCTACGAAGGGCATCCATAACTTGGGCAAAGGCAATACGATCTTTCTGGGTACCAGTAGGTGTACTACCTTCAAATTTGAGATAAATCTGTCTTAAGCCAAATTCACGTTCAATATTACGAGATCGAGTAAGGTTAGTATCGCCAATTTCAGAATCAATTATATCCTCAAATGATTCTAATCTTTCCTCTAAAGGTTGGGTTTTGTCAGAAGCGATTTTTCTTTGAGATTCAAGCTCTGGTGCAATAAGTGGAAACTGAGAACGAGCACCATCTAAAATAGATGAAATAGATTCATCGTTACTATTGTTGTTTACGGTTTTTACATTGTTATTGTTTTTTTCTTCTTCAGGCATAGTAAATCCACTAAACTAAGCAGCTCTAGCAAATTTTATTTAATAAAAATATCGAAGTAGGTTTACTTAAAACTTACTGGCATAGCAAGGTATAATAATCCTTTGAAAGTTATCTTCCATCTGCAGGTGGATAGTATGAGAAAGATGTCTGTAAAACTTGGAAATAATGCCGGGAAAATATGGGTTACGTTAAGCACTCATGGGCCACTAACACAATCAACACTTATTAAAACTGCAAAATTAACAAAAAATGATTTTCATACAGCAATTGGATGGCTTGCCAGAGAAAACAAGATCTACAAAGAAGGAGAGCTATATAAACTTGGAGAAACAAATCTAACAAATAAAATCGGAGAAGACGCAGGAAAAATATGGAAACTAATCGACTCTCATGGAGAAATCGATATATCATCAATTACAAAAGAGACTAAAATAACAATCTATGATGCTTACTCTGCACTTGGATGGCTTGCCCGTGAGAATAAAATAGATGGGGAAAAAATTAGAAATAATTCAACCAGACTTAAATTTAAGCTAAAATATGATTAAAACCAACAATAATTCAGAAATAATTAACGCAATAAATTTATTACTTGCAGAAAAAAGAACGTCTCTAGCGATATTAAGAACAGCAATGGCAATATTTACCCTACCGTTATCTGTTTTTACGGTTTTAGTTGCAACCTCAAAATTCTATGAATTTTATTCATCACTACATTTTATTATACCCTTGTTAATAATATGTTCAATTTTAGTATTTTTAGGAGTCTACCTAATCTTTAGATCTTTTAGAAGAATAAAAGAAATAGATCACAAGATCCATGAAATTAAAAAACAACAAAAAACAATGAAAGACCTCATTGATCCATGCACATTGCTCACGGATATTAGCAAGTTAAAAAAGATAGTAACATTTTATTTACCTTTCCTATGCCACTTAAATAAACGATGATAATTATCATACCGCCGTCTTCTTGTCGGGAACATAGCCGCCCCAACATAACGGATATCTTCAACTGAGTAGAATGCATTTGGATTAAATCTTTCAATACATTCTATAACTGTGTTAAGATTTTCCGTGGTTTTTACGTTTTTTCTTATTTTTATCCATGTTTAACAAGCTCAACGTTAATAAATCTAATACTACTTATTCTACTATAATCTAAAAAGGATAAAGACATGAAAACAAATATTAGAAATCCAACTGTATTAAAATATCAATTTTTCATAGGTTCATTAGTAGTGATTTATTTAATCCTTGGAGTTCTTAGTATTATTGTATAGTTCAGTTGGTTATATGAAAGAAAAAAAGAAAGGTAAAAAATTATCTAAAAATAAAAAAAAGAAACCTAAAAGTACTTGGGGAAACACATTAAATGATCTTAGATAGTAATCAATATGCTAAGTATGTACCACATAATGGAAATTTATTGTATGTGCTTTAATTGAAAAGGGCGAAGGACATAGAGCAAACAGATAAACGTTTTCATTACCCTTCTATCCCTTTATATTATTGTCTATCTCGTCCAATTATTTTTCAATACTGCAAGTATCGGTGTTTGAAATAATATTGGTTATTAATATTTTTCCGCGGTTTTTACGTTTTTTTTTGTTTTTTTTCTCGTTAAACTCTCTCAAGTCTTATAAATATGATTATTGTATGAATTTG
>Ga0307419_10001164_pt1 | contig 13649 bp, 14 predicted proteins | sample SalMarWE160230MG_2_FD_202512 | JGI IMG/M metagenome (GOLD analysis project Ga0307419, IMG submission 202512) | Salt marsh sediment microbial communities from the Plum Island Ecosystem LTER, Massachusetts, United States - WE1602-30 | ecosystem: Environmental > Aquatic > Marine > Intertidal zone... | reverse complement strand
GGAGCTCTTTAGGGGTGTATCCCGCGACATCCCGCCGGGGCAGGATGGAGCCTCTTCAAGAGGCGGTCACGTCGATGTGACGAGGCGCTGGGCCGCCGCCACGATATCCGCGGCGGTGAGGTGATACTCCTTCAGGAGGTCCGGCTCGTCGCCCGACTGACCGAAGCCATCGCACACGCCGATACAGGCCATGCGCACCGGACAGTTCTGCGCCGTGAACTCAGCGACGGCCGAGGCGAGCCCCCCGGTCACGGAGTGCTCCTCGCAGACGACAAAGCCCTTCGTGGAGGCCGCCGCCTTGCGCAGCAGCTCCCCGTCGAGCGGCTTGACGCACGACATGTTGATCACCTGCGCCGATACGCCCTTTTGGGCCAGCTCCTGCTCGGCCCGGAGGGCCTCGCGGACCATGATCCCGCAGGCGATGATCGCGACGTCCCGGCCGTCCTTCAAGAGGCTCCCCTTGCCGAGGGCGAAGGGCCGGCGCTCTTCGATCGTCGGCACCTTGGCGCGGCCCAGCCGGATATAGAACGGCCCCGGCGTCTCAAAGGCCGTGAGGACGGCCTCGCGGGTCTCGGGCCCGTCGCAGGGCACGATGACCCTGAGGTTCGGGATCGCCCGCATGATCGCGATATCCTCTAAGGCCTGATGGCTCGCCCCGTCGGGACCGACCGTGATCCCGGCGTGGGTGGCGACGATCTTGACGTCCAGATTGCTGTAACAAATGGTATTGCGGATCTGCTCCCAGGCGCGCCCCGTGGCGAACATGGCGAAGGTCGAGGCAAAGACGGTCTTGCCGCAGCTGGCCATGCCCGCGGCCGTCGCCATCATGTTCTGTTCGGCCACGCCGAAGTTGAAGAACCGGTGCGGGAACTCCTTGCCGAAGAGGGCCGTGCGCGTGGACCCCGAGAGGTCCGCGTCGCAGACGACGAGATCGGCGCCCCGCTTGCCGAGCTCGACGAGCGTCTTGCCGTACACGTCCCGTTGATACAGCATCTCGGCCATTACGGCGAAAGCTCCCTGATCGCGAGTTCGGTCTCGTCCTTCTTCGGGGCGCGGCCGTGGAAGTCCACGACGTTCTCCATGAAGGAGACACCCTTGCCCTTGATCGTCTTGGCGATGATGATGCTCGGCATCTCCTTGACCTTCTTGGCGGCCTCGAACGACCTGATGAGGGCGGCCATGTTGTGGCCGTCGACCGCAAAGACGTGCCAGCCGAAGCCGCGCCACTTCTCCGCGAGGGGCTCGATGTTCATGATGTCGGCGACGCGGCCGTCGATCTGGAAGCCGTTGTAGTCGAGGATCGCGCACAGGCTGTCGCAGCGGTAGTGCGCCGCGGCCATGGCGGCCTCCCAGACATTGCCCTCCTGGATCTCGCCGTCGCCCAAAAGGCAGTAGGTGCGGTAATCCTTGCCGTCCACGCGGCCGGCCAGGCTCATGCCCAGGGCCACGGACAACCCCTGCCCCAGCGAACCGCTGCACACGTCGATACCGGGGGTGTGGCGGTCCGGATGCCCCTGGAGGATGCTGCCGAGCTTGCGCAGGCGCGAGAGCTCCTCTTTGGGGAAGTATCCCTGGAGGGCCAGCACGGCGTAGAGCGCCGGGCAACAGTGTCCCTTTGAAAGGTGGAACCGGTCGCGGTCCGGCCAGTCCGGGTCGCCGGGCCGGTGGCGCATGACCGAGAAATACAGCGCCGTCAGGATGTCGGTGCTCGACAAGGAGCCGCCCGGATGGCCGGAGCCGGCGCGCGCCAGCATCTCGACGATCATCAGGCGCACCTGGCGCGCCTTCTCTTCGAGTTCGCGGATCTTTTTGGAATCAATGACCATGGGGGGATCTTTCCGCTTCCTTCAGGATCTGCCGGACCTCCTCTTGGTCCGGATCGATGACCAGCGACCGGCGCCACGTCGCCCGCGCCTCCTGAGGCCGGCCGGCCTCCCAATAGGCCTCGGCCAGGTGGTTCAATATCTCGGGCTCGATCATCAGCTTCGCCGCCCGCTCGAGGAAACCGATCGCCTCCTCGATCTGGCCGAGCCGGAAGTGGACCCAGCCGAGGGTATCGAGGTACGCGCCGCTGAACGGGTTCTGCCGCACCGCCTCCTCGGCAAGCCTGAGGGCATCGACGAGATTCTCGCCCTTCTTGGCGTACGCGTAGGCGAGGGAATTCATGGCGTCGATGTGGCCGGGGACGTTCTCAAGGACCAGCCGGAAGCCCTCGATCGCTTCGTCCTCCCGGCCGGCACCGCTGTCCAGGATCGCCCTGAAGAAAACGATCTCCGGGTCCAGCGGATCGAGCAGGAGCCCCGCGTCGATGTGGACGCGGGCCTCGGCCTCGCGGCCCATCAAAAAATGAAGCTGAGACAGGATACGTCTCAGCTTAAGATGCAGCGCCTTGTTCTCGAGGTTCCCGGCCAAGAGGTGCTCATAATGTCGGACGGCGCTGTCATATTCCTGGCGTTGCACGTAAAGCAGGGCCAGCACGAAACGGGCGTTCTCGTTGTCCGGGTCCAGTTGCACGGCCCTGCCAAAGGCCCGGACGGCCTCACGGATCTTCCTTAATCGCAGATAATCGAGTCCGGCGCGGATATGAGGCGCAGCGCTCGCGGTGTCCTGCCGCTGGGCCTTCTTATAATGGGTGAGCGCCTGGGCGTTCTCGCCCAGGGCGTCCTTCATGAGCCCGTGAAGATATTCGCTGTAGGCGGCACCGACGCGGCGGCTCGAGCCCAGCGACATCCGCAAAGAGGGTGACGCGCACGAAGACACGAACAGACACGCCAACAGGCCGCAGCACGCCCAGGCGTGCTGCCTCGCCCTGAAAGAAGGCGGGACGGGACGGACGGGACCACGGACCCGTCTCACCTCATCCCCAATCCCTCTTCTTGAGGTGCCGGAGCTTGCGACGCATCTTCTTTCTCTTATGCGTCTTGATCTTTCTTCTTTTTCTCTTGCGGCCACACGGCATAAGGCTACCCCGTCCTTTATGGAATGAGCTTGTTAAGCGTGTATTCGATGATCCCTTCGGCGCCCGCCTCTTTGAGCTGCGGGATGAGCCGCCGGACCAGGTTCTCGTCGATGACCGTCTCCACCGCCACCCACCGCTCGTCGGACAGATGCGAGATCGTCGGCTTCTTCAAGGCCGGCAGGAGCTTCAGGAGGCCGGCGACGCGCTGCGCGCGCACGTTCATCTTGAGGCCCACCTTGCCCTCGGCCTCGATGGCGCCGCGCAGGAGAAGGATGATCTGCTGCATCTTCCTCTTCTTCCACGCGTCCCGGACCGCCGCCTTGTTGGCGATGAACTGGGTCGTGGAGGTGCACAGGGTGGCGATCTCTTTGAGGTTGTGCGCCCGCAGGCTCGAGCCCGTCTCCGTGAGCTCGACGATGGCGTCCACGAGCCGGGCCGCGACCTTCACCTCCGTCGCGCCCCAGCTGAACTCGACGTCCGCCTTGACACCGTTCTTCTTCAGGAAATCCCGGGTGACCCCGACGAGCTCGGTCGCGATGCGCTTGCCCCGGAGGTCCTTGATGCCCCTGACCGCGGACTTCTCGGGGACGGCCAGGACCCAACGCACAGGGCTCATGCTCTGCTTCGCGTAGGCCAGGTCCGCCAGCCGGACGACGTCCGAACGGTTCTCCAGGATCCAATCGTTGCCCGTGATCCCGCAGTCCAGGACCCCGTCCTCCACGTAACGGGACATCTCCTGGGCGCGCAGCATGATGGGCTCTATCTCGGGATCGTCGATGACCGGGATGTAGGACCGGGAGCTTACCTTGATGCTGAAGCCCGCCTTGGCGAACATCCTGATGGTCGCCTCGCTCAGGCTCCCCTTGGGCAGGCCGACTTTTAGTTTTTGGGGGGCTTTTGTGCTCATTGACGGGCGTATTATACATTTGAAAAATCCCTTTGTAAAGGAAAATATGGTGCTGTATAATGCACTCACTTGCCAAGGAGCCTGTGATGCTTAAACTGTTGCGCAACAAGAAGGTATCAAAAAGGATCTTTTACGTGCTGGCCGCCCTCATCATCCCCGCCTTCGTCGTCTGGGGGTCGGCCAGCGTCATGAGGAAAGACAAATCCCCTAACATCGCGGGTCAGCTCTTCGGCGAAAAGGTCGGCTTCGACCAGTTCCGGCAGACGTACCAGGACTGGCGGATCCAGCTGCGCTACCAGTACGGCGACAAGGCCAGTGAGGCCGCCGCCTTCCTCAACCCCCTGCAGGCGACCTGGGAACGCCTCATCGTCCTGCACGAGATCAAAAAGCGCAACATCTGGGTCACGGACCAGGAGGTGGTCCGCAACATCACCCGCCTGCCCTTCCTGCAGCGCAACGGCCGCTTTGACAAGCAGACCTACGAGCTCTTTTTGAAATACACGCTGGGGGTGAACGCCCGGCAGTTCGAGGAGACCCTGCGCCAGAACCTGGCCATCGCCAAATTCATGGCCGAGGTCACCAAGGACATCAACGTCGGGGAAGAAGAGACCCGGCAGGAGTATGAAAAAGAAAACGTGGCCACGCGCGTGCGCTACCTCCTCTTCCCCTTTGACGGCTTTAAGGACGACGTGAGCGTCACGGAGGACGACATCAAGGACTTCTACGGGACCTCGCGCGAGACCCTGCGCGTGCCGCCCCAGATCAACACCAACTACATCGGCTTTGAGTTCGAGGACGAGGAGGCGGGGCGCACGCGGGAAGAGATGCAGAAGACGATGCAGGAAGCCCTCCAGTCGGCCCGCCGTCAGGGCCTGAAGCTGACGGCGCAGGAGCTCGGCTTCGAGCTCAAGGAGACCGGCTTCTTCGGGTTCCAAGACCCTATCCCGGATTTCGGGTGGCTGCCGCAGCTCTCGAAGATCCTCTTCGACCTGCCGGTCCTCTCTTTCAGCAAGATCGTCCAGATGGACCGCGGCATGTACATCTTCCAGATCGTCGAAAAAAAGGACGCCTACATCCCGGACCTGAAAGAGGCTGCCGGCCGCGTCACGGAGATCCTGACCGAGAAGAAGTCCAAAGAGATGGCGCGCGCCAAGGCCGAAGCGGTCTTAGAGACGATCAACACGCAAGGTCTGTCTTTTGAGGAGGCGGCCGCCAAGGCGGGCGCCGAGGTCAAGGAGACGGATGACTTCACCCGCAAGGCCTACGTCTCGGAGCTGGGGATGGCGCCGGCGCTGAAGGAGGCGGCCTTTGCGCTCGAAGAGGGCAGCGTGGCCCATGAGGTCATCGAGCTCGAACAGGGCTTCCTGCTGATCCAGTCCCTCGAGACCCCGAAACTCGATGAAGAGACCTTTGAAAAAGAAAAGGAGGCCTTCGGCAACAAGCTCCTGCAAGACAAGCGCGGGGCCGCCTTCAACGAATACTTCCTGGCGCTGCGCGAGCGCGCCCGCATCGTCAACTACGTAGACCCCGACTCCCTGCGCTGATCCCCCACCCAAAAATGAGACAAACAGCCAGGCTCTTTGTCTCAAATAAACAGCCAGGCTCTTTGTCTCAAATTCGCGGTTCAAAAATGAGACAAAGAGCCTGGCTGTTTGTCTCACATTTGTCTCAGACATTCCCTAAGTAGACGTATTTGAGTTTGCGGCGGGCGATCGCCTCGGCCCGGGCAAGGGTGGCGAAAGGCGTCGGCGGAGTGGTCAGCTTGTAACACGGGAAGTAGCGCGAGAAATGCAACGGCACGTCCGGTCCCAGGTGCGCGTGTATCCAATCCACCATGTCCCGGATGTCCTCATCGCTGTCGTTCTCGCCGGGGATGAGCAGGTTCGTCAGCTCGACGTGGCAGGCCGCGGCCATGGTCCGTATCGTCTCTAAGACCGGCGCGAGAGACCCGTTGCACATCTTGCGGTAAAAGGGATCGCGGATCGACTTCAAGTCGATGTTCGCCGCGTCGATAAAGGGCAAGACCTCTTCTAAGGGTTCGAAGCTGACGTAGCCGTTGGTGACCAGGACGTTCTCGAGCCCCTCCTCCTTCGCCCTCTCCGCCGTCTCGCGGACAAACTCATACCAGATGAAGGGCTCGTTGTACGTGTAGGCGATGCCGAAGGAATGGAGCTTTTGGGCGTACGCCACCAGCTCGGCGCTGTCCACGGCCTGCGTGGGCGTATCGACCTGCTTGGATATGGTCCAGTTCTGGCAGAAGGAGCACGCGAGGTTGCACCCCACGGTGCCGACGGAGAGGATGGATTCGCCCGGGTGGAAACGGTACAGCGGCTTCTTCTCGATAGGGTCGAGCGCCACGGAGGCCGCCCGGCCGTAGTTGGCGCTATAAAGCCGGCCGCTCTTGTTGACGCGCACGCCGCACAGCCCCGCCTGCCCCTCCCCTATCTGGCAGCCGTGCGGGCACAACCGACAACGGACCCGCATCCCCGGCAACGTCTCGTAATACGCAGCCTCTCTCATCCCCCACCCCGCCTGCCCCTGCTGACACTGTGAGACTAAAGGCCAGACCTTTTTGTCTCATTTTTTGAGACTCAAAGGCCAGACCTTTTTGTCTCATTTTTTGAGACAGATAGGTCTGGCCTTTAGTCTCACTTTAAGTCTTATTCGACCTTGATGCAGTTGACCGGGCACTGGTCCGCCACTTCCTGCAGGTTGCAGCTGGCGGACGTGTGCGCCTTCACGTGGGCGATACCGTCGTCCTTGACCTCAAAGACATCGGGACAGTTCTGTTCGCACAACCCACAACCCACGCAGGCCGATGCATCGACCGTTACCTTTGCCATCTCCCCCTCCTGGTTTATGCCGTTCGCCTTATTGTCCCACTGCGGCCGCGACGCGGTCCGCATATGCTTCAAGCTTTTTCATCTCGTCTTCGCCCGGGACGTATTGGACCTCGAAGGCCGGCTCAAGGATCTCCAAGCCCATCGCCTCGATGTCCCGACGGATCATCTTCGAGGCCGCCTCGGACCAGCCGTACGAACCGAAGATCCCGACCTTCTTGCCCTTGGGTTTGAGGCCGCGCAGATACGTCAGGAACCCGCCGACGGTCCAGAACATGTCGGCGTTCAGGGTCGGGGAGCCGACGAGCAGGACCCTTGAGTCCAGGATGTCGCGCACGATCTGGCTGCCGTCGCTGGCGCGGACCTTGTATACCTTGACCTCTATCTTGCGGCGGGCCAGATGCTCGGCAAGGAAGTGCGCCATCTTCTCGGTCGAATGCCACATCGTGTCGAAGACGATCGTCACCTTGGGCCCGGCCTTGAAGGCCGTCCAGTCCTGATAGGCGCGCAGGATCCGGCCGGTGTTCCGGCGCCAGATGGCGCCGTGGCTGGGCGCGATGATGTCGAAGTCGAGCTCGAGCCTCGCGATCTCCTCGAGCTTCTTCGCGATGACGCTGCCCAGCGGCATGAGGATGTTCGCGTAATACTTGGCCGCCTCCTCCATGCACAGGTCCTCGCCCACTTCATCGGCGAAGCGTTTCGGCGAGGCCAGGTGCTGACCGAAACCGTCATTGGGCAGGAGGACCTTGTCCTCGACGACATAGGTGAACATCGAATCCGGCCAGTGGATCATGGGCGCCGTGATGAACTGGAGGGTGCGCCGGCCCAGCGCCAGCGTGTCGCCGGTCTTGACGATCCGGAAGGCGCGGTCCTTGATGCCGTAGTGTTTCTCCAGGCCCTCGCGGCCTTTTTGCGTGCACACGATGACGGCGCGGGGCGCGGCCTCAAGGATGTCCGGGACCGCGCCCGAGTGGTCCATCTCCACGTGGTTGACGACGAGGTAGTCGAGCCCGGCCGGATCGATAACGCCGCGCACGCGCGCCAACAGGTCGCCCAAAAACTCCTTCTTGACGGTGTCCACCAGCGCGGTCTTCTCGTCCCGGATGAGGTACGCGTTGTACGAGGTGCCCCGCGGGGTCACGTAACCGTGGAAGTCGCGCACGTCATAATCCACGGCGCCGACCCAATAGATCTTGTCCTTGAGCTCGACCGGAGTCATATCGACTCCTGCGCGGCGCCGGGCTCCTGCGCGGCGCCGGGCGCCGCGATCGCCTTCTCGACGCTCTGCATGTCCGTCAGGACGCGGCCGTCCCTGCCGTCCAGCCGGACCTTGCCCGACTCATCGGCGTAGAACAGGAGGCGGCCCGTCACGCCCCTGTGCAGCGGCCGGGCCGTTACCACGAAGTGCGCCTCGTCCGTCTTTGCGTATTGGAAGCGGTACCCCGCGGCCTCCTCCGAGGCGCGCAGGTCCTCCCCGACGCCGGAGGCCAGATACTTCTTGAGCGTGCTCATGTTCACGGGATAAAATCCCAGGTCTTCCTTGTAGTCTTCGGCCGCCCTGACGATCGCCGCGGTGTATCCATAGGCCGTCACGTCATTGAACTTCATGACCTGAGGCTGGGTCTCCGGGTAGAGCGCCACGACGACGCGGTTGACCGACGGCCCCAGGGAGAGGACGAAGAAAAAAAGGACGAGGACGGGCATCACCGCGCCGGCGAGGACCGCCCGGCCCACGGCCACGCGGTAGAGCTCGCGGACGCCTATCACCAGCAGGGCCAGCGACCACGCCGAGGCGAGCAGCCCGCCGACGAACGGGATGACGCTATAGATGTCCGCCGCGCTCTTGTAGCAGACGACGAGGACCGCAGGGGCGATGCCCTTATCGACGCCGAGGATCAGCTTCACCCCCGCCGCCACCAGAAGGAGCGTCGCCGCCAACGTCACGAGGGGCCGCGCGAGGATGAGCGGGTTTAAGAAGAACGACGTCTCCAGGGCCGCGATCTGCGACGAGAGCTCGCCCGCCGGCAGACCGGCCGTTGCCAGCTGTCTGAGCCACATGACATTGAGGCCGTCGCACATGAGCTTGACGTAACCCAATATCAAGGCGAAGACGGCCGCGTGGATGAGGTGCTGCCTGGTGTTCGTCTTATTTTTCGAGACGGCCTGGAAGAAGAGGACGGGCTGGAAGAGGACCGCGCCGCAGACGCGCAAAGCCCCCACGGCCGCTTCCCATGGACGGCGCGCGGCCTCCCAGGACGAGAGGGCTTCGGCGGGAGGAAGAAACCTCATGACATGTCAAGCGAGCTTCTTGAAATTATCTTTGGTGACGCCGCACTCCGGACATACCCAGTCGTCCGGCAGGTCTTCGAAACGGGTCCCCGGCGCGGCACCGCTGTCCGGGTCGCCCTTGGCCGGGTCATAAATATAACCGCAGACCGTGCACTCCCATTTTTCCATCACGCCGCCTCCGCAGGTTTAAGGTTATACTTCCTGATGTTCGCGTCCGCAATGGCCTGCACCTGCTTCAAGGCCTCCGGGTCCCTCATGACGTGCCGGAAGCGGCCCTGCGGCTTGAGGTACTCCTCGACGGGCTTGATCTTGGCGATAGGACGCGGCTTCATCTGGCCGTTCTCGATCTCGAATATCGGATACAGCCCCGTCTCGGCCGCGAGCTTGCCGATGTCATACGACAGGCCCGGCTCATGACGCCATCCGAGCGGACACGGCACGTGGATCTGGATATATTTGGGTCCTTTGATGCTGTGGGCCTTTTTGACCTTCTTCTGGACGTCCTGCGGATAACCGATGGTCGCCGTGGCGACATAGGGGATCCCGTGGGCCGCCGCGATCTCGGGGATCGGCTTCTTGGGCCGCGGGTTGCCCCTCGAGGCGCTGCCCGGCGGGCTCGTCGTGGTGTTGGAGTCCGTCGGCGTCAGGCCGCTGCGCTGGATGCCCGTGTTCATGTAGGCCTCGTTGTCGTAACAGACATACAGGACGTCGTGGCCGCGCTCCCACATCCCCGAGAGCGCCTGCAGGCCGATGTCGGCCGTGCCGCCGTCGCCGGCCTGGGCGATGACGTTGATGCCGTCCTTCTTGCCCAAATACTTGAGCGCCGACTCGATGCCCGAGGCCACGGCCGCCGCGTTCTCGAAGAGCGAATGGATCCACGGCACCCCCCAGGCGCTCTGCGGGTACTTCGTCGAGAAAACCTCCAGGCACCCGGTGTTGTTGGCGATGATCGTGTTCTTGCCGGAGGCGTCGACGACGAGCCGCGCGGCGATCGCCTGACCGCAGCCCGCGCACGCCGTATGCCCCGGCTTGAATAACGTCTCTGTCTGGGCCATGAATGCTCTCCTTTAGGACAAATGTGAGACTTTCAGCCAGGCTCTTTGTCTCACTTTTGAACCGCGAATTTGAGACAAAGAGCCTGGCTGTTTGTCTCACTTTTTATGCGAGTAGTTCCTGCCTCAGACCGATAAAGGTGCAGTCGGTCTGCTTGCCGGCCAACGCCTCATATGTCTCATAGACCGACTTCAGGGTGATGTCCCGCCCGCCCAGGCCGAGGATGAAGCCGCTCGTCTTGGGCGCCTTGGCGCCCAGGGTGCCCAGCGCCGCGCTCATGTCGGTGTACAGGGGTCCGCAAGAACCCAGCGAGATGCTCTTGTCGATGACGGCGACCTCCTTGGCGTCGGCGAGCGCCGCGAGAATCGCGTCTTTCGGGAACGGCCGGTAGGTCACGATCTTGAGGAGCCCGGCCTTCTTGCCGTCCCGGCGCAGGCCGTCCACGACCTCGCGGACCGTGCCGCACACGGAGCCGGCCGCGACAAAGACCTGCTCGGCGTCTTGCAGGCGGTAGCCCTCGATGAGCCCGCCGGCCTCGCGGCCGAAGGCCTTCTTGAACTCGGCAGAGATCTCGGGGATGATCTTCAGGACGTCCCGGTGCGTCTGGTCGATCGCGTAGCGCGTCTCCATGTAATAATCCGGATCGGCCAAATAGCCCATCGTCTTGGGATCGTCCACGTCGAGCTTGTAGCTCGTTTTGTACGGCGGCAAGAACCTGTCCACCTCTTCCTGCGTGGGCATGTCGACGACCTCCATGCCGTGCGTCAGGATGAAACCGTCCATGTTGACCATGACCGGCAGCATCACGCGCGGGTCTTCGCCCAGGCGGTACGCCATGAGGTGCAGGTCCACCACCTCCTGGTTGCTCTCGGCAAAGAAGAGGACCCAGCCCGCGTCACGGACCGCCGCGACGTCCTGGTGGTCGTTCCAGATGTTGATGGGCGCGGAGACCGAGCGGTTGGCCGTGGCCATCACCACCGGCAGGCGCATGCCCGCGATGTTGAAGACGACCTCGGACATGAGGAGCAGGCCCTGCGAGCTCGTCGCGGTGAAGGAGCGCACGCCCGTCGCCTCGGCGCCCAGCACGACCGAGGCCGCGGAGTGCTCGCTCTCGACGTTGACGAACTGGGCGTCGAGCTCCTTGTCGGCGACCATCCGGGCCAAGTCCTCGACGATGTGCGTCTGGGGCGTGATCGGGTACGCCGAGATGACGCCCGGACGGCAACGCTTGACGATCTGGGCGACCGCGTGTGAACCTTCCAAAAACTCTCTCATGACAGGCTCCTAGAGGTTAAAGCGCTTCGAGCTCCGACACCATCTCGATGTCTTTCTTGGGACAGACGGCCGCGCAGTTCCCGCAGCCCTTGCAGTACGCGTAGTCGCACTGGAACGTGTTCTTCTCCTTGCCCGAGATGATGCCCTCGGGGCAGACGAAGACGCACATCCGGCACGCGATGCAGTCCTTCTTCAGGAACTTCGGCTTGACTTCCGTGCGCCACGAACCGGTCTTGTTGGCCGTGCTCGAACCCGGCTTTGCGGTCATGTGCTTGAACATGATGTCTCCTTGAGAGTCACTTTTTGACGGAGGCGAAGCCCCGCTGGAGCGCCTCGACGTTCATCTTCACGACCTTCTCGCCCTTCTCCTGGAAGCGGCGGGTGACGGCCGTGGTCAGGTCCTCGAGCTTCAACTCGCCCGTCGCCGCGGCGAAGGCGCCCAGGAGCACGGTGTTGCTCAAAAGGGCCTTGCCGCCCGTGATGTCCATCGATATCTTGTTGGCCGACACGACAAAGAGCTTCTGCCTGCCCTTCGGCTTGGGGATCTCCATCCCCTCGCGGTCGCTGACGACGGCCACGCCCTCCTCCTTCAATCCCTGGTAACAATCGCTTCCCCGCATGAGCGTCGCATCGACGATGATGATGTAATCCGGGGTGTAGATCTGGCTCCTCAGGCGCACGGGCTGGTCCTCGATGCGCACGAAGGCGTTCATCGGCGCGCCCATGCGTGCCGCCCCAAAGTGCGGGAACGCATAAGGATATTGCCCTTTCGTAAAATAGGCATGCCCCAGGATGGTGGCCGTGGTGATGGCCCCCTGGCCGGCGCGCGCGTGGATGCGGATCTCCTTCATGAAAGACCTCCGTTTTTGGTCAAAGGAAGTCCCATTATATTAGGTAACAGGGGGAAAATCAAGACTTTTTCGGCCCACATTAATACGGTAAAAACACCCGTCCTCAAATAGTGTTTTTGCCTTTAGGGCCGTGTCGCCGGCGGGGATGCCCGGAGGCGACCCGGGAGGGCTTTTGCCGCTTTTTCATCGCAAGCGACAGGCGGCGCACCATCTTGTTGAGGCCCGGGCTTACCGCGACAGGGTACGTCGCGACCCGGTGTAACCGCCTGAAGGACCCCTTCAGGCGGTTAATGTTCTCCTGCGTCTGCTCCCGCACATCCTTCAGGGGCCGCGGTGCGTAGACGACCTCGCCCGCGCACATCACCATCTGCAGCATCGGCTCCCCCACCCCCTCGTCCTCTAAACCGATGATGTCCCTGACATAATACCCCTTCTTGTCCTTGACGCGGAAGACCTGCTTGCGGCCCGGCAGGGTCACCTTCTTCTTGCTGAACTTCATCGTCGGCACGAAGACCCCTTGCCCGTCGGTCACCTCGGCGATCTTGTAGATGACGTCCAGGGACGGCGCGTCCACCGAGGCGCCCATCTGGGTCCCCACGCCGAAGTCGTCGATCGGCGCCTTCTGCCTGACGAAGCGCTCGATCTTGTACTCGTCGAGGTCGCCGCTCGCGAAGATCTTGGTCTTCTTGAAGCCGGCGGCATCCAGCATCCGGCGGGCCGCGCGCGACAGGGCGACGATGTCCCCGCTGTCCAGGCGGACCCCCTTGAGCTCGTGCCCCTTGGCGCGGAACGCGCGCGCCACCTGGATGGCGTTGCGCACGCCCTCCTCGGTGTCATAGGTATCGACCAAAAGGATGCACGCGCCCGGGAAGGTCTCAAAGAAGGCGCGGAAGGCGTCCTTCTCCTTGGCAAAGGACATGATGTAGGAGTGCGCCATCGTGCCGACGGCCGGGATCCCGTAGAGCTTGGCGGCCAGGACGTTCGAGGTGCCGCGGCATCCGGCGATATAGGCCGAGCGCGCCGCCTTGAGCGCGGCGTCGATGCCGTGGGTGCGCCGCAGCGAGAAGTCATACACCCCGCGGCCGGCCGCGGCGGTGACGATGCGCGACGCCTTGGTCGCAACCATCGTGGAGAGGTTGACGGTGTTGAGCAAGAAGCTCTCGACCATCTGCGTCTCGATCAAGGGACCGGTGACGCGCAGGACCGGCTCGCCCGGGAAAAAGACCGTCCCTTCGGGCATGGCCCAGACCTCGCCGTGGAAACGGAGCTTGCCCAGGCAGGTCAGGAAATCCTGGCCGAAGCCGAGGCGCTCGAGGAAGGCGAGGTCTTCCTGGGTGAACTTGAGATCCTTGAGGTAACGCAGGATGTCATCGAGGCCCGCGAAGAGAAGATACGAGCGGTTCGGCGGCAGGTTGCGCACGAAGAGGTCAAAGGTGGCCTGGGCCTTGACGCGGTGGTGGAAATAGCTCTCGGCC
>Ga0307419_10001160_pt1 | contig 13670 bp, 12 predicted proteins | sample SalMarWE160230MG_2_FD_202512 | JGI IMG/M metagenome (GOLD analysis project Ga0307419, IMG submission 202512) | Salt marsh sediment microbial communities from the Plum Island Ecosystem LTER, Massachusetts, United States - WE1602-30 | ecosystem: Environmental > Aquatic > Marine > Intertidal zone... | reverse complement strand
CTGATCCTGGCCAGCTGCCTGTTCCAGTCTTCAAGTGCATATAGCACAAGACACTTTTCGAAAATATCCTTCCGTACCACAAAATGGTCACGTGCGTCGGCAGGCATCTGCTTCTTAAATGCCATCGGAAGGATAATCCTTCCCTTGACATCGACCTTGCACGTATAATCACCTATAAATGTGGCCATGACCTCTCTTTAGCATATAAAAAGCTAAAGTAAGCAAAAAATATCCACTTGCCCCCACTTTGCTCCACTTTTTTTTAGTTTTTTGTTAATAACTTTTGGATGATGAATTTCTGCCCACCCCATGCTTTCTCTCCTGAGGGTTGTGATGTGGTCAAAAACACACAGGGATTAGGGGACAAAGTACATATGATCTGAAAAAGTTATAAATTTGCCACTCGCAATTAATTCATGGACTTAATGGAACACTCTTCAGAAACACAGGATCTTTTAAAAATTGATGTTGAGGATGTTCTGATCTCTAAAAATCCGTCTCTTGCAAAAGCTATTCCGTCATTCTTAATCGATTATCTGAAAAGGATTGTCCACCAGGAAGAGCTAAATTACTTTCTGGAAAAATACGGGCATCTGAAAGATGCCGAATTCGTTGCCGCAGGACTGGAGTTTTTTGAAATAAAATACACAGCTTACGGGACGGAGAACATACCTTCCCGGGGAAGGTATTTTTTTGTTTCAAATCATCCTCTGGGTGGTCTCGATGGATTGGTTTTCATGAATGAGTTATCAAAATATTACAATGATATAAAATTCCCTGTCAATGATATACTCATGAATATCAAGAACCTGTCCGGTATTTTTTTGCCTATAAACAAACATGGCGGCCAGGTAAAAGAGGCAGTAAGGTCGCTTGAAGAAGCATACGCTTCAGATTGCCAGATCCTTTATTTTCCGGCTGGTTTGTGTTCACGGAAAAAACGGGGTGTAATAAAGGATCTTGTGTGGCATAAAAGCTTCATATACAAAGCCATACAGCATAAAAGAGATATTATTCCGGCATTTTTTTCAGGCAGAAACTCTAGCTTTTTTTATAACCTCGCTAATATGAGGACCTTTTTAGGCATCGGATCAAATATTGAGATGTTATATCTTCCCGATGAGATGTTCCGGCAGAGGGGAAGAGATATCTCCCTTGTTTTCGGTAAAGCTATTCCATGGCAAACACTTGACAGCTCAAAATCATTACCTGAATGGGCAGAATGGGTGAAATCGAGATCATATGAACTTGAATCACTCATTGACTGATAACACATTAAAAAAAAATACTAAATTGCACGCGAATTTTCGGATAATATATTCGAAAATTATATATCTTAAATAACTAAAAATGGAACCCGTTGTTGACCAGTTGCCTATAGATCAGATAATTGCGGAACTCACAAGAGAAAAGTTATTAAGAAAGACCAATAATGCGAACAATGAAGTATACATTTTCGACAATAATGATTCTCCCGTTCTTATGCAGGAAGTGGGAAGGGTAAGAGAGATCACTTTCCGTCATGCCGGGGGTGGAACCGGCAAATCGATAGATATTGACAATTTTGATACAACCAAAGAGGATCCTCAGAGACAATTGATAGTATGGGATCCCGACAACAGGGAAATTGTTGGCGGATACCGCTTTTACTTCCCGCTAAAAGATTGCGTTCAATGTGATATCACGAAACTTGCTTCATCATCTTACTTTAATTTTTCCAAAGACTTTCTGTCAAAATATTATCCTCACATGATGGAACTGGGACGCTCTTTTGTTCATCCCGATTATCAATCGCGGGCCAGGGGCAGAAAGAGTCTGTTTGCTCTCGACAACCTCTGGGACGGACTCGGTGCAATAATACTTGATAATCACCACCTCAAGTATCTTTTCGGAAAGGTCACCATGTATTCTCATTTTAATCAGAATGCGAGAAATATGATCCTTTATTTTCTTAAAACTCATTTTGGTGATCCGGATCAGCTGGTTACTCCGATCGAACCGGCAATGATTGATCTTCACGAAGATGAAATGAGGAAATTATTTAGAGGGAAACGGTACAAGGAAGATTATAAGATACTCTCCTCTGAGGTAAGAAAGCTGGGTGAATCGATCCCTCCGCTTATCAATACATATATGAATCTTTCTCCTACAATGCGCACTTTCGGCACTTTTATCAATCATCATTTCGGGAATGTTGAGGAAACAGGGATAATGATCACATTAAGAGATATCTATGTTGAGAAGATCAACAGACATCTCGCTTCATATAAGCATGACTTCATGATAAGGTGGTTTTCGCACGGAAATTAGTAAGACCTAATATTTCTGCCTTCGATATAGTTAATGAATGACTGGTTGGCTACTCTGTTTCCACCTGGAGTGGGATAGTTACCTGTGAAATACCAGTCGCCTGAATGATGCGGGCATGCCTCATGCAATCCTTCTATCGATTGAAAGACTATTTTAACCTCCGCGTTTATATCAGAAGTTTTAAGCATGCATGATATTTTTTCAGAGATCTCTTCGACGCAAAACGGTTTATATACCTCTCTGACAATATTTTGTATCTCTTCGACGGGTTTTAATTGTTCGGCTTTTGCATCCTCATAGATTTTTTTTATAAGCGAGGCCTGGCCGCTTTCTTTCAGTAATTCTATTACAGCCCTGAATGCAATAAGATCCCCCAGCTTTGCCATATCAATCCCATAACAATCCGGGTATCTTATCTGTGGAGAAGAAGAGACTACGACAATTTTTTTAGGATCAAGCCTGTCGAGGATCCTTATAATACTTTTCTTTAGTGTTGTGCCCCTGACTATAGAATCGTCTATAACAACGAGATTATCAACGCCTCTTTTTACTACTCCATAAGTTACATCATATACATGTCCCACAAGATCTTCCCTGCCGCTGTCAACGGCAATAAATGTTCTGAGTTTTGCATCTTTGACAGCTATCTTTTCCACCCGTGGTTTCCGGTTGATTATTTTTTCAAGTTCTTCCTTTGTCAGCGTCTCTTTGTTTTGCATTATTGTTTCAACCTTTGACCGGGTCAGGTAATTTTCCACTCCCTGTATAAGACCATAGAATGCACTTTCAGCAGTATTCGGAATATATGAAAACACAGCATGTTCAAGATCATAGTTCACAGCTTTCAGAACAGGTTGTGTCAGTAATTCTCCCAGTTTTTTTCTTTCCCTGTAAATAGCTTTATCTGTTCCCCTTGAGAAATATATTCTTTCAAACGAACACTTGCGTTGTTCTGCTTCTTCCCTGATCTTTTCAACAGAGGTTTTGCCTGAAGCTTTTATTATTATGGCATGGGCAGGGGGAAGTTCATTCACATTATCGGTTCTGACATTAAATATGGTCTGGATCACAGGCCTTTCGGATGTCACCACAACTACTTCATCATCAATATAATAGAATGCCGGTCGAATACCTGACGGGTCTCTTATCACGAAAGCATCCCCATGCCCCACCATTCCTGCCATAACATAACCTCCGTCCCAGTTGCGGCTGGCCTTTGAGAGTACAGTAACGAGATCGAGGTTTTCTTCTATCAGTGGGGAGATATCTTTTTTCGACAAGCCCTGTTCCTTGAATTGCCTGAAGAGCCTTTCGTTTTCCTCATCCAGTCTGTGACCAATATTTTCGAGTATTGTAACCGTATCAGAAAAGTCCACGGGATTCTGTCCAAGATCGATCAGGTCTGAAAATACTTCACTTACGTTTGTCAGGTTAAAGTTGCCTGCCATGACAAGATTTCTTGATTTCCAGTTATTCTCCCGGCTTACAGGATGGACCGTGTCAATATTATAACTGCCATAGGTGCCATACCTCAGGTGCCCCATATAAATATCGCATGCAAAAGGGATATTATCTTTTATAAAAACAGTGTCTTTGGTATTATTTATGTTGATCCTGTCAATATCCTCATAAATATGATCAAATATCTCTTTAATGGCATCTGTGCGGTTTGATCTCTGCCTGAAAATATATCGTTTCCCCGGCTGAACATTTAGTTTTATCCCTGCAATACCTGCTCCATCCTGCCCCCGGTTATGCTGCTTTTCCATCATCAGGTACATCTTCTGGAGGCCATAGTCCCATGAACCGTATTTCTCAATATAATATTCCGGCGGTTTAAGCAATCTCAGCATTGCAATGCCGCATTCATGTTTGATTATTTCGCTCATAGTTAGTTTTTGCCCTGGTCGGGGAAGTTAATTATTGCCGGAACGAAATAGGCATCCGGAAATACCTTTCTCATCCTCAGGAGATCCTTGAATCCTTCAGACCTGGTTCTGTAGTCGCCTGCTCTGACCATAAAATATCCCGGTTCCCTGTATTGGGCATAAGATATAATATCGGGAAATTTGTTTATGAATTCTGCTCTCACCCTGGCTGATTCTTCACGGGCATTCCTGACAGAACTGTAATAAATCTGTATCCGGAATCCTTCCATTCCTTGTGATCCTTCCTGTGTCCGTTTTTGTTTTGATGCCAGAATATAACGACTTAAAAGGGTGTCAAGTGCCGGGTCCTGGTTAATTCTGAGTTCTCCGCCTTCATCATACGGTCTCCGGAAGAGATCAGATGTTTTAACAAAAGCCTGTGAGTTACACAACCCGTTTTGCAGGATTATCACAATGATCAGTAAAAACATTTTTCGAACCATACAGCCGGTACAATTTATTGTAACAGTGATTTCAGTGCCAGGTAATAGCTGCCTCCCAGTGAACCCGCTATCAGGAGATTGCCTTCGTATGTCAGATCGAAGTCTGCTCCGACAGCATCAGTATTATAAGGATCACAGACATCGAACATTCTTAATCTTCCGGCTTCTGAACCATCATCAGGATTGGCCATACTGACAACAAAACAGTTCTGGTTAAGCATCATAAGCAGTCCACTTTCGTCAAAGATCAGTGCAGTTCCGGCATTTGATTTTTCGATGTATTTCTTCCAGTTAACTGATCCCGAAGAGGTGAGAGATGCCAGAAATGAATTATTCAATACTCCATCCTCGACCGATAATTCTGTATTGCCTGATATATATATATTGCCGTCGTTACCACTAATAATACCCAGGCTTTCTGCTCCGAAATCCGGATTATTAAATAATTCTGTTTCCCATAATTTATTCAGATCCAGTGTGTATTTTGCAGTGCCTGCCTGTGTTTTACCAGTATTTTTTCTTCTTGTAAGAGGAAGAAAAATGTTTCCCGAACCATCCATTGTGATACTGTTGACTGAGATCAGGCCGGTTTCTGCAATTTCCTTTTTCTCAATAATATAACCTGTTGTATCAAATTTTACGAAAAGAATGCCTGTATTGTCTGAACCGGTTGAATCAGGAAATGGTGTCCCCACTGCCAGAAGATCCCCGTTTCCGTAATAGGATATATTAGTGAGGTCTATGTCAAATGAGGCCGATATCAGTGTATCCCATAATATGCTACCGTCATTATCGATACCTGAAAGAAGCATTTTGCCGTTACTGCTTCCTCCTGCAACATAACAGGATGTATCGGACCAGGCTGAACTGAACAGCCCCCCTCTTTCTGATTGAAACTCAACCAGGGTTTTTTTATCCTTGCTGAGTTTAATAAGGTAAGGGTTGTTGTCTACTGATCCGCAGCTGACAAATCCTGAGTCAGGTGTAGATCTAAGATAATATGCGTGTCCCTGTCCGAATGATTTCTCCCATAAGAAATCACTATCTTCTTTTTTACAGGAAAATAACAGTATTAGCAGGGTAAGCAGAGCAAATGATTTTCTCATGAAATTATCTTTTTATTCAAGAGCTTCGGCCAGTTCGTCTGTTATTTCAAGGTTATGATAAACATTCTGGATATCATCATCATCCTCAAGTGCTTCTATAAACCTGATAACTTTCCTGGCTGATTCAACATCGAGTGTTTTGGTATCGTTGGGAATTCTTTTTAGTCCTGATTCTTCGGGTTCTATACCCATTTCGGTGAGTTTTTTTGAGACACTGCCAAAATCCTCCTTGGCACAAGTAATTACAATAGTATCCTCCTCAATTTCAAAATCCTCGGCTCCGGCATCGATCATTTCAAGCTGAAGATCATCCCGGGCCAGTCCCTCACTATTGATTGTGAATACTCCCTTTCTTTCAAAAAGGAAGCTTAGAGATCCGTTAGTGCCCAGACTTCCTCCATGCTTATTGAATGCTGCTCTCACTGCAGCTACAGACCTGTTGTTATTATCGGTGAGACACTCTGCAAAAACAGCGATCCCAAAAGGTCCGTAACCTTCAAATGTCGTTTCAGAATAACTTTCCGCATCAGATCCAACAGCTTTTTTTATCGCCCTTTCTATATTATCCTTGGGCATGTTGGCTCCTTTTGCATTCTGAACAGCAAGCCTCAGCCGGGCATTTGATTCAGGATCCCCTCCTCCTTCTCTTGCGGCAATCATTAACTCCTTTATGATCTTTGTGAAGATCTTTCCCCTTTTGGCATCTGCTGCTCCCTTTTTCCTCTTGATTGTTGACCATTTACTGTGTCCCGACATAAAACAAATTTTATAATACGATGCTAAATTAAATATTTCTTTAATACATCGGGCAGGTTATATACTTTTGTACTGAAATCAGGAAATGAAAAAGGTGTTGAATGGTTTAAACGTTTGAAGGTTTAATCGTTTAATGTTATGCGACCATACGATCGAACGATCTCTTCCCTGTCAATACTGAAATTGAAAACTGAAATTTTGAAAAATAACAAAGTATATATTGAGACCTATGGCTGCCAGATGAATGTGGCTGACAGTGAGGTTGTTGTGTCAATACTTCTCAAAGAAGGATACAGGCTTACAGATAACATAAATGAGGCTTCCCTCATTCTGCTCAACACCTGTTCAGTGCGTGAAAATGCCGAAAAGCGTATCTGGAACAGACTTAAGGCCCTGAGGCATCTGAAGAAGAAAAACAGGGGATTGATCGTGGGACTGGCGGGATGTATGGCAGAGCGGCTCAGGGAAAAGGTGATTGAAACGGAACAGCTCGTTGACATTGTTGTGGGGCCCGATGCTTACCGAACACTGCCTCGGCTTGTTGCGGATGCTGAATCGGGTCATAAGGCTGTAAATGTATTGTTATCTCATGAAGAGACATATGCCGACATTTCACCGGTGAGGATGGATAAGAACGGGGTTACTTCTTTTGTATCCATTATGAGAGGCTGCAACAATATGTGTGCATACTGCGTGGTTCCCTATGTAAGGGGAGCAGAAAGAAGCCGTGATCCCAAATCTGTGCTAAGGGAGGTGAAACAACTAATCAATTCAGGGTACAGGGAGGTTACTCTTCTCGGGCAAAATGTTGATTCGTACCTGTGGGAAAACAATGGCAGAATTACCTTTTTTCCTCAACTCCTTGAACAAGTTGCCCTGATTGATCCATTGCTAAGGGTCAGGTTTTCAACATCACATCCGAAGGATCTCTCAGATGACCTTTTAAAAGTAATCGCTCAGCATGAAAATATCTGCAAGCATATTCATCTGCCTGCGCAGAGCGGCAGCACACGGATACTGAAGCTCATGAACAGGGAATATACAAGGGAATGGTATATGGACCGGATCAGGGCAATCCGTACTATTATTCCTGGCTGCTCAATCTCAACCGACATGATATCAGGCTTTTGCACCGAAACTGAAGAAGATCATAAAGCATCAATGTCACTGATGGAATGGGCGGGTTTTGATTTTGCTTACATGTTCAGATACAACGAAAGACCCGGAACCAGGGCTGCCCGGAGGTTAAAGGATGATGTTCCGGATAACATAAAAGCCAGACGGTTGAACGAAATCATATCACTCCAGAACAGGCTTTCGGCAAAATCAAAAAAGCAAGATGTTGGCAAGGTATTTGAAATACTTATCGAAGGATTTTCAAAAAGATCCGAAGATCATTTTTCAGGACGTACATCACAAAACAAGATTGTTGTTTTTCCAAAAGAGGATAAGAAAAAGGGAGAATATGTAAAGGTCAGGATTGACAGATGTACTTCAGCCACTCTGATTGGTGAAATTGAAAATTAACTGCATAATTGTTCATATATTCGGGTATTTGTAAATTACATCCTTAATAAGGAAACCACCATGAAGCTCAAATTACTCTTATTACTTCTTTTCTCATTCTTGTTGATCAATGACATGCCCGGTCAAAAGAAGAACAAAAAATTCACGGTGTCCGGCTATGTAATGGATACCGGAAAGAATCCGGTTGCCGGGGCAATTATCCTGCTTGATAAGAATAATACAGGTAGAGTAACTGACGCTGAAGGTTTCTATAAAATAAAAGTCAGGCCTGATGCGGGAATAATTACCATATTAACTATGTATGGAGCTTCAGCAGAGGCATCTATTGACGGTCGTACTTTAATAAATTTTGTACTGGAAGAGGCCTCTGCCCTGCATAGGGAAGTACAGAATAAAAAGGAGGTTGATGAGGTTGTAGATATTGGTTATGGTGTTATCAAAAAAAATGATCTTACACTGCCGGTCAATAAAATAGATGTCGCAGGAACAAATTACTCTTCATATTCAAATATTTATGATCTGCTGCATGGTTCAGTACCTGGTGTACAAGTAATCGGGAAGAGTATTATTATAAGGGGGACATCAACAATCTATTCTAATTCAGATCCTTTGTTTGTTGTTGACGGGAATATTACAGAGTCGATTGATTATATACATCCCGGCATGGTAAAATCTATCCAGATACTGAAAGGTGCCTCAGCATCAATTTATGGAAGCAGAGGTGCAAACGGAGTAATTCTTATCAATACAATAAAAGCCGGGGACAGATAGATATTAGCTTTTATTTTTCAAAATAATCTTTATTTGCAGTTCGTCGAGTTGCTTTTGTGATATCTGTGAAGGCGTATCGAGCATAACATCACGCCCTGAATTATTTTTCGGGAAGGCAATAAAATCACGTATTGATTCCTGTCCTCCTAACATTGCGACCCATCTGTCGAATCCGAAAGCAATTCCCCCATGCGGCGGGGCTCCGTATTTAAAAGCATTCAGAAGAAAACCGAATTGTTCATCTGCTTCTTCCTCTGTAAATCCCAGCACTTTAAACATGAGCCTTTGAACAGATGTATTATGTATCCTGACTGAGCCGCCTCCGATTTCCACCCCGTTAATCACAAGATCATATGCATCGGCCCTTACTTTGCCCGGATCCTTTTCCATCATATGAATATCTTCCGGTTTTGGTGAAGTAAAGGGATGGTGCATGGCAAAGAACCGTTTTTCCTCCTCATCCCACTCCAGCAGAGGAAAATCAACAACCCATAAAGGTACAAAGGTCTCTTTTCTCCTCAGACCGAGCCTGTTGCCCATTTCGAGCCTCAGCTCCGAAAGTGCCGTTAATGTCGCCATCTTATCTCCTGCCAGAATAAGAATAAGATCTCCTTTTTTTGCCTTCATGACATCAGTCCATCCTGCAAGCTCCTCCTGTGAATAGAATTTGTCGACAGAGGATTTCAGCAAGCCGTCAGGTCCATATTTCACATATATGAGACCTTTAGCGCCAATCTGCGGGCGCTTAACAAAATCGGTAAGTCCATCGAGCTGTTTTCTGCTATATTCTGAACATCCTTCAACACAAATAGCTCCAACATATTCCGCGCTCTCAAAAACTCCAAAGCCGTGTCCTTTGACTTGTTCAGTAAGTTCATAAATTGTCATTCCAAACCTGAGGTCAGGCTTATCGGTACCGTATTTTCCCATTGACTCGAGGTAGGGTATCTTCCTGAAAGGCTCATTTAATTCAATATCCTTTATCTTTTTGAAAAGATATTTGGCCAGGCCTTCAAAAGTATCCAGTATATCATCTCTCTCGACAAATGACATTTCACAGTCGATTTGTGAAAACTCCGGCTGCCGGTCAGCCCGCAGGTCTTCGTCACGGAAACATTTAACAAGCTGAAAATATTTATCAAATCCCGCAACCATCAGAAGTTGTTTAAGTGTTTGCGGGGACTGTGGCAGGGCATAAAATGTTCCCGGCTGCATCCTGCTTGGAACCACATAGTCTCGCGCACCCTCAGGTGTGGACTTTATTAGGGCGGGCGTTTCAATTTCAATAAACCCAATGGAATCCATGTACTTACGGACCTCCTGAGCCACTCTGTGACGCAGGATGATATTATTTTTTATGGAATCCCTGCGGAGATCAAGATACCTGTATTTCATTCTTAACTCCTCTCCTCCATCCGTTTCTTCTTCAATAGTGAAAGGAGGCAGCTCGCTACGGTTTATAATATTCAGTTCTTTTACTTCTATTTCAATTTCCCCGGTAGGAATTTTCAGGTTTTTATTACTTCGTTCTCTTACTTTTCCCTTTGCCTGAACAACAAATTCACGGCCCAGCTTTCTTGCTTGTCCGCACAGGTCTTTATCCGTTTCCATGTTAAATACAAGCTGTGTTATCCCGTACCTGTCGCGCAGGTCGATAAAGGTCATCCCCCCAAGATCCCTTGACCGCTGAACCCATCCGCATAAGGTTATCTCCTTTCCGGCATCTTTCAGTGTAAGCTCACCGCATGTGTGTGTCCTGTACATTTTCTTTGGTTTAGTTAAGCAAAAGTAAGAAAATTTGAGGATCGTGGATATGAAATAATTTCTTCTTACTTTTAGGTTTCTCAACTCATAGAAATGAAAGAAACCAAACATGAAAAATTCATGCTGGCAGCTTTGCAGGAGGCCGGGAAAGCGCTTGATAAACAGGAAATACCTGTCGGTGCTGTTGTCGTCTGTAAAGATACCATCATTGCAAGGGCACATAATCTCACCGAAACACTGAAGGATCCGACTGCGCATGCAGAGATGCAGGCAATAACAGCCGCGGCAAACTGGCTGGGAGGAAAATACCTGACCGGATGTACAATTTATGTGACTCTCGAACCATGTGCGATGTGTGCAGGAGCGATAGGCTGGAGCCAGGCATCAGGACTTGTCTATGGTGCAGATGATGAGCAAAAGGGTTATACTAAAATCACCGGCACCCTGCTACATCCTAAAACCAAAGTATCAGCGGGTATCATGGAGAAAGAATGCAGTGATCTTATAATAGGATTCTTTAAAACACACAGGTGAGGTTATTTGAAAAAAAACTTCTAAGTTTAGTAAAATTTATAGTCATGACTTTCGATAACAGCAAAACAATCATTGGAGTCAGGATCAAACTTTTTGCTGCCACAGTATTGTTCCTGGCCTACGTTGCCCTTACTTATGCGGTAAAACTGATACAGTTTCCTCTTCTCGGAATGAGCGATACAGCCTGGACAATCATACTGGTTGCTATCTACCTGATAATTGCTTTCCTGCCGATGATGCTTAATTACCAGTTTGTTTTCTTTTCTGATGAGGGAGAAAATCTGGTGTTCAGATATTTTACAGCCGGTATCGTGGGCGGCAAAAAGAACTCAGTCGAAATCAAGAAGAGAGCATTTAAAGGTTATAAAACCGAATCGAAATATTTCGGCCTCGTACGTAGCATCATTCTTTTTCAACAGATGGGTGAGGGAATAGCAAAGTATCCTCCTGTCTATATAAGTGCACTGAACAGTGATCAACGATCCAAATTATTTGCCGCACTCAACAAGTATGTTCCTGAAACATGAGCCATGCCCGTAAATAATATGAATTAAATCATTTTTAATGAATAAAATAGTAAGCAAATTCGGATTGCGGATTGCGGATTGCGGATTGCGGATTTGGAATCTGAAATTTTGAATCTGGAATCTGAAATTTTAATAACCATAATAATATTTAATCATGAACGTAGATAAAATAATGAACAACCTCGAGAAAAAGCATCCCGGAGAGGTTGAATATTTGCAGGCTGTCAGGGAAGTACTTGAATCCATAGAGGAAGTATATAATGAAAATCCCCAGTTTGAGTCTGCAAACATTATTGAAAGGATTGTTGAACCTGATCGTATATTTACCTTTAAAGTTCCCTGGATTGACGATGAGGGAAATGTCAGGTTGAACCTTGGATACAGGGTACAGTTCAACAATGCTATTGGCCCTTACAAAGGGGGACTTCGTTTTCACCCAAGTGTAAACCTGTCTATACTCAAGTTCCTTGGTTTTGAACAGACCTTTAAGAATGCACTTACCACTCTCCCAATGGGAGGAGGAAAAGGAGGATCTGACTTTGACCCTAAAGGAAAATCTGCGAGTGAGGTAATGCGCTTCTGCCAGTCTTTCATGCTCGAACTCTGGAAATATATAGGGCCGGAAACTGATGTGCCGGCCGGTGATATAGGTGTGGGTGGACGTGAAATAGGATACTTGTATGGCATGTATAAGAAACTTAAGGGAGATCATACCGGAGTTCTTACCGGCAAGGGGACAAACTGGGGCGGATCACTTATCAGACCCGAAGCAACCGGTTTTGGCGGAATATATTTTGCACAGGAAATGCTCGCAACTAAAAACGAATCATTCAATGGCAAGACTGTTTCAATATCAGGTTTCGGTAATGTTGCCTGGGGTGCTGCGCTCAAGGTAACCGAACTTGGAGGTAAAGTTGTTACGATCTCAGGACCAGACGGTTATGTCTATGATGCGGAGGGAATCTCAGGCGGTAAAATTGAATATATGCTTGAGCTGCGTGCATCCAACCAGGATATCGTCAAGCCATATTCCTACGCATTTGAAGGAGTTGAATTCCACGAGGGAAAAAGGCCATGGGGGAAAAAAGTCGATATCGCCCTGCCATGTGCAATCCAGAACGAACTAAACGGCGAAGATGCAGCCGCTCTTATCAATAATGGAGTCATACTGGTAGCTGAAATATCAAATATGGGGTGTACGCCTGAAGCAGTTGAGGCATTTCATAAAAACAAAGTGCTTTTCGCACCGGGGAAAGCAGTAAATGCCGGAGGTGTTTCCACTTCAGGGCTTGAGATGACACAGAATGCCATGAAGTTGAAATGGAACAGGCAGGAGGTTGACAAAATGCTCCATGAGATTATGAGTAATATTCATGAACAGTGTGTTAAGTACGGCAAACAGGAAGATGGATATGTAGATTATGTGAAAGGAGCAAATATTGCCGGCTTCCTTAAAGTAGCTAATTCAATGCTCGATATGGGGGTTGTGTAGAATATTACATGTACTCACCCCCTTGTATTCCCCCTCTCTGCTTGCGCAAAGAGGGGGAACCTATTTATTATCAGTGGATAAAGCCCCCTTCCTTGCTAAAGCAGGGAAGGGGGTTTGGGGGATGGGTATATGTGATTTTTTTTTTATATTTACATGTCTCAATTCTTTGTGCTATGCCGGAAGAAATATTACTGAAGCATAAAATTGCTTTAGGTCTTATACCACGTATCGGTGATATAAATGCCAGGAAACTAGTATCCCACTTCGGCAGTGTGGAGAACATATTTAATGAATCATACAGGAATCTCACAAGGATACCCGGTATAGGCTCAGGCCTTGCAAAATATATCAGCAATCGTTCATATCTTGAAACTGCTGAAAAAGAGGCTGAATATGTCTCAAGAAATAATATCAGGACCTTTTTTTATCTCGATAATGATTATCCTTTCCGGCTGCGACAGTGTGACGATTCTCCGGTTGTCTTCTTTTTTAAAGGTAACTGCGACCTTAAT
>Ga0307419_10001159_pt1 | contig 13673 bp, 13 predicted proteins | sample SalMarWE160230MG_2_FD_202512 | JGI IMG/M metagenome (GOLD analysis project Ga0307419, IMG submission 202512) | Salt marsh sediment microbial communities from the Plum Island Ecosystem LTER, Massachusetts, United States - WE1602-30 | ecosystem: Environmental > Aquatic > Marine > Intertidal zone... | reverse complement strand
AAGTATTACTATGTCCATTCTCTCTTTCTCCAGTCGCGTGCTACAAGCACAAAGGTCATAGTAAATATAGCCACTATATAAATTGTGTTTTTATTTTCTATTTGCTGTGATTCCTTTGCATCTTGTGGCTGCGGTTGCGTAAGATTCCAGTCATAGAAGAAAACCTCTGTGTAATATTGTGCCATCTCTTCATTTTCTATGATTATTCCCGCCTCACGATTGCGGGTTACGGAGTTTTCATTCCAGTTGATGCTTGCGATTAAAATGGATTCATTGTCAACGATCATTCCCTTGTTGTGGATATTGCTGAAATATGACCAATTTGAATAAATGAATTTCACTTCAACTCCGTTTTCCTCGAAGTATTGTTTTGTCAGATTACATTTTTCATTAGTAGCCTCATAGTGAGGATTATAATTCAATATCACTTTGATATCTATGCCTTTCTTGGACTTATTAGCCAGACGTTCAACAAAAGGACTCATTCCATTATTCCAATCTCTATAGACGTACAACTGCTCAATGTATATACTCTCATTAGCCGACTCGATCATATCACATATTGCTTTGTAACTTGTGTCTGGAGAAAAGACAGGGATGGCAGAAAAATTTCCTGTAATCGTTTTGGACATAAATTGAGGGTCATACGATCCTCTATACACCGAATTATCCATGTAATAATCGGGTGGAACTGAAAAATCCATGTCATGAAATGAGTAGCTATCACAACGCTTCGGATTCCAGTCATCAAGAAAAACACCAAGGAAATACTCAGCAACATTTTCGCTTCTTACCACTATTCCCCATTCGCGATTACCAAATGTGGGATCTTTTGGTATGCCTGTTTTAGCCCAGTTACAACTTTCCACAATTGCAGTGTTATTATCAATTACAAGATATTTTCCATGATCAAATGTATAACGTGCATGGACATCATTTTCATCGTCATTTACAATAAGTCTGATGTTGCCCCCATATGTTGCAATCCTATTTAGTATGAATTTTTCCCTGTCACTTATGCCTCCTATTGGTGATCCTTCCAAGAATATGTTTACTGAGACATTTCGTCTGAGGGCTGCAACAAGTTCATCACATAGGAAAGGATTTGTGAATTCATAGATGTTGAAATAAATCGACTCATTGGCTTTTCTCAGTTCACTTACTATTGTTTCAAAACTGCAGTCAGGTGAGACAAACGTTTTTACTTCTCCAGTAAAAGAAATATTTACGAAAGGAAAATCAGATTGTCCAATACCATATCTCCTTGGATGAGACCAGTCATTTGATGTATTTGTGTCAACCGGTATATCTTGATTGAAATTTCTTTTTAGGATAGTACCTGCCCCTGAACTTGGAATCGGCAGGCCATCCCATCCACTGCAGTTATAATCTGATTCCCCATACGCCAAGATATCAATTGTATGGTTGTAGAAACTTTTCAATGCAATCATGGCACCGTTATTGCTTAAAGTAAATTGTTTAGATGAACACATCTGGGGCACATCATCACTTGAATCTACCTTGTACTCAAAATTTGGTTTTCTACCTGTTTCCCACGTGAAAGCACTAGCATTTTGTGTAATACACAGGCAAGCTTCTGAGGCTATTGTGGTATTATCTGGAAATATGATCTTTCTTTGATCGCCTCTGTTTTTCAAAGGTTGATTTGTCATATACCAACCTGAGATGTTCAAGCTATGATTTGTAGGGTTATATATTTTAATAAACTCATTATTAACTCTGGAATGTGTATGATAGTAAACCTCTGTTATCAAAAGATTTTCCCCGTCTTCAACTGGATATGTGTCAAATATATTTACTTCAACTGCCAGTTCATTGTTGAATTCATCTAGTTCATCGATCCGTTCATTCCCATCAGCTATTACAAAAACAGTATGACCACCAGGTTTTACATCGATTGTATCCCAGTTCATAGAAGGATATTTCTGGTATTTGCCAATTGATTCATAGGATTTACTTCCGATAAAATGCTCTTCATCGATAGAATCATAATAAAACATAGCACTTGCATCTGTGGCGTTTTCATTTCCAATGTTTTTGAAAAACGCTTTTATTCTTATGGTTTCTCCCTGTCCAAAAATGTAACTTTCGTTGTTATCTTCGTCATAGATTTTTATGTTTGTAATAGTTAGATCGGGCGCAAGAATGTCGATATAAAATGTTATCTTATCTGATTCTCCAATGTCTTTTTCAGAGGTTATTGAAACATCCACATTAGTGCCACTAAATTCACGTTTCCTATGCTGACATGGTACTATATGAAGATTAATGTCGCATTCCTCTCCAGGACCTAACGATATTGCTTTTCTCTCTAGTTCTGCCTCCCAGCCATTGGTGACCTGATCAATAGATACATGTACGGTATCATTGAAATCACCGGTATTTTTCAAAGTTAAAGGGATATCAAGCATTTTACTTCTTTTCACCATATAAGAAGTCTCTGGCGAGTTGATATTAACTCCATATTTACCCTGTTCAATGGTTATATTGGGGATAACATGTATTACATTATCGTTCCTATCTAATATTTTTACAGTATAGTTTGAACCAACAGGAGATGTTAACTTGTAATATCCAGATTTTGAAGTAAGGTCATCATCAATTTCATTATCTTCTGTGACATAGATACCAGTGACAACACCCGTATGGTTTTCAACGATGGTGATTTTGTTTTGTAGAAACGTGTTATTTTCTTCAGCTATTCCTATAACACATCCTCCACTTGTAGCATTTGACGTGCTTTTATCCATATCCATGAGGAATATAGTATTGGAAATTTCATCCGCGGAGTCATCTTTTCTAATTTTCACATTTACATATGCTGTGTCATTTTCCTCGATATTCCTTTGATATTCTTTGTATTCTTTTTTGAATCTTAGGTATATCCAGTCAGACCAATTTCCATGTTCATCAGTAGTTATGTTGAACATGTATTGATTCGAGTACATCCAAGAGGTTCCATCCCATGTTTGACTTGCAGGCCAACTGCTGGAGATGTTTCCAACTACATATGATTTTAATTGATAACTTTCGTCAGGAAAATAGTTACTAATGTTTATTTTGATAGCAAAAGGGATGCCATATTCAGAATTATTATGTATTTTTGGTATATGGCTTGGACATAATGTTATGTCCAAGTTTCCCCCTTGTATGAATTTATTCTTGATACCTGGTGTAGGAATTATCCCATCATAAAAATCAATGGCGGAGTTGTTTGTATCTAGACTACTATGTCTGGCTAGGGAGTGTCCTTCGTCTACTAAATCGGTGGGCATACCAGGTACATCTGTGTAGTCATAACTCCATTCTACAGCATCTGTAAAGTTTCCTGTGATGTTTTTAAGTATTAATTTATCTTCGCTATTACCTAGTCCATTTCCTATGTTGGAGTCATCAATGTAAAATCTTGTTGTATTGGTAGGGATGGAGAAGTTTTCATAGATTTTTGTTCCATGATCTGCTATGATAGCATAGCCATATGCTGGAATTATAGTAGTTCCGTTTCCATGGTCTCTGTCGCCCTCTAAAAAATCCTCGGCGAAATTGTCAGTTATGCTCCAACCTGAAACATTGATGGAATGATTTGTGGGGTTATATAGTTCTATCCACTCGTTGTAATTATCGTTTTGTTCTGGGTCATACATTATCTCGTTTATTACAATGGTTGCAGGTTCCCCTGATACAACATTTAGATTTATAAATATTAATAAAATTAACATTATAATAAAGAATCTCGATGGACTAACCTCACCTCTATTGTGTATCAATCAACTTCCCCCAAATTTATGCTAGAGGGCGGGGAGGGATTTGAACCCCCGTATGCGGATCTGCAGTCCGCCACATAGCCACTTTGTTACCCGCCCGTTTTTATAAGGAGTAACAACATGGTTAATTTAAGCTTTTTGACCATTACTGTTAGAACCTGGTCAGGTAACTTCAGGTTACGTGGCAAACATAAATTATTCGGTTCTAATTCCTACAAAAACGTAATTGTTTTTTGATATTAACTAAGCGATCAGAATCTGCAAGTATTAGGTATTATCAAGTTCAAATCTTGTCTTGTCTGATGAATTAGATGATGATTTAACAGATATCATTAAACCATAATTTGTAACATTATTAATTGCTTTTTATGATGTTAATGGTTAGCACTAATAGAAAGGTTATTTCTTTTTCTTTTATTAAATCTTAACATTCCACGATATGTAATCCACAGGTAAAACTTTCATCAATATATCTTATACAATACATTTTTACCATAAACTTTTTACAACAAACTCTTTATATTACAATTTATATTATAATATTAGGAGGCAAAAAATTGAAGAAAATATTATCAATAATAATAATAGTTATTTTAGCCCTTGGAGGACTTGGAGCAATTGCTGTAACTGAAGAAAAAACTGAGACGGACATAATGACCTTCTCATCACTAACCATAATGGATATAAATAGTGGCTATGTTGAATTACATCTCAATGAGACATCATCATATTTGATGCAACCTGGTAAACCTATGTTACCAAAAGTTGTGAAAACTGTCGAACTCCCATTTGGTGTGCGGAATGTTGAGGTTGAAGTATTGCCAATGGGTGTTCATGAGGTTGAAATTGAGAATAAGATTTGTCCCGCTCCTGCGATGATCCCTCTAACATCTTCAAATAATGTAAATGTGAAAAAAGAGAAAAATGAGAAAACATATGAAAGTACAAATTTCTTTCCAAATAGTTGGTTTAGCTATAGTGTTGGTTGTGGACTAAACGGAGATAATGAGCGTGTAACACACGTGGCAATACATATCTTTCCAGCTAGATATGCTCCTGCATTAGACAAGTTGTGTGTTGCAGAGAGTGTCAAAGTTTTGATAACCTATGGGGGACCCACAACAAACCCATTTCCCTTGAATAGTGAATATGATCTGGTGATTATAGCTCCATCAAAATTTTCCGATGATTTGCAGAGATTAATCGATCATAAAAACAGCCATGATGTAAAAACTATATTAAAAACGACCGAGGATATATATAATGAATACACTGGCGTGGACAAACCAGAACAAATAAAGTATTTTATTAAAGACGCAATTGAAACTTGGGATATTACATATGTCTTACTTGTTGGGGGATTGAACTCAGTTGTTTATGCAAAACCTCGCGATGATGCCAACCAAGGATCGAAGGATTGGTATGTACCTGCAAGATATTCCAACCTGTACGATGATCCGGCTTTTCCTCTAGCGGGTACTATTCATGACCCTGGAGTACTAAGCGATCTATACTATGCCGATATTTATAGAGGGGAAGGTGCATTTGCCGATTGGGATCCAAATAATGATGGCATTTTTGCTGCTTGGGGAAAACCAGGTTATGAAAATGATACAGATCTTGATTATTATCCTGATGTATGCCTAGGTAGACTTGCCTGCAGAAGTGTAACTGAAGTTAAAACTGTAGTTGATAAAATAATCAACTATGAAGCTAATCCTATTGACCCATCTTGGTTCAAAAAAATGATTGTAGTATCTGGTGATGGTTTCCTAGATCAAATAGATTGGGATATTAAATGGGATACTAATGGTCTTGATAATGGCGAATATACAATACATGCTCAAAGTAAAAACCCTGAAGACGTTATTGGACCTGAAGATACAATAACAATAACAATTGATCGTGGAGGTGAATGCACTCAGTCATCCGTAAATTTCAATCATGATGATCATTTGAACCCTGTACTTGAAAATGGATATCCTGCATCCCCAATTGCAGAAATAGTTTCGATATCTAATGGAGATATTCTTAGTAATACTGATATTTCTTATACGCCTAGTGATGGAGAAGCTTATTTAAATTGGTTTTTCTGGTGGGCAAACGTAAGCTATGTGGATGGAGTTCTAACTATTCGTGGTAAATCTTATGATCCAAAACCGTATGGTTATTTGACAGATTTACATGTTTGGATTACAAATAGTAATGCTGAGGTTGTTTTTTGTGATTGGAGAAATAATTCTGAAATGTATTACGAAGGTGAATGGGTTACTGGTGAGCAACTATTAAATGGCAGAGGAGGAGCTTTATACTATATGCCAGATGATTTCGAAAAAGATATTCTTTGGGCTTCAAACGGCCGATTAACTGGACAGACTTCTGTTATAAATGCAATCGATAAGGGAAGTGGTTTTCTATTTTTCTCAGGACATGGTAGTCCAAATGTATGGGCTGATCAATACCCTGGAATTCCTGGAAATAGAGCGGGTGGAAGCGTAACGGGTTTACAGGTAACAACAATAAAACCATGGTCACCGTTTGTCACGCCTCCAGCTTTTCCAATGGATACCATATCTAATGGTGAAAAACTACCAATTGCTGTAGTGGGTGGTTGTCATAATAGTCAGTTCAATGTATCAATGATGCTTGGTCTCATGGATGGCATACATTATAGCTTCCCAGCATTTCCTGAACTATCAATGTGGTGCCATGGATTCCCTGTTCCAGAAACATTCAGCTGGCGACTTATCAGAAATCCAAACGGTGGTGCCATTGCTAGTATTGGTAACACGGGTTTAGGATATGGAATGCCCCATAAAGAAGCAACCACTGGAGGCGGTGATGGGTGGATTACTATAGAGTTTTTCAAGCAATATGGTACAGAAGGGCACGATATTCTTGGAGAAGCTTATTCGCAAACACTTAAGAGTTATATCGATACCTTTGACATGGGGGATCTTAAATCAGGTCATCCAAAAACCGTAGGTCAATGGGTACTTCTCGGTGATCCAAGTCTAAAAATAGGCGGTTACTCCTAATTTACCTAGTTAATCTTTAAAGATTTATTGAAATTCAAAAACACGATCATTATCATTTGCCATAAAATAAAAAAGATTTTTAGGTATTGAATATGCCTTCGATTCGGGTTTTATCCTAGTTTTACCGACATCGAAAGGGTTGGATTTTGTCTTTCAGAAGTAAATGTTAATCTCTGATTAGATTGGAAAATTCTATTCTAAAGTAATACATAGGATTGGATTATTACATAACAGAATGGAAATTATGGCATTTTGCTATGAATATATTTTACAAATGGCTACTTTTCTGGAGTTACCAAATGGAGTCCATATCTCATACACCAGAAAAATCCTGGAAAAAGAATTATTACTTCAGGAATTGCAATACCTTCATAAAAAAGGAGGAAAATTGGTGAGATCCCTCCAATAACGGCTATGATCAGGGCAGAAATTCCCATATTCTTGATAAATCGAGATCGATTTTTGTACATTTTTATTCCAAGCATTAAAAAGCCGAGTGGAAACGCAATAAAAAACATCCCAGATACATCTACATGATTGGGATTAGGCAGAGGAAAAATTCCCACTCCAATGAAGTATATGGAACTTAGAGCGAAAACTGTTGGACCTACTCTTGTTCCCTTTAATGAATATAATAAACCAAATGAGAATGCCAAAAGTAAAATTCCAACTAAGATTAACGTGTAATTAAAAAATGATAATCCAAATTCAGGTCTGCCGAGATCGCTAATTGCATTCTCCGTCCAGCTAAACCATGGTGCTCTCGGTAATGCGAGAAGTAGCCCCGATATTATTACTATCGGAAGCATAATGCCGCAAATGCCTGATAATTTGATTAGATATTCATATTTCATAAACAAGTTTTCCTATGGACATTCTAATTTATTGTGATGTTAACTCCCTTTTTAAATTGTCTTTAGTTTTTATCTTTCATCCATTATCAAGAAGGGAAAAAGATATATTTAAGAATTCATGACAAACATTTGACCAAGTATCGAATATATTTGATAAATATCATCAGTAAATCGTAAAGATTAACGATCTTTTCCAATGTCCCAGATTGTTTTTATTGCTGTTATGCCAACTGCGGGTGCAATAAATACTGATAAACTCATTGAAATGCTAGCCAGAAGGGCTCCTAGATATGGAGCAAATATTGCATTCCAACCATTGAATACACCGCCCATAACGACAAGTGCTATCCCTGCTGTTAGAAAACATGGTATTTCCTTCTTAGTTATGGTTCCTTCTCCCATGAATGCCAATAGTCCAACAATTACACCGATTATTGCCAATATCCATGCACTCCAGCCACCAACATTTGTCTCAAAAAAGTTACTTCCCGATTCAAGTGTATATGCCTGATAAAGGCCAACAATAAATGCAATGAGTGTTCCTATAAGAAATACCCAACTTCCGAATTTAGTATACATATCTTTAACCATGGAATTTACCTCCTCACAATCAGTACATCATCCTTGCATTTATAAAAGGTTATTTTAAAGGAAAAATAGAGATATTATTGAGATTGTTAAAAACTAGGTATGATTTTTCTATAAGATCAAAGAATTTCGGAAGATTGGAGTAGCATAATGCAACAGTCATGCATGTTGTTGCTTATTGATAAATAAAAATAAAAGAAGATTTTTGTAAAAAGCACTTATCTTACTGGCTTTTTTCATCTTTTTACTAAAATCTTTTTGGTCTGTGTTTCTGGTAGCAATCCCTACAATATACAGGTCTGGTTCCATCGGGTTTAAAGGGAACCTCAGTTTCTTTTCCACATTCTGCGCAAGTTACTTTATGCATTTCACGAGGGCCTCTATCAAACCCTCCTCTTCCTCTGTTTTCTTTATACATATATATTTCCTTTCTTTTATTTGTTAGCTTTTGGCATAAAGCTAAAGCATATAAACCTTACTGATGCACTGATTTGAGTAATAGGCCTATTTCCATCTGCTCTAAAATTGTTCTAGTTTTTTTGGAAATTCTGATAGAATTTCATTTCCAAAGTTGTCTTATACAACATATATTTTCGACAGATATACAAATACTTCTTTCACACTCACTACGTTGGTAAGATCTGCTTTTCTAAGGAGGAGAGAGTACATTAATTGTGTAGAAAAACTGTAGCGATGCATCCGTATTACTCAAAAGTAGGCATCAGTAATGTATAAAGGCATACTTTGAATGATCAGATTCATTCGGGCTATGAGTATTATCTCCAAATTTTTGGTGTGAACATCGGAACATCGTGCATATATTGCTCATATTCCTCACCAAGTTTGTCAATTAAAATATTCTCTTCATATCTAGAAATGTAAACGTAAAATACGATGATTATAATCCAAATCCCAAAGGTGATCACTGACATTGATAAAATTATGAACCCCAGGTAAAGCAGTATAGAACCCAAATAGATAGGATGACGAACCAATGAAAAGACACCTGTTCGAATTACCATCAACTTGCTTCTCTCTTCGCGAAACACAATTTTTAACCCTGATTGTGCAAGATAACCTGAAATGATTAAAACAGGTAAAGCAACGATGATGCGGAGTAATAATGGAACAGACTCTCCAAATGATTGTCCAACCCTCAGAAATACAAGATCTAAGATAATCCCAACAATGAACACTATAAACAAAATAAGTTGACCCAAGTCACCCCAGGCTTTCTCACCTGCAATATCTACACGTTTTTCATAACTTTTTCTCTTGTGAGCTTTTTCTTTGTTCATACATTTCTCCAACCTACTTAATCATATATTTCCCTATCAATTTTAAAAATAAGAAGTGTGGGCATTTTATATATTGAACTCGGTCATTTGTGACCACTTTTTGATCACATGGAATATTCAAAAAGGAAAAGAATATACTTCTAGCGTTAAGTAAATGTGAATGATTAATTATGATCAAGGTTTTTGATTAGACTTAAGATTTCCAATTGTTTTTGAATTACGTGGCTATGGTTAGAGTTCTATGGAGAAAAGCAGGTAACAATCACAATTTATGATTAGATTCGGAGTAGTACCTAACAGGTTAGCTCATCTAGTGATTTTTTTAAAAAATTTGTGCAATGCTGAATTACGCGCTTTATAAATCCTTTCCTCTTCCAGTTCCTCGGATTTTGCTAGTTCATCACCTTCAAATCCTTCTTCTGATTTCTCGTTTAACTTTTCAAGTTCTCCTTTATCTAACCAAACTCCTCCACAAGTTAAACATACATCAACTTCAATATCATCAGCTTTTTCGATATCCATTGTCATACCGCAGCGAGGACATACCATTGGACTTCTGCTTTTAGTTCCAATATGCTTGGTTAGATAATTGGCTAATTTTCTATCTTTAAGTAGTTTAGTAAGTTCTCCTTTATCAAGCCAAATCCCTTTACATTTTGGACAAATGTCAATTATAATATTTGGGCCAAAAGTGTTTATTTCTTTTTTTTCCAATTGAACCCAGCATCGGTGGCACTCATAATTATTTTCAGATTCCATTTTGTTCGCTGACATAGTTACAGTGAATGATCTTTTCAATTTTATTATTTTTGGAAGCAGTACCTAGCAAGTTTGGGATTTCCAAATGAATCTGAAACTCATTTGAAAGTCCCGATATCTTTACAAAGCCAAAAATTTATACTTAATATCTAGATTACAGTTATGAGAATATGTTGTCTGAATGCGAGGAACATGGGTATTACCGTGGGGATTTTTGCCCTGCCTGTAATAAAAAAGGAAAATTCTTAATGAGTGATCAGGAGCTTAATTCGTTAAGCCGTATCATTGCTGGTGCGCTACGTCATTTTCCTGAAAAACTTGGGTTGATGATGGATGGAAAAGGTTGGGTACATATTTCATCATTGATTGATGCCATAGGTACTAGTAGATCTGGTTTCAATTGGCTACGCGTTCATCATATAGAGGCATTAGTAGCTACCGATCAGAGGGGTAGATATCAGATTGATGGGGGTATGGTGCGGGCGACATATGGCCATTCTATTGATGTGAATCTTGACGATCTCCCACCTGCCGAGATAGATGAATTTTACTATCCAGTTACTGAAGAGGAAGCTGATATGATAATTGAGGGGGGTTTGCACCCTGTAGATCGAAGAAAAGTGCATCTGAGTGGTAGTATAGAAAAGGCTATTGAGGCAGGAAGAGTAAGAACGAACGATCCACTCATTCTAAGTATAGATGGTGCAAAGGCGAGAGAGGATGGTATAGATATATATCATGCTGGTAAAGATGTATATATCACAGACAGTATCGATGCTAAATACATATCAAAAGTAGATGAATCAGAGATAAAGAAATTATTGGAAGAAAAACATTAATAGACCGCATTTGATTTCGGCGTGCTTTCTTTATTTTTGGGCTTGTAGCTCAGCTAGGTGGAGCAATCGGCTCTTAACCGATCGGCCAGGGGTTCGAATCCCCTCAAGCCCGCTCCCTTTGGACTTATAGTCTGCTTCGCAGAGATTTATCTGGAACTCAAATTTTACTCTTTGGGATTTCTCATTTCATGAGAACCGCCTGCGGCTATCCTTCGTTTCTATCGAAAGAACTTAACAGCGAATATGCGGAAAAGTATAGAATTGTTTGATTATAAACATGGAAAGAAAATGAACCGGCGGCAGTTGTTTCGTCATCCAATACATCAAAGGATGTTTTGTTTGACATATCTTAACGTTTTTGGCTATACAAATCTAGCGAAAGCCAGTGGTCCGAACAGGAGGGAACCATCACCATAAAGTATTAATATTACTTTTCAATATACTTCGAGATAATAGGCGATGAAGTCCACCTTGACGTCCGCCATGACGTCTTTGCCATGACGCCCGCCAGAACCGCTCATTATTGAGCTGACGACTTCTACTGAAAAAGCAATGGGGTAGAAGTATGAATCGATACAGACACTGATTAAGAGCGGTATATCTTTTTTGTAGGAATTATTATAGAAAATAAAAAGTATGTGTTTTTAGGAAGTGAAATAGCATGGGTCTCGTTGGGAGATTAGAGAGAAATATTGCAAATCTGGAAAAAAGCATTGAAAAAGATCATGAGAAAATCGATGAACTTAACGCAAAATGTGAAAGCCATAAAGTTACCAAAGCAGAGTACAACATCAAAAAGAGACACATTGAGGAAAAGATTAGAGCTATGGATTCTAGAATGCGGGTTTTACAAGGTGGAATAGCAAAGGAGAAGAGACACCTAGAAGAAAAAGCTGAAGAGAAACAGAGGAAAGTGGAAGGGAAATCTGGGAAAAAGGAAGAAGCGAAAAGAAGAGAAAAGAATTATTTTAAATGGAGTGAAGAAAATGAAAGAAAAAGTGATTAGCTATCTCGAATCTTTAGGATTTGAAACGGTAAGTCACAAGTCTTCATCAAGACAAATATTTTACAAAGACGATGTTGCCGTGTCTGTGGAAGAACGAAAATATAAAAAGTAAAAAATTTGGATTCTTTTAAGAAGATTGAATTGGAGATGATACAATGGATGTACTAGAAGAAGCAAAGGAAATAATGAAAATAGCTGGATGTGAAAAAGCATTTGCGGTTTATGGATCAGAACTGGATAGTATTGCAGAAGTTAGACACTGTAGTGAAGAAGGTGAATCAATAGAATTAGAAAGAGATATAAACGATTTGGTGCCAACTATTGAGAGAAGATTGGTGTTTGACCTAGAAAAACCGATAGAATGCCCGATAAATTCGTCGATGAACAAATATTTGGAGTTTTCCCTGAAAAATAGAAACATAATCCCCTTTAATCTTAGTGGGGAAGAATTTGAAAGAGTTGAAGGGGAAGTGAGGCCACTTCTTGAGAAATACAACTGGACAATTAAAAGCAACAATGATTTGAAATAAATTATGGTTGAGATAATAAGATATCTAGGAGAGTGGATTGTATATGGTAGAGACAGTAAAGATAAAAGATATGCGTATGATTGTTACCCCGCATCCAGCATTCATAAGTAAAGATGCATCTACAGATGAGATTGCAAAGGTGATGATTGCAAATCCTCGGTTAAAATCTGTTTATGTGGTAGATGATAAACTGCAATTGGTTGGTAAAATTTCTCTCAAAATGCTTATTAAATACGAGTTTATGGATCTCTTACCTGGTAGACTCTCATATTTTGGCGCGTTAGAGTTTGTTGGTAAGAATGCTGCAGAGGATATTATGATCCCCCCAGTTTCTGTAAAAGATGAGGATACGTTGAAAACTGCATTTGTCAAGATGTATAGTTAAACCACATAGTAATCGAACGTTTTTTCGTTAATTGAAGGAAAAGATAAAGCCTTTGATAATTCCACTTTGAATTCTTCTTTTCTTTCTGATAGGATCATTCTACTTCATCGACATTATATTTCGGTAGAAATTCTCCCCCTTTTTTCCTCTAACTCATAGAGTACATCCTATATAGTGAATGGAATATATTATTCGGAAATTTTATGCAATTACTATACGTAACATATTTGCTTTGGGAAAAATAGTTATAAAGGAATACTTGCTTTTATGCTGCAGGTCGAGGAAGAATGAAAGATATAAGCAGGAAAGACAGAATTAAAAAACATATACTTTTGGACAAACTACTCGATGGGTGTTATATTGAACCGGTGACGCATACATTTTATTGTAAGAAGTGTAATTGTGTAGTTACCATAGATTGGAAACATAATTCGGCATACTGTGTTGAAGATGGGGCTATATGTACATGTGCAGACGATTCCACTGTTAATGAACCTAGAATCGCAGTGATTGATGGAAAGAAATGGTTGCTCATAGCTGCTGAAGAAATTGAATGACCGCTAGATAGTTGAAAAACTATTGTTAATGATT
>Ga0307419_10001158_pt1 | contig 13682 bp, 12 predicted proteins | sample SalMarWE160230MG_2_FD_202512 | JGI IMG/M metagenome (GOLD analysis project Ga0307419, IMG submission 202512) | Salt marsh sediment microbial communities from the Plum Island Ecosystem LTER, Massachusetts, United States - WE1602-30 | ecosystem: Environmental > Aquatic > Marine > Intertidal zone... | reverse complement strand
CTAAGTTCGTGTCTCTTGCGGGACTGGTACGTTTTAAGTTCTTTATCCGAACTATTTCTTTAATAACAATCCCAACTTGTCCAGTTAATCCCAAACGAGTATAAAGTTCTTTTGCTTCTAATAAAGATGTAATTGCAGAATCGTAATTCTTTAATTTAAGCTGTGATTTTGAATGTTCTTCTAGTTTTTCAGCTTCTTTTATTAAAGGGTCATTCATAGTAATTACTATTAATTATTCTTAAAAAAGAAAATAAAATTATTCATTAAACTAATATTAATCATTATTAATATACTTCCATTTAGATCCTTCTTTTTTAATAATTAAAACAACAAATGAAGTCTTAGTTTCAAGACGAATTATTAACTTCTTACCAAAAGATCCATTAAGGTCTGATTTAGTCAATAATCTTTGTCTAAAGGTATAAAACCACTGAGCATCGCCAGTACTTTTCCCCGTTCAGGTTCTTTGAGTTCAGAATTGATAAGATCTAGAACACTTCGGACATTGATCATCTCGCTCAGAAAAGAAAGCTTTAAATCACTAAATCCAGCGTCAAGGACAAGAATCTTTTCTTTTCCTTTAGTGCTATCCCAAACCGGCCAATGAGGTACCATTTCTCCATTAGGGTTTCCTGTCTTTGCAAAATTGGCTAGATAGTTCATACACAATTCAGTTAGTCTTTCGCGACCAAGATAGTTATGCTTTGTATGGGTTTTTCCTATTAACATAGCTATTTCACCTACTCCCATACCTAAAAAGAAAGGTACTTCTGCACTATGGTGAGCCCCAAGTTCTTGTCCCTTATTTCCTGGCAGAACGCTAAAACCATTACTATCAAGGCTTCCCCAGTCAAATCGGTAGGCATAGACAGGTATGTCGCTATTAGAAGTCATCTTTTTTGCTATAACATCGACACCATTTGCACGCCATAATAATGAATAGTATCCCCAAATCATATCATATTCTCGTGAATTTTTCGGAGGATTTTTTCTAAAATGACCAAACAGCTTCATTTCGTCTCTAGTGCAACCAATAATTAAAGGTACCTTATTTGCCCACTCTCCAGATGAAAATACGTCGTACCCTTCTTCTGGTATTATAACCCCATCGGTGAAGATAGTGTGCCAATCTGCCATCCCAAAATCTATAGTAGGAATGTTTTTCGTAATTGTGAACGCTGATTTCGAACGGAAGTACTCATTAATTTCATCATTTCTCATCTTGCTGATGAGTCGTTCCGCTTCTTCTTCATTACCAGCTTTTCGTTCTTTAACGAAGAGAGAGATAAGAAGTTTGTTACTTTGGATTATGGCATCACTTTTGCTCCATGTAAGCGAAAGACCACTTTCTGAAATAGCATGGTGGAAGAGTCCTTTCGCTGCGGGAGAAACAAGGAGTGAGAGTACGTTAAAAGCTCCACCAGATTCACCTGCGATTGTTACATTGTTTGGATCACCACCAAATGCTCTGATGTTCCCTTGTACCCACTCTAAGGATTTTATCAGATCAAGAGTCCCAAAATTCCCGCTTTGGTCTTCTGAAGAGCCACTTCCTGTTATGGCAGGGTGAATAAACCATCCCATTGCCCCTAAACGGTAGTTAACAGAGATGTATAACAAGTTTGACTTCCCAGCTACAGCATTACCATAGTATTCGGTCGTAGCAGCTGTTCCTATTGAGTTACCTCCCCCGTGGATATACAAATAAACAGGTAACTCCGTTTCTGAACTTTTAGGGCGCCAGATGTTGAGGTAAAGACAATCTTCTGAACCATTTGGACCTAGTATAGGCATTACTTGTGCTGCGGCATTCCCAAATTTTTTTGTTTTGCGCGTTCCGAGCCAAGGAACAGGATTGCGTGGGGCTTTCCACCGTAGTTTCCCTACTGGAGGAGTCGCATAGGGAATCCCCTTCCAACACCAGGTATTTTTATCCGAAAAACCAGTTAATAGACCGTATTTTGTTTGGATAGTAGCATTATTATTCCAAGCACCAAGCTCGTAATTATGATCTGATACTTTCAGTGCAAAATAACGCTTAATGTGCGGAGAAACGAATCTTTTGATTAAATAAATCAATCTGATAAATGGAACGATTAAATAGGCCAATTTCATCATAAATGACATATTTTCACTTCCGATTTTTTAAGGGCTAATAAAATAAATATCTTAAACTTTATTTCTTTAATATCTAATTATATTCATTATAATAAAAACGATATGGCAAGTCTTAGGTATTTTATACAATTAACTAAGTAATATTTTTTAAATTAATTGTTCTTTTCTTACATGTTTCCTTTTATATAATTCAAAAAAAACAAGTCATAAATTTCCAAAATATAAAAAAAATGCTTGAAAGATTAATGGTTGGAATTATTGGAGCGACTGGAGTTGTAGGGCAAAATTATATTAAACTCCTAAGGAATCATCCATGGTTTCAGGTTACGGATGTTGCGGCATCTTCAAGATCTGCGGGAAAAACATATAAAGAAGCTGTAAGGAACAAATGGCAGATATCAACTAATATTCCAGAGAATATTAAGAATTTAATAGTAAGAGATGTTTATGATATTGATTCCTTAGATCCTCAAATAAAGTTCGTGTTCTCCGCAATTAGTTTACCTAACAAGGAAGTTGTTAAGGAATTAGAATTCAATTATGCTCGAAAAGGGATTCCGGTAATCAGCAACAACTCTGCTCATAGATGGACTCCTGACGTGCCTATGATAATCCCTGAAATAAATCCGGACCATATTAATGTTATTCCAATCCAACAACAAAATAGAGGTTTCTCAAAAGGGTTTGTAGCTGTAAAACCTAATTGTTCCATACAAAGTTTCATGGCACCAATCTATTCACTGCAAAAAGCAGGATATAAAGTCAATAAATTGATAGTTTCCACGCTTCAAGCGGTTTCTGGAGCTGGATATCCAGGGGTCGCTTCATTAGACATGATCGATAACATAGTACCATTCATAGAGGGCGAAGAAGAAAAATCAGAATTTGAACCCTTAAAGATTCTGGGATCTATCGGAGATAAAGGGATAATTAATAACGATTCAATCAAAATAAGTGCGACTTGCACTAGAGTACCGGTATTAGATGGGCATACAGCTTGTGTGAATATTAAATTCCAGGATAAAAGACCTTCTAAAGATGAGATTATAGATATTTGGCGATCGTTCCGAGCAATTCCACAAGAATTGTCACTACCTTATGCTCCAGAACAGCCAATTATATATTTAGATAATGAGAATCGTCCTCAACCCAAGAAAGATCGCGATAATGATAAAGGAATGGCAGTAACTGTTGGCAGGCTAAGAAAGGATCAAGTATTTGATTACAAGTTCGTTGCTCTAAGTCACAATACAATTCGAGGTGCTGCAGGGGGTGCTATTTTAAATGCGGAGTTGTTATTGAAAAAGGGGTTTATATAATTTCTTAAAATTCATGTTTATCAATGATAATGGGTAGCAATAATTTCAATAAGGAAAGTAAGCTCTTAGATTTAAACAGCTCATAAGCAGGTGCACTTGGATACACTTCAAGATATCTGGGATTTTTAGTCATTTTTAAAACTTTATATTGTTTTAATAGGGATACATTATAAATTTTAAAAATAAATTTTTCTATAAATTCTTTAACTAAATCAATGTCAATTTTAATTATAAAATCTAAATATTCCATAGATTTTACTAATTGTAAATAAATTTCTTTTAAATCAAGATTATTATCATCTACGTCGGTTTTGTTAATAGGGGATACTTTTACCAAAGAACCATTTAAAAACTGAAGCAATAGAGCATTTTGGATGTTTTTATTCTTGCTATTGGTTAAAAGTATTAATATACTTGAATTTAATCCAATGTTTGAATTAAAGAGATTCAAAATAAACTCAGGAAGATTCCAATGGGAGAGCTTTCTTAGATTGACATTAAATCCAATTAGTCTTAATAGATATCGAATAAATAGATTATATATCTTCGGACGAGGATACATCTTCCAATGAGTTTCGTTGCTTCTTAAACCGAACAAGAATTTTTGTAGTAGAAGTTTCATCTGATCATTCAATATAGGAACTTTCAATTCAAAAATTTCACTTAAAAATCTAATTACGGTATTCAAATCTAAAGATATTACACTTTCAAGTTTATTATCTTCTCTTAATTTTAGCAACATAGATTCTTCTAATTCAATGGGAGCTAACTCAGATTGAATAAAATTGACATTGTTATTATGATCTTCCTTGTCAACTTGCAATGTAAAGGACATGCCTTTAGCATTGAACTTTATGGCATGTTTATAGGAAGGACACAAATTATTTATCAAATTATAAATACTGGAAAATTTTACATCTTGGAATATTGAAACTAACTCTCTCATAAATCGTAATAAGTTGGGTTCTGGATATAGTATAATAAGTCCTTTTTCTATGCATTTTTGTATTAAATCTAATAAATTACTCATAAATCCATTAAAGGTGATTTTTTTCAGATTTTCACAATGTGTACTTATTAAATCGATGCCCCGTTTTTTAAAAATGCACATGGACATAACTTTAATCCCATTTTCTTTAATAATTACATCTTGGATCTTTTTAAACAAGCCCTCAATATTTTCTAAGTCATTTCTTGTTATAGAAATTGCATTTTTCGGTAAATAAATCGCTTTATTAAGTATTCCCGCTATTTTTGTTTTATAAACCTTACTATCCAAAACAATATCATCAATGTCAAAATCGGAAATGATAATGTCTACAATATTTTGTTGATCATTAATGAATTTAGGATATATTAATTCTGTCAACTTGTAAAGAAGAAAAGCATCTATTTGAATTGGGGTCAGAGGTATCCTTACAAATTCTTTTAAAAGTTCTGGTTTTTCATTAATTTCTACATTTGAATTAAACCTTAAAATTTTTTCAGAGTTATCTTTGAAAAAACGATTGTTCATTGTTTAAATACCTCCCTTGTTCACTTTCTTATTGTTAATTGAGTAATACGTTGCTATGAGATTGTGGTATAAATATAAATTGGGTGCTTGCTGTTTTCCATAGTAATTTAAGATTAACTTGATGCTTGAATTTAAATTCGGAGGACATCCGGGTAGGTTTAGAATCTGCTTATTTGCCTTTTCGAAAGTTTTGAGTTTTTTTATAGGTTCTTTTTTATTCAAAATTGATTTAATTTTATTAGTTAACGGAATTACTTCCTTGGAGGTTATTATTGTTCTAAAACTTGAATTTTTTGTACTTTTAATAGCACAATTACCAAATAAGAAAATATTTTTTTTAAAATCTGGTTCTGGAGGGTTTTTACCAATTAAAACAGATTGAGTGGCTACATATTTTAAATCTTTAGTCATGTATGTTCTCATAATGTTCAATAAATGATATGCCACGTGATAGCACCCTAAACAAGTTGAACCCGTTTTAATGCTACAGTTATGAATAGTGATATCCTCTAAATTCTTTTTACAATAATTAATATTAATTTTGGACTTTTCCAAATCTTCTCCAATGATGTTAATATTATTTATATCTGTAATACCAATATTTCTTTCACGGGCACCAAGGATTAAGGAATTTTCAAGAGGATCTACCTCTAATAGTGCTAAAGTGATGAAATCTACGGCAACAGGATCACTACCTCCAACCATCATATTAGTCTCGATTAGGTTTGAATCTTTATAGGTATATGGTCCTGCTCCCTCCATTATATAATACAGATCATTGATGATTAAATCTGGTTTCCGATGTTCATATATGTTTAATAGCTTTGAGATCATTTCCTTCAAATAAAAGTCACTTTCAACGTCTTGTTCTATTAATTCCTGAGAATTTAGAATGTCAATTTTAGTAGAGTTCATCATGGAGAGTGTACAATCGAATAATGGATCGACATTTACTTGATTAATAACAAAAAATTTATCATAATTTTGAATGAGATCAAGTAATTCTAAACCATCTTCTAAAAATTGTAATTGAGCGCCTAATGGATTTACTGCTTCATTGATCTTTAATAGATTGTCTATGCTCCTTATTTTTACTCCCATATTAGAGTAACTTACTAATGAAATTTCACTTGCTCCTGCTTTCTTACAAGATTTAATGATTGACTTTATCAATACAAAGCTTGTATTCACGGGGAATCCATCAGGTGTATTTAAATTAACCTTAATAAGGATTCTATCATTTTTTGAAACATAATTTTCCATTTCACCTAATAAGGTGATAATCATATTAAAAGTGTTAATGGGAGTATCTGCTTTTGCTATTGCTACGTTAACTACATCCGTTTCTTGTTTTTTCATAATTCTGAAAAATATGAAATAGATTAAATTGAATAAATGAAATAATTAAATAAATCTTAATTAAATTTTTTAGAAAGTGATCAAGATTTTTACTACTTATTCAATAAAACTCCAAGATGAACCAAACTTAAGAAAAATTCCCCCGAATGTGATTGGAATTGATTTGGGGCAAAGCCTTACCAAAATTTCATATTTACATGAAGATGATCTATACCTAATAATTCATCCTACTTATAATGATTATGAATATATTAACAAGTATTTAGTAGATAACAACCTAATCAATATGAAATTAAATTTAACTGGGGGAAAAGCGTATTACTTCCAGGAGCAAGTCTCCAAAAACTATAAAACAAGTTTATTTAACGAATTTGAAGCGAATGTTAATGGAATTTACACTCTTTTTAATATTGAAAAATCCAAAAGTTTACCTACATCTCTTATCATCACAATTGGAACAGGAACATCAATGATCTTAAAAAAAGAGAGTTCTATGTATGAACAGCTCGGAGGTTCTGCACTTGGAGGTGGATTTTTCATGGCATTAATCAAATTATTATATAATATAGTTAGTTTTGATGAAGCAATGGAGCTATCACAAAAAGGAGATCGTTATAAAGTTGATCTAAAAGTTGCAGATATATATTCTCCAGAAGATCAGAGAATTAGTGCAATATTTAGGGAATTTACTGCTGCTTCATTAGGAAAAATTGACTCAAGAGGAGATTTCGAAAATTACAATAAAGAAGATCTTTTAAATTCACTCATCTGCATGATTGGAGAAAATATAGGAACAATTGCAGTTGAACAAGCTAAAAATCATAATGTAAAGAATGTAATCTTTTGCGGAGGTTTTGTATCTAATAATAAACCATTAAAAAAAATTCTCATGATGATATGCACGATTAACGATAAAAAGGCGATGTTCTTGAATCATTCCATATTTGCTGGAGCAATTGGTGCATTAAAATTATAATGTATGCCCATTTGGAGACCTCAAATCATCGTCTTTTTAGTAAAATCTCATAGAGGAACTATAAAATGGGCACAAAATTAGTAGGTTATAAATCAATATTAAATTTGGCATTAAAATGAAAGACTCAGATGGACTCGGAATGTTTTCTAAGCAAATCTTCGTTGGTTCTACCTAATTTAATTGCTAACTCAGCAATAATCGCATCTAAATATGTAAAAGCAACTTGTTCAAAAGCTGTTCCTTCGGGGGTTAGCATTGCAGTATCATCATGGCGATCTGTTAGATCGTTCTTTGTGCGTCCTTTTAATTTAATTGTAACATCTCCAACCCTCCCAATTATAGTTTCTGGATGGGATGTTATGGTAATAATTCCATAAGGCTTTATGGTATTCACGTAATTCTTTAGCAAGCTTACAACTATCGCAGTTGTTCCAGATCCTGATAAAACGATCAGTAAATCATCTTTCGTTAAAGCAGGCATGCTCGCTAAATTAGTTACCATGTATACTTCAGCCCCTAAATGTACTAATCTGGTAGCAAAACACTGTAAAATGAAGGCAGAACGTCCAGATGCTAATAAGAAGAATTTTCGCTTATTTTTTAATCCATCATAAACTAATTCAATAAAATGTTGGGTATGCTCGAAATGTTTTGGTTTCATGAGATGTTCCATATTTTCTTGAAGATTCTTCATAATAAGCTCCATGGATTGAAACAATATCTCTTTTGCCTTCCCATTTACTGGTTTCCCAGCTTCTGAATTGGTTTTATCTGCCATAATTATTCATTATGTTATTTTAAGTAATATGAATTAAAAAGAATGATATGAAAAAATATTTTTCGGTTACGAATTCAAGAATTTTAAAGCTTATAAATAATGATTATCAAGTGATTAATGAAGGAAATATCAAACCCCATCAAGGGGGGAAGTATGATAAATAAAGCGTTAAAATTATTAAATTATTGGAGCCCTTACCGGTTTTTTGGTTGGGATTCCTTCAGGATACTTTTTCTCCAAAAAATATGTATGTATGCCCACATATATCAGGTATAATGAACCAATAAGTATAAAAATCCAAAATCCCAAACCACTATAAAAACCTATAGGATTTTGAATCACATTTTGATTTGCATGTACGATAATTATTATAATTGCTATTGTTGAAAGAGAACCCCCAAAAATGCAATCAAAATATATATCGAATCGTTTTCTTCTATCATCGACCGCTGACATGAGAAATTGCGATTATTTCATTTATTAGTTTTGTAGAATGCTAATTAAATTAATTAAATCTCTAAATTTAAATTTTTATATAAGAAATTTTAGAAAAAAGAAGAAAAAATTTATTATCGATCGATGATCAATAGCTTAGTAACAAGAAAGTAAATACAGATTTAATACATAAATATTATTGAGTTCGAGAATCAATAATCCGCCGAGTTAACTCTGTAAAAGATTCATCGACGTGTACCCCTGTCTTCGTGGATGTTTCGAAATAGATTCCACCCTCATTTTTAACGAATTTTCTGACTTCATCACGATCAATGACAGCACTCACATCCTCTACTAAATCTGCTTTGTTGCCGATTAAGACAAACGGAATGTTTTCTCCAGCGAATTGCCTGATTTCAGTCAACCACTTACGAGTTTCTATATATGTTTGTTCCCGCGTTAAATCAAAAATCAAAATTGCTCCTGCACTACCTTTGTAAAACGTGCTTCGAAGAAACTCAAATCTTTGTTGACCTCCAATATCCCATATTGAGAGAGTTGCTATTTCTCCCGGTCGAAATTCTATATCCTTAGTTAATATATCAACACCGACTGTCAATTTATAATTAGCTGCAAAACGATTCTTGATGAATTTTTGAACCAACCTTTTCTTACCGACTGCTGCTGCGCCAGTTAGAATAATTTTGAACTTAAAACTTGACATGATTAGTGATTACAAAACCCAAGTAATGATAAGAAAGTTGAATTCATAAATATTTTCTATCTATTTTAATGGAATTTAGTGGTTTGACTGAATAGAACGTTCAATATAAAGTATATACTCTCTTAAAATAATTTCTTTTTATTGAAGATATTGGTCAATAAGAGGTAAAAACAAGAATTTTAATTTTATTAGATTAAAGAAGTAATTAAAAAAAAGAAAAATTTTTTTGTCCAATTGGACTAATGATACACGCTTTATTTGTATTTAATCGATAAAAGTAAGTCATTCTTTGTAATTTTCTTTCGATTAGCATGCATCGTAAATGCTCTTGCTTGTTCAGTTAAGCCAGTAGCGGTCTTTTCTAAATGATCAATTAACAAATCAACAGCATTTCTTGCTAAAACTATAATTTAAATTATAGTTAAAGGGTATTAATCTATTAATAAATAAATGATTTTATTTGGAATTATCCAACAACAATAACTGATTTAAAAGTATTCAATGGTCATATAAATGATTTCTTTTATTGAACGCTATAACAGAGTCCTTAAAATCATCATCTATTCTGTCAACTATGCTAAAAACATCAAGAATTAATTCATCTAACCATCCAAAATTTTTAGCGATCTTAATTAGAAATGAATAAGCGATAATCCCATAGTTTTGCCAGTATCCACTAGGCATTTCAGCTTCTCCACTATTTGTGGAGTGCCATTCTTCAGTTGCATGATATATTTGGTGATCAGAATCATAATAAGGCGGAACCCCAACCTTATCTAATAAACTATAAAAATGGTCTTTTAGAACCGACTCATGCCTTCCCACTAAGTTTTTTCTACTTAATAACCTCATCAGTTGAAAAAACAATTCACAATTAATTTGATGTTCTAGTTCTTTTGTATATGCTGTCACATTTGACGTGGAATGGAAAGCAATTCCATCTCCAGCATAATCTAACTCTTTATTAAGTTTTTTCAGAAACGTGATGATATTTGGTTCAAGATCTAATTTCGGGTTTAAATCTGTTATAATTTTTAATAAAAAGCCTTCTATCATTAGTGATAACTTTTCATTTTTATCTTGTAAAGGTAGTAAATAATTTGTAATTATCTTGAAAGCCCAAATTTTTTTTTTGAAAGGAAAAGTATTGATCTTTTTGAATAAGCAAGTAATATTGTTCTTAATTATGATTCTATCTACTGAGTATATAAAATCACTTAGAGTTTCATAAGATATTCTGTCTATTACTTCCACAAAAAAAGAAAAGTTCTCTTCCATATTATCAGATACCGGTTCGGTTAGATAGTTAAATAAATCATCAAAATCTAATTGCTCTATATCAATTTTTTCTAATGCCCGAATTAAAATCGGTATAGATTTCTGAATAATATCTTCATCAGAATCAAACAAATCATTTATTAGGTGTTCCAATAAGCACTTAAATCGATAAGATTCTTCTTGAGATAGGAGCTGAATGTTATCAATAGATATAAGTACATCTTCTCTATCAAGGATTCCTAACATTAGTTCATAAAATATCCATAAATCTTCCCAGATATCCACATTAAGAATTTTTTCCAGGTTATTCATGAGTTTTAGGATAGCGCCAAGATCTTTTTCCAGTAAATCTACAAAATTAGCTTCATCGATGAAGAGAATATATAAACAATTGTCAAGATGCATGTGCCCAGATAGTAATTGTACCGATAAACTCCATAAGCTAGGAAAAATCCGATGTTTTCTCAAATATAATGTGAACTGGTTAACCTTATATTCTCTTAGTTTCTTTATTGCAGAATCATCTCCTGCCTTAGCTAAATGTTTTAAGATGAAATTTACTCCATCTCCATAACCCCACTCTCGCTTGTTCAGAAATAAATAATTGACTAATTCTAAATCATACAAGTTCTCGCACCATCCCTGTAAATTGGAACAATGAGCCCAAAATTCTAATTCAGGGTCAATTTCAAAGTTCGTTCCTAGTTGTCTATCATCTAAAAACCCTACAATATCAAAGTTTTGCTCAATATATTCCCATGAGAATTTATTTAGTTCTTCTTTAAAAATATTTTTTAACTTGTCAACAGCTATATATATTAAATATCTGCACCAGTAAATGCACTTCCCATCAATATAAATTTTAGTAAATCCATTTTCAAGCTTTAAATTGATGAAATCGTTAATGATATACTCTTTCATTATTAGATAGAGATATTAATACATTTTTGACTTAATAAAAAAATAAGTCAATAACATTTTTAAAATGACTGGCAAGTTTAAATAAATTAGAAAAAAAAGAAAAAAAATTTTTTTGTCCAATTGGACTGATAACACATGCTTATTTGTATTTAATCGACAGAAGTAAATCGTTCTTTGTAATTTCCTCCTGTATGATCCTCTACTGACAGAGTAAATATCTTCAATCTGATGAATACTCATATTTGCATATTAGGTTTTTTTCCTCTGTCGTAAGTTCTCAATGAAGCTTTCAATCTGATTGAGTGTTTGGGTTTCATTAAGCTTCCGTGGGTCTTCGAATATGTTAATTATCGATTCTAAGTAAAGATCCTCGTTTTGCAGGAAGAGTAAGCTTATAGGATTTAGCCTCAACAATTAGAATATTATCCCCAAATAATATTAATCCATCAGTCTCATATTTAATACGTTTTCCTTCTTTATCTATATAATAATTTAAATTGTTATATATTGTTGCTTGTGGCAGGATTTTTTTTAAATATTTAAGAGATAACTCTTCTAAGAGGTAAGATTTTTGCTTTAAAAATTTATTCTGATAATATTTTTGATCTTTTTCACGAATTAGTGATTCGATAATTTCAATTATGTTATAATAGAGAATATGTATTTGATTCATTGAATAAACCAAATTATACTTTATCTAGATTTGAATCTACAATTGATAGTTAAATAAGGGAAAAGAAAAATTTTTTAAGAAGGAATAAAATTCCTTTTTGTACCTCTATTGAAATTCCAAAAGAAAATGAGAAATTATGAAGAAGAAATACTTACTTGGAATAAAAATGCATGAGTTCCTGTTGGAGTTATTCGAAAAAGAAAATTTAGGAGAACAAAATTATATCTTTACTTATAATAATATGCCAAATAATGAGATTGAAACCGGATTCTCCCAAATGGTTGATGATAATGAAGAACCGGACTTGTTATGCCTTTATTATCTTCCTAAAAAATATTATGATGAGTTTAGAACGAGAGTAGATATGGTTGATGTGATAGACAATGAAGAAGAAATTATATGACTTTTTTTTACAAGTAAATAAATTAGGATCCTCTGGTTTCATAAAGATTATGAAGATATTTGTTTAAATCGCTTCCAAATCTACAATATTCTTCTGCCCAAATTCTTACAATAACTTCATGAGTAACATATCTACCAATCAATTCCTTACTCACATCTCTCATTTGTCTTGCTGAATACCCTTGACTAAATAACCAGATAATTCTAGGTTTCCACCAATATTCATCTCTAGCGCGAAAAAAATCCATATTTAGTATTTCAGGGATCCAACGGGTTACATGAAAGTGATCCCATTTAAATAAGGCTTCAATTTCTTTTTTGTCATATCCTAAACCTATTAAGAGTTTCAATAGTTCTTGGTCTATTTCTCTGACCGATAATCCCGCATTAATCCAGTCTGCTAAGAAAGATTCCTCAATTTCTTTTTTATTTAATAAGATTTTTTCGACTTCAGGATATAAACAATAAATTCTGTTAGCTTCTGATAAGGAAATCCCTAAAACTTCATAAGATTTTTTATATAATGTTCTCTCTCCAATGTTTAGTCGGTTGGCCATATCACTATAATGAACTTGCTGGCGAATTAGTTTGATAAATAAAATTTCATCAATTTCTATCCATTGAGAATGAGTTTTCCCTTTACGTGCCTTCTTAAATCTTTTTTCACTCATTCTTTCATTATAAATGTCATTAACACCAAATGCGTCTCTAGCTCCTGTGAATGTATTGAAGCCTATAGCTTTTAACATAGCGGATAAAGTAGCCTGATCAATTTCCATTTCCAATTTAATTTCAGTAGTAGAAAAACCTTCTTTTATTAAATTTTCAAATCTTATGAAGGATTCTTTTTGAATTGTATCTATTTCAGATTTTGTTTTAAGAACAAAATGGCGAACTCTAGAATTATAGATTTCTTTACCACCGAAATGATTCCTAGCATCATCAATTGAATAAATACCAAGATTCTTCCAAAATTCTTGAATCTTTGAATATATGATTTGATCTGGTACTTGAAATTCCATTGCTATCTCAGATATGAATAAACCCCGCTTTATTAAGTCTATAAGATCGTTTTCTTGAATAAAATTATATACGGCTGCGGTTTCATCACTTAATTTCAAATACCTGTGAGTTCCTCCTCTTGAAACATTATATCCATAGAGAGGAACAATTTCTTTATCTT
>Ga0307419_10001156_pt1 | contig 13691 bp, 15 predicted proteins | sample SalMarWE160230MG_2_FD_202512 | JGI IMG/M metagenome (GOLD analysis project Ga0307419, IMG submission 202512) | Salt marsh sediment microbial communities from the Plum Island Ecosystem LTER, Massachusetts, United States - WE1602-30 | ecosystem: Environmental > Aquatic > Marine > Intertidal zone... | reverse complement strand
ATCTGGGAGAGGAAATATCTATCCTTGAAATAATCCAGGATAATGATTTAAGATATCCGAGGTTCACCTCATCTTCCATAAAAAGCTTTGTCGATACTTTGTATAAAGAAATTAAAAAAGATAATAATTACTGCAGAAAAATAATTTCGCAATTTGATTTCAAATTAATACTGGATGAAGAAAAAAATAAAGAAAAATTAAAAAAGGAAACTTCCGGCAATACTCCGGAAAAGACGCAAAGAAAAGAGAGTAAAGAGCCGGGGGGGAAAGAAGATGAGAAGGAAGATTATAAAAAGAAAATAGTTAAAATTATGAAAGATACTGCGGATCATCTCGTATATGAAATCAAGCTGTCTATAGAAAGCTTCCTGCAGGAAAATCCAAAATATAAAATTGAAAAAATAATTTTAAGTGGGAAATATATTAAGAATATTGATAAATATATAGAAAAGGTAATAAATTATAAGGTAGAAATATTAAAAATCGCAGATTATTTTTCACTAAAATATATAATGAAGAATCCAAGATATAAAGGCAGGAAATTAAACTATCTGATAGATCCGTTAGCAGTGGGAATGGCATTAAGGGAATTAAATAAATGAAAACGATAAACCTTCTCCCGAAAGAAATAAAAGTAAGGGATATAAAGGGAATTATACTTCAGGCGATATTGATACTCATGGCGGTTGTAGTGGTAATAATAGCGGCTTTTTCAATTATTTTATATGATGTAAACAATTATATTGTACCAAGATTAGATGATTACAGAAAAGTAAATATGCAGATAGGCAGCTATATAACAAATTTGGAGGCTTACGAAAAATTCAGGGTTAAGGTAAATAAGAAATCTGAACTGGTAAATTCACTACAGGAAAATGTAATAATCTGGTCAGATATTTTAAATGATATAGGAGAAAAGATACCGGATAATACCTATATTAATTATATTGAAGGAGATAGTAAAAATTTATATGAATTCATTGATAAAAGTCCTGAAGAAAAAGGAAAAGACGTAAAAAAAGTAACTTTTTTTAATATTGAGGGATATGCGGTCGGTTATAATGATGTAAGCAAGTTTGCGATAGGTATTGAAGACATTCCCAATATGGGAGAAGTACTTATAAATAATATTTCCAGGGATCAAATTGCGGAATCGGGTACGGAAGCGGTATTTTTCAATATAAGTACATTTTATAATCTTGAACCTTATTTACAGGGAATCGAAAATGGAGACACTGTGCAAACGGAAGAAAATGAAGACGAAAGCTTATTGGACACGGAAATAGAAAAGATGGAGTAATAATACAATTCATATTTATATATAATTATGAACAGCAGAATTAAAATAATTTTTATAGTCGTCTTTTTTATAGCGAGTGTTTTTTTACTTATTCTGTTTATTATACCCAACCTTTCCAGCAGTCTTGAAGCAAGCTCATTAATAGAAACGGAAAAAGATAATAATAAGGTTTTACTAAACAGGCTGAATGAACTTCTGCTGATAAGGGATGAATATAATGTATTGAATGCTGAATATCAGAAATGCTCAATGCAGCTTCCTTCTGAAAACGATTTAAGTTTTTTTACCAATGAAATTTATGAAATTGCTAAATACTCCGATATAATTATTTATTCGGTTGATTATATGGAAAGAACTGCTGCGGAAGAAGATAAGGAAGAACAGAAAACGATAAGTGTTAATATTATATTGGAAAGCTCTTATTACAACATAGTTAATTTTATTAAAATCATAGAGAAAATGCCCAGGATAGCAGTAATTGAAGATATTGTTTTACAGTCATATGAGGATGATTATAAAAAACTGAACGGCTTTGTTGGTTTAAAAATTTATTATGTAAATGATTAATATGATAATTAGTAAGAATATATTAAAAAAGATAATATTTATAGCGGTTGTGTTGTTTTCTATTTTAGTACTTTTTATTTTTACAGGATGTTCTTTTTTAGAAATAATCAAGGAGTCATATATAGGCGGAGAGAAAGAATTGGAAATGCCTGACATAAAAATAAATGAAAATGAGGTAATCGAAATAGGCAGAGAGGATTCAGCTATAGAAAAGAGTTATGACCCGGAATACAATATTAATTTTATCGATGATTCATCTAGGGATCCTTTTGAACCGTTTTATATTGAAGAGGAAGATGAAGAAGAAAAAAATGTATTTAAATTAAATAGAATTTATACTGAAAATGGAATAGAATATGCCGAATTGAATTTAAATAATTACTCCTATCAGCTTAAAGAGGGAGATACTCTGGTATATATTTATTCTGTGCAGGCAATCAATACAAACTCTGTAGTGCTGCTAAAGGGTGACGTTGTGGTAACTGTTTTTATAGACCAGGTTTATTATGATTAAGAAAGGATGTATAATCTTTGAGATTTCTTACTGCCGGTGAATCCCATGGAAAAAATCTTTTAGGAGTAATTGACGACTATCCCTCCGGAGTTTTAATTGATAGGGATTATATAAATTATGAGCTGTCAAGAAGACAAAAAGGATTCGGGAGAGGGTCCAGGATGTCAATAGAAAAAGATGAAGTTGAGTTAATATCAGGTATAAGGAAAGGAAGGAGCATAGGCTCACCTATATCATTTGCAATAAAGAATATAGATTGGAAAAGCTGGAAAGAAATAATGAATATAAATAATGCCGGAAAAGATATTTCAGAACCAGAAAAAAAATTATTAAACCCAAGACCGGGCCATGCAGATTTACCCGGATTATTAAAATACAGATTGGATGACATAAGAAATGTAATAGAAAGAAGCAGTGCCAGAGAAACTGCAGTTAGGGTCTGCATAGGCGCATTTGCTAAAATTGTATTAAAACTTTTAGGGATAAATATTGTAAGTTATGTATGCCAGATTGGAAAAGCGATGCTTATTGAAGATATAAAAATAAACAGCGAAATATTAGATGATATAGAAAAATCCGAAGTAAGGTGTCCCGATAAAGAAGTAAGTCTGAAGATGAAGAAAGAAATAGGAAAGGCAAAGAAAAGTGGGGACAGTATTGGAGGAAGATTTAAGGTTACAGCAGAAGGAGTACCGGCAGGGCTGGGTTCATATTCACAATGGGACAGAAGGATTGATGGGAGAATAGCAAAATCATTTATGAGCATCCCGGCCATAAAAGGTGTAGGGATAGGTGATATTTTTAACTCATATCAAAAAACGGGAACCGGATTCCATGATGAAGTTTATTATAGAAAAGGTAAAGGGTTCTTTAGGAAAACAAATAGAGCCGGAGGGATAGAAGGAGGAGTAACCAACGGGGAACCAGTTGTAATAGAGGCCATAATGAAACCACTGCCAACTACGATTAAGGGGCTGCATACCGTGAATATAGAAAGTAAAGAAGATGAAATAAGTTTGAAAGAAAGATCGGATGTATGTGCTGTTCCAAGCGCTTCCATAATTGGTGAGGCAGTACTGTCAGTAGAAATCTTTAATTCGATTCAAAATAAATTCGGTAGGGATAATATAAATGAAATTTTAGAAAATTATAATAATTATAAAAGATATCTCCAGGAAATATAATATTATATGAGATTTAAAAATATATGCCTTATAGGATTTATGGGTTCCGGAAAGAGTACGGTAGGAAGAATTCTTGCAAAAAAAATAAAGTTTATATTTATTGATTTAGATAGAATGATTGAGCTGGGAGAAGGAAAAAAAATAAAGGATATTTTCAGTCTGGAGGGAGAGAAATATTTTAGGGATCTGGAATCAAATATAACCGAAAAAATATTTAATAATAAAAATTGCATAGTTGCCTGTGGGGGCGGCATAGTTGAAAGAAAACAAAATATGGAAATAATCAAAAACAGCAGTACCGTTATCTATTTGAACATATCAATAAGGGAAGCGTTGGAGCGTCTTGAAAATGTTAATGACAGACCGTTAATTGAAGTTAAGAATAAAAAAGAAACTATTAAAAAATTAATAAGGAAAAGAGACACTCTTTACAGAAAATATGCTGATTTAATTATGGATAACAACGGGAAAGATCCGCTAAAGACTGCAAACAAGATAATAACCGCACTAAAAGCTTAAAAATAGTTAAATGAAAATAATTAATGCAAAAACCAAACTAAGAAATTATCCTATATATATAGGACCCGGGATCTATAGAAAATTTTCAGTGCTGGTTAAAAAAAATTTTTGTGATGCGGATAAAATAGCGCTGGTTACAAATGACAAGATATTTGGAATATACGAAAAAAAGATGAAAAATTTTTTAAAGGAGTGTTCCTTACCTTATGAGATTATAATTATAAGGGACGGTGAAGAATTCAAAAGTTTGAGAAGTGCGGATTTTATATTTAAAAAGCTGATTGATTTTAATATTCATAGAAATGACCCGATTGTAGCCTTCGGAGGCGGAGTAATAGGGGATCTTGCAGGTTTTGTTGCGTCAACATTTCATAGAGGAATAAAATTGATACAATTTCCCACTACCATAATAGGGCAGGTTGACAGCAGTATAGGAGGAAAAGTTGCAGTTAACTATAAAAATATAAAAAATATAATTGGATGTTTTTATCAGCCACATATGATAATTATTGATCCTACCATGAATTACACTCTGGAAGAGGATCAAATTATTAACGGTCTGGGCGAAATTGTAAAATATGGATTGATTTTTAAAAAAAATATACTGGATAAACTGACCGTAGCGGCGGGAAGCAAAGAAGAAGACAGGCTTTTAAAATTAGTCAAGACAGAAGAATTTGAAAATATAATATACAGTTGCTGCTGCATAAAAGTAAAAGTAGTAGAGAGGGATGAATTTGACTATGATTACAGAAACCTGCTAAATTTTGGGCATACCATAGGACATTGCATAGAAAATGCATTTGATCTGAAAGAAATGAACCATGGAAAAGCAATAAGTATAGGAATGATGGTTGCAATTGATATATCAATTGCAATGGGCTTAATTGATAAAGAAATTAAAGAAATTGTTCTTGAATTATATAAAAAATTGAAGTTACCCTATAAAATACCCAAAGTTAAAGTAGATAAAATAATAAATGTCATGAAGTATGATAAAAAATTCAGGACATTACAAAATAAATTTGTATTGTTAAAAAAAATAAATAAACCTATTTTCTATTATAACGTTGATAAAAGCCTCATTATTGATAATATTAAAAAAAGTATGTATAATTATATTTAAATATATATAAAATAATTATTAAATATAATATTAATTATTAATGAAAGAATAAATATTCTATAAAAATATATAATTTTAATTAAAATGAAAAATGTAGTAATAATTAACGGTCCCAATTTAAATTTATTAGGCAACAGAGAAGAAAAAATATACGGCAAAAGAAATTTTGAAGATGCCAAAAAAGACCTGGATAGAATAGCTGAGAGAAAAATCAAGCTTTCTTATTTTCAATCAAATCATGAAGGCGAAATCATTGATAAAATACATAAATGTATCGGAACCATTGATTTCATAATAATTAATCCTGGTGCGCTCACACATTATAGCTATGGAATACATGATGCCATACTGGCAAGCAATATTCCAGTAATAGAGGTGCATATCTCCAATATTTATAAAAGAGAACTCTGGAGATCAAAATCAGTAATATCCCCGGCATCATTGGGAATTATTGTTGGGTTTGGACTAGATGTATACAAGATAGCTGTAAAATATATTATTGAATGCATAAAATAAATACAGGAAAATGTTAAATAAATTTTATCGTTTCATTTATAAATGTTCTAATAAAAAAAAATTAAATTTAAAGAAACAAGACGGGATGGCTCTTGTAGAGGTAGTAGTAGCTTTTCTTATATTATCCATTATTACATTAGTCCTGGTAAGAGGCACCATAGTATCCGTTGATACATTAAAAATAAACAGAGCAAAAACAAAAGCTCAGGCAATTGCCAGTGAGAAACTTGAGATTATAAGGGCGATGGCTTATGAAGATATTGATTTTACTTCAGAGAATCCTAACTGGGGGTTAGATAACCCTGTTCTGGTTGAAGATGAATATGATATAAGTTACGAAATCATTCCGGTATATGAGGGGGATAGTGATTACAAGCAGCTGAAAATAACCATCTTTAAGGACCCTATGAAGGAACCGATAAATGTAATTACGCAGATGTATCCTTTAGGGAGTCAGGGAGAAGGACCTGTTGGGCATCCGGTACCTGTAAATCTGGTTATAGACTATGATTCAGGCTCCGGCAGCGAAAGAGATATTAAACTAATATGGGAAGCACCCGATACAGAGCTTGAGATAGATGAATATAAGATTTACAGGGATGGGAATTTTATAGGAACTGCTGCTTCTTCAGGATTATTATTCTTTATCGATGAACCAGGAGATAATGAAGTTTATAGTTATTACGTAACGGCACTATATGATGATGAAACAGAAAGCAGTTCAAGTAATACGGTGACTACTGAAATTGTATTGGAATATCTACCACCCCGGAATCTTGATATCACGGGATACTCAGGGGAGGGTTCCGGAAGAGCAGTAAATCTGGAATGGGATGCGCCGGATACCGAGCTGACAGTTACCGAATATGCAGTTTACAGAGACGGTGTGGAAATAGGCAGAACCGCTGACACAAATTATCAGAATACGATAGGAACCAGTAACTATACTTTTTACGTAACAGCTATTTATGAGGGCGGCATAGAAGGTGACCAAAGCAATACTGTAACTACTGAAAGTGAAGCCGTATATCCACCGCCCCGGAATCTTAGTATTACGTGGTATTATGGATGGGGTTACACAAGAACAGTATATATGGCATGGGATGCTCCTGATACCGAACTGGTAGTTACCGAATATGCAGTATATAGAAACGGTATAGAAATAGGCAGGACCGTAAATAGATATTACAGCAATAGAATAGGGTATTGGAATTATACTTTTTACGTAACAGCTATTTATGAGGGCGGGATAGAAAGTGATCCAAGCAATGAAGTCACTACTCATTAAAAGAATAAAAGATTCTAAAGGTTTTTCACTGGTTGAGCTGCTGCTTGTAGTATTGCTGATTGTTATAATAGTAAGTATAATTTCAGGTGCGTATATTCTTTCCATAAACACTTCAAGAGAAGTTGTTGATGTAACTACTTCAGTAATAGATTCTAAAACTGCAATGTATAGGGTAAGTAAAGATTTAAGAGAAATCATTGATATAAGTAGTGCTGAAGCTGACGACATTACTTTTAGAAGCAATGTGGACGATGATGAAGGATATGAGGTTTTGGAGTATTATCTTTCAGCAGAAGAAGGATATTATAATCTTTACAGGGAAGTAGATGGCGGGGGTGCAAGTCTGGTTGTGAGTAAAATAGTTAATATAAATATATTTACCTATTATACCGGGGTAAATATACCCGAAGGTGGAATGGCTACGGTGAGTGAAGAAGAATTAGGTAATATAAAAATAATTGAAATTAATATAAATATTGACCAGGGAGGGATAGAGAGCAGCAGGACCATGGATTTAAAGACATCTATTACTTTAAGAAACAGGATCTAGCAGATTTTTAAAAATGAGAAGTATAATAAAAAAAATATTAAATTTTAAAAGAGAGAAAAGAGCCAATATATCAATCCTTGTGTTGATAATGGGTCTGGCAGTGATTTTATTGACTACTGCTATGGTCGGGTATATCTTTCGTGATATTGGTTTTACGGAACTTGATAAGGAAAAATTAAAAGCATTAAACTTTGCTGAAGCGGGTATATCCAGCATGTTCTCGAATATAGACAAATATTATAATGAAGGCACTTCTCTTCCATCGAGTCCATATACTGTAGAAATAGAAGACGGCGGGGAAGTACAGGGTAGTTTTATGGTTAATTACGAGTTTCACAGCGGTGAAGAATTGTCCTGGTACAATGTAACATCCAAAGGAATTGATAAAAGCGGAACCGAAAGAACAATTCAAACAAGTATAAATATTATGCAGTCAGGTCCGGCACTTGATATTTATGATTATGTATATACGGCGCAATCAACAACTTTTGGCGGTAATTATGAACCTTTAGACGGTCCTTTTTACACGGAAGGAAATCTTAATCTTACTGCAGGTTCATTTATATCACAGCAATCTAATCCGGGACCGGTAGTTATTAAAGGAAATCTATATATGTCAGGTGATGCAACAATTATAAACCCGGATACTCTTTCTGTTGGAGGAAATGTGGTAATGGAAGGAAGCGCAAAAATAGAAGGAAGCCAGGTTAACATAGCAGGCAGTTTAACAATGTCCGGCGGAACCTATATAGACGAGAACCTGATTAGTCCCATGATTGTAATGGGTGACATTAATATGAGCGGAAGTGCAAGAATAGGGGAACTGGGAAGAGAATTAATTTTATCATGCAATGGAACAATTACACCCTGGCCGTCTAATCCATGGGCGCCGATATATGCTGATCGAAATGACAGTCTTACATATACTTTTGTCGATCCTCAATATAATGTAGCTGATTTGATAGACGGATATTGGTCAGATGTTCAGGGATCTGCATTAATTATTGATAGTAATTTAACATTTGATGACCGAAATGTTCCATATAATTACAATGATTTTGGAGGAAATAGCTTAAGCTTTGTAAAAGAAGGTGGAAATTACATTCTGGAAGTCCACGGCAATGTCATCATAAACGGTAATCTTCAAATAGGAATTGAGGAATGGTGGATCCCCAGCATTGGCGGACCCAGTACCAATGAAATATATTACAGGGGAAAAGGTATTATATATACTACCGGAGATATCAAGACTCTTACGAAACTTATACCTATAAATACAAATGATTTCCCGGAAAATGCTTTGTTAATATTTTTATCAAATGGAAAAATTGAATCCGACATCTGGCGAGATTATTGGGTTCAACCTCCCAGCTGCGGTAGTCCCACTACGTATATGGTCGCACTTGCAAAAGGAAATATAAAAATAACTAAAGGTGTGGTAAGGGGAACGCTAATTGCCGGAGGAATTCTTGATATTAATACTTCTTTTACTAAAGTCTGCTACGAGGATGGTATTTCAGAATATTTACCAGAGGAAATGCCCACGAGCTATTCCGGCAGTGGAGAAACTACCATAACAAGGGGAGAATGGCAGGAAATAGTTAATTAATATAATATTTGAATATAAGGCGTACTAGAAAAAATTAAAGTAAAATTGTTTGAATTATATAGCTCCAGAATTAAAAAGTTAAAAAGTCTTTTAGATGTAAGAAAAATTCAAAATTTTTTGGTAACCAGAGACCAGAATATTTTATATCTAACAGGTTTCTACGGAAAAGATTCGGGAAGCTTGTTGCTGATTACAGATGATAGGCTCCATCTTTTAGTCAATTTAATTTACCTGGAACAATCCAGAAAATCCATTAAAAATAAAAACATAAATATTATCTGCTGCCGGAAAGATAAATTTAAAACTCTTGCGGAAATTTTAGAAAATTATTATTCAAGACTTCTTGGATTTGAAGGTATGAATATCAATTTTTCTGATTTTTGCAAATTAGAAAAGATATTATCCAAACAAAATAAAAAATTGATAAATATCGATGGAATAGTTGAAAAATTAAGGGAAGTTAAGGACAAAACAGAGATAAATAAAATTAGAGATGTGTGCCGGATCACTGATAAAGTTTTTAATAGTTTAATAAATTCAAGCGGTTATAATATAAATAAATTATCGGAAATAGAACTGGCATATAAGATTGAAGAACTTTTTATAAAGAATGGTTCAGATGGGAGATCATTTGACACAATAGTTGCAGGTGGAAAAAATTCATCTATGCCTCATTATTTACCAGGAAAGTTAAAATTGATTGACGGACCCGTAGTTATGGATTTCGGGTGCAGATTTAAAAATTATTGTTCCGATATAACAAGAACGATTTTTTTAAGAAATGGCAAAATCTATAATGAATTTAAAAAAATTTATGATATAGTTTTAAAGGCACAGTTACTGGCAATTAAAAATTGCAGGGAGGGTATAAGCTGCAGCCATCTTGATAAGATAGCAAGGGGATATATAGCTTCCAAAGGATATGGAAATAATTTTGGACATGGGCTTGGCCATGGTGTCGGATTGGAAGTACACGAACAACCGGTAGTTAACAGCAGAAGCAGAACGACTTTAAAAAAGAATATGGTAATAACCATAGAGCCTGGTATATATATAGAGAATATTGGCGGTATAAGAATAGAGGATATGGTAGTAGTAGATAAAAACAAATGCGAAGTGCTTTATAGTTCCACGAAAAATTTTGTTGTTCTGGGTTAATATATCAGATTACAAAAAAGGAAGACAAAATATGATAAGTACAAGTGATTTCAAGAACGGATTGACTATAATATATAAAAACTTTCTTTACAAAATATTATATTTTCAGCATGTTAAGCCGGGGAAAGGCGGTGCTTTCGTCAGGACCAAGTTGAAAGACTTAAGCACGGGAGCCATTATTGATAAAACTTTTAGGGCCGGTGAAAAAATGGAGCAGGCAATACTTGAAACCAGAAAAATGCAGTTTCTATATAAAGATGAGTATTATAATTTCATGGACACCAAATCTTATGAGCAGATTCAATTGAATAAAATTATTATTGATGAAAAAAAAGATTATTTGTTAGAAAATATAGAAATTGAAGTTATTTTTTATAAAGGTAAACCTGTATCAATTGAACTTCCTATTTTTATCGAGGTAAAGGTTATTAAAACGGAGCCGGGGATAAAAGGCGATTCCGTGAGTTCAAGTTATAAGCCTGCTGAAATAGAAACAGGCGCAAAAATACAGGTTCCCCTATTTATTAATGTGGGCGATACCATAAAAATAGATACCAGGACAGGCGAATATATAACACGGAAAGGTGCCTGATAAAATCTTATAATTTTTATCAATATGCCTAAAATAACAAGAAGAAAAAGCAGAGAGAATGCAGTGATCCTTCTGTATCAGAAAGATTTACTGGATAAAAATATAATAGATATAATAAATAATAATTTACTGGCAGGCAGGGAATATGACGAATTTACTTTAAAACTTGTTAAAGGAGTGAGTAAATACAAGGAAAGAATTGACCAGATTATAAAAAACGTTGTAGAGAACTGGACTCTTGAAAGAATAGCAATTATTGACAGAAATATTCTGAGAATAGCAATTTATGAAATGCTGTATGAGGATGATATACCATTGAAAGTATCGGTAGACGAAGCCATTGAAATTGCGAAAAGCATGGGGCAAAAAGAAGATACGCCAAAGTTTGTAAACGGTGTTCTGGGAAAAATTTTAAGCGATATAAATAATTAGAATTATTACTGTTAAGCTGTAAATATGGTTGATTCAAAGAAATATAATCCGGGAGTAAATAGGCTGTATCCTGGTTTTTTATTAAAAGAAGTAAATAAAAGGTTGGGATACTATATTAAAAAATATAACGAGTGTCCCTCAATTTTACAGAAATCAATTAATTACAGCATAGAAAACGGAGGGAAAAGATTCAGGCCCATATTGTGTCTTCTGACTGCAAAGAGTATGGGTAAAGATTACAGGATGGTGCTGCCTACTGCCTGTGCCATAGAATTTATACATACCTACTCACTGATACATGACGATCTTCCTTCCATGGATAATGATGATATGAGAAGGGGGAAACTTACCTGTCATAAAAAATTTGGTGAAGATATAGCCATATTGACCGGAGATGCCCTATTTGCGGAAGCTTTTAGTATAATAATAAAATATCAAAATTCAGATTATGAAAAAAAAGTTAAGGTTATCGGTGAGATTACTGATGCAACTGGTGCCTGCGGTATGGTTGCCGGCCAGATAATAGATGTATATTTTACAGGTAAAAAAATAAGCAGTCATAGATTGGAGTACATGCATACAAATAAAACAGGGAAATTGATAACTGCATCTGTAAGGTGTGCAGCTGTTTTATGCGACGCAGGTATTGATGTATTAAAGAAATTAACCGAATATTCAAAAAATTTAGGACTGGCTTTTCAGATAACAGATGATATTCTTGATATAACTTCAAATAAACGTATGGCAGGAAAGACAGTAGGGAAAGATGTCTTACAAAAAAAGAATACCTTTCCTCATATATGGGGAGTTTCAAGGTCAAAAAAAATTGCTGAAGAAAAAATTGAAAAAGCTATAGATGTAATAAAAAGTATGGATATTGAATATAAATGGCTGGTTGATATAGCAAGATTTTTACTATTAAGAAAGGTATAATAAATATTAACAATAAGTGTAAAATAATAACTGTTCTTTTAAAAAGAAAACTGTCTAAAACAGAGAGAGCCGCATACTCGCTGATTCTGGAAGGGAGAGTAAAAGTTAATGGTAAAGTTATGGATAAGCCTGGTATGTCTGTGGATTTAAATTCAGAAATAGAAATAATTCCAAAGAACCAGTATGTTTCCAGAGGAGGTCTAAAATTAGAAAGAGCGTTTAAGGATTTAAAGCTATGTATTAAAGGGAAGAAGGCAGTGGATATTGGTTCGTCAACAGGAGGATTTACTGATTTTTTATTAAAGAACGGAGCAGATAAAATAATAGATATTGATGTTGGGTACGGCCAGTTATGCTGGGAATTAAGAAATTCACCACATATAATTCTTTTTGAAAGGACAAATGTACGCCATTTTGATACAAGCAGAGTTCCTTTTGTTTCGGATTTTACGGTAGTAGATGTATCATTTATTTCCATTAAAAAAATATTCGGTAAAATATTGGAACTTACAAAAGAAAATGGCGAAATACTGCTGCTGATAAAACCACAATTTGAATTAAAAAAAAAAGAGGTTGAAAGTAAAGGTATAATTAGAGACAGGAAGCTTCATTTAAAGGTATTATTGGATATGGCTAAATTCATTGAGAATTACCCGGTAAGAATTTGTAACTTTACTTTTTCTAAGTTAAAGGGCTCTAAAGGTAATATTGAGTTCTGGATTTTTTTGGAAAAATGTTCTGAACAAGCTAAATCTGTAATAAATTATGATAAAATAATTAAAAACACTGTAAGTAATGCTCATATTTACTTTAATCATAAACAGGCGGTAATAGAATGAAAAATATTGGCATAGTTACTAATAATGAGAAAAAAGAAGCAATTAAGATTGCTATTAAGATATATGAATACCTGACCGATAAAAATATCAAGGTTCTTCTTATGGATATTGATAAAATACCGGAGAAATATTCTCTTCCTTCTGTTTCCGAAAAAGAGTTTAGTTCAAGAAGTGAGATGATAATATCGGTTGGGGGAGATGGGACGTTTTTAAGGGCTTCGAGGTACTGTTTTGAGCATGAGATTCCAGTAATGGGGATTAACGTAGGAAACCTTGGATTCTTAACCGCTGTTGACACCAAAAACATTTACTGTGCTATAGACAATGTTTTAAAAGGAAGTTACGATATAGAAGAGAGGATGCTTCTGGAAGGAAGATTCTTCAAGAGTAAGAAAATAATAGATAATTTAGGCTTATACCACATAGCATTAAATGAATTTACCATAACCAGAACAATGCTTGGAAAAATAATAAAATTTGAAATAATGGTAAATGGAATATCAATAAAAAGTTTTGATGCGGACGGAATAATAATTTCTACTCCCACAGGTTCTACGGCTTATT
>Ga0307419_10001155_pt1 | contig 13696 bp, 14 predicted proteins | sample SalMarWE160230MG_2_FD_202512 | JGI IMG/M metagenome (GOLD analysis project Ga0307419, IMG submission 202512) | Salt marsh sediment microbial communities from the Plum Island Ecosystem LTER, Massachusetts, United States - WE1602-30 | ecosystem: Environmental > Aquatic > Marine > Intertidal zone... | reverse complement strand
ATTACGCTCTTCGCAGGGATAATATTCTCCCTGGTGGCGTATTTTGCTTATTCGGGTCCCAGGAAGACCAGGGATGAGTCAGAGGATTTCGCTCCCGCTTATTCCATAGACCTGTCGGCCATAAAGGAGAGGTTCACTCCCCACCTTTCGGTCCTTCTTGGAATCGTTTTCATCCTCGCTTATTTCGGCTTCACGATTGCACAGTTCAACCTCCTCTTCTCAGGGAGCGGGGTGGTTTACGGTGCAGGGTACACTGACGTCAACGTGACTCTTTACATTTTGATGCTCATGTCATGGATATCGGTTGCCCTTGGAATCTTCTGCATCGCGAACCTGTGGATAAAGAGGTGGAGGGTCCCCTTCGAGGGCATAGCCGCCATCATAGCGGTAGGCGTGATTGGCCTTCTGATAGCGGGGGTCGTGCAGGCGCTGGTTGTCTCGCCCGATGAGTTCAACCTGGAGAAGCCTTACATAGAGAGGAACATAGAGGCCACCCTGGATGCGTATGGCATCGGTTCCTTTGACGAGAGGATATTCCCGATATCCTATGACCTGAAGCAGCAGGACCTTGAGGACAATGCAGGGACCATAGACAACATAAGGCTCTGGGACTGGCGTCCTCTGACCAAGACATACAACCAGCTCCAGCTGTTCAGGACGTATTATGACTTCAATGACGTTGACATAGACAGGTATCTCCTTGACGGGGATTACAGGCAGGTCATGGTGTCAGCGAGGGAGATGAACATCATGGATTTGCAGTCCAATGCTCGGACCTGGGTCAACGAGCACCTGGTCTACACGCACGGCTACGGCATCGTGATGAACCCCGTGAACATAGTGACCCCGGAGGGGCTCCCTGACTTCTTCGTCCAGGACATACCGCCGAAGTCCGAGTTCGATTCGACGGAGGTAGAGAATCCGGCAATATATTACGGCGAGGACACCTTCAGCTACGCGATAACAGGGACCACGACCAACGAGCTCGATTACCCGTCAGGCAACGAGAACGTCTATACCACATACGCAGGGACGGGTGGAGTGAGCCTCAGTGATGCGCTGAGTAGGTTTACCTTTGCGGTCAAGGAGGCCTCTCCTGAAATCCTCTTCTCGGCCTCGATACAACCGGAGAGCAAAATCCTTCTCTACAGGGACATAGCAGACAGGGTAAGGAAGCTCGCTCCCTTCCTGAGGTATGATGCCGACCCCTACATCGTGGTGTCAGAGGGGAGATTGTTCTGGATTTTGGACGCTTACACCATTACTGACTCTTACCCTTACTCTGAACCCGTCTATTCCAGCAACCAGAGGGCGGTCTTCAACTACATAAGGAACTCTGTGAAGGTTCTGATAGATGCCTACAACGGCAACGTGACGTTCTACGTGATTGACCAGGAGGACCCTGTGATAAGGACATACATGAAGATATTCCCGGACGTATTCCAGCCCTTTGATGACATGCCGGATGATTTGAAGTCGCACATAAGGTATCCTGAGGATCTGTTCTCTGTGCAGGCAGAACTGTATGCCACGTATCACATGAAGGATCCGAGAGTCTTCTACAACAGGGAGGACGTATGGGTCGTCCCTGACGAGATATACAGGACAGGGAGACAGCAGATTACCCCATACTACGTCATAATGAGGCTTCCTGGTGATGACACAGAGCAGTTCATGATGATGCTCCCCTTCTCGCCCAGGGGCAAGGAGAACCTGATTGCCTGGATGGCTGCGAAGTCTGACATGCCTGATTACGGGAAGATTGTGGTGTATGCCTTCTCCAAGCAGGAGCTGGCGTATGGACCCATGCAGATAGAGGCGAGGATAGACCAGAACACGGACATTTCCCAGCTGTTCACCCTATGGGGTCAGGCAGGCTCCAGCGTGATAAGGGGGAATACGCTGGTAATCCCTGTCAAGAATTCCATACTTTACATAGAGCCGGTCTACCTGGAGGCAACGGAGACAGGAACCCTTCCCGAGCTGAAGAGGGTCATCGTCTCTTACGAAAACAGGGTCGTGATGAGGGAGACCCTCCAGGACGCTCTGGCAGAGATATTCGGCTCTGCCCCCACCCAGCCGGGACCGGGAGAGCCATCAGGAGGGACTTCGGAGGAGACGCTCCAGCAGATTGCGGAGCTCTACCAGAAGGCACAGGAAGCGCTAGCTGCAGGGAACCTGGGTCTTTACCAGTCATACGTGGACCGGATGGGCTCGCTACTCGAAGGTTATTAGAATGCGTGTTTTGCCCTTAATGGTTAAATATAAAGAGAAATAATAGTTAAGTGGGTGTGTTGTTTGGATATATTGGATGGCGTTAGCCTCATCTTCAGGTTACTGTCAGTGGTAATCGGGCCCCTGTTGGCCGTGGTGGTTTACAGCATATACAGGAAGACCCGCGGTGGGTCAGTCGGGTGGCTCTACATATCAATAGCGTTCATATCGCTGGGTGTGTGGTCTTTATCGCAGCTCTTGTTCCTTGTCGTTTTCCCGAATTTCATGGCAAGGACCATAATAGGTGCGATGACTATCTTCCTGATAACATTCTTTATCCCGATGGCTGCCGTGAAGCTTGCAAATGACATGAAGTGCAAACTTCCGGGGTGGATGACAGAGGTCAACGTGATTATCATAGGATTCGCCTACTATTTCATCATGTATCTGTATAACATCATGGCGTCCCAGGATTTCCTCGGCTCTGTGGCATCAATATCCCTGATAGGGCTCACACCCATGTTCATCCTTGCGTCAGTGGGTTATCTGGCCATAGCAAGGGAGACGGGGGTAAAGTTGTGGTCATGGTGGGTCGTAGGGATGGTCTTCTGCTTCGTGGGGGCATTTCTGATAGGAGCAATGTTTACCAACTGCTGCGGAACAGGAGCACCTCTGGAATGGGACCCGGGCTGTATCAGATGGATGTATGATTATGCGCCCGCAATCCCGCTGCCCTGCGTCGGGGCTGCGCTGCCCATTACCTCAGACGGTGCAGTAATCCTTTCAATAGGACTGGTGTTTCTCCTCTACTCAATGGAAAGGATGAGAAGGCTGATGACGTTCAAGACCTCAGGGTAGCCTTATCCCGGAAAGAAGATTCATGTATCTCTCCAGCCGCTTTATCTCCTTCTCTAGGATTTCCAGCGTCTTTTCCATCCTCTTCCTCTCTGCCGGGGAGAGGGACTTGAGCTCTTCCCTGCTCTTATCAAAATCAGTCAAAGTGGACCTTATGGACTTCTGGACCCTGATTGTTATGGCGCTCTTCAGGGCGCCGAGGAGGTCTCCCTGCAGAGAAATATATAGGTTCCTGTCCCCGGGCTTCTTGACCTTCTTTATGACGCCAAGGAGCTCCAGGAGGTCAAGGGAGAGTGAAATCATGGAAACAGAATATCCGGTCTCCTCAGCGAGGTCCTTGAGCGAGAGCTCGGGCCCCCTGACGAGAAGGGCGCCTATTATCTTGCCATGGACAGGGGAGTAGCCTAGCGTCCCTGCCACCTCTGCAAAGGTCGAGTAGACCTTCTCCTCTATTCCCGTGCGTTTTTTCATTTGAGCACCAATGATAAATATTTAAACCTTTGGATATAAATATTTAATACATTTAAAATCTATTAAAAGTTGGTGTGAATGGCAGCAAAAAGGCCCGGTGGGAATGAGGGTGACGTCCTGATAAGGAAGACTGCATCGCTCTGTCCCGAATGCAGGAAGGTCATACCCGCAGAGATTGTGAAGAGGGGAGAGAAGGTCATCATAAAGAAAGAATGCCCAAAGCACAAGAAATTCGAGGACGTCTACTGGTCTGATTATCAGATGTTCAGAAGGGCCGAATCGTTTGAGAGGGACGGTCGGGGACTTGACAACCCGCACGTGACAAAGGAGAATCCGCTTTGCCCGTTTGACTGCGGTATCTGCTCCCTGCACAAAAGCCACACAGCCCTGGCCAATATAGCGGTTACCAATAGATGTGATTCAAACTGCTGGTATTGCTTCTATTTCGCAGAGAAGGCAGGGTATGTGTATGAGCCCTCCCTAGGACAGATAAGGGACATGCTCGCTTCACTGAGAAGGGAGAGACCCGTTCCCTGCAACGCACTGCAACTGACTGGCGGGAATCCTGAGTTGAGGGATGACCTGAACCAGATAATAAGGATGGCAAAGGAGGAGGGCTTTGACCACATCCAGGTCAACACACAAGGGACGCACAGGCTGGCGTTCGAGCCAGGCTATGCAAAGGGGTGGAAAGATGCGGGCGTGAACACGATATACCTTAGCTTTGACGGGGTGACGCCCCAGACGAATCCCAAGAACCACTGGGAGATTCCGGGAATCCTGGACAACTGCAGGAAGGCAGGGCTCGGCATCGTCCTCGTCCCAACGGTCATAAGGGACAAGAACACCCATGAGCTGGGCGACATACTCAGGTTCGGCTTCCGGAACAATGATATAATAAGGTCTGTCAATTACCAGCCAGTCTCCCTGGTGGGAAGGATGCCGAGGAAGCAGAGGGAAAGGTTCAGGGTGACCATACCGGACGCCATAAGGCTCATAGAGGAGCAGACGAACGGGGAGGTTTCGAGGAACGACTTCTACCCAATCCCCGCCGCGCTGAGGATAAGCAACTTCATAGAGGCTCTCACGAAGAAGAACGAGTATGGCCTGTCCTCGCACTTCGCGTGCGGCATGGCAACTTACGTGTTCAATGACAACGGGAAGATGATTCCCATAACGAGGTTCATTGACGTGGACGGTTTTCTTGAGTATATTGACGGGCTTGGAAATGAGATAAAGGAAGGGAAGAAGAGGAGGGTCTCAGAGGGGATGAAGATGCTCTTCAGGATAAACTCCTTCGTTGACAAGGAGAAAACTCCTGAGGGTTTCAACGTCGGTAGGATAATATGGAAGGCGCTTGTCAAGCATGACTACAGGGCGCTTGGAGCGTTCCACGAGAAGAGCCTTTTCGTGGGGATGATGCATTTCATGGACCTCTACAATTACGACATAGAGAGGGTCAAGAGGTGCTGCATACATTACGCCATCCCGGGTGGGAAGGTCATACCGTTCTGCACGTTCAACGTCATCCCTGACATCTACAGGGACAGGCAGCAGAGGGAGCAGAGCCTCTCGTTCTCCGAATACACGAAGAGGACTGGCAGGGACATCACGAAGGAGAAATACAAAAGAGATATAGAGAAGCTTGAGAAGAGCCCTCTATACATGGAGACTTACAGGGGTTTCCTGAAGAAAACCTGATTTCATTATGAGAAGGACGGTTGTTTCTGTCTTCATCAGTGACCGGAAACTCCTGGTAGGGCAGAGGAGAAAAGACAAGATGTTTACGCGGGGTTTCTGATGTGCCCGAGCGGTCACATTGAAGAAGGGGAGTCTCTTAAGGCTGCTTTGGTTCGGGAGATGAAAGAAGAGCTGGGAATTGGGGTGACGGGAGCAAGACATCTGTTCACCATTGATGATAAAGACCCGGCATCGAAGCTGGATTTCAGGCACAATTTCATGCTGATTGAATCCTTTGGGGGGACAATATGCGGTTCCAGGGAGGCAGAGGGATTGTGCTGGAAATCCTGCGGCGAGCTGGCTAACACCGAGCTTGCCCTGATAGTAAGGAAGCTCGTGGACAGGCTGCGTGGGATGGAGATGCTTTGACCTAGACACTGACATCGAAGGGTATTGAGTGTTCCGTGCAGTAGGATATCTCTGTCCCGTTGGTCTTGCACATCTCCACGTAGGCACGGCAGTAGACATTGGTTATGACGGGCTCGCCCTTGAAGGACATGTCAGTCCTCTCGAAGGTGACCCTCCATGAGCCTGACTTCTCGAGCCCCTCCTCCAGGAGGGAAGAGAGTGAGGAGGTTATACCTATCTCGTTCTCCTGGAATTCCCTCTGGCAGAGGTTCTGGTAATAGGAGGAGTGGAAGCCTGAGAGGAACAGGAAGGCCATGGAGACTGCCAGGACTATGAAGCAGAGCACAATCAGGATCTTTATCGTCCTCTCCATGATTCATTCTTGGGAGGAGTATTTTTAAAGAAGCCGGCAATATATATATAGGATAAGCAAAGCTGGTTGCCATGGCTGACTTGACACTGACCGTAACTTATTTTGCGATACTCCTCGGATTCGGCATAATAGTCGCGAGTATCATGAAGAGATACAGCATGCCGGACACCTTCTTCCTCCTCCTCGTGGGAGTGGTGATGGGGCCGACCCTCTACCTGAATCCCTACATCATGCAGTACGTGAGCATAGAGCTGGTTAACGTCTCGGTGATGGGAAACATACCGGACTTCCTCAGGATTCTGGCCCTGATAATGGTGGTGTTCACTAGCACGTTCAGCCTCGGGTTCAAGGCGTTCAAGAAGTTCTCGCACGTCTCCATAAATGTCGCGATAATAGGGGTCGCTTTCAACACGGTCGTTCTTGGCCTTCTGGCGCACCTGATATTCGGGATAAATCCCGTGTATGCGCTGCTCCTCGGCGCGGTCATCAGCGGCACAGGGACCGGTGTCCTGTTCGCTTTCGAGGATTCCCTGAAGAGGATGAAGAACGCCTTCAACATCCTGAAGATAGAGTCAATTCTGAACTCTCCGCTGAGTGTTCTTTTACCTCTCCTGTTTATTGATCTGGTTTATCTCGAGCCCGGAGCGCTGATAGAGCCCATGAAGTACCTCTCGCAGTTCTGGATAATGATCATAGGGGGCATAGGAACCGGAATAATCGTGGGGCTGGGAATATCCAAGATAATAAAGGGCATGAAGGGGAACTACACGGTCCTGATGCTCTTCGCGATGGCCCTCATAACGTATGCCCTGGCTGAGAACGTCGGAGGGTCGGGGATGCTGGCCGTAGCGATATGCGGCCTGATAGTAGGGGACATGGCGTTCCCTGGAAAGAAGGCTGTCCAGAGGTTTGACGACCAGTTCTCAGAGATGCTCAGGATATCCGTCTTTACCCTTCTGGGGGCCCAGGTGATGCTCTTCCTGAGCCTTGAAGAATTCCTGATGATTTTCGTGTTCTACCTGCTGGTCTTCCTCACGAGACCGCTCATATTGATACCCCTCCTGGGAAAGATGAGGAACGAAATCAGCAGGAGGGACTTCCTGCTCATGTCTTTCGTGGCGCCCAGGGGCCTCTCCGCAGCGGCCATGGCGCCCATAGTCGCCCTCGCCATACTCTCCGTGGGCGAGCCCGAAGCCGTAGCGAGCCAGGTCATTAACATCATATTCATGGTGATACTTCTCTCTGTCCTCTTCAGCACCATAGCAGGGAAACTGCTCGGGAGGGGGGCATGCAAGGAGACGGAAGGGAAGCAGGAGTGCATAGAGGACGCTGTGGAGAAGCAGACCGAGAAGAAGAAGGTGAAGTCAAAGGAAGAAATCCTGGAAGAGGTAGAGGATAGCAAGTGATTCCGCAGGCTATTTATTCCCAAACCCTGTTAAATAAACCATGGAGCAGTTCGAAAGGGTAGCAAATCATTATTCCTCAATGAAGAACATCAACGAGCCGAACAGGATTCTGTATGTCAGGTGGCTCAAGGAATGCGGCAAAATCAAAGGAAAGAGGGCTCTTGATGCAGGATGCGGTGGCGGATACAGTTCAAGGAAGCTGGCTGAGAAAGGTGCCATTGTTTCTGGTTTTGATTCCTCAAGGAGAATGATAAAGCTCGCGAGGGAGGAAGAGAGGAAAATGCCCATGGGGATAAGGTATTTCCTGGCCGATGCATCCAGACTCGGGAAGGTTGGTTCTTTTGACCTGGTGACAGCAACCTTTGTCATATGCCATGCAGTGACAGAGAAGAAACTCCGGCTTTTTTTCAGGAACTTTGCAAAGAACCTGAAGAGTGGAGGGAGGCTGGTAGCGATTGACTGCAACCCTGAAACCCCGACAACAGGATACCAGAAGGGCTCATTCATCTCAAGGGAATGGGTTGACAGGCCGTTTGGCAATTGTTCCAGGATAAGGACGTTCTTCCACGATGCAGAGGGTAAAAGGGCATGCAGCGTGATTAACCACTATTTCTCCAGGAAGACAACGGAAAGCGCGCTGGAGGATGCTGGCTTCTCCGGCATTGAATGGATAGATTTCAGCGGTGTCAAACCAACCAACGGGGACATGGCAACTGCTGTAATACTGAAGGCGAGACTGGAATAAGAATGTTTGTGATGGGACCGCCGAGATTTGAATTCCCGGCGCCTCTCTTAAGAAACGCTCTCGGGTCTGGAGCTCTCCCGAAACCCTTTCCGTTTTTTCCGCAAACGCTTTTTGCATGCTCGCTCTGAAAAAGGGTTTTCCCGAAGCTCCGATGCTGCCAAGCTACACCACGGTCCCATCGTTCGAATCCCGACTTGGTTATGTGGCACAATGTCGGGCGGTTGCTTGTAGATTTTGTATGAAGGTTATAAAAAGGTGAATCCACTAAACCCATCTCTGGACCGGGTTCCTGGGGATTATTATCCATGCAAACATGTAAGCAATGACGCCGAAGCCCCAGGCAAACGTGCCTATGACCCACAGAAGCCTTATCAGGACCGGGTCCACGCCGAGGTATTCCGCTATCCCCCCGCAGACGCCGCCCAGTATCCTGTCCCTGCCTGACCTGTAGAGCCTGGCCTTGCTGTATGGAACCCTGCGTGCTGGAGACTTTCTTGCGGGGATGGCAGGTTCTAAGTAGCCTGTTGCCTTCCTGGCCAGCACCAGGACGTAACCGAAGATCAGGGTAAAGCCGAATATCCACCAGAAGCTGTTCTCGATATAGAACACGATGCTGGAGAGCACCTGAATCCCCAGGGAGAGGTTGGCTATGCTTATTGCGTTGCCTGCAACCCAGAATCCCAATGTCACTCCCCCCGCTATGACGAATGGCCAGAAAAGGGAATATCCCTTCGGGGAGATTCTGGAGAAGTAGGAGGAGTAGGAGAAGAACATGAATATCAGGAAGAAGAGCCCCAGGTTGGTTAGTATGAAAGCGTTAATGCTCGCCAGGAAAGTGCTCATCACGTGCGCGCTCATGAGGGTTATCGCCCATGAAGCTAGCGAGAGCAGCAGAAGGCCGAAGATGCTGGATATGAAGGGGCCGATGATGCCGAAGGTCCTGTGGAACCAGCTGTCCCATTCATCACCCCTCTTCTCGATTTTCTTACCTATCGCTTCGACCTCCTCTGAGAAATGCTCCACCCTCCTGTCCTTCCCTCTCATGGGAGCCTTCTTTGGAGCAGCCCTCTTTGAAGAAGCTTTGGCTTTCTTTGCCATGCTAGATATTTAACGGGATGGTTTTTAAAAGAAGGCGGGGACAATAAATATTCATGGACATTCTCTCTCTGCTCCTTCTGGGGTCAACAGGCTTTCTTTTCTTCATGGCAGCTTACTGGGACATAAGGACGACCGAGTTTCCTGACTGGCTCCCCTATTCCATAATAATCATATCGCTGGGTCTTAGAGGTCTGATGTCCTTCATTAGCGGGGATTTTTCATACATACTGAATTCCGCACTGATGGGTATACTGTTCCTCGGTTTCGGGATGGGGCTCTATTACAGCAGGCAGTGGGGAGACGGGGATGCATGGCTCCTGGGCTCGCTGGGCTTCGCGTTCCCTGACCCGGCGGGGTTTGCATACGCATCCTTCATTCCTTTCCCGGCAGCCATCCTCTTCAACTTCTTCTTCATAGCGTTCTTCTACCTCCTCGTCTATTCCATTGCCCTTGGCCTCAGGTCACCGGACACCTCGAGGAAGTTCATTGGAGAGATGAGAGGAGACCTTAGGAGAGTTATTTACATGACTGGCGGGTTTGCAGTGGCCTGCGCGATAATCATACTCTTTGCAATGTCGTATTATGCAATACCTGTTGGGCTCTTCCTTCCAGTCATCCTCTCGCCGCTGCTGCTCTTCTCTGTAATCGTATTCATGAGGTACGGCAGGTTCGTTGAGGCAAACCTCTTCAAGAGGAGAATCCCTGCGGCCAGGATAAGGGTCGGCGACGTCCTTTTTGAGGGGAAATGGAGGGGCCTCACAGAGAAGGAAGTCCATGCAATAAGGGACAAGGGAAAGCCTGTCTGGATAAAGGAGGGCGTCAGGTTCGCACCCGCCTTTGTGATAACTATAATGTTCACGCTGTTCTATGGAAACATACTCTCCCTGTTCATCTGAACAAAACATTAGCTGTTGGTTTTCAGGTGCCTATGACCATTGCGGTCAGCTTTACAGAAATAACGGAGAGCATCATAACCAGCACTATCAGGACGACGATGACACCGAACGCCCTCAGCTGGTTTTTCATTACTTTATTATTGGATGAGGTAATATAAATACTTTCACAGGAAGGCAGTGAACCTTGGGAGAGCAAAGTCCTTGAAATCTTTATTCTTTGGGAGGGGTTGCTGGATGAAATGACCCAGAAAGGCTTAAATAATTTACAACAAAGCTTTGACATGGGCAAATCCTCGGCGCACATACTTATAGATTTTGAAGCACACGAGCATCAAGCACAGGATGCTCTGAGGGGATTTTATGAATTCCATACCGTTCCATGGGATGACCTTAAAGAAAGGTATAGATTCATGAAAACGATGATTGTTATACCCAACTATCCACTTGGTCAGGAGCCAACCCTCTCTGAACTTGAAATTCAGTGGTTAAGGGACCAGGGATATGGCCTGTAGAATTTAAACCAATTATTTATATGTATGATGGTTACCTTTCGAGGATGAAGTACCTCTCTTCCTCATCGTCCTCTGGTATGTCTGCCAGGACCATCTCATATTTCTTGCCCACGCACATGACGTCCATGCTTCTGACTGTTTCAAGCGCCCTGTTGAGCTTGTAGAGATGCTCTGAATAGACCTCGAATATCACGTCGCCCTTATTAACTGGCTCGTTGAGCTTCTTGTGCATGACGAGTCCGGCCCCCTTGTCAAAGGGAGCTCCGGCTGCCCTGGCAACCTGGATAACTGAAACGTTGTCTATCCACCATACCTTTCCTGTCTTCGTTGACCTGACCTTCACGCTATGGGTGCCTACGGGTATGTCCTCAATCCTGAGCTTTGGGTTGCCGCCCTGGGCATCCATTATCGCTCTCAGCTTCTTTCCTGCCCTGCCAGACCTTATAATCTTCATTGCCTTCTTCTCGGAGTTGGGGAATCCCCTGAACTCAAACAACACTCCTGCGAGGTGGGCCACCTTGTTTATGAGGTCGTCTGGACCTCTGCCAGTGTCAGCTATTTTCAGCGCCTCCCTGGCCTCCAGGGCAGGGCCGACCGCATATCCGATTGGCTGCTCTGCAAAGGTTGATGAGCACTCTACCTTTATGCCCAGCTTCCTTCCGAGCTCTATGAACTTCATGCCGAGCTCCTCTGCATCGGCTATGGTCTTGAACTTGACACCCCTCCCTGTCGGTATGTCAACCACAAGGTATTTAGCGTTGACCGCCTTCTTCTTTGACATTATGGAGGGAAGCAACAGTGGGTCAAGGGAAAGGGGATACTCTATCTTTATGAAAGCGTCATCGGCAGGGGCCAGGTCGAGCGCGCCTCCCCACACCAGGCAGCCGTTCTCCCTTGCTATGGTCTTCTTTATCTCCTCTATGCTGAGGTTGACCGGGCAGAGGCATTCCACCCGGTCTGCCGTTCCCGCAGGGGAGGTTATAGCGCGGGAGGAGGTCTTGGGTATCGTAAGGCCGGCAAGCGAGACCACTGGAACCAGCAGCATCGAGGTCTTGTCACCAGGAACCCCTCCGATGCTGTGCTTGTCATATACCACCTTCTTGCCCAGGTTGAGACCTACTCCTGTTGATGCCATGGTCTTTGAGAGGGACGCGGCCTCTGACATGGTCATCCCGTGGTTATGAAGGCCCACGACGAAAGCTGTCATCTCTATGTCAGATAAACGGCTCTTGACAACATCATTGATTATGTTTTTTATCTCATTGTGTGAGAGGGTTTTTCCTGCTATCTTCCTCTTGATTGCGACTATGGACTCTGGCGGGAACGTGGGCTTTACCTTTATCTTCTCGCCCATCCTGACGTTGAGCTTCTCCTGGAGTATCCTGAACAAACCGATCTCGCCCCTCTGGATGAAGTGCTCTGCTATGTTGATTATCCCGACCTCCACGGTGTCCCTGAAGACGAGTTCTATCCTGTCCATGGGCTTCAGGCCCAGCTCGTCAGCGTCATCTGAATTGAGAAATACGATTGGCCTCCTTGACTCGAACTCCAGGGGCCTTGCTATGAGAAACATATCTATTAATCTATGGGATTCCCTCCTTAAAACCTTCCCTGGGGAGTTAGAGGAAAGACCGGTTTCAAAACCAATAGCTTGCAGAGTTGTCATTGGGCAGGAGGAAAAAATCGACAATAAACCGATATCATGCGATACATTTATAAGGAAGTTCGTCAAGAATATATCAAACCAACACAATGCACACTATTGAGGTGATTAAATGGCAAGAAGAAGGGCCGCATCAAGGAAATACTACAAGCTAATAAAAAGCGGCAAGGAAGTAGCTACCTTCACCGGACGACAGCCGCGACAGGCAGCCCTGAAGGCTGCAACAAGGGGCTATGCTGACATCCGACTAAGGGAGAGGGGAAGAAGGAACAAGGACAGGACCTACACAGTTCACGTATTCAAGGGTTCAAGGAAGAAGGTTTCAGTCCCTGCATCCAGCAAGGTGTCATGGCTTCCGTCTCAGGTATGGAAGCCCATCGTCAGGAAGGTAGGAATCGAGAGGACAAAGAAGCTTAGGTAAACCTCTCCAACCTTTTTGGGGGGCGACCCCCGCTTATAAGCCTTTTACTGTTAGGTATATCGCCAATTAACAAATTGGCAGTTACCTGTAACGAATTCTACTTTGTTCCAAAAGGCTTAAGCCAAAAAATCAGGGGAACAACTTGAAAAAGATACCATTTATCCAACTGCGTGGAGCTATATCCCTGGTATTGTTGCAGGGCTGGGTTGCCTACTACAATTTCGTGCGACCACATCAAGCCCTTGATGGTCATACACCAGCAGGCGAGATAGGGATTAACCTTGAACTCGGACAGAACAAATGGTTAAGCTTGCTGGAGAAGGCAAATTCTAAATAAGGGAGGTGTTCCTATGAATTTTATAAAGAGAAAAAAGAAAATAATGAATATGATTGGACAGGCAATTCTGAAATACCTATATGTTATTATATTTATAATTGTTACATTGATTCTTGTATTTGGTTTTAATTCTTCAATAGTTTCAGTATTAACGGCTCTTATCATAGTTTTCTTATTTTTCTTATTTTTCTTATTTTTTGGAAAATTGAGGTTTTGAAATGATAACATATAGTAATTCAGAAAAAAGTATTTTGGACATGATATTGTTGTTGCTTATTGGAACTGTTTCTGCATTCGCTTTTTTGTTTATTCCTATTTTGTTCAAAGATTTCATATATAAAAATTCAATATCAATCATTTCCCTTCTAATTTCAATATTTTCATATTATTCACTTGCATTAATTCTTTCATTTCATTACTCAAAAAGCACGCTTGATTTCTACAAAGGTCATAAATTTGGATGCCATATCTCAATTGCATTTCTTGGTTTGGTTGTCATGTTTCCCATATCAGTTTATCTGACAAATTATGATTTCACGGTCCAATTATATGTGAACATCATAATACTCGGAATTGCTGGTATTATTGGTTATCTTATAAAAAATTGGTATGAAACA
>Ga0307419_10001154_pt1 | contig 13703 bp, 10 predicted proteins | sample SalMarWE160230MG_2_FD_202512 | JGI IMG/M metagenome (GOLD analysis project Ga0307419, IMG submission 202512) | Salt marsh sediment microbial communities from the Plum Island Ecosystem LTER, Massachusetts, United States - WE1602-30 | ecosystem: Environmental > Aquatic > Marine > Intertidal zone... | reverse complement strand
CAAATGGCGGTGATCGGATTGAGCAGTCAGGGGCATATCCTCATCGAGGATACGCCGGGTGTGGGTAAGACCATGCTGGCCCGGAGCTTGGCTAAATCTATAAACTGCAGCTTCAAGAGAATTCAATTCACACCCGATATGCTTCCCGGCGACATCACCGGCGTTATGGTCTTTAACCAGAAAACCAGTGATTTCGAGTTCCGTACCGGCCCGATAATGACCCAGGTGCTGCTGGCCGATGAAATAAACCGCGCAACCCCTAAAGTGCAGTCGGCGCTGCTCGAAGCAATGGGCGAAAGGCAGATTACCGTAGACGGCGTTACCCGTCAGATGCTTTCTCCTTTTCACGTCCTAGCCACCCAGAATCCCATCGAATTCGAAGGTACTTTCCCGCTTCCGGAAGCCCAGCTGGACAGGTTTATCCTGCGTATCAATATCGGTTACCCGTCTCCATCCGATGAAATAGCCATAGTTGAAAACCAGCAGTACATCCACCCCATCGAGCAAATCAACCACGTGGTAGATGCCGCCGATATCTTGTTCATTCAGGAAACGGTCAAAACAATATACGTAGATAACCTGGTGAAGCAATACATCGTAGCCTTGGTAGACGCAACCCGCCAGCATCCTTCAATATTTCTCGGGTCATCTCCCCGGGGTTCGCTGGCGCTTTTCCGTACCGCCCAGGCCCGGGCCCTTCTGCAAGGACGCGACTACGTACTGCCCGATGATGTTAAAGCCCTGGCCGAGTCCGCCCTGGCTCATCGCTCTCTATTGTCTTCCATAGGCCAAACCCCGGGTAAAGACAGCCAGGCCATTATTGCCGAGATACTGGAAACGGTCGAGGTCCCGGGCGCCATCCCCGACCATAAAGTCGGTTGATGGGCTGAGGTAACATGAAAAAGCGTCGGGTTCTTACCCTTATCACCATTCTTATTCTCGCTGTCACTCTGGTGGGAGGGTTTACTCTCCTCTGGAGGTTCCTGATATTTGTAGGGGTAGCGCTGTTATTATACTACCAATGGTCACGCTTGAGTATCCGCAACCTGGATAGCCATATCACCGAGATACCCCACCTATGCAAGGTAGGTGACCATTTTATCGAAAAAGCTACGTTAACCAACAGTAGCAAGATGCCCACACCGTTAATTGAAATCAGTGAAGATACTTTTTTACCGGGATACCGTAATAAACTCAGTATTTGCCTGCCTTCAGATGGCTCCTACAGCTGGCAAACCGAAGTCAGTTGCCGGCGGCGCGGACGGTACGACCTGGGCATGTTTACAGTACGGACAACCGACCCCTTAGGTATTTTCTCACTCGAGAGACGTATCGGAAATCGTGAGGAATTTCTCGTTTACCCCGCGACTCATGACCTGCCCTTCTTCGAGTTATCTCCGCAACAGGAGTTCGGGACCGGTTCACGCCGATGGCTGGCCCGGGAGTCCAGCCCCAATGCTTCCCGCGTGCGGGAATATATCAGCGGGGATAACCTCCGTCATATTCACTGGCTTTCCACCGCCCATACCGGGAGCCTGATGGTCAAGGAGTTCGACCCCGACCGGTCGAAAACCGGTGTAAATAACATCTGGCTGGTCCTGGATATGCACCAAGGGTCGCAACTGGGGGAGGAGGAGGAAACCACCGAAGAATACTCCATTTCCATAGCCGCCTCTCTGGCTAAAAAATATATAAATTCCGGGAAACGGGTGGGGATGATAGCTGCGGGTGATAAATTATATCTATTGGATCCCGAACCCGGTGAAGTACAGCTGCAATATCTGCTGCAGTCTCTGACCCTGCTACGGGCTACGGGCGAAGTTACCATAGATAATCTGCTTTCCTCAAGGGGAGAACGTTTAAAAGACGATGCCATGGCAATTATTATCATGTCTTCCTTGAATCCGAGTATCGCCGCGACGGTGCGAAATCTCAGGGAACGCCGCGTTCAGGTAATAACCATATTACTGGATTCCTTCAGCTTCGGCGGTGCGGCCGACTCATCCAACAGCCCCCGCAGCCTGAGCTCCGGTGGCTCCAGCGTATACACCATCCGGCAGGGAATGGACATAGCACGAGCCCTGGACAGTCGGTCGGCGACGGCGCTAATTCAATAAATACAGGGGAAAACAGCCTTGGTTGATAGAGAAAGCAAACATATCGAACGACTGGAAACCCTGCGGGTAGATATTATCTCCTGGCTGCGTAACTGGCGGGGGTGGGTAAGCATCATCCTGCTGTTCCTGGTCCTGGAGATTGCGGTACTCTCGCTGGAGCGCGCGCGCTGGATTAACCCCCAGCCCTCGCTGACATTGATTCTCATTTTGTCGCTCCTGACGGCCGGACTGTTAATCAGGAGCAAACTACCCGGTATCCTGGCCCACGTCATAGCCCTGGGGATAGGTGGCGGGATTACCGCCTGGCAGACCTATACGCTCCCCGCATCCGCTACCACGGGCTTTGCCGCTTTTCTCGCCTTTTTAACCTGGATAATGGGGTATTTCGCGACGTGGTACATGATACGCCGGCAGAACCCCTGGATAGCCGTACTTCTGGGTACGATAGTTGTCCTGGTGAATCTAAGCAATCTCCCGGACAGCTATTACTATTTCTTCGGTCTTTACTTTATAGCGGTTATATTTTTAATAACCTGGGTACGTATGCTGAAACAGCATTACGCCATGGGCCGCCCACGCGGTTCTCTCTCCCGGGGCCTGTTCTCCCTGGCAGCTTCGCTGATGTGTATCGTCATCGTGGCGGTCTTTACCGCGTGGATAATACCGGAAGCGAAAATCCCCCCGCTTCAGACGCTCATTGCGAAAAACACTTTGTGGACGCAGGACTGGAAAGACTCTGTGTTCAATTTATTCGCTAAAGTCCCGTCCAAGCAGCCCTTGAATACCAGCAATACCCGCCAGGCTCTGGTTTTCGGCACGGCCTGGAAGCAGAAAGAGCAAATTGATTTTATCGTCAGTTCTCCCCAACCTTCTTACTGGCGGGTCAAGCTCTATGATACCTACACCAGCCAGGGATGGGAGAACCGCCCGGTTAACGATTACCTGCTGGAGGATAAAGAGCCCTGGAACGATGCTGGATTTACCGCAGATGAAGAACCGATTACTTATACGATAACCACCAATATCAAGACCGATGTCATGCTGACCGCCGGCAGCTTCGTATCCTCGGATACAGCCACCCTGGTGAGCGTCAGCGAAGGTGATGTTATCACCGTAAAGATGCCCCGGATTCTCAGTCCCGGAGAGCGTTACACCGTTACCTCTACCATCTCGTCACCTTCGCGCGAGTCTTTAGCTTCCGTACCAGCCGGTTATCCGTCGACGCTTTCCTACCAGTACCTGCGACTGCCGGCCGATTTCCCGGATAATATCAGGGAATTAAGCGCTAATATAACCAGCAGGGCGATAACCCCCTATGAAAAGGTAGTGGCCATCGACGCCTACCTTTCCCGGTTTCCCTATGAAAAAGAAATCGAGCCCCCTCCCGAAGGCGTCGACGGCGTAGAGCATTTTCTCTTTACCCAAAAGTCGGGCTTCTGCCTTTATTTTGCCTCGGCGATGGTAGTCATGCTGCGTTCAGCGGATGTGCCGGCCCGACTGGCCGTGGGATATTTACCCGGCGAACCCGGCGATAACGAGGGAGAGTATATCCTGCGTAATAAGCACTACCATGCCTGGCCGCAGGTCTATTTTGCAGATTACGGCTGGGTAGACCTGGAAGCGACCCCCGGCCGGGGAGGCAGCCAGGTAGCCATCGAGGAACCCTGGGTAGCGGACAGCACTCCGGTAGCATATCCCAATCTGTATATCGGCCAGCCCTGGGGACCAACACCGGCACAACTCGCTCTTTACGGGATTCTCCCGGAGGAACCGGAACCGGCCAGGCGTACCCCGGGAGGACCATTATCTTTCGCCGATGAGCTGGGCCAGGCCTTTTATGTTCTGGCTATCATCGCCGCGATTCTGCTGCTCCTGGCCATTCCTTTCTCCATAGCGCGCTCGGCGATACGCCGCTGGGTCTGGCGCGTTGACCGGGCAGACCTGGCGTCAAGCGTATACGCCCGGACCTGCCGGCTGGCCGCGATGGCCGGAATACCTCCGGCACCGCAACAGACACCGCAGGAATTCACCGCGGTCCTGGCCGCCCAATACCCCGAACAGGCCACCGCTTTAAACGATATTGCCCGGACTTATGCCGAGAACCGGTTCGGGCGTAAAGAAGGGAAGCTGGGACTCTACGAGGAAGCCCTGGTACTCAAAGCCCGGCGGAATGTGTATAACCTTCTCCTGAAACGACTGGGATGGGCCCGGAAGCTGCTGGGGAAGGGCTAGGGTTTACGGTATATAAATAACCCTAGATACCTATAGAAAAATCCCCCGAAATATTCTCGGGGGATGATACCTGAATTGTTACGTTTCTTTAGTAATATTTTTCAGGTATGAGACTTCTGTTTCAGGTTATTCCTCGACTTTTTTGTTTTCTATGTTCATCAGGTCACGGGAAAAGAACGCGAGCCCGGCTATAGTAAATATTACCGCTGCGGAAATGTACCATATTGCCCGTAAACCGATGGCATCTCTCCACCGCCCATCGTCCTCCGACGGCCAATGACAGGAACTCGCAGGCTAGTTCAACGCAACGGCTCTCTTGCTCTGACAGCGACATTTGCTCGGATTATAGCACTGGTCGCCTGATTGGACAATGAGTACATCTTACCCGTCTTCAGCCCGCTAGCAGTCAGCTGACCTCTTGCTGACATCAACTTATAGGTGTATAATAATCGCACCAATGACTTATCAGGCGGTACGATTGTAGAAGTGAGCAAAATGGATTGGAGAAAAAAGGCCTTTTTAGCTAAGTTCCAAGCAGCCACATTAGAACTTGGTGCCAGTTCCCATCACGATATTGAGTCACTGAAATTTCGGGACTCGACTAGCTACCAAGACTACAGGGACTTGATAAGAGAACTTGCTCCACTAAAGGTCGTGGAAGTCCAAGGCGAGTATCAGGGTAAAGCGTGGAAGCTTACTGATACCGATGGCAATTCAATCATTATCGTAGAGCATGAAACTGGGCTCGAAATTCTCTATATAGTTGGTTCTGTAGCGTCCATCCTTGGCTTAGTCCCCAAAGTCATCAACAGTTGGAAAATGATGCGAAATCATTGGTTGCCACACAGGGGGCGCTTTGGCATAGATGAAATGGAGAGAAGACGCTTCGGGAAAAACAACAAGTTAATAGAGGAGCCGGCTCCTCCATTGGAGGCGATAATGCTTCAGCACTTGCTGAATCAACATGATAACTTGAGCAAGCGCATCTCTTCTCTGGAAGATGAAGTATCGGGACTGAAGAACCGCATAGACGCCCCATCTAAGGGCGCCCTTAAGAAGAAAAGGACGAGGGCTCCAAAGGTAGATTAGTCCCAGACTGTGCTGCACTATCCGTAGGTTATCATCTTCTCCAAATCTGTTCAGGGCGCCATTGTTTTTATTATTGACCGCAATACCATAGCGCCTATGCCCTCTATCGTTACAATACCGTATTCAGCCGACAACTATTTTTCAGTACAAGGGCCAAAGATTTGCGAAAAATTTGCGAAAAGGGGGCTCACGACTGACCAGAAACGCGCCATTATTAACGATGAATTCCAGAACAAGGAGATAAAGGAAATGGCGAAAGAGAAACAGCACGTCTTCTCAGCACGCACGACAGAAGAGGGACTGAAAGCGCTGAACGCCATCAGGGAAGAAAAGAAAATCGGCTGGGACGACCTGGTGCTGGACGCCATCTGTGCCCACTACGGGGTGGACACGCTAGCCATGTTTCCCCCCAAGGCCTACAGGCCGGAGAAATTGCAGAAAGAAAAGACGACCACAGGCAAATGAAAATGAATGCAAGTCGAAGGGAGCAAGGCGGTCAACTGCGGCAGGGGATACCAAAAAGCCCGTCATTATGACAGGCCAATGTATTTAAGTGGAGCAAGTTGTAAATAGACAGAAATTTTTGCCTAGTATTTAGTCTGCAAGTATAATAGCGATGAGGCACCGGGATTCCCAGAGGCGTTTTGTAAATCATCTTTCAGCCCCTTGAGTGAGGTAAAAAGGCAGGTGGCGAAATGAAAAAAATATATCAGAAAGTTGCTAGTATCTTGAATATCCATGTTCGCAGGCGCTCTTGTTTTGGGTGTGGCTTCTTGGCTCTCGGAAGTGACGATAATGAATTGGACACGCCAAGCAGGGTGCTTTTGGAAACTCACATTAGCGGTACAAGCATGGGGCTACCTGCTTGGGAAAAGATATACTGTTCAAAACATCTATGGATTGGCTACGAAATCGGTTATGCTGGGCCAGCCTTTGAGGGTTTGGAAACAGAGTTATCTGCATTACGTAACCGTTGCCCTGGATGGTACAGTTATAGACCTGGGTACTCCCCTCAAAAGCATTTTACTTTTCAAGAGCAAGTATGGTCAATAAAAGCAAACCGAATGACTATTGCCATTGGTGCTGCCACAGGCGGTATTGTGGGTGGACTTGTATCATGGTTGTTAAATTTTTTAAAATAAGCAAAAAGCCCGCCATCTCTGACGGGCCTAGTCGAATCGATTGGTAGCGGGGGTTGGATTTGAACCAACGACCTCCGGGTTATGAGCCCGACGAGCTACCACTGCTCTACCCCGCGCCGCATTCTGAGTATATCCTGATAATCTCGCGGTGTCAAGCCTGCGCCTGCTGGCGCTGGCGGTAACCCTCGAGGTAGCGACGGGCAAAGCGGTCGCGTCCCAGAACAAGGTCGGCGGAGAGAACGGCGGGCATGACCCGGGCGGCGTCGGCGATTAACGCGGTACCACCCGCTTCGATAACCATGGCAATCCAGGCGCTGTTCAACACGGGACGGTCCGGCATACCGAAAGAGATATTGCTGGCTCCCATGGTCATGTTCAGTCCCAGTTCAGCGCGGATCTGGTGGAGAGCCGTCAGCACATCTTTACCCGCCTGAGCCTCAGCACCGATGGCGTAGGTCATCACATCGATAACGATATCCTCGCGGGGGATGCCCATTTTATCAGCGGCTTCGCAAATCTTGTGGGCAACCGCGACGCGTTTTTCGGCCGTCTTGGGGATACCCTCGTCGTCCTGAGACAGCCCGATAACGGCCGCGCCGTATTCCTTGACCAGGGGCAGGACACGTTCCAGCGAATGCGTTTCACCGCTGACAGAATTCACCAGGGCTTTGCCCTTATAGACCTTGAGAGCGGCTTCGAGGGCATCGATATTGGGACTGTCGATGCAAATAGGTGCGTCCACGGCATCCATGATGATCTTCACCGCTTCCGGTAAAATCTTGATGTCATCAACTCCCTGGGCATTAACATTGCAGTCGAGGATAGCCGCGCCGGCCTCCACCTGCTGGAGCGCCTCGGTCTTAATCATCTCGAGGTTGCCTTCCTTCAGGGCGGCGGTCAGCTTCTTCCGACCGGTGGGGTTAATGCGCTCACCGATGATGACGGTCGGTCTTTCGTAGGAAATAATGACTTCTTTGGTCTGGGACGATACTTTGGTTTCCATGGTTCTACCACTCCTTATGATTAATACACTCCATATTCTTTAGCGGCTTCCATGTAGGCATGGAGGATGTCCGGATTGCCCTCGTTCATACCGGCCGCGCCGGTCAGTATATAGCCACCACCCGGAGCACAGGTTTCGATAAGTTTACGGCAATATTCTTTAACCGCCTGAGGAGTGCCGGCGTGCATCAGCGAGCCGGGTACATTACCGGCGATACAGGCGGTATCCCCCAGGACTTTTTTAGCCCGGGCCATATCAATATCTTCAAAAATCCATATGGTGGAGCCCTTCGGGAGATCTTTAATTACTTCAAGTCGGGCGCCGTATCGGCCCTCAGCGAAGGGCATCGGTACCAGTCCTTCTTCAATCATGCCCACGAGGACCTTGCGGAAACTCGGCCAGTAGTAAGTCTCGAACTGCTTCGGCGACATAAAGCTTTGGTCTCCTTTATGCAGCGGCATAAAAATAACCGGGCAGTTGGTCCTGTTAGCTGCCATGACCGCCCCGTTGATAACCAGCGGCGTGACTTTCTCCATCACTGCATGGATTTTCTCCGGCTGGCGGTACATGTCCGTGAAAACGCCCTGGGTGCCCCGCAGCATATCGGCCACGGTATCGAACGGTGCCCCTCCCATGCCACCCCCGCGGAGGTTGGGAAATCCGGCAGCCAGCGAGGCCCGGCCCAGTTCTCCGATAACTTTCTGCCACCTGAGAACCTCTTTACCAGCCTCAATCATCGTTTTCATGGCGGCTTCAACCGCCGGGTCGGCGAAAGCGGCGTAGGTACCCATAGCCACGCCACTCACACCGGTGAACGGGAACAGCTTCGTAAAAGGCTCGAAGGCGCCGACGGTCCTCGGCAGGAAGCAGCGCCACCAGAAATCACCGGGATTATCCAGGTAGGCATCGTATTCATCAGCATGCATGTACTGCTCTTCAACGTATTGGTAGATGGAGGTGTTGTCCGGCAGTCCGTGACCCGGCCACTTGTGGAGACGGTGGTCGGTCATCTCCAGGACCTTACCTGGAAATACCAAGCCGGGGCCGGTGAATGAGTCCATCTCGAAATCCCTCATGAATTTCAGATAGGCTTCCCTCAATTTATCGTAATCGTACATCACCGTTTTCAGGTCGTAGCCGGCGTAAAAGGCTGGATACACACCCGAGGGTAAGGCTACCGGCACTCTATCCGGCTCCTCCAGCTTTATTGTCTTGATGAATCTGGTCGTTCTCTCTTTGTAAAACTTTTCGGCTTCCGGACTTTCAAACTCGATATCGGGAGAGATCCATCTATTAAAACGCTCTTCGCGCTTTTCCTGCCAGGTCATCTCCGCCCATTGTTTCTCCATTACGTCATTCTCCCTGAAATTCTCAACATATATTATCTCACGATATCTGGAATATCACCAGCGTCACGTTTGCTACGATTGCCTATATTTACCGTATTCCTTGGCGGCATCCATCATGGCATGCATGTTTTCCGGCCTGGCCATATCAAAGGTAGAACCACCGCTGAGTATATAGCCGCCGCCGGGGGCGCAGGTCTCGATAAGCCGGCGGCAATAGTCCTTCATCTCCTGAGCGGTGCCGGTATAGGCCAGGGATACCGGCACGTTGCCGCAGATGCAGCAAGTATCGCCGATGATTTTCTTGGCGTTAGCCATATCGGTCTGGTCGAACATCCAGACAACGCTGGCTCTGGGCAGGTCTTTGATAACTTCGAGCCGGCGGTTATAGGCACCTTCCGCCACCGGGAACGGTATCAAACCCTCTTCCGTCATCCCGATGAGGAGCCGACGGAAAGTAGGCCAGTAAAATTCCTCGAACTGCTTATCGGACATGAAGGTATCGTCACCCTTATGCAGCGGCATCATAATCACCGGGCAATCGGACATATCGGACATACCGACAGCCCCGGCCAGCAGCTGCGGCAGAACTAATTCCATGCCTTCGTGGATTTTCTCCGGCTGGCGGTACATGTCCATGACAATGCCATGGGTGCCGCGGAGATTATCAGCGAAAACATCGAACGGGGCGACGGCCAACCCGCCGCGGAACATGGGAAAACCCCGGGCGTAGGCTGCCCGGGTAGTTTCAGCAGCGGCTTTCTGAAAGGCAGGCATTACCTGACTGGCCTGATAGATAGCCTTAGCCAGCTTTATGAACCGGGGGTCGGAGCACATCCCCATCAGCCTCTGGGGCAGGCCCTGGTAGGAAGCGAACGGGGGGACCTCGGCGAACATCTCAAAGATACCGGTTGTCCGCGGCAGCAGGTGACGCAGCTGAAAATCGAGGGGGTCTTTCAGGAAGAGGTCGTACTCGTCCGCCTTCATGTATTCACCCTCGACGTATTGATATGAATGGGAATCATCGGGCAGGCCATGCCCCGGCCATTTCATCGTCTTGGATTCCAGGAGGTCGTTCACCGCCGCCTGGAAGAAAAGGGTGCCGTCAAAGGTATCCGAATCATACTCATCCACAAATTTGAGCCAGGCCCATTTCATTTTCTCCGAGTCATACATGGCTTCTTTGAGCTTGATACCGGCATTCATGGCCGGAAACCAGCCGGTGGGTATCATGCAGGGAACTCGGTCGGGTATTTCCAGTTTGGCGGCTTTAGCCAGGCGGTCGGCCCGTGCTTTGTAGTTCGCTTCGGCTTCCGGGCTGTCGAATTTTATACCCTTACCGCTGGCCCATTCCTCAAGACGGAGGTCGCGCTTCTGGTATGGGGTCAGTTCCGCCCAGTTATCCGGCCTTTGAAACATATTTTTCAGCCTCCCTCGTTATCAGATGCCAGCACGGCCTGCTCGAACCGTGTTGTCATGGCAGGCCGTACGTTAATATCTCTCTTTGAACTAACGGGGGTTATTAGTAGACGCCGTATTCTTTAGCAGAGTCCATCATGGCTTGAAGGTTTTCTATCTTGCCGTTATCGACGGTGGCACCACCGCCCAGGATATACCCGCCTCCCGGAGCGCATGTTTCGATAAGTTTACGACAGTTTCCCTTTACCTGCTCAACGGTACCTCTCATCATTATTGAAGTGGGCACATTACCGACGATACAGCAGACGTTACCCAGTATCTTCTTGGCCTCGGCCATGTCCGTCTGGTCAAACCACCAGACAACGCCGCTCCTGGGCGTATCGTTAATCTGTTTCAAGCGTTTGGTATAACGTCCTTCGGCGAAAGGCATCGGTACGAGACCTTCTTCTATCATGGCCATGAATACGCCACGCAGACCGGGCCAGTAAAATTCCTCGAACTGGGCATCAGACATGAAAACATCATCACCCTTGTGAAGAGGCATTATACAAAGGGGACTGGCCGTCATCGGGAAATTCTTGATAGACGTCTCAATCTGAAGCTTCAGGAAGTAATCCATGGCTTCGTGTAGTTTTTCCGGCTGGCGGTACATGTCCATGACGATACCACGGGTACCCCGTAAAGCATCGCCAAAATGGTCGAAGGGCGCGCCGGCCATGATACCGCCGCCGAATAATGAAGGATAACCCTGCGACCTGATATAGTTGTTAATCTCCATACCGGATGTTTGCCATTTAACAAATTCATCGGCGAGGTCCATCATCGATTGGAAGGTTTGGCGGATATCGGGGTCGGCCAGCGCGGCTACCCAGGGGTTACCAAACGACATTCGTAAAGGCGGAAGCTTGGCGAAGCTTTTAAAAAAGTCGGAAGTACGGGGCATCATAACCCTGGTATTATAGTCGGAGGGGTCCATCATCAAGAGGTCGTACTCGTCGGCCATCATGTATTCACCCTCGACGAACTGGTTCATAGGGGAATCTTCGGGCAATCCCATGCCGGGCAATTTCTGCAACTTGGAGGTGACGACCTCGGATATTCTTCCCGATGGAATAAAGGCAGGCCCATTGAAGGTATCCATGTCCCCGAACTCTTCCATGTATTTTTTCCATATCTCATGACCTTTTTTGTAGTCGTACATAATCGTGCGGAAATTCGCCCCCGCCCAGTAAGCAGGATAATTGCCGGTGGGCAGCATCACCGGGACGCGGTCCGGCTCTTCCATCTTGATGGCTTTGATAAAACGGGTAACCCGTTCTTTATACAATTTTTCGGCTTCGGGGCTGACGAATTTAACGTCCACCGGATTGAGCCACCGCTTAAAACGCTCTTCCCGTTTTTCACGCCAGGTCATTTCCTGCCAGCTTTTACTCGTTACCATACCTCGCACCCCTTTTACTATTCGTTAGGTTAATACCATCCGTATTCGTCGGCGGCCTCAATAATCGCCCGCAGATTGGCCGGGTCGCATTTATCGATGCCGGAACCTAATGCCAGTATGTAGCCGCCGCCTTTACCGCACACCTCAATAAGTTTGCGGCAATATTCCTTGATGGCCTGAGGCTTATGAGTATAGAGCTGGGCGGCGGTGACGTTGCCGGCGATGCAGGCGGAGTCACCGAGTATTTCCTTGGCTTTAGACATGTCGGTCTTTTCCATGTTCCAAATAACGCCGGTACGCGGCAGGTCGGCGATAATTTGCAGCCGGGCTTCATTATAACTCCCGTCGATAACCATCATCGGAACGAGACCTTCGTTGATCAGGCCCAGCAGCAGCTTTCGGAAGGTGGGCCAGTAGAATTTCTCGAACTGCTTGACGGACATAAACGCATCGGCCCCCTTGTGCATGGGGATGAAGACGATGGGGCTGCGGGCCATGCTGGTCATGCCGATGGCCGAGGCGACGCTGCGCTCGGTGATGACCTCCAGCGCCTCCAGCAGCTTCTCCGGCTGGCGGAATATGTCCTTGACCGAGCCGCTGGTTCCCCGCAGCATGTCGGCTACGGTATCGTATGGCGCCAGGGTAATCCCGCCCATCAGCGGGGGGAAACCCATCTCCATGGCGATGGCGATGCACTCACCCGTGGCCTGCTGAAATTTAACGTTCTCCTGGCTGGCTTTATAAATAGCCTTGAACATTTTCAGAAATTCCGGATCCTGGCACATCATCATTAGTCTTTCCGGCAGGCCGGAATAGGAGTCGAAGGGAGGGATTTTCGCCAGCGGTTCGAAGGCTCCCCAGGTGCGGGGGGTAAAGTGGCGCAGCCCGAAGTCGAACGGGTCGTTGATGAGGAGGTCGTACTCGTCGGCCTGCATGTACTCCCTCTCCACGAACTGCTGCATGGACTGGGTATCCGGCAGACCGTGCCCGGGGAACCGGGTTACCTTGCTATCCAGGATTTCATAGGCTTTGCCGGAGAAGAACATGGCCCCGTCCGTCGAGTCCTGATCGTAGTCTTCCAGCCACTTGATAAAAGCCGGTTTTATCTTCGTCTCGTCGTAGAGGAGGTCCTTGAGGGTGTACCCGGCGTTGTAGGCCACCATGGACCCGCCGGTAATATGCACGGGAACGCGGTCCGGTATCTCCATCTTGATGGCCTTGATCATCCGGGTTGCCCTGGCCTTGTAGTTCTTCTCCGCGGCGGCGTCCCGGTACTTCACATCGGTGGGATTAAGCCATTTCTGGAACCGCTCCTCGCGTTTTTCTTCCCAGGTCATCTCTTCCCATTGTTTTACCATAATAGCACCCCGATAGATATAGATTTACAGGCAAGTATACAAACTTGCCTTTGGAGAAAAACGGCCCAAGCGTATTAGCTAATAACCTGACTACTTATAGACGCCGTATTCTTTAGCAGCGGCCATCATAGCGCGCATGTTTTCTTCGGGGCCTTTATCGATGTTGGCTCCGCCGGTAAGTACATAACCGCCGTCTTTACCGCATACCTCGATGAGTTTGCGGCAATGATCCTTGACTTCCTGTGGCGTGCCGGTCATCATCAACGAGGTAGGGACATTGCCCATGATACAGCAAACATCACCTAGTTCTTTTTTAGCCCTGATGATATCAGTCTGGTCAAACCACCATGCCGTGGCACCTTTGGGTAATTCTTTGATGTATTCGAATCGAGTATTATAGCTGCCCTCAGCGAAAAGTACGACCATGATACCTTCGTTTACCAGCGCCATGATAACCTTCTTAAAGGTAGGCCAGTAGAATGTTTCGTACTGTTTATCGGACATGAAGCCATCGGCGCCTTTATGCAGCGGCATGAATACTACGGGTACCGCCCCT
>Ga0307419_10001153_pt1 | contig 13703 bp, 13 predicted proteins | sample SalMarWE160230MG_2_FD_202512 | JGI IMG/M metagenome (GOLD analysis project Ga0307419, IMG submission 202512) | Salt marsh sediment microbial communities from the Plum Island Ecosystem LTER, Massachusetts, United States - WE1602-30 | ecosystem: Environmental > Aquatic > Marine > Intertidal zone... | reverse complement strand
CGTTACAACCTGACACCGGAGTTAATTCCTATGGTCAGCGAGGCAGCCAAAAAATCGAACCAGAAAGCCAAACCTACCGATGTACTAGTTATCGGTGGGGGTATGGCAGGCATTAATGCCGCATTAGGACTTGGAGATGGTGGGCATCATGCCCATATCGTTGAAAAGACTGTGAATATAGGTGGAAACTATGTAGCCATCTACAAGATTTTCCCAGCCCTGGAATGCTCTGCATGTGTCATGACGCCATTGACATCTTTTGTGGGCAAGCATCGAAATATCACTATTCATGCTCTTTCAACCGTTGAAAAAGTAGAAGGGGAAGAAGGTGACTTCACAGTCACTATTCGTAAGAAAGCCAGGTATGTGAATGATAACACATGTACTGGTTGTGGGTTGTGTGTCAGGTCTTGCCCAGTGGAAGTTCCAAATGAGTACGACTTCGGCCTCTCTCTCAGAAAAGCCATTTATTTTAATTTCGCACAGCAGATTCCATTGGTTGCAACCTTGGACAGAGAGACCTGTATTGGTTGTGGAACCTGTGCTGCAATTTGTCCCCAAGGCTGCATCGATTACACCGATGAAGATGAAGTAATCGAGCTAAACGTTGGCTCGATTATTGTTGCTACAGGGTTCGAGGAGTATAAGCCAATAGACTACGGAGAATATGGTTATGGCGTATTTCCCAATGTATTAACATCACTTGAGTACGATAGACAAACTCATCCCACTGGACCCACTGATTCCCATATGGTTAGACCTTCTGATGGTAGAGAACCCAGTAAGGTACTTTTCGTAAATTGTGTCGGTAGTAGGGATGTACGAGAGAATATCAGTGGATACAGTAACCACTGCAATCGGGTCTGTTGTTCATTTGGTGTAAAACTCGCGCAAGTCACCCGAATGCATTACCCAGCGGATCACTGCGAGATTATCTACACCTATATGGATATGCGAACAGCAGGAAAAGCCCTAGAAGAATTCCTCTGGGATACTGAGAAAAACAAAGAAATCAAGTTCATTCGAGGTAGGGTATCAGAGATTCAAGAAGATCCTGATACGCATGATCTGTTTGTGAAGATGGAGGATACTGAGAGGGGAGATATTATTGAGATTGACAAGATCTCCATGGTAGTTCTTAATTCAAGTTTCAGACCTAGTAAGGACTTTGAAGAACTTGCTAAGACTTTGAATATTGATGTTGATGAAAATGGTTGGATTAAAGAGAAGCATTCCAATGCCGGTGCTTTAGAAACAAACCGTCCGGGTATCTTTGTTGCAGGATGTGCGCATGGTCCAAGAGATGGTACCGATTCTGTCAACGAAGGCAAGGGAGCAGCAATGGTTGCTCATTCCATTCTTCCAATTCCCATACCTGAAGAACCTCCTGAGATTCCGCAAGCAGATATGGGCGACGAACCAAGAGTTGGAGTCTTCATCTGTCATTGTGGAGGAATCATCTCCAGTGAGATAGATACAGCAGCACTTGCTGAGTGGGCAAAAGATATTCCAAACGTTGCCTATTCTACGGATTATATTTTCATGTGCTCTGATCCAGGACAGGAACTTGTAACCAATGCAATCAAAGAACACAAACTGAATCGTGTTGTGGTTGGATCTTGTTCACCTCTCCAACACGAAGGAACTTTCAGAAGTGCAATGGAGGCTGCAGGTCTTTCAGGGTATTACCTAGTAGGACCTGTCGGACTCAGAGAACATCTTGCACTTGTTCATACTCAAGAAGCTCCTGAAATACGACAAGAGAAAGCACAAGATATGATTCGCAGCGGAATAGCAAAAGCTCTACGCAATGAAGAAGTTCCTCAGAAAGTTGTAGAGGTCACCCGCACATCAATGGTTGTTGGTGGTGGGGTATCAGGAATGACAGCCGCACTAGATATTGCAAGGAAAGGGTTTGATGTTATTCTTGTTGAGAAGCAAGAGATGTTGGGAGGCAGATTGAATGATTTATACAACGTCTTCCCAAAGATGAACTCTGCTCAAGAGATTATAGATGATTTGATTGCACGAATAAAGAAAGAGAGTAGAATCAAAGTCCTTCTAAACACTAAACTCGTAGGTAGAGATGGAGCATATGGAAATTATGACATCGAACTTGAAGATGTCAATACTGGAGAACGGACAATACACAGGATTGGAACAATGGTCCTTACACTGGGGATGGATACTTATGATCCAAAAGAGGGAGAGTATGGTTGGGAAACAGTTCCTCAAGTTATTACAACCATGGACTTTGAGAAGAAGATTAAGAGCGGAGAATTGAAGAAGGCTCCAAAGAATCCAGTATTCATACACTGTGTCGGATCAAGACAAAATCCTGGTGAAGGTAACAGATACTGCTCACGAGTTTGCTGTTCTGCGGTCATTTCAATGCAGCACGAACTCAAAGAGATGTTCCCAGATGTCAAGATATTCTCAGCCTTTAAGGAAAACATTCGTCCATTCGGAAATGGGATGGAAGAAATGTGGAGAGAGAATAGGCAGAATGGTGTTGCATACCTCCGTTGGGAACGTGAACGCCCTGTGACAGTCGAACAGTCACCAGATGGAAAAGAGGCAATCGTAACCATTTACGATACTCTCTCACAGGAGACCTTCAAAATCCATTCTGAGATGATAGTCCTAGCATTAGGTCTTGAGGCACCACATGATGTTAATGAGGTGACAAAGGGCTTGGGAATCAACAGAGGCCAAGATGGGTTCCTAGCAGAGATGCATATGAAGTTCAGACCAGTCGAAACCACTGTACCAGGGGTGTTTGTTGGATGTACCTATGCCAAGGATATTGAAGATTCAGTAAACCAAGCTAGAGCAGCAGCAAATGAAGCATGCATACCTCTTAACCTAGGGACTGTTGAGATAGAACTTCTCACCGCAGAAGTCAATCAGGAGCTTTGTGTTGGCTGTGATCTCTGTCACTATTCTGAGATTTGCCCATATGATGCAATCTCAATGGTTGAAATCGAACCGGGTGTCAAGAAGAGTGTTACAGATGAGATGCGATGCGAGGGATGTGGTGCATGCGCGGCTATATGTCCAACGGGTGCAAGAGATCTGAGATGGTGGCGCGAGGAAAGCATCCTTGATGAAGTTGAAGAAATGCTCAAGGAGTGAGTGAATTGACTTCTATGGCCAATCTTAGAACAATATGGATGGTTCTCAATGATCTCATGGGAGACCTAGAGAAGCATGGCGTTTCTCTTTCAGACCTAGTATATGCAGACCTTCGCAATTCAAAGATGGTCATCGAATATTTGGATTCATTTGAAGATGAGATACGAGCAGGAGAAGGTGGCGACACACAACTCAAACTCGAGATAGAGCAGAAAGTGCTTGTTCTCAAAGATTCTCTCCTGATTCGTGCCCAAGATAAAGTTGGGAAAGAGTTTCGAGATAGTTGGGAGCATAAGTTTGAGCAGGCTGCAGAGGGAAAACTCGATAGTGTTGCTGAAGCAACAAAGACACCTATTTCAGATATTCCACGAGATAAAGATACAGCCTACTTTCGAATCAAGTTACCAGATGAGATTCCGGTAGAGGTCATTTCAGAACTTGCAGAAGACTGTCAAGTCAATGTATCACTAGATGGTGATAGACATCTCCAAGTTAGTGGTAAGAAAGAATGCGTTCGCGACGCTATGAAGAGACTTGGCGAATTGTTTTATGGTGAGAGCAAGTTGAAGTGATTGGCGCCATTATCTAGAAGTTAACGATTTTTAATGCATGGACTTAATATTACAGAGGTAACGTCCTAGAATTATGAAAGCCACTAGGCTCTATACTCGAGTCTATCTGGCGCGATCAAAAGACCGCCGGGAGATTGACACAGTAGAAGATCTGAGCAAGGTCAAGATAGAGAATTTTAGTAATTTCAAACCAAACTAGAATTGACCTTAGCAGCAGATCTTAGTGATGTTGGAAACGTGAAATTAGGTCTAGAGGACTATTTTTAATTCATCGACATGCACGAAGTATACATCTATGAAGAAATGAGGCTTCGTCGGGTTACTTCGATATGGGAGAGAGAATATCCTCCATACTATGGAAGACTAAGATTCTTCCACCTTGATTCTCAGCTTTTCCCATGCAGGCGTACTCTTCCGCTGCATATATTGCAAATGGGTTGCTAGACCAAATTCATCGGGCTCGTGTCCAAAAGCAAGAGCTAAGAGTTCAACGACATGGAGAATGTCGATTTTGTATACTTTCTCAAAGTACTTTTCTATCTCAACTTGACCCATATCCAGTTGCAATTCACAGAATGGACATGGGGTGATCATCATATCGGCTCCACCGGCTGCTTTGAGACTTTCGAATTTTTGCATAGTGAAATCTAGTGCAACTTTTACATCTGCAGTCCTAACGGCACCACCAGCACCACAGCAGATGAGCTCGTCTTTGTAAGGCACATATGTCGCACCAGATGTCTCACAAAGTTCCCGAAAGAGATGTGGTCTTTCGGAATCATCTTTGTGCTTGAGATTCTTGGGGCGCATCCAGTGGCAACCCGGATGAAGTGCCATTCGTACTCCAGTGAAGGGGCGAATCACCTTCTCTCTAATACTATCAATACCCGCCATATCTAATAGAGCGTCAACGTAGTGCCAAACTTCTATTGTTCCTTTGAACTCGCGATCAATCTCTGCAAGATTCTCGTTAACTAAATCCCTAAGTTCATCATCATGTTTCAATTCATGATTCGCTTCCCATAAACTGGCAAAGCAACCATTACATCCAGTAGTTATCGGATGACCTCCAGCTTCTGCTATAGTAAGATTACGAGCAGCAATGGTTGCCCAAGTAACACGATCAAAAGACCCGAAGACACCAGGTGCAGGACAACAAGTTGCACCATCCATATCAAGAAGGTCCATTCCGAGGTCATTGAATACTAACTTGACTGCTTTCTCAACACTAGGATATCTGTGTGGTATAATACAACCCAGAAAATGATAGAATGATTGCTTGGTCATGACTTATTCCTCTTTCTTTTCCTTCTCTTCAACCAGTTTGTCAAAACCAGTCTTCTTTGCGATTTTTCTGATTTCCTCTATGGCTTCAGCATATCTACTTGCATTAGGAGGAACCCTCTCAAGACCGACCTTCTCACGTAAGTCCTGCCAAGATTCTTTATCCAATGGTACTGCATGACCAGCTTCAAGGACTTTCAATGCCGTCTTCTGGTGAGGTTCAAGCATGTATCCTTCAGCTACTGCAATATTCCTAATCGCTTTGATCACGTCGGTTGGTTTGACATCTTGAGGACAACGATCTGTACATGTGTAACAAGTTGTACAATACCAAAGCTCTAGTGAAGAGATACATTGTTCTTTCAGACCGAGAAGTGCCTTCCTGATTATTCCTCGAACGAGATAGTTAGTACGGGCTCCAGCAGGGCAACTACCAGAACATGTCCCACATTGGTAACAATTCTGGATATTTGGACCACCCGTCTTCTTAATCATCTGAACGAAGGAATCATCTGGAGTGTCGATATCAAATACGGTTTTTTCTTCTATACTCGTCAAGATGTTACACCGACTGCCGGGGTGGGCTAGAATCCTCCCCTTAAATCCGTTACCGAAAGGTCGTTAAGTTCAATTGAGTATGAGTAACTCAAGCCTTATATCTCACTGAACATGGGACCCGAGCAACGAACTGCAGAGGAACTTTGATGACAGATAGAATCTCTCGCGAAACAATCTACGATGAAGCAATTGATCCTGATTTTATTGATACGATTGTTGATGCTGGTGCAGACAGGATTAGAACTTGTATTCAATGTGGGACCTGTTCAAGTGTCTGTCCGAGTGGTCGTCGAACTGCATTCAGAACACGCGAATTGATGAGGAAAGCACTTCTTGGCCTCAAAGATGAAGTATTATCAAGCCCAGACCTCTGGTTATGTGCAACATGTCTTACATGTTTGGAACGTTGTCCCAGACAAATCAAAGTAACTGATGCGATTATCATCATGCGAAATATGGCTGTAGAAGAGGGATTCATGCTCCCAGAACATAAGAAAACTTCAGAGTATCTACTTGAAACAGGTCATGCAGTTCCCATAAATCCGGCAAATATTAAAAAACGAAAAGAACTGGGTCTCAAAGAGATTCCTCCAACTGTCCACTCAAGTGAAGAAGCACTTGATGATGTGAAAGAAATAATGAAAAGAACAGGATTCAAAAAACTCATCAAAAAGAACGAGGAGGAGAACTAGATGACTGAATCTCAAACGTACTCGTTCTTTCTAGGTTGTGTAATGCCTAATAGATTCCCCAATCTTGAAGCGAGTATTCGTCTTGTTTTGCCAAAGTTGGGTATCGAACTAGAGGATCTTGAGGGTGCTAGTTGTTGCCCAGCACCTGGAGTGGTAAGGTCCTTCAACGAACCTACTTGGTTGGCACTTGCTTCTAGGAATCTAGCTCTTGCAGAGATGGCAGGTCACGATATTCTTACTGGATGCAATGGTTGTTATGGAACTTTCAAAGAAACGTTAGCGGAGATTCGCGAGCACCCAGAACGATTGAAGGAAGTACAGGACGTATTCAAAGGGATGGGTCTTAAGTTCCAAGGGAAAGTCGAAGCTAAACATCTGATTGAAGTCATAAGCGAACTTGATAAAGAAGATATCAAAAAACATCTCACTAAATCTCTAGAAGGAATCAAGGTGGGAGTACACTATGGATGCCACCTACTGAAACCAAGTAAAAATAGACCTTGGGAGCAGACACAACGACATACATTCCTCGACGAACTTGTAGAATTAACAGGTGCAACTAGCACCAAATACAAAGACAAATTCCTCTGTTGTGGAGCTGGAGGCGGAGTTCGTGGAAGTCAAGTTGCTGTGAGTGTCGATATTGCAAAGGAAAAACTCGATAACATGATTGAAGCTGGTGTAGACTGTATTGTGAACGTGTGTTCATTCTGCCATCTTCAGTACGAAGCGTCACAGGTTCAGCTTAACAAAGAGTTAGGAGAGAAGAAGTACCAAATCCCAGTACTTTATTTCACACAACTATTAGGATTAGCAATGGGTCTTGATCCAATTGAGCTTGGTTTAGGAGTTCATATGATTAACACGCAACCATTGTTAGATAAGATTCTAGGCAATTAATTTAGAACCACTTTCTTGCAGCGTAATAGACAACTAGGGCGATTAGTGAACAAGATACAACGAGGATAATTAGGAATGCAGTTAATCGGGCATCTAATATGTAAGATGTCGTCGTGGTAGTTGTCGTTGTGGTAGTGCGAATGATTTCCCCCGCCGTAAATGGAGAATCAGATCGATCTGAAGAAAAGTAAATGCCATCAGTGGCTCTTACTTCTACAAGATATGTATCAAGTTTGTCTAATGCTGAGCAATCCCATTCGAACCAGGTTGTTGTTATAGATGATGCAAGAGTTACAAAGATTGTCCCATTATCTGAGGATAGGAGAACATCATAACGAAGCAAGTCAGCTTCATTATTATCAGATGCAGTCCAGGTGATGTTGTTTATTCCCGTCCATTTTTCATTCCCATTTGGAGATATCACAGAAATAATGGGAACGAAGAAGTTTCCGATGTACACATTCTCAAATATTTTGAAGAAAACAGTCCCATTAGCTAGCCAAGATGTGGCATTAATAATACATGTAGCGTTATTTCCAAGATATCGGGTATCGATTTCAGTCGTATTTGAATCCAGTTCCTGTGCCAAGGTAGCAGGGATTGCTGGAGCAATAATCTCAAGACGTGATCCGTCCACTGAATATTCATTCCATACGGCGGTTATTATAACATGGTCCCCAGCAATGAATGAATCTGATGTAACTGTGCGTTCAGTTGTATCAGATAATGTGTGATATGTTAGATTGAGACGTGGAGCAGCGGCTAGTGATGCAAAATCTACGGGACTATGACTAGATTCTGTATCAAAAACAGGATTCATCATTATGGATACCGGTAATATTAGAGATATTATTAGAGCTAGAATCACTGTGATTTGTAAACGTTTATGTGAATTTGTTAGATTACTCATTAGTCATCATCACCTTCAGGGAACGGTTGTTCTCTCCAAATTTTGAGAGCTTCAAACCACAATATCATACAAGCTAAAATCAAGAGAACTAGGAGTATGGTTGAATACCAATCTGCGTACCAAAATGCGAGTGTTGTTAGAGCTGCAGTAAGTGAAGAAAAGAGAGTGGCATAGAATAAAAACCTGGGCACCATGAAACGACCTTTACCCATAAATTGATTCAAAATTCCAATCCTTACATCATGGATCACACTGTACTGCCCATGAACATTTTTCTCAACGAGACCAAACTGACGTAGTCGTTCTAGATGGTGCATTGAAAGGGAGGGACTGGATAGTTTAGCACCACGTTGAATTTCTCTCGCTGTTAGTAGTTCAGGGTGACGTAGCATGTACCAGTATACACTGAGAGTCTTTCCTTTGATTAATTCAGCCAATTCTTCATCGGTTGGCTCATCTTTAGTCAAGACCACTACTCCAACACTACCCAGTTATGCACTTGCATGTTATTATGATGGACACTTAAAGACTGCTAATTTAGTTCTCAATCCTGATTCCGGCAAGGCAAGGCTAAAAAGGGGTAATAGTCCGCCATGGGTCACGCCTAAATGCAATGTTCGGTACATCCTCCAACTAGCTCTGCATCAGAGTTGGTCCTCACAAATGTGAATCCGGAGAGAACATAAATGTCAACGGTCAGGAAACCAATCACACCCAGGCCCCCTAGAAGACGAGAAAAGGTATTAGTAATTCTTCAAGAACAGTGCAAGCAATGTGGGCTCTGTATAGAATTTTGTCCCAAGAATGTCCTCTGTCTGACAGATATTTACAATCGAAAGGGATACCATCCAGTCACTGCGTGTGATATTGACGCCTGTGTGAATTGTGAGTTCTGCGAACGTATATGTCCTGACATGGCAATCTTTCTTGCTGAAAGAGAAGAAGCTGAGAAAGCATACAAAGATGGAGCATTACAGGAAGGTACAGTGATTCCTGAGTTCGAAGTCGAAAAGGAGGAATCCGAGTAATGCCAGAACGAATAATGTTCACTATGGGTGATATTGCCTGTGCTGAAGGAGCACTCAGTGCGGGTTGCAGGTATTTTGGCGGCTATCCAATTACTCCTGCAACAGAGATTGCTGAATGGATGTCACGGAGAATGCCTCAGCTTGGAGGGGCTTATGTTCAGTATGAGGATGAGATTGCATCCATTACAAGTGTTATTGGAGCTTCTTGGACCGGGGTTAAGTCAATGACTGCCACATCTGGACCAGGTGTTAGCTTGATGTTAGAGGCAATTGGTCTTGCGGTTATGACCGAAACCCCATTGGTACTGGTCAATATCATGCGAGGAGGCCCTAGTACAGGTCAACCCACCCGTGGCCAGCAAGGAGATATCATGCAAGCCAAGTGGGGAAGTCATGGAGACTATCAAATTATTGCATTGACTCCAGCTTCTGTACAAGAGATGTTCGATCAAACAGTTCAAGCATTCAACCTGTCGGAGAAATATCGAACACCAGTCTTTATTTTGGCAGATGAAACGGTTGGGCATATGAGAGAACGACTTGTTATTCCAGATGAAAAGGATTTGAAACTAGAATACAGGAAGACCCCTACTGTGAACCCAGAGGAATATCTTCCCTTCAAAGCAGATGATGATCTTGTTCCTCCAATGGCATTGTTTGGATCAAAATACCAGTTCTATGCGACAGGGCTCACTCATGACGAGCGTGGATATCCCAGTGATAAAGAGGATGTACAGATTGAACTCGTCACACGGCTACAGAACAAGATTCTACATAATTCCGATAAGATCATCGATATTGAGCGTGTGGAACTTGACGATGCAAAGATTGGCGTTATTGCATATGGAACACCATCAAGAAGTGCTAAGAGAGCAATTAAGGACGCACGCGCTGAGGGCATCAAAGCTGGACTTCTTAGATTAAAGACGGTGTGGCCGTTCCCAGAAGAACAGGTAGCACAACTTGCATCTGAGGTTGGCCATATTATAGTAGCAGAACAAAATCTTGGCCAAGTTTACTATATGGTAAAAGCTGCTGCTGCACCAACTCCAGTTCATTTGATGACAAAACCAGCTGGAATGCCTCAACTACCACATGAGATTCTAGGAAAATTGAGGGAGATTAACTCACTTTAAAATTGGCAACAGTTAAGACATTAAAGAGCTTAAATATACGAATGAAAGTTCTTTTGACTGGAGCCTTTGGAAATATTGGTGAGAGTACATTACTTGCCTTATTTGAGAAAAACTATGAGATCAGATGCTTTGATTTGCACACTGAAAGAAATGAAGAGGTTTCCAAGAAATTAGGTAAAAAAGGAAATTTTGAAACGATATGGCGTGATATTCTTGATCCATCGAGTGTCAAGACTGCTGTTGACACTGTGGACTGTATAATTCATCTGGCAGCTATAATCCCTCCATTATCTGACTTAAAACCAGATCTCGCAAAATCAGTGAATGTTGGAGGAACTAAGAATATAATCAATGCAGCTAAACAACAGGAAAAGAAACCAAAACTAGTCTTAGCAAGTTCCGTATCAACCTTTGGTCCCACAATGCATCTCCCCCCTCCACGGACTGTTAACGACCCACTAGTTGCTACAGATACCTACAACACAACCAAGATAGAATGTGAAAAGATGGTTAAAGAGTCCACCCTTCCATGGACAATACTACGCTTTGCTGCAACCCCACCCATGGAGATGAGTACAGATATTGATCCTATCATCTTTGAGATGCCTTTGGATCAACGAATCGAGTTTGTACACACAAGGGATGTGGGACAGGCTTGTGCCAACTCAGTGGAAGCAGAAACCATTGGAAAGATACTCCTTATTGGGGGCGGACCATCTTGTCAGATGCTCCAACGTGAATTTCTATCAAAATTATTCGAAGGGATGGGAATTGGAATGCTTCCGGATTCTGCATTTAAAGTAGCTACAAAACCCGAAGAGTACTACTATACAGATTGGCTAGATACCGAAGAATCACAACGGTTACTGCATTTTCAATCTAGATCTTTTGATGATTTCATAGAGGAGATGAGGTCTCAGCTTGGAATAAAGAGGTATCTTGCTAAATTGTTTAAGGGGCAAGCTCGAAAAAGAATGCTAGATGCTTCACCATATTACAAAGAGAAGTAATTTTCTCTATTGATCAAAGGTACTGTTCTATCCAAGTATGTAAAAGGAAAGTCCTTCTATGTTGAATAGAATAGTAACGTGATATGGCTCGAGGCGAGTGATGCTATGAATGAAATTGAAAATCTTGTGAATAGAGCAGAACAACTACGAGAAAATGATCTCATCACAGATGCTGAAAACCTTATCAGATATGCCCTAGAGAGATATGAAGATTCTTGCGAATTATGGTGTCAACTAGGACATACTCTTTCACGGAAGCAGGAATATGCAGAAGCTGCAGAGGCATTCATGACAGCTACCACTCTTAAACCAGGGGAGTTCTGGCCATGGTTGTATCTAGGTAAAGCTCAAAGAGATTTGGGGGATTATGATTCTGCAATTGAATCCACTGAAAATGCACTGAGGATTGAGATTGGTCAGAATGAGCTCGACATGGCAAACTATAATCTGGCTTGCTATTATGCGCTTTCAGGTGATAAAGAAGAAGCAATGGACTACCTCAAGCGCACATTGGAAAATAATAGTTCCATGAAGGAATGGGCACGTGAAGATACTGACCTAGATTCCCTCAAAAATGAACCGGGATTTGAATTCCTTATTGAGGGGTAGCTAAACGACGTTAAGAAAATCATCTACCACATCAACAATCCTTTTATCGTGTTTAGTTAGAGCCCCTGACAGGGAGAACCTCCTATGACTGAATCGTCACCCGTCTTGAAACATCCAATGGCGAAATACATCAGGGAAGATCGCCAACCTTGGATTTACTGCCCAGGCTGTTCTGTTGGAATAGTTACAGGAATGCTTGCACGTGCAATCGACAACCTTGGTCTGGATTTTACAAAGACCGTGATCATTTCGGGCATTGGTTGCACAGGCCGCACTTCTGGTTATTTTAAGACAGGTTCATTTCATACAACCCACGGTCGAGCGATTGCTTTTGCCGAGGGTGTGAAAATAGCCAATCCCGAACTGGAGGTCATAGTGGTTAGTGGTGATGGAGACCTAGCAGCAATTGGTGGAAACCATCTCATCCATGCCTGCAGAAGAAACATCGACATGACTGTTATTTGCATCAACAATTTCAACTATGGGATGACTGGTGGGCAATTCGGTCCAACCACTGAACATGAAAAATTCTCCCAAACAAGTCCAGCTCCCGTTGGGAATATGGAACACCCATTCAACCTAGTAAAACTTGCAGCATCATCAGGTGCAACATTTGTTGCTAGATGGACCGCCGTACAGGCGCGTAGAGCTACTAAATCAATTGAGAAGGGTATCACAAAGAAAGGCTTCTCATTCATTGAAATCATCGGAGCATGTCCAACAGCATATGGCAGAATGAACCGTCTCGGAGATGGTACTACGATGCATAAACACTTGCTCGAAGTCGCAGAAATCCAGAATGGACTACCACCACATGAAGCTGAACTCAATTATGCTGAAAAAATCATTTGTGGAGAATTTCTAGATATCGAGAAACCAGAGTACATTGAAGTGCTTACTGAGATGCAGCGTAGGACCAAGGGTGAATAGGATGGCTAGATACGAAGTCAGAATTGGAGGGTTCGGGGGCCAAGGTGTCGTCACCATGGCAGTAGTAGCTGGAGAAACAGCTTCGCTCTATGACAAAAAGTACGTGGTTCAGACACAATCATATGGTCCAGAGGCTCGTGGTGGGGCAAGTAAAAGTGAGATTGTCATCTCTGATGAAGAGGTAGACTATCCCAAAGTACTTGCTCCTGACGTTTTTGTTGTAATGAGTAGAGCAGCATATCTGGAGTACATCAAAGGACTGAAGGATGACGGGATTTTAATTATCGATGAAGATCTTGTAAAGGTTGAAGGCGACCTTCCAGACACTGTGAAGGTGTATAAGATTCCCGCAACAAGAATTGCTGACAAGGAAGTAGGAAGCAAGCAGGCGACCAATATAGTCATGCTTGGAGCGTTGACCGTGATAACAAAGATTCTCTCTGTTGAGGGTTTGAAGGCACAAATTGAAGAGAGATGGCCAAGATTTCTAAAGACGAATATGCTTGCACTTGAGCTGGGAATGAAAGCTGGTGAAGAAGCACTGGCTAAAGCGGCATAGATGCTGTTTCAAAAATCACATCCAATTTTACTAGAAAGAAAATGAAAACTGGTGATTATAGTCTTAGTGCATCTATCGCCGCACCGAGGGCACCAGTAAATTGTGGGTCTTTTGGAATCCAGAGCTCAGTTCCTAAGTGTTTGGATAGATAAAATCGAAACGCAGGATTCAGTGCTACACCTCCAGTAACACAAACAGGAGATACGACTTTCACCCGTTTTGCAAGTGCGACAATCTTTGTAGTCATTGATTCGTGGATTCCTGCCGCAATATCTGCAGGTTTTTCTCCCGCCCCAATATGGCCAATCACTTCACTCTCTGCAAAGACTGTACATGTGCTACTGATCGAAGAAGGAGAGTCAGACTGAAGTGCAAGAGGA